>Ga0265338_10002290_pt1 | contig 29148 bp, 13 predicted proteins | sample 42126metaG_FD_193579 | JGI IMG/M metagenome (GOLD analysis project Ga0265338, IMG submission 193579) | Rhizosphere microbial communities from Carex aquatilis grown in University of Washington, Seatle, WA, United States - 4-21-26 metaG | ecosystem: Host-associated > Plants > Roots > Rhizosphere...
CGAAACCCACGTTAGAGCGGTTTAATTAGAACTGTAGCCATTTCGATACCCACACCGCGAGTGGAGCACGGGCTTCAGTCCGCTTCAACATGGATTGGTCCGGCGACATCGAAGCGGCGTGAACGCCGCGCTCCGGCTACAGTATTTTTGAAACCGCTCTAGCAGATGCCAGTTGGCAGTCTCCGCAGAGGACGCCCATGAAAATGCCCACTTGATTCCTTCCCAGCTTAAACCGGCAAGGACGAGGGAATTTCTTGAAAAACAATCTTCATCATCATAGCTGATGGAATCAAATCCTATAACCGGCCAATATAAGGCAAGCACCGCCAGCAACAAGCATGTACCTTCCAATGAAAGGGTAAATTTTGTCAATTTTCTTCCCCCATGCGGGTGCTTTTAAGCGTCACACTGCTTAAAAGTTCAACAAACAATAAAAAAAAGCGGAGAGACTGCTCTCCGCCTTCAAATTTTGAACTTGAATATTATTTACGACGACGCAACCAAGTGAGAAATCCAAATCCACCAAGACCAGCCAAAGCCAACGAGGTAGGTTCAGGAACAGAAGTGAAGGTTTCAACGTCTTGAGCAGTGTCTCCAATGTTGATTTCATCCACTCGTTCGCCACCAAACCCGTCAGCAGCATTGGTTCCAGCATTTTGAAAGCGGATACCGTTGATGGCTGATAAATCTTGCAAAGCAAGTGAGAGATTTGGAGTTCCCAAGGCACCTGGAGTATAGACACCGAGAGTTGGATTGATCCAAACATTGATCGTATCTGCCGTCGTGGTGGTATTATCAAGGGTAAATTCTATCAAGACGAAGGCTGTTTGGCCATTATTTGCAGCCACGGTGGACTGTTGCGGGGCAGTGCTAGTAAAATGCTGACCAAGCCCACCTGAATCCCAAAGTGAAATATTTGGAGCTACGCCGCCGACGGGAATATTGGGCATACCGATATCAAGACGCTCTGAACCTGTACCTGCAGTCGTAGAAGTCGCGCCGGTAATGAACATCGCGATAGATTGACGGTAAATGCCGAGTCCACCACTTCCAGTGGTATTAAGCCCTTGCCACAGATAACTCATCCACAATGTGCCTGGAGCGGCACCATTCGCGGCGCCCAAAGCACCAAAAGTGGAAGTTGTCATCAATTGCGGTTGAGATGTAGTGCCGTTGGGGGTTTGGGAAACTAGACTGCCTCCTGAGGTGGTTAAAGTATTTCCACTACCATCAGTGTAAGCCAAGCTGGTCGCTTGAACTTCATTTGCGGCATTGGGGTCAGCTTTACTGTTCCAAAAGCCGCCAGCTGCATTTACGCCAACGGCTTGAGCCTGAAAACCGGAGCCACTCCCGGTTTGGGTCGCAATACCTGATCCCGTATTGTAACCAATGGGATCGTTGGCGATGTTTTGAGCCTGTGCGGTTAAAGCGCCCACAAGAGAAACCACTGCGGTGAGTGCCAGCGTGTTTAGATACTTTTGCATAGATGTTGTTCCTGAGTTTACTTTGTACGTCATTTACTGATTAAAACCAGTATCCACCATTGCGTCTCATCTGCCACTTTTTTGTTTTGTCTTTCGTGATAGAAAGCTTGCGTTATTTGCCAATGGCCCGGAACCGCGCATTTATCCCTCAGCGTAATCCCTCAGGACGCTATCGGCGTTGGATGCACAGGCTTTAACGCTTTTTTTTGACAAGATTCAGATTCTCAACAACAGGTCGAAATGCGGGTCGGATCGTAATTCAACCACGGACCGAGCCAGCGCTCCATGTCTGCCAGGGCGAGACCCTTGCGGGCGTGATAATCCAGCAGCTGGTCGCGGCCCAGCTTGCCGACGGCAAAATATTTTGACTCCGGATGGGCGAAATAAAGCCCGCTGACGCTGCTGCCAGGCCACATGGCGTAGCTTTCCGTCAGTTTGATGCCGGTGTTCTTTTCCACGTCCAGCAGCTGCCAAAGGATTCCCTTTTCCGTGTGGTCGGGGCAGGCGGGATAACCCGCCGCCGGCCGGATGCCGAGGTATTTTTCATCAATCAGGTCTTGCGACGTCAGATTCTCCTTCCGGCCGAACCCCCATTCTTTCCGCACCTGCTGATGCAGGGATTCCGCAAACGCCTCGGCGAGCCGGTCGGCCAGCGCCTCGGCCATGATGGCGTTGTAATCGTCGTGATCCGCCTTGAACTTCTTGACCAGCTCGTCCAGCCCGTGCCCCGAGGTCACCGCAAATGCCCCGAGGTAATCTTCCGATGTTGGAGGTTGGAGGTTGGAGGTTGGAGGTTTCGGAGCAACGAAATCCGCCAGGCACCAGTTCGGCGAGCCGTCTTCCTTCACGATCTGCTGGCGCAGGAAATGGAACCGGGTCAGGACCTTCGAACGCGATTCGTCCGTGTAAAGTTCCACGTCGTCGCCTGTCCGGTTCGCCGGGAAAAAGCCATACACGCCGCGCGGCTGGATCAGTTTTCCCCGGACCATTTTTTCCAGCAATTCCTGCGCATCGGCAAACAGCTTGCGCGCCTCCTCGCCGTGTTTCTCGTGTTGCAGGATCTTCGGATAAACGCCGCGCAACTCCCAGGTGTGGAAGAAGGGCGTCCAGTCAATGAACGGAACGAGGGCCGACAGCCGGAGTCCGGAGTTCGGCCCGCCCTCCGCAGCTTCCGGGCGAAGGATGGGAGTTCGGAGTTCGGAATTGGGGGAGAGCACCCGCACGCCGGTGAATTCCGGCTTGGGCAGATCGTCGTACGTCAATTTCGGCGCGTTGGCGCGGGCTTCGGCCAGGGAAATCAATTTGACGCTCTGGCCGGCATGCTGGGCGCGGACGCGGTCGTATTCCTCGCGGATCTGCCGGGCAAAGTCCGGGCGTTGTTCCGCGCTGATCAGGCTGCTGACCACCGGCACGGCGCGCGAGGCGTCCAGGACATGGACCACCGGCTGGCTGTAACCGGGCGCAATCTTCACCGCCGTGTGCGCCTTGCTGGTGGTCGCGCCGCCGATGAGCAGCGGAAGCTTCAGGCCTTCCCTCTCCATCTCGCGGGCCACGTGCGCCATTTCGTCGAGCGACGGCGTGATCAGCCCGCTCAGGCCGATGATGTCCACGTTGAGCTCGCGCGCGGTCGAGAGGATTTTTTCGCACGGCACCATCACGCCGAGGTCGATGACCTCGTAGTTGTTGCAGCCCAGCACAACGCCGACAATGTTCTTGCCGATGTCATGCACGTCGCCCTTGACAGTGGCCATGAGGATCTTGCCGGCGTTCTTATGCACGCCGCCGGCGGCCTTCTTTTCCGCCTCCATGAACGGCAGCAGATAGGCCACGGCCTTTTTCATCACGCGCGCGGACTTCACCACCTGCGGCAAAAACATCTTGCCCGAGCCGAACAGGTCGCCGACCACGTTCATGCCGGCCATGAGCGGGCCCTCGATGACGAGGAGCGGACGGACGTACTTCTGCCTCGCTTCTTCAATGTCAGTGTCAATGAAATCGACGACGCCTTTCACCAGCGCGTGGCTCAATCGTTCCTCGACCGAACCTTTACGCCACTCATCCTCGATGACCTCGGCCTTGCCTTTTTGCTTCACCGATTCGGCGAACCGGATGAGGCGCTCGGTGGCGTCGGGCCGGCGGTTCAGCAGCACGTCCTCGACGAGTTCGAGCAGGTCCTTCGGGACTTCCTGGTAAACGGCGAGCAGGCCGGGATTGACAATGCCCATGTCGAGGCCGGCCTGGATGGCGTGGTAAAGAAACGCGCTGTGCATCGCCTCCCGCACGGCGTTGTTGCCGCGGAATGAAAACGAAACATTGCTGATGCCGCCGCTCACCTTGGCCAGCGGCAGATTTTCCTTGATCCACTTCGTCGCGCGGATGAAATCCACGGCGTAATTGGCGTGTTCCTCCATGCCGGTGCCGACCGTCAGCACGTTCGGGTCGAAAATGATGTCCTGCGGCGGAAAGCCGACCTTTTGGACCAGCAAATCGTAGGCGCGCTGGCAGACTTCAGTGCGCCGCGCAAACGAATCCGCCTGCCCGCGCTCGTCAAAGGCCATCACCACCACCGCCGCGCCGTAACGCCGGACGAGCTTTGCCTGATGCAGGAATTTTTCCTCGCCTTCCTTCAGCGAGATGGAGTTCACGATACCCTTGCCTTGCAGGCATTTCAGGCCGGCTTCGATGACTTCCCATTTCGAGGAGTCCACCATCACCGGCACCTTGCAGATGTCCGGCTCGGACGCGACGAGGTTGAGGAAATGGGTCATCGCGGCGACGCCGTCAATCATCCCCTCATCCATGCAGACATCAATGACCTGCGCGCCGTTATCGACCTGCTGGCGGGCGATGGTCAGCGCCGCCTCGAAATCGCCCGCCTTGATGAGCTGGGCAAATTTCGGAGACCCGGCCACGTTGGTGCGCTCGCCGATGTTCAGGAAATTGGCATCCGGCCGGACGGTGACCGCATCCAGGCCGCTCAGGCGCAGCACCGGTTCAACGGTCGGGACCTGGCGGGGTGGCAATCCTTTGACAGCCTCGGCAATCGCCCGGATGTGCGCCGGCGTGGTGCCGCAGCAGCCGCCGACGATGTTGAGCCAGCCGTTCCGCGCCCATTCCTGGAGCTGCGGCGCCAGCGATTCGGGCGTTTCGGGAAAGCCGGTTGGCAGCAGCGGGTTCGGCAGCCCGGCGTTCGGATAGGCGCTGGTGCAGATGGGCGCCACGCCGGAAAGCTCCTCGATCAGCGGACGCAGTTCCTTCGGGCCGAGCGCGCAGTTCATGCCCACGGAGAGCAAGGGAACGTGGGAAACCGAGTTCCAGAACGCCTCGACCGTCTGGCCGGTCACCCCGCGATTGCTGCCGGCCTGGATGAAGGTGACTGAGGCCATGACCGGAATTGCGGATTGCGAATTGGTTTCGGAGGGGCGAGTTCCACGAGCCCCTGACTTGGCTGATAATTCGGATTTGTGGGACTCGCGGAGCTCATCCCTCCGAAAGGGGAACGGTTCAAGGCCCCGTTCTTCCAAGACTTGTTGGATGGCAAAAAAGGCGGCCTTGGCGTTGAGCGTGTCGAAGATGGTTTCAACGAGCAGCAGGTCCACGCCGCCGTCGAGCAGACCGCAGACCTGCTCGCTGTAGGCAATGACGAGTTCGTCGTAGGTGCAGCCGCGCGCCCCCGAATTGTTAACGTCGGTCGAAATGGACGAGGTCTTGGTCGTCGGCCCAATAGCTCCGGCCACGAAACAAACCCGGTCTGGACGGGCGGCCATGAATTGATCGGCGGCCCGGCGAGCGCATTCCGCGCCAGCCTTGGACAATTCGCCGGCTAATGGCTGTAGCCCGTAATCGGCCAGCGAGATGGTTTGGGAATTGAACGTATTCGTCTCAATGACGTCCGCGCCGGCCTCAAGATACTGACGGTGAATGTCCTCGATGATCTGCGGCTGGGTGACATTGAGCAGATCCATGAGCCCCTTGAGGTCCTTGCCGTGCCAATCCGCAAAACGCACACCACGGAAATCAGCCTCCGTGAGCTTGCGCTGCTGGACCATCGTGCCCATCGCACCGTCAATGATGACGATCCGCTCGCGCAACAACTGCTGCAATTGCTCAATCCGGTACGGCATAGGCCTCTTTTTGTTTCGGCAGCAAACTACCGGAAATCGCTCCGCTCTGCAAATTAAAAATCAACATATCCAGATACGTTGATATGATTATTGCTGACCCACGGGTGGGCGCGAGTCGGATGAGGCTCGACTCAAGGCGAATACTTGAGGCGGAAGAACCGGGTATTATTGGTGGTTGAGAGGGTCGAGTGATTGAGTCCATTGGAGAGGACCACCGGATTGGTCAAGAGCTGCCAGGTGACCGGTTGATCCAGGTTGCTGGCCCATTCGATGCCAAAGGCCACGGAAGAGGTTGGCCAGGACAACGTGAATTGGCCGGAACCGGTGTTCCATCCGATGACGGGTCGGGGCAGGACCTGGACGGAAACCGGCTTGGAATCTGCGGCGGCGCCGACTGGCGTTATTGCCCGGGCGACCAGCGAATATTGTCCCGGGGGAACGTTATGCCAGGTGCCCGCGAACGGAGCATTTGATGATACGGCAATCACCGTTGAGCCCTGGAGATATTCGACTCGATCGAGATTCGCCGTATCGGGCAGCAAGTTGACGGAAATCGGGATTTCGGCGGGCCCGAAAAAGCACTGCTGATTGGTGGGAAACAAAATCACGGGCAGGGGCGCCGGCACGGTCAACGGCGTGAGCAGGAGTCCGCGGGAAAAACCATTGCGCATGCCTTCGGCGGCGATCTGGCCGTGATTATTTATTCGCTTGGCCATATCGATGTCGGACCAGCCGGAATTGGCGGGAAGAAGGCTGGTGAGAGTGGTCCACTTGCCGTTCTGCCAGATCATGGCTTGCCAATAGCCGTTTTCGCCGACGATCTGGCCGAGGTCATTGATGGCTTCTCCGGAGGCATCGGCAAACATATCTGTTCCAGTGTTGGTGACGGAGCCGTTGTCCCACAGAAAGCCGTGGCCGTCCGCGTGGCCGGCGGTCTGATAACCGCCCACGATCTGCCCCAAATTGTTGATGCCATTCGCGCTGCCGAAGGCGTAAGGGACAGGCATATTCAAATGAATCATCCGGTTGTTCCTCCAGAGCGTTGGAAAGCTGGAACTGCCATCCACCGTGAAATCCTGTCCGGCCACGTCGCCGGCCGTGTTGATATCATGGGCCTCACTGCGATATCCGGGACTGGCACCCAGATCTCTCATGGACCCTTCCTGCCACAGGAAGGCGTGCAATTCCGTTCCGTCGGCGGTGAGTGACCAGCCGACGACGCGACCGGAATCATCAATGCCCCAGGCATTGGCCCAGGGAATGGCATTCAACCCGCCGAGATATTGCACGACGCCATTTTGCCATAGAAAAGCCCGGTCGGTGTAGCCTGGCATCCGCACGTGGCCGACGACTTGATTGCGATAATTGATATCCAGCGCTTCGCTCTCGGTGTCACCGGAAAACAGCGGCTGAATCCCTCCAACGCTCGTCCAGATACAGGCGTGCGGCGTGTAATCAGGGGCACTGGTCATAAACACACCCGCCACCACTCCGGAATCGCTGATTCCATAGGCGGCGGTGTTATTGTAGCCAGACGGAGGGAGGAGTTCCGCAATGGTGTAACCCTGATTGCCGATCGCCAGTTGAACCTTGCCCGAGGTGCCATCGGCTCCATCAACGGCAATCTGATAAGTCATGCCAGCGACGGCGGTGATGGTGACCAGACTCAACTGGTCGCCATAAGGATCATTGTCATTCGCAGCGACCAGAGCCAGATTGCCCGGCGCGGAACCGGTGTAGACGGCCAGCAATGTGTCAAAACTGCTGCCGAAAGTATTGATGCTGATTTTTCCGGACGACGGCGCCGTCCACGTCCACCAAAGCGACCGGCCCCCGGCATTCCCCGCGTGGGCGGGTTCCAGCGGCTCTTTGGTTGCCAGCAGATTGAAACCCGTTCCGGATGGGCTGCTCCCGGTTAAAACCTGTCGATCCGCAAAATTGTCGTTCGGAGGCGGGGTATTGAGGGTGATGTGCCCCGTTGCTCCTCCGAATCCATCCACCGCAATTTGATAGGTCGTACCGGCCGTCGCTTCGAAGCTGACGCGGCTGGCCGTGCCACCCGCCGGATCGCCGTCGTTGCTGGCCACCAAAGCCAGTGCGGAAATGCTGGTGCCGGTATAAACCGCCAGCAGCGTGTTGAAGTCGCTTCCGGCCGTCGAGATCGTCGCCGTGCCGGTCTTCGGTGCGGTCCACGACCACCAGACCGAATGGCCGCCGGTTTGTCCGGCGTGCAATGGTTCGCCCGGCTCCAGGGTGGCCACCGTGTTGCTGCCGTCAACCGTTGAGGCCGATCCGACGATGGCGATGCGACCACTGAAATTATCGTTGGATGGACGGCTCATCGCCGCGATGTTCAATATCACGCTGCCCGAAGCGCCGCCATAACCGTCTACCGCGATTGCGTAATCCACGCCGGCGGTCGCGTCGAAATCCACCCGACTGGTGGTGCCGCCCGCCGGGTCGTCATCATTGCTCGCCACCGGGGTCAACGCCGACACGTTGGCCCCGGTATACACGCCCAGCAGGGTATTGAAGGTGCTGCCCGTGGTCGTAATGGTCGCCACGCTCGCGGCCGGACAATGCCAGGACCACCAGATCGATTTGCCGCCCGGGTTGCCTGCGTGATTGGGTTCTCCGGCTTCCTTGGTAGCGTCGACCGTGATGCCCTTGATGCTCAAATCCAATCGGGTCAGGATTATCCGGCTGGAAAAAGCGTTATTGCCGGGCTGGCTTGAAGTCGAACTTAAGGCTTTGGCCAGGTTGATTCTTCCGCCGGTCCGGCATTTGCCGTTCAGGCTGCTCAAGGGATCGATCGAGGCGTAAACCCGGTTCAGCAACTGCAAATGGCCTTCGGCCGGAAACTGGGCTCTCATCAGTGCCAAAACGCCGCTCACTTCCGGCGTCGCCATCGACGTTCCGCTCAGGCTGGTGTAGGCCGAATCCGAACTGAACCAGGTGGACGTAATATCCAATCCCGGAGCGCCGACATCGACCGAACCAAGCCCAAAATTCGAGAAATAAGCGAGATCATCCGTGCGGGTCGTTGCCGCGACCACAACCACATTGTCGCTGGGGCAATTGGCGGGATAAAAAGGAGAGAGGTCATTGTCCATCGAGTAATTTCCCGCCGCGGCTACGAAAAAGATGCCGGCGGCCTGTGCTGAATTGATCGCATCGTTCAATGCTGACGAGGTTCCCGAGCCGCCCCAACTGTTGTTCATCACGTTGGCGCCGTGCATACGGGCATAGTCGATGCAGGTAATGGCATCGGAGACATAACCGGACCCGGACGAATCCAGGAATTTGCAGGCCATGATCTTGACGTTCCAGGCCACGCCCACGACGCCTTTCCCATTGTTGCCCACCGCGCCAATAATCCCGGCCACGTGCGTGCCATGGCCGTGGTCATCCAGCGGATCGCCACTGTGCGTGATGGCGTTGATCCCGTGCACATCATCAATGTATCCGTCGCCGTCATCATCAATCCCGTTCCCGGCGATTTCGCCGGCGTTGTTCCAGACGTTGGGGGCGAGATCCTCGTGGGTGTAGCGGACGCCGGTATCAATCACCGCTACAATCACCCCCGGCGCTTGATTTCGAATGCTCCAGCCCTCCGGAGCATCCAGATCAGCATCATTGACCCCGCCGTTCTGGCCGGTGTTGTTCAAGGCCCAAAGAACCCCATTCAAGTATTGCGGATCATTTGGCGTCGTTGAAATCCTCACTTCGTAATCCGGTTCCACATATTCCACCGCTCCGCTGCGTTGATAATAATCCACCATGCCGGCTATGTCAGTGTTCGCCGGAAGCTCGACAATCTGCAATCCGCCGATCATCGGAAAACTTCGCACCACACGGGCGCCAACGGCCAGATGGACGCTCGAGAGCGGTACCGTGGCCCGATTCGCGATCATCCTCGGTTTGACCAATATCCGCTGGGGATGAAATACAGGCTGCACCCCGGGCCGGTTTGATTTCATTGGGAATTGGGCGAAGACCGGTTGTACGAATGTCATCGCAACAATCGCCAGGAGCAGGAGCCGGCGTGATTTTACCATTCGAACCGCCCTCCGAGATGCTCTTTTTTTCCATAAGAACTATATAAAATCAACTTAGTTTCATTTTCAATATCTAATATATTTGGGGTTGAAATTTGACGCGAACCGGGCCGCCGATCTGCCGCCGGCATGGAGCAATACCCCTTTCCGGTCAACTCAGGCGACCCTGAAATCAGAAACGCATCCGGGTTTCCGATTTCAGGCTTAGCTCCAGGACTTGTCCCGTGGCTTGCATGACCGCTGCCGGTTCCGTATGCTCAGTTCACAACACATGAAATCGGCGATCCAGGTCACCCCCCATTCTTTCCCGTGAAAATCCGCAAAGCTGTCATTACCGCCGCCGGCCGGGACCAGCGCCGCCTGCCGCTGCAATCGCTGGTAGACCGCGACGGCCAGTCCAAATCGGCGCTCACCATCCTGCTGGAGGAGGTCCTGCAGGCCGGCATCGAGGAAATCGGCCTGGTGATTGCCCCGGGCGATCAAGGTGCGTTTGCGGCGGCCGCCGGACCCCACGTCAACCGCATTCAATTCATCGAGCAACCCACGCCCTTGGGTTACGGACACGCAGTGCTCTGCGCCCATCCGTTCACCGGGCCGGAGCCGTTTCTGCTTTTGGTCGGCGACCACCTCTATGTGGCCAGCGGCCAGAAATCCTGCGCCCGGCAGCTGGTGGAAATTGCCTCGGCGGAATCCTGTGCGGTGTCGGCGGTGCAGCCCACGCACGAAAGCCAGCTGCCTTACTACGGCGTGGTTGGCGCCCGGCGGCTGGTTGGCCAGGCCGGCCTCTATCAGGTGGACCGGGTGCTGGAAAAACCGACGCCGACCGTGGCCGAGCAAAAACTCATTGTCCCCGGTTTGCGCGCCGGCCACTACCTTTGCTTCTTCGGCATGCACGCCCTCACCCCGGGCGTGATGGATATTCTGAAGGATCTGGTGGGCCGGACCCAGGGGGCCGGGGGTGCACATCTTTCCGACGCGCTGGCGAAAGCGGCGGGAAGCGAACGTTACCTCGCCTGCGAACTTCAGGGCCGACGTTACGACATCGGCGTCAAATATGGCCTGCTCACCGCGCAACTGGCGCTGGCGCTCAACGGCCAGGACCGCGACGAAGTCCTGACCCAGCTCGTCGAGCTGCTGGCGCAGACTTCGCGAGGTGTTGCTTGATACTGAATCTGTTTGTCCGGGTAGGGCGCGTCACTCCGTGCGCGCCGGCTTGGAGCGAAGGCGGTTCTTTTCACGTTCGAGGCGCGCACGGAGTGGCGCGCCCTACCTTGCTTCGGTTCAGAGGTTCAAAGCGTAAATTTTTTTGAGACATGGCCAGCAAACTCGTTCCAATCATCACTTCGCCGGACCCGGCGGTGCGCAACCAGTCGCTCGACGCCGTCTGCCGCGCGGCGTCGCTGCCGGAGCTGCTGGCCGAATGTGCCGAACTTGAGGCGTTCCGTCATCGCAGCGAAAACCTTTATGAACGCGTCCGCGCCCTGCTGTTCCTCTATGCCATCCACCGGTTTCATCTGCCGTTGAAGCCGGGAGTTCACGCCCGGACTTTGATTTCATTTTCCGGCTATACGCATCTGCTGCAGCGCCGGTTCGAGGAGGCCGTCGCCACTTTTCTCAAGGCGCAGGCGGCGGATGGGCCGTCCGATCCGATTTCCAGCGCGCTGGCGGTGGCCTATTACCGGCTGGCCCTGCAAACCCTGGCTGATCAGGTGCGCCGCAGCGTGCGCTCCGTGCGCGGCAATCAATGGATGTTCCGCATGGGCCATCCCGCCGACCATCCGCTGCGCCTGCGGCCCGAGCTGCTGAAGCGCAGCGACGAGGACGGCACCTACCCGATCCTGCGGGAGCGCACCCCGGTGCGGATGGACCTGACCCATTGCGGCTGGAGCGACATTTTCTTTCTCGGCATGGATTATCCCGAGGGCGCGAAGGTGTTGAACGTCTCGATTGACCTCGGCGTGCATGGGCGCGACGCCCACACGCGGCCGCCGGTCGAAACGTATCTGCGCGTGCTGGATGAGCCGGTGCTGCGCCTGACCAGCGTGGATCTCGGCGCCACCGCCGACATCACGAATCTGGCCGATGTGTTTGATTTTGCCAAGGACTACCTCGGCCTGCTCAAGGCAGCGGTCATCGCCGGCGGCATCGTTCCGCCCGGCGTCGAAGGATCGGGCCAGAGCCTGGCGGACCTGCTGGCGCGGGTCGTCGGGCCGGGCCGTGGACTCGAGCTGGTCAGCTCCGTCAACGGCATCCCCAAAGGCTCGCGCCTCGCGGTTTCCACGAACCTGCTGGCTTCCATGATTGCGCTGTGCATGCGGGCCACCGGCCAGGCCAGTTCGCTGCACGGCTCGCTCCAGGAGGACGAACGCCGGCTCGTGCTGGCGCGGGCCATCCTCGGCGAATGGCTCGGCGGCTCGGGCGGCGGCTGGCAGGACTCCGGCGGCGTCTGGCCGGGCATGAAATTGATCGAAGGGGTGCTCGCCGCCGAGGGCGATCCCGAATTTGGCGTCAGCCGCGGGCGACTCATGCCGCAGCATCGCATCCTGACCCACGAGGACGCCTCGCCCGTCCTGCGGCAGAAGTTGCAGGACAGCCTGGTGCTGGTGCACGGCGGCATGGCGCAAAACGTCGGCCCCATCCTCGAAATGGTCAGCGAGAAATACCTGCTGCGTTCCGAGGCCGAGTGGCAGGCGCGGCTCAGCATGCTCGCCATTCTGGAGGAAATCCTCGCCGGCCTCCGGCGCGAGGACATCGCGGCCCTGGGCGCGGCGACGACGCGAAATTTCTTCGGCCCCATCCAGGCCATCATTCCCTGGGCCACGAACCTGTTCACGGAAACCATCATCCACCGGGTGAAGACGGAGTTTGGAAAAGATTTTCTCGGGTTCTGGATGCTGGGCGGCATGTCGGGCGGCGGCATGGGATTCATCTTTGACCCGGCGAAGAAAGCCGCGGGGCAAACGCGGCTGCAGGAATTGATGACGCAGACCAAGCGCGAGTTTGAATATTCCCTGCCGTTCGCGATGGAGCCGGTGGTCTATGACTTTGCCATCAACGAAAAAGGCACCTGGGCCGATCTGTTGCATGGCCATTCCGCCCTGTTGCCGCAGGGATATTACGCGCTCAGCATGCCGCCGTTGCTGCGGCAGGATGCCCGGGCCCTTTCGCCATTGCACCGCGCGGAAATGGATAAATTCGCCGCCGCCTGCCGCACCAAGCCTGAACTGCGCGGCATGGTGCAAACACTGTTCGACCGGCTCCTGCCGCGCTTGAAGACCGACGACACCAGTGACGAGTCGTTGCCGGCATTGCTCGAACGTTACGGTTTCGACCGCGCGCAGCACGAGCAGGTCCGCGCGGATTTGAAATCCGGACGGATCGGCCTGGCCCAAAACCGCCTGCCGGTTAGCACGCAAATCCAAGACGTGACCGCAGGCGACGTGTTCGACGCCACGCGCGAGCTGCCGAAGCAATATCTCGAAGCCGGCCTGGCGGCGCTGGCGGCGGGGGAAGCGGCGGTGGTTACGCTGGCCGCCGGAGCCGGCAGCCGGTGGACGCAGGGCGCGGGCACGGTCAAGGCGCTGCATCCCTTCTGCAAGTTCGACGGACGCCATCGCACCTTCCTGGAAGTGCATCTGGCCAAGAGCCGCCGCATCAGCCGGCTCGGCGGCGTTCCGCTGCCGCATATCATCACGACGAGCTACATTTCGCATCAGCCCACCGAGGCGTTCCTCGCGCGGGAAAAATTCTACGGCTATTCCGGGCCGCTGGTTTTGTCCGAGGGCCGCACGGTCGGCCTGCGGCTCATCCCGATGGAGCGCGATTTGCGTTTTTCGTGGGAGGAGATGCCGCAGCAAATGCTCGATGAACAGCAGCAGAAGGTGCGCGACAGCCTCCGCCACGCGCTCATCGGCTGGGCGCGGCAGGCCGGCGAGGCGGGCGATTACACCGACAACGTGCCGCTCCAATGCCTGCATCCGGTCGGCCACTGGTTCGAGGTTCCCAACCTGCTCCGCAACGGCACGCTGTCGCGCCTGCTGGAGCAGCGGCCCAACCTGAAGCACCTGATGCTGCACAACATCGACACCGTGGGCGCGGACGTGGACCCGGCGATGCTCGGCTTGCATATCGCGCTGGGCGGCGGGCTTTCCTTTGAAGTCATCACGCGGCGCATCGAGGACCGCGGCGGCGGGCTGGCGCGGGTGAACGGCCAGCCGCGCATCGTGGAAGGCCTGGCGATGCCGCGCGAAGAGGAGGAATTTGCGCTGTCCTATTACAACTCGATGACGAGCTGGATCAACCTGGACCAGCTGCTCGCCGTGTTCCAGCTCACGCGCGCCGACCTGGCCGACGCCGGCAAGGTGGCCGGCGCGGTGCGCTCGCTTGCGGTCCGGATGCCGACCTACATCACGCTCAAGGAGGTAAAGAAGCGCTGGGGCCACGGGCAGGAGGATGTTTTTCCCGTGGCGCAATTCGAGAAGTTGTGGAGCGACATGACCGTGCTGCCGGAGATGAACAGCCGGTTCATCGTCGTGCCGCGCCAGCGCGGCCAGCAGCTCAAGGACCCGTCGCAGCTCGACGGCTGGCTGCGCGACGGCTCCGCGGCGCATGTCGGGAGTTTGTGCGAGTGGTAAGCGCTCCGGGTCTGGTTTTTACTGAATTCGTGCCCGGAAGAATTGCTGTTGGTTTGTTCCGGTGGACACCTCCAAATCCAGTTCGCCGTAAGGGAGGGTGTTGGTCTGGTATGGCGTCCAGGTCTTCAGATTGGATGAGCTTTCCACGACCACGCTGGCCCCATTTGGTGCCGTCAACTGCACGTAGAACGTCCCATCGTACACCGCCAGGCTCTCGTCGGTCGCGGCAAACTGGAATGGAATCGGGATGGGCGTGAAATTCACCTCATCCAGCCAGGCGGCATCCTGCCCGGCACTGTCGGACACATCCTTCGCGTAGCGCCAGCGGAGTGTGTGCGGGCCGCTGGGGATGTTGTTGCTCTGTTGTTGCCACCCAATTTCGCCGGAGATCGCGCCCGGCTGCAGTACACCATCCAGGTAAAACTCCAGGAAGTCGTAGTCCGGCTCCGATGAAACTTTCCACCAGAAGGTCAGCGTGCCCGGCCCCACGACCGAAGTTTCCAGCCGTGATTCCTGGTTGTCCGTGATCGCGCCGCTCTGCGCCGCACCCGCGCCGTCGTGGCTTTGAGCGGTCTGGGGGAACCAGGCGGAATTCCCGCCGCCGCTCAACGACAGATCGCAATTCAAGGCCGATTGCAGTGCCGTTCGCACCACGAGCAGTTTGGCGGATGGAATGGCGGCCACGCCCAGTCCATTGCTCACGGTGACGGAATAATCGCCCGCGTCACCGGGGACGAGGCTGGCCAGCATCAGCACCGCATCGGTTTTGCCGGGCAGATCAACTCCATTGTGCCGCCACTGGTAGTGGAGCGGCCGGGCGCCGATCGCTTCCGCCCGGAAAAAGACCGTGCTTCCCGGAGGTCCGGCCCGGCCGGCCAGATATGAGGTGATGAAGGGGGGACCCGACGCCGGCACGGCCAGGCAGACGCTATCCCGGCTGGCAATACCTCCGACCCCCGTCACCCACGACGGCACGCTCGTCTGGCCGTAACCGTTGTTACCCCACGCGACCACAGTGCCATCGGCCCGCAGGGCCAGGCTGTGATACTGTCCGGCTGCCACCGCCACCACGTTGCTCAACCCGGCCGGCACACTTGCCTGGCCGGCGGAATTGTCGCCCCAGGCGGCCACGGTGCCGTCGGCGCGCAACGCGAGGCTGTGATTCGCTCCGGCTGTCACGGCCACGACGTTGCTCAAGCCCATCGGGACGTTCGTCTGGCCGTAATTGTTGTAGCCCCACGCGACCACCGTGCCATCGGCCCGCAATGCCAGAGTGTGTGACCAATTGCCCGCCACGGCCACCGCGTTGCTCATGCCCGCCGGCACGGTTATCGGGACGACCCCGGCGCTGCTGAAGCAGCTTCCCCACGCGACCACGGTGCCATCGGCCTGCAATGCAAAGCTGTCATAAGTTCCAGCCGTCACCGCTACCACGTTGCTCAAACCCGCCGGCACTGTCATCGGGAGCCAGCTGCTGCCGTTGTAGTAGCTTCCCCACGCGAGCACGGTACCGTCGCTCTGCAACGCCAGATTATGGTATCCGCCTCCGGCCACCGCCACGACGTTGCTCAAGCCTGCCGGCACAGTTATCTGGCCACTGCCCCAGGTGGCCACGGTGCCGTCAGCCTGCAATGACAGACAGTGAGATTCCCCGACCCCCGCCGCCACGACATTGCTCAAGCCTGCCGGCACATTGGTCTGGCCATAATAGTTGTAGCCCCATGCCGCCAATGGCATCACTGTCAGCAACGCGTCGCTGCTGGTGACCGTGATCGCACTGTTGCTGACCAAGACCGAGTAAATGCCCGCCTGGCTATAATCCACGTTTGACAGGACCAAGGAATTTCCGGTTGCGCCCGGCAGGTTGGTCCCGCTTAGCCGCCATTGGTAGGACAACGGCAGCACGCTCTGGCAACTCACGGCGAAGTCCACGGTGCTGCCGGCAAACGCCGTCTGGCTGGCGAGGTTGGTGTCGAGGACGAGCGGAATCACCGTCAACACGGCCTTTGCACTGACCGCCGATCCGGCGCTGTTGCTGACCAGGACGGAATAGGTGCCCGCCTGGCCCAAGACCACATTGGTCAGGACCAGAGGATTTCCAGTTGCGCCCGGCAGGTTGGTCCCGCTCAACCGCCATTGGCAGGACAACGGCAGAAGGCTCTGGCAACCCGCGGCAAAGTTCACGGTGCTGCCGGCGAACACCGTCTGGCTTTGGGGGCTGGTGTTGATGACGAGCGGGATCACGGTCAGCAGAGCGTTGCTGCTGGTGACCGCGCCGGCGCTGTTGCTGACCAGGACGGAATAGGTTCCCGCCTGGCTCATCATCGCGTTGGACAGGACCAAAGGATTTCCGTTTGCGCCGGGCAGGTTGGTCCCGTCGAGTTGCCATTGGTAGGATAACGGCAGAACGCTCTGGCAACTTGCCGCAAAACTGACCGTGCTGCCGGCGAACACCGTCTGACTTTGTGGGCTGGAGTTAATGACGAGCGGCAACACCTTCAGCAATGCGTTGCCGCTGGCGACCGTGCCGGCGCTGTTGCTGACGACGACAGAGTAACGTCCTGCCTGGCTTATGGTCACATTCGTCAAAATCAAGGGATTGTTGGTTGCTCCTGGCACATTGGCGCCCTGTTTCCGCCATTGGTAGGTGAGCGGCAGAAGGTTCTGGCAATTCACATCAAAGCTGACGGTGCTGCCGGCCATTACTGTCTGGCCCTGCGGCTGGGTGTTGATGACGAGCGGGATCACCGTCAAGTGTGCGTTGCTGCTCGTGACTGTGCCCAGGCTGTTGCTGACGATGACTGAGTAGTTGCCCGCTTGCATCGTCGTCACATTGGTCAGAACCAAAAGGCTGTTGGTGGCTCCCGGGAGATCGGTTCCGTTCATCTGCCACTGGAAGAAGCATGGCTGGCTGGCGGTGACGCTCATCCTGAAGGTGACGGTTGCGCCGGCAAGAACGGTTTGGGCAATCAAAGGCCGGTTCAGAAAAGGAGCGAGGTTGCCGGACAACGCCAGACTGTGATATCCCCCGGCCGCCACCGCCACCACGTTGGTCAAGCCAGCTGATACCGTCGCCTGGCCGTAATAGTTGTAGCCCCAGGCGGCCACGGTGCCATTGGCCCGCAAGGCCAGACTATGCTCCCCCCCGGCCGCCACTGCCACCACGCTGCTCAAACCTGCCGGCACAGTCGTCTGGCCGTTGTAGTTGTAGTTCCACGCGGCTACGGTGCCATCGGCCCGCAAGGCCAGAATGTGATAGGTTCCAGCCGCCATTGCTACCACGTTGCTTAACCCCGCCGGCACATTTGTCTGGCCTTGGGAGTTGTTGCCCCAGACAACCACGATGCCATCAGCCCGTAACGCCAGACTGTTATATCCCCCAGCCGCCACCGCCACCACGTTACTCAAGCCTGCCGGCACATTTGTTACGCCGAACCCCCCATTGATGCCCCAGGCGGCCACGGTGCCGTCGGCCCGCAACACCAGACTGTGAGCATTCCCACCCGCCACCGCGACCACGTTGCTCAAACCCGGCGGCACATCGGCCTGGCCGTTGTTGTTGGCTCCCCAGGCGACCACGGTGCCGTCAGCCCGCAACGCCAGACTGTGACTCCCTCCACCCGCCACCGCCACCACATTGCTCAAGCCCGTCGGCACATTGGTCTGGCCGTTGCCATTGGCTCCCCAAGCGGCCACGGTACCATCAGCCCGCAACGCCAGGCTAAAATTCGCCCCGCCCGCCACCGCCACGGCATTACTCAACCCCGCCGGTACATTCGTCTCGCCGTCGTTGTTATTGCCCCACGCCGTGACTGTTCCCGTTGCGTGTGCTGGTGGCGCTGCGAGAAATACCGCAACGGCCAGTGCGGCCAACCGGCGGGTGAGACACCGCAGTGCGAAAAACAGAATCAGGTGGTTGCGGCCGGAGCGCGGCCCGCCGTCTCGAGCTCGGAGTGGGTGCATCATAGGTTTTGTCGGTTGATCAAAAATTATCTCCTGTTTCGCAATTTCATGAGCGGGGTGAGTCCAGCGGCGTTTTCAATTCCGGCTCGACCAGCGAGGTTTGAGGATTCACGCGATTGTGGCGTGGCGACTCCCGATATGCTTATGCACTTGCGAATTCTGTATTAGTCACTCTATGCCTGAAAACCGCATCCGCAATCGGGCAACACGCGAAACCGGACAAAAGACAAGATAGGGACAGCGTTTACCAAGAAAGGACGCAACGCGGTCCCGTTCCTGGGTCATCTGGGTGAGCCGGGGTGTCTGCCGCATGGCCAGATTCCAATTCCAATCAAGATATCCCTCACGGCGCGACCGCTTCCCGGCATCCGGGCGAAGGGGTTGTGTATGGCCGGCGGACATTCCGTCAGGGGCGCTAAAATGGCCGCAAACATCAATTATTGTTTTTGATGCAGCAGATTTTGGCTTTTCCGCCTTCGTTCGTTGACACCGGGCGGTCGTTTGTTAGATTCGACCCGCTTTATTTCAATGGAATTCCCCTTGTGAAATGGAAGCGCGATAACTTTAAGATTGGACAATTATGGCTAAAGCAACGAAATCCGCAAAATACGTATATCTATTTGGCAACAAGACGGCTGACGGCAACGGCTCCATGAAACCGTTGCTGGGCGGCAAGGGCGCCAACCTCGCCGAAATGTCCCGCATCGGCCTCCCGGTGCCTCCCGGCTTCACCATCACCACCGAGGTCTGCACCTATTATTACGACAACAAGCGGACCTATCCCAAGGTCCTCGAGGCGCAGGCCCGGGAAGGCATGGCCTTCCTTGAGAAGATCATGGGCACCAACTTCGGCGACCAGAACGCGATGCCGCTGCTCGTCTCCGTCCGCTCCGGCGCCCGCGATTCGATGCCCGGCATGATGGACACCATTCTCAACCTCGGCCTCAACGACGCCACCGTGCTCGCCCTGGTCAAGGCCACCAAGAATGAACGCTTTGCCTGGGATTGCTACCGCCGTTTCGTCCAGATGTACGGCGACGTCGTCATGGGCGTCCAGAAGACCAAGGACGAGGACCACGAGCCGTTTGAAGTCGTCATCCACAGCTTCAAGCACAAGAAATACAAATCGGACATCGAGGATTCCAAGCTCACTGCCGCCGACCAGAAGGAGCTCGTCACCCGCTTCAAGGCCCTGATCAAGGAGCGCACGGGCAGTGAATTTCCGCAGGATCCTTGGAAGCAGCTCTGGGGCGCCACCGGCGCCGTGTTCGGGTCCTGGATGAATGACCGCGCCATCGTCTATCGCCGCAAATACGGCATCCCGGCCGAATGGGGCACCGCCGTCAACATCCAGGCGATGGTCTACGGCAACACCGGCGACCAATCCGGCTCCGGCGTCGCCTTCACGCGCGATCCCGCCACCGGCGAAAAGGTTTTCTACGGCGAATTCCTCATCAACGCCCAGGGCGAAGACGTCGTGGCCGGCGTGCGCACGCCTGCCCCGGTCGCCCAGCTCAAGACGGTCCTGCCGAAGACTTTTGCCGAGCTGGAACTGGTCCGCAAGACGCTCGAATCGCATTTCAAGGACGTGCAGGACTTCGAATTCACGATTCAGGACGGCAAGCTGTTCATGCTCCAGACCCGCAACGGCAAGCGCACCGGCCTGGCCGCCGTCCGCTTCGCGATCGAGATGGAAAAGGAAAAGCTGATTGACTGGAAGACGGCCATCAAGCGCGTGCCGGCCGACCAGCTCGACCAGGTGCTGGCGCCCGTGTTCGACCGCAAGGCCATGAAGGCCGCCCGGTGCATCGCCAAGGGATTGCCCGCCGGCCCCGGCGCTGCTTCCGGCCGGATGTATCTCAACGCCGACCGCGCGGTTATGGCCGCCGAGAAGGGCGAAAAAGTCCTGCTCGTCCGCAATGAGACCTCGCCCGAGGATTTGCGCGGGATGATCGCCGCCGAAGGCATCCTCACCGCCAAGGGCGGCGTCAGTTCGCACGCGGCGCTCGTGGCCCGGCAGATGGGCAAGGTCTGCGTTTGCGGTGCGGCCGCGTTGCAGATTGATTACACCGCCCGAACGATGACCGTGGACGGCGCGACCTACAAGGAAGGCGACTTCCTTTCCATCAACGGCACCGCCGGTGACGTTTACGCCGGCCAGCTCCCGACCGCCGCCTCTGAAATCGTCCAGGTGCTCGTCGAGAAATCGCTCAAGCCCGCGGAAAGCCAGACTTACCAGAACTTCCAGAAGCTCATGGACTGGTGCGCGAAAGCCACCCGGCTTCAGGTCCGTACCAATGCCGACACCCCCGAGCAGGCGGAAAACGCGATGGCGTTCGGCGCCACGGGCATCGGCCTCACCCGCACGGAACACATGTTCTTCGAAGGCAATCGCATTGACGCGATGCGCGAGATGATTCTCGCCGACACCCTTGAGGCGCGCAAAGAAGCATTGGCCAAGCTGCTCCCGTACCAGAAGAGCGACTTTGCCGGCATCTTCAAGGCCCTGAAAGGCTATCCGGCCACGATCCGCTTCCTCGACCCGCCGCTGCATGAATTCCTCCCGCACGAGGACGCCGCGCAGCAGGACCTCGCCGCGAAGATGGGCGTGCCCGTCGCGAAGATCAAGCAGCGCGTGAAGGAACTCCACGAGTTCAATCCCATGCTGGGATTCCGCGGGTGCCGGCTCGGCATCGTTTACCCGGAAATCTCCGAAATGCAGGCGCGCGCCGTTTTTGAAGCGGCGGCTGAAGTGCAGAAGTCCGGCGTCAAGGTGAAGCCGGAGGTCATGATCCCGCTCGTCGGGTTCAAGAAGGAGCTCGACCTCCAGGTCGAAGTCGTCCATCGCGTGGCGAAGGCCGTCATGGCGGAAAAGAAGGTCAAGCTTGATTACATGGTCGGCACGATGATCGAAGTGCCGCGCGGCGCGCTTACGGCGGACGAGATTGCGCAGACGGCCGAGTTCTTCAGCTTCGGCACCAACGATCTGACGCAAACCTGCCTGGGCATGAGCCGCGACGATTCCGGCTCGTTCCTCGGGCCGTATCAGGAGCAGGAAATCATCAAGAAGAACCCGTTCGCCACGATCGACCAGAGCGGCGTGGGCCAGCTCATCAAGATTGCGGCCGAGAAGGGCAACCAGACCCGGCCCGGCATCAAGCTCGGCATCTGTGGTGAACACGGCGGCGACCCGGAAAGTGTCAAGTTCTGTCATCGCGCCGGACTCACCTACGTGTCCTGCAGCCCGTTCCGCGTGCCCGTCGCCCGCCTTGCCGCCGCGCAGGCCGCGCTGGAAGACGAAGCCGCCAAGCCGGCGAAGAAGAAATAATGTGTAGCGTTCGGCCGTTGGCCGAATGCGTGTCGAGCCTCAGGCTCGACGCTACAACAAAGCCGCTCCAGAAAACTGGAGCGGCTTTTTCATTTGTCCACGGCTTGCCAAAGGGCGCTTCATTTGCAGAAGGTCGGTGACAAAGTCACCATCAAATATCAAATGGTCGCCAAGGAAGTTGAATTCAACCCCGCCAAAGCCGGCAAATAGCCGCCCTTTGCCGGGTAGATGGCAAGCCGCCCTGACCATTCAGAGTGGCCTTTTTGACTTTGGCGACGGGTCGCCATTCCGCCCGCCGGACGGGGACCGGTTCGAGCATCCAATGCAGTTGTCACTGGCAGAAATCCATATCGGTTGTGACGCCCGCGTCCAACAAACAGCCAGTCCGGATGATATTGGCTTGATTAGCAGACACGGCTTTTCCCGAAATCCGGACAGTGAATACGAATCCCCGCATTCCGTTGGCGGCACGCTTTTTGCGTACATGCGGACACTAAAATGAACGGAAATCAGAACATGCGCCCGGAAATCAAGTCCCCGGTCAACGGCAACCCTGCCGGGAACTCCGGTTTTGTGAAAGTCCGCCGGAAGCTCGGCTTGACCTTTGTTTTATCCAATCCTTTCAAGGTTCCGGTCGCCCAGACGCCTCCTGCGCGAGCCGCGTCGGAAGCTGACTCCAATAAAAAGGCGAAGAAGAATCCATTTAAGGTAGGGACGGCCTCCCGGGCCGTCTGATGACGCTCCCGCGATGCGGGGTGGCGTCCCTACCAGACGAAGTCAAAGCTGCTCCGGCTTCCCGGAGCGGCTTTTTTGTCGCCACCGGCCATTAGGCGGCCATGCGGGGAGCGGTTCGCCTTCCGACCACCAGGAGAAGATTCAAACGTGTTTGCCCGCCAGGACCCGGGGGGTTGACTGGATCAGCTCTCCGGAAACAGGGGCGGCCTTATTATTTATCGCTGATTTTATAATTTGCGGGCATCGTTAAAGCGACTAGACTCGCCGGCAAGTTTTAATGGAAGGAAAACAACCATGAAAAAAATTGATAAAAATCTTATACTGATCGCCGTTACCCTGGCCTTGTGTGTGCCCTGGCTGGGCTGCAAAAAATCGACCGTGGTCAAGACGACCACGAGTGCGCCGTCCGGGCCCGTGGAAATGAAACTCAAATGGCCGGAGGGCCGGCGCATGGTGCAGAGCTTCGAGCTCAAAATGGTCAATGAAATGAATGTCCCGGGCGCGCCGGCGGCCGTCAAGCAGGACATGACCATGGAACAAAAATATGAAATGACCGTGTTGAAAGAACGCCCGGATGGCAAACATGAAGTGGATTTTGAATTCCTCAGCTCCCGGATGGTGATGAAGATGGGGGACAAGGTCATGTTCGATACTGACGCCCCTGCAACAACAACCGGCAAACGCGCGGATCCCATGGCCGGCCTGTTCAAAAAACTGGCTGGGGCGAAAATCCACTTTTTGCTGGACGCGAGCAACCACGTGGAAACGGTCGATGGCGTCCAGGACCTGCAAAGCCGGTTGTCGTCGGGCAAGGCAAATGACCCCACCGGTGCGGTCAACAGCATGTTCAAAGAGGACTATTTCAAACAGATGATGGATCACGGCCGGAACCTGCCGCCCAAAGCGGCGAGTCCGGGCGACACTTGGCCGGTGCAGATGGAATTTGAAATGGGTGAGCTCGGCACCGTGAACATGGACTACACTTATACGCTGGAAGGCTGGGAGCTGCGCAACGACCGCTATTGCGCGCGAATCGGGGTTGATGGAACCCTGAAAATCAAGCCCGCGGAAAATCCGCAGGGGAAGGGGGTAAACCTCGCCATCGAAGGTGGTAAATCGTCAGGGGAAACCTGGTTTGATCTCGACCTGGGCATGTTTGTTGACACGACCATCAATCAGGACATGAAATTGACCGTCACCATGCCCAATCAAGTCCGCAACAAGCCCAATGCGCCCAAAACCCAGACGATTACGGGCACCATCAACCAGGTCATCACCATGAAACTGGATTCGGTGAAGTAAGTGGATCTGTCCTGTCCTGCCTTGCCGGTGGAAAGTTCATGCCGCTCCGGGAAACCGGAGCGGCTGTTTGTTTGTTTGGGCACAAGCCTTTGGACCAATCGCCAGCGGCATTCCCCCTGCAAATGTTTGATTTAATGTCTGGGATTTGGGATTTTTGCTTCTCGCCTCTGCCGATTTCATTATAAAAGCAAAGCTTAAATGAATATTGAACTGTTGTTATATAACTGATACATTTCAGCTGCGTCATGAAGACTGGATCCTTGCTGCTGGCCTTGGCCGTGTCGTGCGGCCTTTTCATCAACCGTTGTCCGGCGAACACCAGCTCGTGGACGAAAGCGGATTTGCCCTGGGGCTATTGGCATGCGCTGGCCTGTTCTGGTGATGGGAAGGTGCTGATCACCGCCAACGCTGTCAGCACAACCCAGGGTGCCATTTACGTTTCGACCAATTCCGGCGCGACCTGGATGTTAACCAGCGCGCCCGCCGCCATCTGGACGTCGGTCGCCGCGTCTGAGGATGGCAGTTGGTTGTTCGCCGCGGCGGGTGGCGATTTCGGCCGCGATCGCATTTATTTTTCCACGAATTCCGGCGTCAATTGGGCGGTTTCCAGCGCCCCGGTGACCAATTGGAATTCCATCGCCTGTTCCAGCGACGGAACCAAACTGGTGGCCGCAGCGGCCGGGCCTTGTTCCTACGGCCCCATTTTCCTGACCACGGATGCCGGGGCCACGTGGACCACGGCCGATTTGCCCGCCATGAACTGGTGGTCAGTCGCCTCGTCGACCGACGGGGCCAAGCTGGCGGCGGCCTCGGTTGAAAATGGTGTCTACCTCTCGACCAACTCCGGAGCCTCTTGGAGGCGAATCGTCCTGACCAACAGCTGGGTCAGGACGGTCACTATTTCGGCGGATGGACGGAGGCTGGCGGCGGCGGCGGTGTTCGGTCCGCTGTATGTTTCCGCCGATGCCGGAGACACCTGGACTTCGATAACCAATGTTCCCGAAGAGCAGTCCTCCATCGCTTCCTCGGCGGATGGGACCGAATTGGTGTTATGGTCGTTGTTGCCATTACCGTACAACCATTACGCCAGCGGGATTTATTTCTCGACGGATGGAGGAACGGCCTGGAGCACCAACCAGTGGCCCTACGTGGATTCAGGATGGAACTCAACGGCGCTTTTGGCCTGCTCGGCCGACGGTGGTACTATGGCCGTTTCGTTGGGAAACGACGGCGTATTCATCTGGCAGGCCCCCCCGCCATCCGCCCCCGTTGCCGTTACCCTGCCGGCCATGGGAACCAATGGCGATTTTGTGCTGCCCGGCGTGGTGAATCCCAATCGCCGGGAAACGTGGGCTTGGTTTGACTGGGGCACCAGCCCTGCCTTCGGGAACGGCATCGCTCCGGTTGCCGCCGGCAATGGATGGAACGATGTCCCGCTGAGCACCGCCTTGTCCGGGTTCCCGCCTGGAGTCGCCGTTTATTTCCGGATTGCTGCCGCCAATGATTTCGGGTTTTCCATCGGCCGGCCCTTGATTTATCAAGCCCCACTCATCACGCTTTTGGGAGATAATCCATTATACGTCATCGATGGTGATTCCTACCCGGACCCGGGCTCGGCAGTGTATGCCCTGCCGGTCGCCATTGCGACGGGTGAACACTACAGTTTGGCCCTGAAAGCGGACCGGACGGTGGCTGGCTGGGGAAACGCGCCTGCCATTCCGCCGGAACTGGCCAACGTGGTGACGATTGCGGCGGGCTTCAATCACGGTCTGGCGCTAAAGAATGACGGCACGGTCGCCGCCTGGGGCGGCGACGACCATGGCGAAACCAACGTCCCGGCAAATCTGGACCACGTGGTTGCCATCTCGGCCGGCCGGGCGTTCAACCTGGCATTGAAATCGGATGGGACCGTTGTCGGCTGGGGTCTCGGTGCCACCAATCATCCGGTCTACGATGGAATCAACATGGGACAGGCCATGCCGCCGGAAGGATTAAGCAATGTGGTGGCCATCGCTGCCGGTTATGACTCCAGCCTGGCCCTGAAATCGGACGGGACGATTGTCGGCTGGGGAAATCCCGCTTACGGAGGAATAACTCCGCCGGCGGGTTTGAGCAACGTCGTCGCCATCTCGGCCGGCGCAGCTTTTGGTCTGGCGTTAAAGGCTGATGGCCGGGTTGTGGCCTGGGGATTCAGCGAAGCAAACCAAACCAATGTTCCCGCGGATCTGACCAACGTCGCGGCCATCGCCGCGGGAACCTATCACAGTCTTGCCTTGAAGGCGGACGGCACGGTCGTCACCTGGGGCATGAACCTTTGCGGAGAAGCCAACCCGCCGGCCGGCCTAAGCAATGTTGTGGCGATTACCGCAGGATCTTATCATAGCCTGGCCTTGAAGGCGGACGGCACGGTGGTTGGCTGGGGGCGGGGCGCTTTCGGCGAAACCGTGGCACCGACCAATCTGATTGATTCATTGGGCGCGGCCGATGTGGCGGGCGTGGGGCAGGGCAATACGCCGGGCACTTATTTTAGTACTTACACCGCCATCAACCCGCAGGGTGGGGTGGCCAAAGCGACGCGAACCGTGATCATGTTGGGGGCGCGCGATGTCAAGCAGCGGGTGCTGGCTGAAATGACGGCGATGGCAACGGGATCCGCTGGGCACGGTCGCAACCTGGACCTGGCCATAGGCAGATTAAATCATGCCTTGGCAACGAACTTATGGGTTAATGACATATCTCTCACCGAAGGCGGTGGCCGGAATGTTTTCGCTGAAGAAGCAATGGCCGTGCACCAATTGGATCACTTGCTGAAGCAGGAAGATAACGTGATTTCCACGACGGTGGTGCACGGATGGGAGGAGAATCTTGCCAAATCCGCCCGCCTTCTGGCCATGACAGCCATACAGACCAGGGCTTTGGGCGCTTTCGGCGGTCACTTCATCGTTCCACCGTTTGTCATGGATCAGATGGACAAAGGAGATCACGCGTTGGCTGCGCAGCAATACGCCAACGCCATCCTTCACTATGAAAACGCCTGGAGACAGATGATGCACTGGAGTCCCAAGGTATATCCGTGGCCATGAACTAGTGCGCGTGGCTTGGTTTGGGTGTTCAATTTTCTGCCCGGGCTCCCATTCCTGTCCATCCGTGGTCAGAGGCTCAACAAAAAAGGGGCAGTCGCCGCCAAACCAGGTGGAGCCGTCACACCCTATCTCATTCCATATTTGGATGTTATGAATCGCTTGCGGTCAATGTGTTTCTCCATCCTGGCGCTGGCCGCTGTCCTGCCGGCTTTCGCCGGCTTGAAAAACAGCGATTGTCTGGATTGTCACTCGGACAAAACGCTCGCCATCACCAATGCCACCGGCAAGACGGTTTCACTGTTCGTGGATGAAGCCAAGCTCAAGGCTTCCGCCCACAAAACCAATGCCTGCATCAGTTGCCATGCCGATGCCAGCAACAAACATCCCGACGACAATGTCCGGTTGCAGCCGGTCAACTGCGTGAACTGTCACGAGCGTCAGACCGAAAGCTATAACGCGAGCGTGCATGGGCTGGCGGCGAAGGCCGGGCACCTGGATGCCGCCACCTGCCGGGATTGCCACGATTCCCACGAGATCCTGCCGTCGAACCTGCCGGCGTCGCCGTTGCACTACTCGCATCTGGCCGAAACCTGCGGCGCGTGCCATGACCAGGAGGTGAAGGATTGGACGGCCAGCGTGCATGGCAAGGCCATGAAGGCGGGCCTGCGCGACGCGCCCACCTGCACCGACTGTCATTCCGAGCACAAGATCGCCGGCCTGAAGACGGCTTCACCGGAGGTTTCCGCCGAGGTGTGCAGCCGCTGCCACGCGTCGGAGCGCCTCAACACCAAGTACAAACTGCCCGGCGACCGGGTCAAAACCTTTTTTGAAAGCTATCACGGCCTCGCGGCCCAGTACGGCTCGACCGTGGCCGCCAATTGCGGCAGCTGCCATGGCTACCACAAAATCCTGCCCTCGATTGACCCTGATTCAACCATCAACCGGGCCCACATCATCCAGACCTGCGGCAAATGTCATCCGGGCGCCGACGAAAAATTCTCGACCGGCAAGATCCACGTGGACCTGTCCACCGAGAAGGCCGGCTCGGAACTGTCGGACCAGATCAACTGGTGGGTGCGCCGGATTTATCTGATTCTCATCTTCGGCACGATTGGCGGGATGTTCCTTCACAACGCGCTGTTATTTCTGCGCAAGGTGGCCGCGCGCTATCGCGTGGCCGTGCGGCCGGTGGTGCGCATGAGTCTGGCCCAGCGCTGGCAGCATTTTGTGCTGGCCGCCAGTTTCATCATCCTGGCGATCACCGGTTTTGCGTTGAAGTTCCCGGATTCATGGCTCGCGCGTGTGATGGGGTCCAGCGAACCGTTCCGCCGCTGGACGCACCGCATCGCCGGCGTCGTGCTGCTGGTGGCCGGGCTCTGGCATTTGATCTATCTGCTCAGCTCGAGGGAAGGCCGGCGGCTGGTGATGGATTTGTTTCCGGTGAAGCAGGATCTGGCCGATGCCTGGTGTCAAATTCGTTACCTGCTCGGGTGGAGCATGGAGAAGCCGAAATTCAACCGGTTCGGTTACGCGGAGAAGATGGAATACTGGGCAGTGATCTGGGGCACGATCATCATGGGCGTGAGCGGGTTGATGATCTGGTTCAAGATGGATGTGACGCGATTCCTGCCGCGCTGGATCGTGGACGTGGCGCTGACCATCCACTACTACGAGGCCATCCTGGCCTGCCTGGCGATCGTGGTCTGGCACTTCTACCACGTTATTTTCGATCCGGACGTTTATCCGTTAAACCCTGCCTGCTGGGATGGCCACGTATCTGAGGAATGGCAGAAGCATGAGCACCCACTGGGTGACGCTTCCCCTACGAACAAACACGAATAAACCCCATCCTCTCCACCCCGAAAGGATAAAAAGGCGAGGTGTCTTTATTAACAACCAAGCCGTAAACTTTCACTGGGCGACCCATTTCCCACCGTCAAATTTGACCGGATGTTCGACGCTATTGATGACTACGTATCGCATGCTATTTTTCACAAATGATGGAATAAATTCCCCATTGTAAAAAATCTGCCAGTCATCCCCTCCGCCCAGACGTTTTTTGTCTGGAATGCCATCTGCATTCATGTCCGTAAAGTAGCAATCTGTTCCATTTGTATCCAACAACTCTATGGTAGTGCTTTTTATTCGACCGGTAGATTTATCAAGGCGAAGTATTGCCCCCTGTTGGAAACCAATATTCATTGAAATAACTTCCCCATCAATGTTCCACCAATACTTCCCATTTTGATAAGTAATTATACAATCGGGGCTATTTGCTGAATTATTTAAGTTTGTAATCGAAAAAGGCCCAAGCGTATTAACCGACAACCCACTAATTACTGACACTCGTTTGAAAAAGGTGAAAGCCAAATACAAATTCAAAATTAGTGAAAGAGTTAACAAGATTGCTAGAAACCGTTTCATAATTTTCCTATGG
>Ga0265338_10002291_pt1 | contig 29140 bp, 16 predicted proteins | sample 42126metaG_FD_193579 | JGI IMG/M metagenome (GOLD analysis project Ga0265338, IMG submission 193579) | Rhizosphere microbial communities from Carex aquatilis grown in University of Washington, Seatle, WA, United States - 4-21-26 metaG | ecosystem: Host-associated > Plants > Roots > Rhizosphere...
ACCAATTCCATCGCCCCCGGCGCCCCGATAAAATTCTGGCGCGCGGTGTGGATGCCGTGAACAGCCGGTGCAACCTTTTGTTGCATATGCAACAAAAGGTTGTCAGTCGTGCAAAGCGGTCAAACGTGCATGAATCACTTTTGCGCCAGATGAGAGAGACAACTGGCAGCCCGGTAAACAAATCAATTTTCCGCAGGGGTGCATCTTGACTTGTCTTTAGAACTGGGCAGGCGGGACGCCTGCCCTACTTTACGCCAAGGTAGGACAGTGCGTCCCGCCTGTCCGGGTGAAAGGGAATGATCCGTCAGCGTTGACTAATCAAGGACAGTGTCAAGATGTACTCTTCCCGTAGGAGCCGAGGTGACGAGACTTTAATTTCCCCGGGATTACAGGTTTGTTTAGAGACTCCTCACGAGGTCATTTGAACGGGCTGCTAGGGCAGCGGCATCAGTCCGGAGGCGGCGCGGATCGGGGCGATGCCTTGGATATATTCCCAATCCTCCAGGCTCAAGGAGCGGGGATTATCCACCAGGGTCCGCATGGCCTGATTTGCTTCCGGCCCGGTTTTGACCATTTCCGCCCAGAGCATCCACCAGGTCCACCGCGGCTGTTTTTCCAGCACGGCCAGCGTCGGCGGCGGTCCCACTTCCGCCAGCGCCACCGGCTTGCTCCCGGCCAGGTGCCTCAAGGTGTCATAATAGGACTGCGAAAAATCGCTGTGATAGACATCCAGCGCTGCAACGTCGAAATAGGCCCGGCCCGGGAAAAAATCGGCGAACTGCCGCTCCGGCTTGCTCGGCCGGTCCACGCTCCAGACCCACACCAGATTGTTGAGGTGGTGATGATTCGCCAGCCGGTCGAACAATTGCCGGTAAAGCACCGTGGTGCCGCGTTCGCCCCGCCGCCCGGCCCACCAGAACCAATCGCCGTTCATTTCATGGTACGGCCGCCAGAGCACGGGAACGTGCGCGTCGCGGAGCTGCTTGAGATAGCCCGCGATGACGTCCACCTGGTCGCACCAGCGCTGGTTCAGTTTCGTCCCGGGCTTGATGAGCTCGTTCCATTCCGCGTCCGTCAGCTTGCCCTGGACGCTGTCGCGGAAAGTGACCGGCTCATCCTCGGTGGGCCGCACGGCGTGCCAGCACAAGGTGATGATGTCACCCGCAGCGTACTGCCGCTCGCATTCGGCGATGATGTCGGGCCGGGCGGCCACGGCATCCTTGTCCCCGGGCGCGGCAAAGCCAAAGTCCTGGCCGAAGATGGCCGGCGTCTTGCCCCAGGCCGCGGCGGCCTGCCGGGTGGAAGCATCCCGGGTGGCCGGATAATTATGCTGGCCGGTCAGCGTGTGCCGGCCGGAGATGCCCTGCAGGTATTTCAACAGCGCCACCGCCTCCGGCGAAGCCTGGGGCGTCACCGGCTTGACCGAACTGCACCCGGCGCACAGTCCGCCGACCAACAGCGCGAGCAGGGTCCGTTTGATTTTCATGGATGAATTCTTTCTGCGCCGGGCAAAGGTTTTGTTGCCGGCGGTTTCCCGATTGTTCAACGGGCCAGCCGCAGGTTCTTTTCGATCAACCGGCAGCGCTGGTCAACACAAATTTTCGAGCGCATGCCGTCCGCCGGCGTGTTGGCCACATAATCCAGCAGCCGGTCCACGGTGCTGGTCGCCACGTGCGTGCGCGTGTCCGAGGAGCCGTAGTAAATGAACACGTCGCCGTTGGCGCGCGCCACCCAGCCGTTGGCAAACACGACGTTGGACACATCGCCCACGCGTTCCTCGCCTTCCGGCGCCATGAAGTATCCGCCGGGCGCCTTGAGCACCTTGGTGGGATTCTTCAGATCGCACAGGAACATATAGAGCACATAGCGCATGCCGGCCGCCGTGTTGCGCACACCGTGCGCCAGGTGCAGCCAGCCCTGCCGGGTCTTGATCGGCGCCGGCCCCAGGCCGTTTTTGCCTTCCTTGAGCGTGTGGTAGTAACGCGGGTCGATGATCTGTTCCTGGCCGATGACCGCGTGCTCAATGTCGTCGCACAATCCCCAGCCGATGCCGTCGCCGCTGCCGGTGGCCGCGAAATCGGCCATGGGCCGGGTGTAAAACGCGTACTTGCCCTTGACGAATTCCGGATGCAAAACACAGTTGCGCTGGTGCAGTGAATTCGTTTTCAGGTCGGGCAACCGCTCCCACTTCACCAGGTCCTTGGTGCGCGCGATCCCGCAACGGGCAATGGCGGCGGAAAGATCGGCCGGCTTGCTGTCATCATGCCGCTCCGCGCAAAACAGCCCGTAAATCCAGCCGTCCTCGTGGCGCACCAGGCGCATGTCGTACAGATTCGTCTCCTGCGGCTCGTAATCCGGCATCCGCACCGGGTAATCCCAGTAGCGGAACCCGTCAATCCCGTTCTTGCTTTCCGCCACGGCGAAAAACGACTTGCGGTCCCAGCCTTCCGTGCGGGTCATCAGGACGATGCTGCCGTTCCATTCCATTGCGCCGACATTGAATACGCAGTTGATGCCCAGGCGCGTCATCAGGTGCGGGTTGGTGGCCGGGTTGAAATCGTAGCGCCAGAATAGGGGCGTATTTTCGGCGGTCAGGACCGGGAATTCATAGCGGTCGAAGATGCCGTTGCCGTTTGGTTGCGGGCGGTTGCGGCGCCGGATCAGCTGTTCGTGCTGCCGTTGAAGTTGTTTCAGTTTGCTGGCGAAGTTGGTTTTGGTCATTGGGCTTGGGCGGTCGTGGTTGAAGGGGCTGATAGTTTGAGCATTTCCCCGTCCGGCGGCAACAGCCGGCAGGCGGGAATGGGGCGTTCCTCGACCCCGTTGGGCAGCTGCCAGCGGACGGCCAGTTGCGTGGAGCCGGCCGGCTGTTGCTGCAACACTTCGAGAAAGTAATGCCGGCCGGCTTCGAGATTGACCGGGGCGGATTCCGCCTCGTGCGTGTGCGGCCATTTGCAATAAGGCGTGCTCCAGGTCACCTCGCCGATTTTAATTTCGTTCGCCGGGGTTGCGTCGGTGCTGAGCCACAGCTCCGAGGCGCTCTCGTTGGCAATCCAGAATTTGTAGGTGCCGGTGATCGGCGGGATCAAAAAGCCCTGGTACTGCGCCACAAAATTGGTGGCCAGCTTCATCGGCGTTTCAAAAGCCTTGCCCAGGATTTCCCGGCCGGTGGGCGGCCCGGCAGGACGGGCCGGCTGCGCCGGCTCGAAGTCCTTGAGTTCCGTCCACCAGGCGCGCGCGATTCCCGTGCCCGGCCCGACCTGAAAAACCGGACTGGTGGCGCTGCTCAAGCCGTCAGCTCGGGCGATGAACGCGTCATGACCGCCCGCCCGGTCAATGGTGACGTCCGGAAAAGTGGCGAAGCCGTTGACCGTGGTGGCCGTCAACGTGCCGCCGGGTTTGCCGCCGGGCGGATTCTTCAGCGCCAGGGTAACGGTATAAGTCCCCTCGCGGATGGTCCGGCCGGATTTGTCCTGCACCGCCACCGTGACCGGCAAACGCCGGACCCCGCCGACCGCGACGTCGCCCGGCGCGGTCGCAAACCCCAGTTGCACTGCCGGGCCGGTGGGCGGAAACGGGTAATGACCAAAATCCGGCAGGTCGCCCAGGTTGATCAGGTAAGGATTATTGAACCATTCGCGCAGTTGTTCCGGCGAATTCTTTTCCGTCAGCATGGGCCCCGACCACGTCGTGAAGAACAGCCAGCCGGCCTTGTCCCGCACCAGCTGGTTCACCTCGGGGATCGGGCCGTTCTCGCCGAGGGCGATGAGCTTTTGCCCGCGGCCAAAGGCCGTCAATTCATCAAACACATCCTTCGCCGTCCCATGATTGCCGTCCATCGGATAATGGTCCTGGCCGATGATGTCCACGTAGGCGTCGCCCGGATACCAGTCGGCAAGGTCGGTTTCCGCGCCGGGCGAAAAGATCCAGATGAGGTTGTTGAGCCGGTGTTTGCCGGTGAAGTTTTCGAACATCAGCCGCCAGAGTTTCCGGTAAGGTTCCGGCCCCTGTGCGCCCCACCAGAACCAGCGGCCGTTCGCCTCGTGCAACGGCCGCCAGAGCACGGGCACGTGTGCCTCGCGGAGCACTTCCAATTCCGCCGCGATTTGGTCCAAATCCCGCAGCAGCGCCGCGTTTTCGGGAGTGCCCTGCGTCACGCCGCGCGCCAAGTCAAAGGTCGTGTCCTTGGTGTAAATCTCATGGCCATTCATCGGCGCCCGCCAGTGCCAGCAGAATTCGACGAGGCCATGCCGGTTTTGATACCAGTCCAGCGCATGCTTCGCCAGCAGGTGGTTGGTATCGTGACGCGGGGAATTGTCCGTGCAGGAAATCATGTCCATCGCCAGCAGCGCCGGCAGTTTGCCCGTGGTGTTGGTGAGAAAATTCAATTCAAAACACAGGCCGTTGGTCCCGCGCCGGCCTTCCTGCTGGCCGGACATGATTTTCTTTCCGTAAATGTCCGAAAACCAGGCCATCAAGGATTGCGCTTCCGGCGAGGCGTTGGGTGTGACCGGCGTGTCGGCACCGGTGGCCGCGGTCGCCGGCCCGGCCATCAATCCCAGCGTCAAGACCAGCATCGCCCGGACAACCCACCGGTTGATCCGCAGCTCGTATTTTGCCGGGTGAATCGCGCTCGTTGACATCTTTCATTTATTCTAACTTCAACCCCAGGCAGAATAAAGCGGGATGCATAAGCAAACTGTCGTCTAAACGTGCGACAATAAAATGACTTTTACCCGGGCCGCCCAGCGTCCACTTTTTTGTCGGCTGCGCCGGCCGGCAAACCATCGATGGACGGTGCGCGGCGCAACTTGAGGGTGTGTTACCCAATTGGAACGGACCGCGGGCGTCCCACCCGCAGCAGTTTGGATTGCCGGATGCACTTGCGAAATACCAACGGTTCCTGGGCCGCCGACCGTGCTGCGGCTGGGACAGCCGCGCTCCGCCGCCGCCAGGATGGTTTCCGGCAGCATTGGATAATCGGAAAAATGCAGCGTTGTTAAAAATTATGAGCCACCGACAAACCTCCCGCCGGGAATTCATCAAAACCTCCGCCCTGGCGCTGCCGCTGGTCGCCGCCGGCTGCGCCAGCCTGCAAACCAAATCTGCTCCGGTTCGACCGGGCGCCGATGATTTCGTCACGGTCCGCAACCGCCGGTTCGAGCTTCAGGGCCGTCCTTATTTTTATATTGGGGCCAACCTTTGGTATGGCTGCTACCTCTCCGACCCGGCCCTGCCGGACGGCCGCCGGCGCATGGTCCGCGAACTCGACCGCCTGCAAAGCATCGGGGTCACCAACCTCCGCCTGCTCGCCGGCTCGGAAACGTCGCCGCTGGCCGGCGCCATTCCCCGCGGCATCACCCGCGCCCCGCGGGATTGGGACGAGGACCTGCTTCGCGGCCTGGATTTTTCCCTCGCCGAAATGGCCAAACGCAACATGCGGGGGATCCTGTTCGTGTCGAACTACTGGCAATGGTCCGGGAGCTTCGCACAATACGTCCGGTGGATCACCGGCGAAACCATTCCCGATCCGGACCGCCCGGTGATGGCGAAAGGCGACTGGGCTGGGTTCATGCAATTCTCTGCGCGCCTGTATGCCACCCCGGCGGCCAATGAACTTTACCGCGGCTATATTTCGCACCTGGTCCAGCGCCGCAACACCGTCAACGGCCGGCTTTACCGCGATGACCCGGCGATCATGACCTGGGAACTCGCCAACGAGCCGCGCCCGGGCACCGATGATGCCGATGACGCCGCCGTCCAGGTGTTTTGCCAATGGGTGGACGAGACCGCCCGGTTCATCCATGCCCAGGACCCGAACCATCTCGTGTGCACCGGTTCGGAGGGCATCTGGGGCTGTTTGAAGAAACCCGATGTGTTCACCCGGGCGCATCAAACCCCGGCGATTGATTATGTGACCGTGCACATGTGGCTGAAGAACTGGAGCTGGCTCAAAGAGCCCCAGCTCGGCCCCGAATATGAGACGGCGGCGGCCCGGGCGAAGGATCACGTGGAACAACACACCGTCCTGGCCACCGACACCCTGCGCAAGCCGCTCGTTCTGGAGGAATTCGGCCTCCCCCGCGACCACGAGAAATACGAACCTGGCAGTCCCACGACGACGCGCGACGATTATTTCGCCCGCATGTTCGGCCAGGTGGCGGAGTCATGTCAGGCGGGGCGGGCGCTGCAAGGGGCGAACTTCTGGACCTGGGGCGGCGAAGGCCGCGCCGGCGCCGGCAAACCGGATTCCGCGACCGCCCTGATGGGTGATCCCTTCTGCGAACCCCAGGGACTGAACTCGGTCTTCGACACCGACACGAGCACGCTAGCCGTCATCGGCCACGCAAACAAAAAGCTGGCGGCGATTGCGGGGTGACACGATGTTCATGGTCCTGGCGCGTCGCGAACGCATCCAATTCGATTTCGAATAGCAACTCATCGCGGCAAATGGTTGATTCGGTCATAACCAGCGGAAAGGGTTCCACTCTTTGCTCTTGGCGCCAGGCATAAAAAGCCGGAGCATCCTGGATGTTTCTAAAATAGGCAGTGGCCCGGGTGACATCCGAGAACTCAAATCCGCGTGAGGCCAGAACCGCGTGCGCCACCTCCATGGTCAGTGCGATCTGTCTATCCACGTCACCAACGTGCGCGCTGCGGCCGTTCGGCTCGATGCTGGCCGTGCCAGAAAGCAGAAGCCGCCGGCCAGCGGGCTCGGCCAGAAGCACGGCACGACTGAAAGCACTACCGTACTCCCAGGATGGACATTGCAGTGGGGACGGCACTTCCTGGACGGCAACCGGGGCTTCGATCGCCTGAACCGCCCAGGCTCCCGCGACAATCGCCGCCCGCACCGGGTTTCGTCCGCCGATGCCGGTGCTGGCCGGCATCACACCCTTGAACACTTTCCGCTGATGGTAAAACTCGTTGCGAACGGCGTTGAACGGCTCGTACCAGGCAAGAATATCATCAAGAAAAAACCAGGTGCGCATCACATTGGCCATGTTCATGCCCGTTTCGTGCAACGCCCCTTCGAGGTTTTCAAATAGTTCCAGGAATTGATGCGGTCGGCTGGCATCAAGGTTTGCTGGGCGGATATCGCCCAGCAGGCAATGTCGGGCACCGCCGTCGCGGAAAACCCGTCCGATGGGTCGCCCGCCCAGCTCCAGTGTGTCCACCCGGACTCCGGCCACCGCAAGAACGTGCATTCCCGAAATGCCCTGGCCGGTACCGGGGTGACCTTCAACCCAATGGACGGGCCAGCCAGGATGGCCAAATTCACGCTGGAGCGCGGCAATGATTTGCGGGTGTGCGCCGATGGCGCCGAAGATTTCGTGCCGAACCACGCTGCCTTCCCTTTCATGAACCACCAAAGCCAGCCGGCGGATCATTTCCGCAGGCTTTTCTCCCGGCACGGGCCGGAAGGTCAGATGAAATTCCTGATGCGTTAGCCGGTCAATCGTCGTCATCTCCACTCCCGGGATGGCCTGCGGTGACGGACAATAGCTTTTCAATTCGTTCATAGCGAAAGCACGTATTCGCAGAGGTCGTTGATCTGTTGTTCCGACAGGCCGGCCACATCGCCATGTTTGTCATCCCGGTTGCAGGTGGTGACCACGTCGCGGATGGTGGCTGCCGATCCGGTATGCAGATAGGGCGCCGTGCGCCAGACCTCAACCAGGGTGGGCGTGTAGAATTTATCCGTTGGCCGGTCATATGCAGCACGAGTGCCGACATCATGAGGATGCAAATCCGTATACAGCCCGGGCACATGGCAATCCGCACAACCGGCCTGGCTGAATAATTCCCGGCCGCGTTTTGCCGCCGGGGAAAGTTTGCCCCGCACCAGGTAAGGGCTGGGGACCGGCTTGAGCGATTTAAGATATTCATCAATGCAGGCCGCCACGGCTTCCGGCTGGTTGGTGAACAGGATGAATTTGATACCGGCACGCACGGCCGTCTCCGCGTTGGTACGTACGCCCAAAAACATCGCCGGTGGTGTCTTGTGGGCCAGCAGCATGCTCCGGGTGTTTTTCGGATTGCCCACCCCGTCATTCATCAAATCCCAGTTCAAACCATCCACCCGGGCATTGCCGGGGTGACAGCTCGAGCAACTTTGCCAGCCCTGCTGGCAGAGGGTGGCGTCGTGGAAGCAAAATTCCCCCCGGCGCACCGCATCCATCTCCTTTTTCGGACCGAGCGGAAAGGATTCGGCCTGGCGCCGGGAAACGGACAGATCAATGGCGCCCAGCGTGTCGGAAAAATAATTTGCCGCATAAACCGTGTTCCCGGCCATCGCCATGGCGCGTGGGCCGAGATCGCCCGGCGCCAGCCGGACCCGCTGGCGCGCACCCGTGAGAAACGGCAACCCCTCATCCAGTCCTTCGTAATGCGAAACAAACGATAAAACGGCCGTGTTCGTTTTGAGCGGAGGCTCCGGTTGGGAAACCGCCGGCAACCCGGCCAGCAATGCCGGAAAATTGATGAGACTGACCTCATGCGTGCCCGCATGCGCGACCGCCAGCGTCTTGCCATCCGCCGACCACGCCACCCCCCACGGATTGGCCGCACCACGCTGCGGCTCATCCAGCAGCAGGGAATAACGCACCGCCATTGTGCCCAGGTCAATGATCGTCAGCGCATTGGCGTTCATCCAGCCAAACCGCACCTGGCTGGTGACGCGGTTGAAACTGGCAAAAATATGCGTGACCACCGCGTATTTCCCGTCCGGCGACACCTTGAGGTCCTTCAATATCTCGCTGCCGCTCGGCAGGCGCAGTTCCCTGACCGTCCGGCCTTCCGCCAGATCAATGACGCTCACGACCGCGGCAACGTCTTCCACATCCGCGCGGCCGCTGTGCAATTGATTGGCCACCAGCAGATATTTTCCGTCCTTGGTGATGTCCGCCGCCACCGGCTCACGCTGGACGGCAATCCGGCGCACCTCCTTTTTCGTGGCCAGATCGATCAGGCTGACGTCGTTGTTGAACTGGTTGCATACGTAGAGCGTTTGGCCATCCGGGCTGATGACCGGAGCCAGCGCCGTATGGCCGGCGGCAAGGGTGCCGACGATTTTCCGTCTTTTGAGATCGATGATGCAGACCTTGCTTTCCGGGGCGGCGCAGGTGACGAACAGACGCGCGTTGTCCGGTGAGAGCGCCAGGCCCGATGGGGATTCCGGCACGCTGAAAGCAGCCAAAACCTTCCGTTGAGTTGTGTCAAAACACAAAACCTTGCCCGCGGTGGCACAAGCCACATAAACCGTTTTGCCATCGACCGTCGCCACCAAGGCCGTCGGCGACAATGGATCCGCCTGGGCCGCTGCCAAGCTCACCATTGCCAACACCAGAAGCCGGGAAAGCCTTCGTCTTAGCCCGGAAACGAAATTGGTCGCGAAACAATGACAAATTTCTCCGGTCATTCCCTGGCAAAGATGATGGTGACCTTAGTTGGACGCCGTGGTGTTCTTGTCCAGATCCTGAATATGGGCATTTTCTTCGGCTATAATCGGTTCTCCTTGTTTGGGCGAGAACCGCACATTTTTGAACTGAATGCCCGCGGTATTGCGGACCTTCAGTCCCGTGCCAGCTGCAGAAATGGCCACATTTTCCAGAGAAATATTTTTGATTTCGCTCTCGGGCAGTCCCACGATGAGACCCACGGTATGGTAACAATTTGCCGTGATATTTTTGAGGTGAATATCCCGGAAGACCGGCGTCCATTCGCCAACCGGCTGCGCCGCGTCGCTCGGAGGGACTCCCTGGTTATAGCAGCTGATGACGAGCGCGTCTTTGATGTCTTTCAGGGTCAGATCTTCACAATCGATGTTTTCCACAATCCCGCCTTTGTTACGGGCTGATTTCAAATGCAGGCCAGTTTCAGTGCCGGCAAAAGTGCAGTTTTTCACGGCCACGTGGCGCACCCCGCCCATCGTCTCGCTGCCGATGGACACGCCGCGGCCATGCAGAAAGGCGCAGTTGGTGACGGTGATGTCTTCCGAGGCGAATTCGCGCCCCGGCATGGGCTGGGTGGATTTGATGACAATATTTTCTCCGCCAACGTCAATGTTGCATCGACGGATCGTGACGTCATGACACTGGCTGAGGTTGATGCCATCCGTGTTGGGTGAATTCGCGGGGGCTTTGAACGTGACTCCTTCGACGAGCACATTCTGGCAGTCTGCGGGCGCGAGATGGTAGCTTGGTGAATTTTGAATCGTCACGCCGGAGATCTTCACGTCCCGGCAACCGGTCAACACGATGGTTCGCGGCCGGGGCAAGGTGTGATTCTTGTCGGCCTGCCTGGCTTTTAAGGCCGGCTCCCACCAGCGCGCTCCCGCACCGTCAATGGTTCCCTTGCCGGTAATGCCGATATCCGTGAGTTTGACCCCGCTGATGAAAGCGGCGTATGGATTGGATTGGTCTCCGGTCTTGGCAACTTTGGTGAAATCGGCCGGATCGTCAGTGGCCAGCAATTTTGCGCCTTCATCCAGCTGCAAGGTGGTTCTGTTCCACAAGGAAATGGGCTTGCTCAAGTAAGTGCCGGGCGGAAAACGTACAATACCGCCGCCGGCCCCGCCACACTGGTCGATGGCTTTTTGAATCGCCGCGGTGTCCACGGTCTTGCCATCGCCCACCGCGCCGCACTGGCGGACGTCAACCACGGCGGACGTGGCGGTCAAAGCCGGCACGATAACGCCCAAAAAGGCAGCCAAAAAGCCATGTATCATCGGCACTGAGCTTTGCTTGGAAGGAAGAAACATTGTTGTTTTCATATGCAATTTCTCAAAATCAAGGCCATCAAGTGCAGCATTTTTCCAGGATTGATCCTTTCAATCAGTATCATTTTTTATAGCAGTGTCGGATTCTTTTTTTCTTATCTCTGCTTTCCAGCGCAGAAATATTACTAATTCGGCAATAATACAAATCAGAACACCTGTAAAACTTGGGAATATCGTTCGATAAACCACAGTCAGCATGTGCCCAATAAACATAATTGTCACACCAACAAGAATCAGTATTATTGGCGGCTTACGGCCACAACGTTTTGATTCAATAATAGCCGCAATGACTAAAGTGATAGAGGCAATAATTCCAGCCAATACAAAGTATATAACATCCGCATTTTGTCGCTGCATAGCGCCTTCTGTTTACTCTCTAATGAGAGTTATTACTGCTTTGGCATTTATCTTTACAATCATCTCGATCCTTATTTAACTGAAGCTGGACAAGTATTGAGACACCGATGTTCCCTATGCACAATATTCCGCCTGATCCAATACATCCCACACCAGCTCCAGCGACGTTTAGTGCGGTCAAGGCCAGATATTTATTTTGACAGCAGGAATTGCAAGCTGACGCCGGACACTTACCCGAACAATCATCAAAATATGTCAGCGCAGCACTGGCAAGTGATATTCCAATTCCAACAGGACTGGGCCATGTCGGTTTAGGCCTGAATGGACCGCTAATCCCTCCCGGGGGAAGACCGCCAAATACACTAAACCCATCTTTGTCGATATTATTGATAGGAGCATTGGCAATATATCCGTATAAGTTGATTCCACCCAGTTCTTCGATTGGATCACGATTCAGCCACCGCTGTAAATTCGGGTCATAAAATCTGTACAAGTAATAATACAGCCCGGCATTCGCATTCCACTCCTTGCTGGAGAAGCGATAGGTATTGGCATCGGCCATTGAACCGCTTATCGAGAGGGTATTGCCAAATGGATCGTATCGATACCGCGCTACAACCACCTGATTGGAGTTGATGAGGCACGTGATATTGCCGTTACCATCCGCATGATAATAGGCATTCGAATATACGGTGTTGGAGCCATAAGTAACGGTGGGAGCCGGGCTGGTTCCAGCGTCAACCAGCCAGTTTCCTCCGAGAGAGTTGCCCGGCATATGGTATTCCCTGGTGTTTCCAAAAGAAATCGCCCAGTAGGGTGGGCTGGCCAGCCACGCATTGGTCATGGTATAAGTGCCGTTGGTCCAACAGAAGCTGCTCAATCCCAACACGTATTGGTATGAGCCATTGGCCGCAGCTATGCCTGCCCCGGTGACGCTAATCACATTGTCCACGGAATAATTCGTTACAAAAAGGGAGCGCGCCAACAACCCGCCAATGCCGCCGGCGCCTTGCAGACTGCCGCTCAGGTCTTTGCCTCTCGTGTAAGTCACCTGCGGCAGATTGTTCGAATTCCTTTCCTGGATGACCAGGTTGACGTCATACACATAGTGTACTTCATTGGTTTGCGCCCAGGTGCTGCCGTTCCAGCTGTAATCCTTCTCCATTCGCCGCCGCAATTTGCCATCATACACAAAATCACTGCGCCAGATGTTTGTCACCCACACGCTGGTCAATTCATTTTCATCATCATAGGCAAAAGTGCGATTGCCGTCACTGAGCAGGTTGCCGTTCAGGTCATAGGTGAAACTGACTGTGGCGGGCAGGTACGCCGTCAGGGTGGTGGTATCCTGCCGGCCCCAAATGTCCTTGGCTACAGCGGTGAAGGTATTGTTCCCGTCCGCCAGGGTGAATCCATCCTTGGCAAAGGTGGCGTCGTTATACAGGAACGCATTGAGCGCATTAACCGTCACATTGGTTGCGGGACTGGTGGTTGTACCCGCCGCAGTGAACGTGCCACTCCGGCTGGCCGTCGTCAGCTCATTCAGAGTGTTGACATTGAATGTCTGCATCAGGGCATTATTCGCCCGGTGATATAGATTATGCGCCGCGTCATATGTGTATCCAAATTCCTCATTCAATCGGATCGTCCCACCAGACTCCCTACCGGTGGCGGTCTTCAACTGCCCGATATTGTCGTATCCATAACTGACATAGTCTCCCGCTGTAAAGGATTGTTGTATCCGCTGGTTACCTACATTGTTTACGTAGGCATGCACGTTCAAATAATTGCCGTGGTTGTCGAGCAAATAGGTGCCGGTAAGCCGCGCCACGTCATCGTAGATGTTGGTAATGCAGGCCCCGTTGGGAAGCAAAAGCTTTTTAACCAAAGGACTCGCAGCGCCTGCCCCCCCCAGCATGTAATTGAACCCGCCCGCCGGAGAAGCCACACTGGTAAGACGGCGTGCGGAATCATAACCATAACTTTGACTCCACGACGGGACGCCGGGCTGTTGCAAACTCAAGCCCGTCCGCAACCGGTTTTGGTAAGTATAACTCACAATGTCATTGGTCCACGGACCGTCTTCGTTCAGAAGCTGTCCTACCGTGTCGTAATTGTAATGCGTCACGCCAACCGCATCGACCATGTTGGTCAAGCGGTCAAGCATATCATAACCCAAGCTGATGGCCGTGCTGCTCGGATAGGCAATATGGGTGAGATTTCCAACCGCATCATAGGAATAAGCCGTTGCGCCTTTGGCCGCACTCCAACGATTGGTCAGACGATTGTCGGAATCATATTGATAAACAAACAGGACATTGTTGGCAGCATCAACCTTGTTGGTCATACGGCCATAGGCATCATAGCCCCAGCGTGTCGTCTGGCCCTTGCCATCCGTAAAGGTGAGCAAATCGCCTGCGGTATTATAACTAAACCATGTGACTTCATTATTGGCATTGGTTTCCGCCGTCTTACGCCGGGCGGCATCGTATGCAAAGTAATTGGCTTGGCCCAATTGATTGGTATAGGCAACCCCTCCTCTGGGAGAATACCCAAGCCATTCCACGCCGCCATCAGGGTTGGCGAGACTGGTCATCCGACCCAAAGCGTCGTAGTTCATGCTATGACTCACGCCATTGACATCCACGCTGTCCACGATGCGATCATCGGCATCAAATGTGAACGCAAAGACCTGTCCAAAGGCATTGCTGGCGGCATAGCGCAATCCTTGGTTGTTGTACCAGTTGGTAATGCTGGTCCCGGCACTGTCCACAGTATTGGTTAACTGACCAAGCAAATCATATTGGTAGCTGACCGTATAACTGTCCGGGTAAGCCGCCGTCAGGAGACGGCCCGCATTATCATAGGTATAAGCCGTAAAATTGCCGGCAGCATCCTGTATCGATTCCAATGCACCGCAGGGGCAATAATTATATAGCGTATAATTGCCCAAGGCATTCGTCTGCGCGATCAACCGGCGCACGGCATCGTAACCAAAGGAGTTGGTGTAACCCATGCGGTCGATGATTCGCACTAAATCCAATCGGTTGTACGAGTTGGTGATAAAGGTGCCATCCGGAAAATCCACCCGGCGCAAGCGCCGGAGCGCATCCCACGTAAACGTGACCGTCAAGCCTCGTTCATCCGTATGGGAATAGACGAGATCATTGGCGTAGGTGTAGGAATTGGTCCGCTGAATCTCCAGATCAATGGTGGTTTGCAGCCAGTTGGTATAAGGACCGCTGGCAAAGTATATGTTGGTGGTGGTCAAACCCGCAGGTGTTCTGATGCCGGTCAACCGGCCTTGCGCATCGTAGGTCTGAGTAGTCACCTGGCCAAGAGGGTCGGTCGCTTTCAGGAGATTATGATTGGCATCGTAAACGGAGCTCCAGGTTTCCCCTTGCGGGCCAATTTGTGCGATTAAATCTCCACTGCTCGGGCTATAAACATAGGCATTGGTCCGGGTCATTGGTGCGGCACCATACCCGGAGGAATAGGTGGTTACCACATTGGTCGCGCGTCCCCATTGATCCCGTTGATACCAGGTGTACCAAGTGGTCCCGTCAGGCAGAACCCGGGAGATTGACGATGGCCTGGAATCCGTTCCCTCCATATAAGACGCGCCTTTTCCATCATAATCGTACCAGGTGGTTTGGCCCATGGTCACACCATCCGGACTGGGATCCTGTTCCATGTCAAGGTCCTGGCTGATCGTCCAGAAGTCAATGCCGCTTCCGCCCCCGCCATGCAGCCAATGGCGCATCCGGGCCTTGAGATAATCTGAAACACCAAATGTGGTGATGTCGGCCGGCAGCCCGCTGGCCTGTTTCGGCCCCCAATGAAAGCTGTCCCGGCGATACAGGTAGTCATTGTCAATTGTCGGGGTGGGAACTCCGGATGGGACCACGGAAGAATCGTAAGAGAAAGGTATGAAGGACACGGTCCCGCCCGGGGTGTAAAGTGCCGATGAATCCTGCCGCAGCACATAGAGATTGGTGCCGCCCACCGCGTCCACCACCCGTATCGACCTGATGATGATGTTGTCGTCAACCGCAAAAGTGTTGGTAAAATACTCGAATTTCGTGCTGCCATAAGGGGTGATCAGGTTGGTGATCGCCCAATTGGCATCATATTGAAAGGAGCTTTTCATGCCCACCACATCCGTCACATTGGTCAGCACACCGCTGTTGTTATTATATTGGAGGGACACACTGTTGCCAAAGGGATCCTGCACTCCCGTGACCTGGGCGGGATAGGCCGGGTTCGCATAACTCAGGGTATTGGTGCGGCCATCGGTATCAATCACGTAGAGCAGCAGAGCCAAACCGCCGGCGTCCTGATATACAAACCGCGTCGCGTGCCCATAGGGATCGACTTTGGAAGTTAAAAAGGCTACTTGCTGGGCATTCAATAGTTCTCCCGGAATGAACTGGTAGTAATCCTTGGCCCCGTCGGCATAGGACAAGATAAAGCCGGTCAAATTGCCTGAACCATTGGTGGTACGCTGCAGGACAGTGTGGCTATAGTATTCCTTGGTAACGTTGTCCGGGACATAGGTCCTTTCACCGCCATTGGGAATTTCCATCGTTGCCGTATTCCCCACGCCGTCATCAATGATGTAGCTCAACCAGGAACAATCCCACTGAGGGCCAAAACCGAAGAGACTGGCGGAAATGGTTCTGGTTTCCCGTTGTTTGTAGTCCAGCTTGAAGGCAATGCTGTTGCCAATACCAGGACGATAACTCATCGGCGTGTCATACAGCCACAAATTGATATAAGGCTCAGAAACCTCCCAGATAGGCATGCCACCGCAGCACCCGGAACCGCCCGAACCGCCGCTGCCGCCGCTGCCGCCGCCACCGCCACCGCAAGTAGCGCCACAACTAGCGGCCGCTGGCTGAACTGGGCCAGTGCCACCGCCACCACCGCCACCACCGCCACCACCGCCACCACCGCCACCACCACCGCCACCACCGCCACCTCCACCGCAGCATCCGGATCCACTTCCACCCGTACCACCGCCGCCACCTGCACCACCGCCACCGGGTCCACCGGGTCCGCCGGGTCCGCCGGGTCGACCAGGTCCACCAACAGCGCCGCCGCCGCCACCACCGCTACTGGCATCCATAGCAACAGGGCCACTGCCGCCACCGCCTCCACCACCACCACCACCTACACCACCACCACCACCACCACCACCTCCACCACCACCACCTCCACCACCTCCACCACCTCCGCCACCTCCGCCACCTCCGCCACCTCCACTGCCATTGCCGCACCCGTCGTTATTATCGGGTGCGTTACCAATATAGCCCCGGCCCAATATGTTATCGCTTTCCGAACTGGACAGCATTCTCCAGTCCGCAGGCACCTGATCCTTGGGCACCAGAAAATATCCGCTGGCTTCTTCCACTAAATCCGCGGCTTTAAGCCAGCGCGCCTTGCCAAAAGTGGGATCCATCACCTGGTACGACCCGTTCCGCTGCGCCACGATGGCCGCGTAGTGATTCTGCTTCCAGTGCACTACCGACGGCACCACCAGCTTCTGGTCTTCTCCCCATTGCACCGCCACCAGCTCCACTCCGGCCTGTTTGGACACCGCCGCCAGCTTGGTCATTGAGAAGCCGGTGACCGGCGCCGGCCATTTGTTGATTTGAGTGGTGTCAAAGGCCGGGCCATGCAACGCCAGCACCACGTTGTACACCGCATAGATTCCGCAGCGAAAACTGAAATCGGTGCTCTTGAGCATCTGATTGTATTCCTTGCGGGTGTTGTTAACAAGCTGCTGCAGTTGCACCCCCTCAAACACCCGGCCATCGGTTTCCTTAAAGAGCGAAGTCAAGCCATCGACCTGTCCAAGCGCGGACAACAGGCAGGTCCAGTTGGCAAAGGTAAAATCCGCCACCTGCTTGCCCGCACCCTGCTTCTCGTCGCGCGTGACCGACCAAGCCGATTTCCAGGACTCGATCGCCCGGTCAAAGCGACCGTGTTCCTCATAGTATTGGCCGAGGTTGGCTTCCAAAGACGGAGCCCACGGGGATTGGGGGTGGGCGGAAATATACTGTTCCAATCCGGCCAGATTTGCCTCAACCCCGCCTTTCTTGACGTTCTCGATCACGGCCCACAAGGCCTGGCTTTCGGTTGGAGTGGGAGGAACGGCCCCCACCCACTTGAGCGGCTGATAGAACACCGAGGCGCTGCCGATTTTGGCGTTCAAATCCTGGTCGTTCTCCGCGGCGGCAAGCCGCCCGGTTGAGACGTTGCACAGGACAATCCCAGCCATCATCCCGACGATCAGTCGGCGTACAAAATAACGGGGACCACCTTTTTTCCCCTGCCAGTTATCAGAGCATCCTGCCCGGTTGGTTTGAGTGTTCATGGTAAAATTCAGTTGAAGGATTAGGGTAAATTTGAATTGTATTTCGGCTCGGTGATCCGGACTTTAAGGTCGGCGACCGGGGCAAAGCTCCCAACCGCCAGCGTTGCCGGCGAACTCGTGGTCGAATCACAGCGGCCGGTCACCACCACGGTGTAAACCCCGGCCCGGCCCGACTGGACGTTGCTCAACGTCAAGGTGGCCGTCTGCGCCCCGGCAACCCCGCTGCCGTTGGACAGCGGGCTGCCGTTGAAATACCACTGATAGCTCAAGGGCCCGGCCCAGGCAGCCGCCACCACATAAAACTGGACATTGACTCCCACATTCACCGATTGCGACTGTGGCTGAGTGGTTATCGGCGGCGGCCCCAAAACCTCCATTGCCGAACTCGAACTCAACACGGCTCCAGCCGGGTTCCCCACATACGCGGTATAAAAACCAGCGTCCGAGTAGGCAATGGGCGACAGCGTCAGCAAAGGCGTGTTCGCTCCAGACACATTCCCGCCATCCGTGAGATTCACGCCGTTCTTTTTCCATTGATAGGTCAACGGCCAGGCTCCCAATGCGCCAACGCTCATGGTGGCGGTGCCTCCCAGGCACGGTTCCTGGTAAGCCCGCGGTTGCCGGAATAGAATGGGCGGCCCCCAGCCAGTGATATGCACGTCAGGCTGCTGGATGATCGGGGTGGTGTTATAGCTGGACTCTTGCCCGTAGTTGCTCCAGCCCCAAGTCACGATGGTGCCGTCAGATTTCAAGGCCACACTGTGTTCGCCATTGGCAGCGATGGCGACGACGTTGCTTAATCCACGGACCTTTTCAGGGACAGGTTCACTGTAGGTTGTACCGTCTCCCAGCTGGCCGTGAGCATTGTATCCCCAGGCCCACACCGTCCCGTCGGATCTCAGCGCCAGGCTATGAAAGAGACCTGCCGCTATCGCCACCACATTGCTGCCTAATCCGGTTTGGGTGTAGACCGGCTTCGGCGTACTGCTCCCGGAAGTAGTGAATCCCCAACCCATCTGGCCATACCCGTTGGCCCCCCAGGCCCATACCATTCCGTTGGATATTGCCAAACTGTGCGCATGCCCGGCCGCAATGGCTGTGGCATTGGTCAGCCCAACTGTCTTGACCGGTATGGTTCTTACCTTGGGATTTGATGCGTCTCCGATTTGACTGAAGTAATCAGCCCCCCAACCCCAAACTGTGCCGTTGGTCATTAACGCCAGGCTGTACCAGCTGCCGCCGGCAACCGCGACAATCCCGGTTAGATTGGTCACTTGTGCCGGAGTCAAATGACTAATGACCGTTCCATCGCCCAATTGCCCCGCGTCGTTGTTTCCCCAAGCCCAGGCCAAACCGCTGCTGTCCACGGCAAGGCCGTGATGATAGCCACCGGCCATTCCGACCACCGAGGTCAGATTTGCAATCTGAACGGCATTAGTCTGCTGGTGTTTGGTGGTGCCATTGCCCGTCTCGCCACTGCGATCATCACCCCAGGCCAAAGCCCAAGCCGTCCCATCGTCTTTCCACGCATAACTGAACAGTTGTCCGGCAGCAATCCCAACCACATTGTCGACCCCGGGCACCTCAACCAGACTGGTGCGCAAATGCGTGGTCCCATCGCCAATCTGGCCGTTCCCTCCCGAACCGCCGGCCAGCACCCGGCCATCGTAATTCAGGGCCAGGGTATGCTTGCGTCCGGCAGCAATGGCCCCAGTGATGGCATAGGTTGCCGTTTGCACTCCGCTAGTCAACAGATAGTAATCGTAGAAGGCCCGCGCTTTCACCGTCATGGCTGCCGTAACAGTGATTGGCTGCCCATAGTAATATGTGTCAGCCTCGGTCGGATCGTTTCCGTTGAGAGTGTAATAGATCGCCGCACCGGGAGTGGCGCAACTGATGGTCACGCTCTGCAAGACTGCATAATTGCCGCCAGTCGGCGCTATTACCGGAGTGGCAACCTGCCCCTCGGCATAGCCAAAAGTGACTGCCCGCGTACTGGACCCGGTCTGGGCGGTGACGATCACACAGCCGGACGGATCATCCAACCATAGATAGACCGTCGCATAACCGCCACCATCCGTTGTTGTCGGCAAACTCTGGGCCCAACCATAGGGATCAGTGTACAAATAGCTGGACCCGTTGGAGACAGCGAAGGTAAGCGGCGCATTGGCCAGCACTCTGCCACCAGCATCGGTCACCTGCACCACCAATGGCTCCGGCAGGAAGTCGTATAGAAAACCGCCCTGGTTGTTTCCGCTGATAATGGTCAGATTCGGCAAAATCCCGTTGTAATATTCCGTCCAATCACTGGGATCGCCACCGTCATACACCCCATTTCCATTGGCATCTTCCAGGTAATCGGGAATCCCGTCCAGATCGGTATCCAGCGGATTACCATTGGCATCCACCGCCACATAGTGGTAGCCCATATCCACTTGGGAACCAGCCTCCGGTATCTGGTTGGTCTGGGTGGTGAAATGATACAATCCCAGCTGGCTAGCCGTCGTGCTGCCAGCGTCTATCAGCAGGGAATATGGCGGCAAATAAAAACTGCCCAGCCAGCTCGTCTGCCAGTTGAAGTTGGTCACGATTACATCATGAGACCCCAGAAACGCCAACCGTTGCCCGTTGGTCACAAAAGCGTTGTAATCGCAATAGGCACCGCTGGTGCTCAGGCCATGCGCGTTCATGTAAACGCTGCACCCATCAAAGGCGCAGTTGACAATCGTCACCGGCCAGGAACTTCCGGTGGTATGGTCGGCGGTTATGCCGCCTCCATAAAATGTGCAATTCCACAACGTCAAATTCGCTGCATTGTAGTTCCACCACAAGCCCGCCCCGCCTCTAAAGGAAAAACAGTTGGTGGCATTGATTGAACTGTAATAGCCACCGGGTCCTCCAATCCAGAATTCACAATCGGTGAAGCGCTGGTTCAGCAGAGTCCAGAAATCCCGGATGATGCCGCCCTCGTTGCTCAATTTGAAGCAATGGGCAAATTTTCCTGATACCGTCGGCGCGGCATTCACATAGGATTGGCCCGTAAATCCCGACATCCAGCCCTGGGACGTCCATTGGCCATTCCCCCCTTCCTGGACCGTGTTGTAGCGCGCAAAAACACAAGGAGCTGTGGCGGTGCCGTTCAACGACACCGTTGCGCTGTCACCCACCGAGATGCCGTAGCCGGTAGGCGACCAGGTATAAAACCAGCCGACGGCGGTTCCGGCAGTGAAGGTCATATTCGATCTGGCAATGACTCCTGCAAAGAAATAGTCAATCGGATCATAGTGGTAACCCAGGTCCGGCGCCCCATTGGTATCCCGTGGAACAATGGGGGAGAAATTGGTTGCAGTGGAAAATGTCACACCGGAATAAACAGTGGGGGGGTAAGTGGTCTTGGCGGCAATATCGGCCAGGACAATGGGGTCAATGTTGGTTGTGCCGGCATCGCGATAAGGACTGTTGGTGACCAGATAGTAGCTGCCACCGCCGACCGTTTGATAAACCCCGGCACCGCTGCCAAGCACGACGCTGTTGCACAAAACCATGTCGTTTGTGTTGCCGACGTCCGTCAAAATACTGTTGGTCAGATAGGCAACGCAATCTTCCCCAAGGAGACTGGAACCGTAAAGCAATTGATCGGCGGTAACATGATTGCCGTAAATGACATTGGCGTTGTACCCACCACCATCGTTATAGGTGATGGAAGCGCATTGACTGAACAGCACGTTATTAAAGGCGGCGTAGGTCTGATAATTGATGAAATCCAACGCATTGCCCGCACTGTAATGAAACTGGGAATCTGAGATTTGAAGAAGCGCATCATTGTAATAGATTATAAAGGCATTCGCATATGACATCCGAAGGTATTTCAACGGATCCACACTCGTATCCAGGGTAAGGTAGTTGCCTCCTTCAGCCGGGGAGCCGCTGCTTCCCGGAATGGCCTCGCCCACCGTGTCGTCATTTACCGATGTGAACACGGCCGGGCGGTATGGCCCGGTCAAACAGGCCACGTTGCCATTGCACTCAACCCCGGCTGAATAGTCCTCGAGATACTTCAGCACGGTTCCGCCTTCAAAGGTGGTCAGTCCACCAATGCCAACCCAACCGGAAATCAGATAGGTGGTATCGCCTTGAAACGTGAAGTCATTGGTATCCGAATCCATCGTCACATAATCCAGCACCATCCCCACTTTGTTGTTCATCTCGGTCCTGGCCAGTTGTATGGCATTGGTCATGGTTTGAACCAGGCGGACCGGGGGCAGCAAACGGGTAGCCGACACCTTGTGCCGTATCGAGCCCGGCGAATTCAGCGTCGTGTTGGCCTTGGCCGACGCCGGCAGTTTTTCCAACTGGGGCCTGATCCTTTGAACCGGCAGTTCTTCCACCAGGAAGCTGCGCCCGGACAGATGCTGCCAACTCTTGGAAACCGGGATCCCTTTTGAACGGGCGGCGGCTTGAGCGGAATCACCCACTAAAAATGCCTTGCCGCGATTCATTTTCATCGCCCCAAAGGTCAACGTCGGGTCGGCCGAACCGTCCTGGCGGCCGGGCCTTTCCTGGCTTTTCGCCGGCTCCGGCGGGTTGAAGAATTCCGTCAGCACTTGCAACCGGGCGGTTGCGGGATTAAGGCCGTAAGATTCAGGTTTAATCGGTTGTTCCCGCAATACCACGTCCTGTTCAAATCCGGCCTTCGTGTAGGTGTAGCGCAGGTCAGCATTGATATCTGTAAAGGCATCGGGATAAATGACCTGATTGGAACCCACCAACTGCCCGACTGAGTCCTTGAGCTCCGCGATCAACACGTTGTGAGTGCCATCGTCATAGCTGAGCCCCAGCGGCCGGCTTTTCAAGTGCTTCCCGTCCGGGGTTACCATCTCAATTACCCCTTGATAGATGTTCGCCGGGAAATAAGCCTGATGCTGACCGCGGGTCGCCGCCGCCGTGCCGTCAGGCAGGATTTCTATCTCTTCCTTGGATTCCACCCACTGCCCATTCTTCCGGTAGTGCAATCCCGTGGCCAGTTCGGTGTATTGGTGAAGCTGGGGAATCTGCTTCCCGTCCGGCGTTGTTTCGTAAGTGGTTCGTTGCCATACACGGTGATTCGCCCCCCGGTCCGCCACGGCATAAGGGGCGTCCTTTGACCCGGTCTGACCGGCTGGGTCGGGAACCGGCTGCGCCGGAGCAGCGGTCTGGGCTTTCGTCCAACACGTTGAAATACACAACGCCACAAGAATTGTAGAAATTGTTTTCATAGAATCGAAAAGGTGATGTGAAGCGACTCTGCACAGTCCTCCCTTTGACCGTGCAGCGGATAATACCTGCCTTGCGGAAACTCGAACGACCCAGACTGACCCACTCTGATTCATTTTCTCTTGTCCCGACTTACTCCCAACCAACGGTAATCAGTAATACCACTCCTTTAAACAACGCTTTCTTACATGCGTTTTTATCACTAAAATTCCAGATTGCAAGATTTTTATGGTAAACTTATTCACAACATCACAACGTGGCCACCTTCGTCCGGCAGCGTCTCACTTCATCTAAGCCTCCGTTTTCGCCGAGGCTGCACCCCTACGAACCGGCACGAACGCCACGGCCGCAAATGTTCAGGCGAATAAAAAACCTGCCGCCATTGCGGGGTGATTTTATGCCGGATGGGACAATTTGGGACAGCGGTGGCAAGCCGAGCGCGCCACCGCTTTTGGAAAACGGGTTGGACATTCGAACGTGTCACACCATCCGAAAACGCCGTCGCCGCTGCGCTCCAGTCTTCGCTTCGCCTCGCCTCGGCCGGGTGCCGGCGCAGTCCCAAAAAGCCGTCGCCGGCCTACATCTTGTCCAAACGCATCATTAACACATCGTGAGACGGCACCTCGGCATTGAGAGGTTCCTTCGTGGTACCGGGATTCTTTTTCGTCCACAGGTTGCGAACGCTGTAGGCGATGGTGTCAAAGTGCGTCTCGCATTTTGAGAACTTGTCCGCGACGGCTTCCTTCTTCCAATCGAACATGAATTTCTGCGGCCGGGCGGTGCGGTTGAGCACGCACATCGCCCAGGCGCCGTCGCTGAGCGGCTTGAACCAGACTTCCAGGCCGTCCTTCACCGAATACGGAAAGCCCTCGACGCCCAGCTTGTCCTGGTCCACGGCAATCACATCCCGGTTGGTGAGGATGCCCGAAACATCCGCGGGCATGCTGCGCAAATCATTTCCGGAAATCAGCGGCGCCGCAAGCATGCACCACATCGAGAAATGCGCCCGATCCTCGTTGACGGCCATGCCGTTGCCGACCTCCAGCATGTCGGGATCGTTCCAATGCCCGGGCCCGGCGCTCTCCCGCAGGTCTTTCTGCAAATCCAAAATCGGCAGCACGCCCCAGGAAAACCAGGTGGCATGGTCGATCTTGCAATCGAAGCACGGATAAATATCACCGGTCGTGCGCCACAGATGGCCGACCCTGGGACCCCATTTCCAGGGCGCGCTGTTGCCCCACTCGCAGATGCTGAAAACGATCGGCCGGCCCGCCGCATACAGCGCGTCCCGCATGGTGGCGTACGCCCCCTCCGCCTTCAAATCCTCGCAGCCGCACCAGTCGTACTTCAGGTAATCCACGCCCCACTGGGCATAGGTGCGCGCGTCCTGGTATTCGTGCCCGCGGCTTGCCGGCCGGCCGCCGCACGTTTTCGCCCCCGCGTCCGAATAAATGCCCAGCTTGAGCCCCTTGGCATGGACATAGTCGGCCAGCGCCTTGATGCCGGACGGAAACCGCTTCGGGTCGGGCTGGATGTTTCCCTGGCCGTCCCGTTCCCCCTGCCAGCAGTCGTCTATGTTGATGTACTGGTACCCGGCATCCTTCAGGCCGGTGGCCACCATGGCATCGGCCGTTTCCCGGATCAGTTGCTCGTTCACCTCGCAGGCGAACCGGTTCCAGCTGTTCCAGCCCATCGGCGGAGTCAGGGCCAGCTGATCGAATTTCTGGCCCGACGCGCTGACGCCGGCCACGCAAAGGATGAGGAACAGGATTCGTTTCATGTCAGGGGAATGGTTGGGGTCAAGGTTGTTTCTGCTGCAGGGTTTTTTTGAAATAGGCGCCCGCCCGGGTCGGCGTATAATCCCAATCCTTGATCAAGGTGGGCCCCCAATGCGGGTCAAAACACCAGACGGTGTAGGAGATGCCATGCCGGGCGCAATAGGACGTAATGGCGTCGCCATAGCTTTCGTCACCGGTGATCGGATTGTAACCGCCGGGCGCGCCGGGCTCCAAAAAGCCGATCTCGGTCAGGATGACCGGGTATTTTTCGGCGACATAACCCCAATCGGCCGTCCAGTTGACTTCCCACGGCTGCTTGGCCTTCATGGGATACGGATGAGCCACGTAGCCGATGCCTTCGGCGTTGATCGGCTCCCCGGCCACCGGAGTCAGGTCATAGCCAAAATTAAAGCCGGCGACGAGCGGGACTGCCGTGCCGCCGTTGACGCGAATGGTCTTGATGATTTCCTCCAAAACCCCTTTCCACTCGGGCCAGGTGCTGTCGCCCATGCTTCCGCCCAGGGCCGGTTCATTGAACAGTTCGAAACAAGCGACCGCATTGTTGCCGCGGTAGTGTCTGGCCATGGTCTTCCAAAAATCCAAGGTCTCCTCCTTCGTGGTGTTATAAACGGTGACCGGATACAGTTCCGACGAGCCCGGGAAAAACTTTCCGGCGGGCAGATTGCCAATGCTGTGCCAGTCGATGATGACATATAACCCCGCTTCCTTGGCCCAGGCAACGCCCTGGTCGAGGAGTTTTAGGTAGTTTTTCTTTCCGTGGAGGTGCCAGGCCGCCGGGTGCACGGGGATTCTGACGACGTTGGCGCCCCACGCCTTTGCCATTTCAAAGTAATGTTTGTTCCATTGGCCGTTCCGCTCCAGCTTGTCCGGGTCGCTGGAGTCCAATCCCCGGAAAACAATGGTCTGGCCATCGGCGGTGACAAAGTGATTGCCTTTGACGCTGACGGCGCTGGACTGGGCAAAGGCCGCGGTGGAAAACAACGCGGTGCACAACCAGCACAAAATAATTTTATTCATAACATTGTTCCTAACCTTCCGTTCAGTGTTGCGCCTTGCCTGCGGAAAGGACTTGCAAGCGGTGGAGCGTCTCCAGGCACGCGCGCGACCCGTGATACGGGCCTTTCCATTCGCTAACCTTCGGCAGGGTCGCATCCACCCGCCCCTCCGGCGTGATGCGCCAGAACCATTCGCCGTGGACCCGGTCCACGAGTTTTTGCTCGATGAATTCCCAGGCATGCCGGGCGGCCCGAAAAAATGTTGCGTCGCCTGAGATTTGGAAGGCGTTCAGGAAACCAATGACCGCCTCGGCCTGCGGCCAGCATTCCTTGCCCGCATCAATGATTTTTCCGCCCTTGCCCTCGTAACGCAGCGCGCCATCGGAATCAATGCCCTCCCGCAATACCACCTCCGCCATGCGCCAGGCAACGGCCTGCACCCGCCGGAGCAGGGCGGCATCGCCCAGCGCTTCCGCGGCCTCGCAGATCAGCCAGGTGGCCTCGATGTCGTGACCGAAGGTATAAGTATCCGAGCGGATGTGCCATTGCTCGTCGAAAAAGTGATGCAGGTGGAGCGTGCGGGCGTCGAGGATGCGCTGCTCAAAGAGCTGGATGAGTTCGCGCAGGCGTTGTTCCACGCGCGGCTCCTTCCAGATGCGGTACAGGTTGGTGTAGGCCTCCAGAAGATGAAGATGATTGTTCATCGACTTCTTCTCGTTCATGTCCTTGTCGCTGAGCCGCGCATCAGCTTCCGCCTCGGACCAGTCGCGACGCCGCACCTCCAGGTAGCCGCCGAATTTCGCGTCGTGGGCATGCCGCTCGATCAACTCAAACAGATTGATGGCCCGAGCCAGCGCCGGGGGCACATGGAACGCCCGGTGATATTCCGCGAGCGCGTAGATGTAAAACGCCTGGCCGTAGATTTTTTTGGAATCGTCCAGCACCCGCCCGGCGTCGTCCAGCCGCCAGAACGCGCCGCCCAGTTGCGCGTCCCAGAACCGGTTCATGACATAATCAAACGCGCGGTCGGCCATTTGCCTGAACAGTGGGTCGGGCCGGGCCTGGTGGACGGCGGAAAAGGCCCACAGAATGCGGCTGTTGACGATGAGGCCCTTGGGCTGCGTGCGGTCGGGCTTGAGGTCATTGGACAGCCAGCCCATCCAGCCGCCCTGTTCGTTGTCCAGCGCCGGCCCGCACCAGAACGGCAGGAGGTGGCCGAACAACTGGTCGCTGACGCGTTGTGAAAATTCCTTCATTTCGTCTGTGCTCATGGGTGATTCCGGTCGCTGCCTATTTGGGCTTCAATGCCTGGCTGATCTCCACCCGCCCGATCTGGGTCTCGCCGGTCAGTCCGATTTTCAGGAACTTCCCGCCGCCAATGTCTTCGGCCCGATATATAACCGGCTTCCAGTAATTGTAATCGCCGGCGCCCTCAAAATAAACTTCCCGGCGGACAGCCACGCCGTGCCAGGCCTTGCCGTCGTCGGAAACGCCAAACTTCAGGTCCGCGACCTCCTGCGGAAAAAAGGCGAACACCTGGAAACCTTCAACCGCCGCTGGCAGCTGGTAAATCAGCGCGTCCCCGGCAACGCCGGCGGCGCGATGCGCATCCTCCCGGGCCTTGCGGCAATCCCGTGATTTAAGTTCCAGTGCGCCTTCCCGGGCGTAGACCTTTGAAAAGTCAGCCAGTTCATCCACCAGCGTCGCGTGCGTGACTCTGACCGGGCCGACCACGTTGGAAGGCTCCGAAACGCCGGCCGGGTTGTTCGCCCGGACCCGATAATACCAGTCACCCGCCGTTGCGGATTCATCCGCAAACAGCGGGTGATATTGGACAAAACTCTCGTCAATCCCCCGGCCAACCACCGTCCAGGGACCCCCTGCCCCGGGCGCACGCTCGACCGTATAATCGGCAGCGCCCACCGAACCTTGCCAGGAAATCGCCGCCGGATCGCTGATCGGCAGCAACGCCGGCGGTGCGGGGACGGGAACCGGCGGCGGCCTCAGGCCGCGGATGGCGAAGGCCTGGCGACGGACCAGCGCCATGAGATTGGTTTCGTCATATGCCGCACCGATGGCCGAGCCCGGCCAATGGAAAGCCTTGTACTGATTGCCACCGAGCGGCTCGCTGTGCCAATAGAAGCCGCCGTCACGGTCGCGGAAGCGCAGGCTCCAAAGCAAACCGCCGGCCGCGCTGCTGTCAGCGATCGTTTTCAGGGCTTCCTCCATCGCGGCGGTGTCCACGAAACCGAATTCGCCGACAATATAAGGTTTCTTGCCCTTGGCCAGGGCGGCGTTCTTACGAATGGGTTCAGAAAACGACTTTGAGGCCGAACCCGACCCGGGATAATGATGGGTCGTGACAATGTCCACCTCGGGCATCGCGAGCACTTCCGGCCGCAAGGCGCGATCGAACCCGTCCATCACGAGGTGGTTATGGTCCAGGCTCTTGATATAGGCGGCTATTTCGCGCGTCCAGGAAACTGGCGATGACAATTCATTGCCGGTTTCCCAGCAAAGGATGGCCTTGTCGTCGCAATAGCGCACGCCGGTCAGTGTGTTGGTGCGGGTCAGCACGAACCGGATGGTCTCCTTGAAATCAGCGATGAGCTGGGGGTCGGTCCAGAAGTCGTCCTTGGTCTTGCCGCGAAACGCCGCGTATTCGCCCCGGCCACCCATCCAAATCCAGTTGTTGACCAGGGGAATGATCAGCCGGACGCCCTGCTCGTTCGCCACCTGTAGGATCAGGTCCAGCGACCGGAACGCGTCCTCGTTGAATCGGCCCGGCCCCAGAACATGGCTGGCCGCGGCCGGCGGATCGTTTGAGCGCACCACAGAAATGGAATAGGTGCGGGCAACCGTGCCGCCCATCTGGCGGACGGTGCTCAACGCATCAACGATTTCAAACCGGTCCGGCAGGCACCACGCGTTCGGGGCGGCGAAGCCAAGCTTGTCCTCGATGAGATGCAGGTTCGGAACATTCCAGGAAATGAACCGGAACGGCTGGCTGCCGTCCATCAACTGGTCGCCCCGCGCCGCGACAAAATCGCGAAAGGCCGGTTCCGCCCGGGCTGCAGTGATCGCGAAGAACGCGAGGAGCGCCGCCAAAATCAAAGCAAGGAGTTTCACAGCAGGAATCCGGGTTAAAATATTCCCGGCTGGCCACCCGCATCGGGCAAAACCTCGGCCATAACAATGGCCGTCAAATCCAAGGGCGGTAGCATCCAGCCATGATGCCAGGCCAGCCCCCCGTTTTCGAGGCGGATTTAAGTCATCTATTTTGGTGACAAACCGCGGTATGGATTTTTAGGTCAGGACGTCCAACACAAAACCAGCCGCGCACTGAACTCAGATTCTCCCTCGCCTCCCCCAAGGGAGGAGAGGGCCGGGGTTAGGAGGCGCAAAGTCTTCTGGTTCATTTTCGGATCAAATCCCCTCACCCCGACTCTCTCCCCGCTCGGGCGGGGAGAGGGAGACCGGAGCACCCGTCAGCCCTTCCCTACAGCCGTCCGGATTGCAGGGCCGCTTCGAGCTGCCGAAGGTCCTTGGGCATCTGGGCGGTCCAGCTCATCCGGGTTCC
>Ga0265338_10002292_pt1 | contig 29139 bp, 27 predicted proteins | sample 42126metaG_FD_193579 | JGI IMG/M metagenome (GOLD analysis project Ga0265338, IMG submission 193579) | Rhizosphere microbial communities from Carex aquatilis grown in University of Washington, Seatle, WA, United States - 4-21-26 metaG | ecosystem: Host-associated > Plants > Roots > Rhizosphere...
TCGGCGCCAAGCCGTCGAACCCGAGCAACGTCGCCGCTCCGACCTTCGGCTTCTCCTCGAGCGAGCTCGGCTCCACCTTCGAGTGCTCCCTCGACGGAGGCGCCTACGCCGGCTGCGCGTCGCCGCTCACCCTGCCGACCCTCGGCGAGGGCCCGCATACGTTCCATGTCCGCGCGACCGACGTCGCCGGCAATGTCGACCCGTCCCCGGCGGGCTGGTCGTGGACGATCGACACCGTGCCGCCCGCCGCCGGCATGAACAACCCGGGCAGCCACCTGAGCGGCACCGTCTCGCTCTCCTCGACGTCGACCGACGTCGGCGGCACCGGCGTCGCCAGCACCACCTTCGAGTACTCGGCCGCCGGCAGCGGCGGCCCGTGGACGCCGATCTCGTCCTCGTCCTGGAACACGAAGACCGGCCCCGACGCGCTCGCCGACGGTCTCTACGACCTCCACGTCGTTGCGGTCGACAACGCCGGCAACTCCGCGGCGTCGACGCCGATCACGAACGTCCGCATCGACAACACGGCTCCGTCCGTGACGATCACGAGCCCGCTGACGAACGGCGGCATCGCCAACACCGTCTCGCTGACCGCGACGATCGTCGACGCCGACCCGAGCCCGGCCGTCGTCTGGGAGGTCGCGCCGCACGGTACGACGAGCTGGCAGACCGTGCCGGCGAGCTGGAACACGAAGACCGGCCCGGATGCGGTTGCCGACGGCCAGTACGACATCCGCGCGACCGCGACCGACTGGGCCGGCAACGTCACCGTCGCCACGCCGGTCACGAACGTGACGGTCGACAACCACGCGCCGACGGTGAGCGTCACCGCGCCGGCCGACGGCGGCTACGTCAACGCGAGCGACAGCAATCCGTACTCGGTGACGGCGAACGCTGCCGACGCCGGCACGGGCGTCCAGTCTGTCGACTTCTACGAGTGCACCGACGCCTCGTGCTCGAGCTCGCCGAACCACATCGGCACCGACTCGACCGGCTCGGGCGGCGTCTACAGCTCCTCGTGGACGCTCCCGGCGGACGGCTCGTACTGGATCGAGGCCGTCGCCACCGACATGGTCGGCCACACGAGCAGCTCGATCGCGGCCGTGACCGTCGACCGGACGGCGCCCGACACGACGATGCTGACGAAGCCGGGCGACCCGACGAACCTCGCGCATCCGAGCTTCACGTTCTCGGCCAGCGAGGCGACGCAGAAGATCGAGTGCAACCTCGACGGCGCCGGCTGGACGACCTGCACGAGCCCGCACAGCCTCGCGGTCACCCCGATCGACGGCAGCCACACGATGCAGATCCGCGCGGTCGACCTCGCCGGCAACGTCGACGGCTCGCCCGCGAGCTGGACGTGGCACGAGGACAACACCGCACCGACGGCGACGCTGACCGATCCGGCGGCGGCGAACGCGGCGCACGCGATCCGCGGCACCCTCGCGCTGTCCTCGACGACCGGTGACCCGACCACGAACGGCTACGCCTCGGGCGTCGATCCCGCCACGCTCACGTACCAGTACTCGGCCGACGGCGTCACGTGGGCGACGATCGCGAACCCGGCGGCCTGGGACACCACCGCCGTGACCGACGGCGTCTACCAGATGCAGGTGCTCGTGACCGACTTCGCCGGCAACACGACGACGTCGGCGACGGTCGCGAACGTGAAGATCGACAACACGCCTCCGGTCACGTCGCAGGACGACCCGGGCCAGTACCTGCGCGCCACCATCAACCTGACCGGCAGCGCCGCGGATCCGCTCGACCCGCAGAACCAGCCCGGCTCCGGCGTCGACCACGTCGACTTCCAGGTCTCCCCGGCCGGCGCGAACACGTGGTCGACCGTCGGCACCTCGACCGGCCCCGCGTACTCCGCGTCGTTCGACACGACGACGCTCACCGACGGCCACTACGACTTCCGCACGGTCGCCTACGACGTCGCCGGCAACCAGTCCACGTCGACCGTCGTGACGAACCGCCTCGTCGACAACACGGTTCCGGTCGTCCAGATCGTCGATCCGGGCGCGAACCTCCGCGGCACGGTGCTGCTCGCGACCAACCCGGCCGGCACGAACGACCCGGGCCCGAACGCCTCCGGCATCGTCTCGACGAGCTACGAGGTCTCCAGCGACGGCGGCGCGACGTGGCAGCCGGTCGGCGCCAGCTGGAACACCACCGGCGGACCTGACGGCCTCTACGACGTCCGCGCGACCGTCACCGACGCGGCCGGCAACGTCAGCGCCCCGAGCGTCGTCGCCGCCCGGCGCGTCGACAACACGCCGCCGTCGACGACCGCCTCCGGCGTCCCGTCCGGCTACTCGGCGAGCGACGTCACCGTCACGCTCACCCCGACCGACGGCGGCTCGGGCGTCAGCGACACGCTCTACAGCATCGACAACGGCCCGACCCAGCACGGCACCTCGGTGCTGATCCCGGCCCCGTCGAACGGCTCGAACGACGGTTCGCACACGATCTCGTACCAGTCCGTCGACGTCGCCGGCAACGTCGAGACCTCGCACTCCGTGGTCGTGCTCATCGACGCGACGCCGCCGGCCTGCCCGAGCTGCTCGGCCTCCGACTATCTCCGCGGCACCGTGACCGTGTCGGCGACGCCGACCGACTCCGGCGCGGGCATCGCCTCGGTCGACTTCCAGTACTCGCCGGACGGCACGACGTGGACGACGATCGGCACCGACTCGACCGGCGTCTCCGGGACGTACTCGACGAGCTGGGATACGACGGCTCCGGGCGACGGCGCGTACCACCTCCGCGCGCGGATCACCGACAACGCGAGCAACGTCTCGACCATCGACCTGCACCCGGGCGGCGCGGGCGTCGTGGTCGTCGACAACACCGCGCCGACGTCCTCGGTCGGCTCGCCCGCCGGCGGCTCCTTCGTCAGCGGCAACAGCGTCACCATCTCGGCGAGCGCGTCCGACGCGAACCCGCTCACCTACGACTTCCTCGTCAACGGCTCCGTCGTCGCCAGCGGCGCGGCCGCGAGCACCAACTGGGATTCGACGTCGGTCGGCGACGGCCCGGTGTCGATCCAGGTGCGCGCCACCGACCCGGCCGGCAACTCGACGACCTCCGCGCCGGTGACCGTGAACGTGGACAACCACGCTCCGTCGCCGACCGTGAACAACCCGGGCGCGGCCGTCTCCGGCACGCCGACGATCTCCGCGACCACCGACGCCGACACCGCCACCGTCGCCTTCGAGTACCGCCTGCAGGGCGGCTCCTCCTGGACGTCGATCGGGACGGTCGGCCCGCCGTTCAGCGTCGGCTTCAACACGACGAGCCTCACGGACGGCACGTACGAGCTCCGCGCGACCGCGACCGACCAGGCCGGCCACAACGGCACGAGCCCGATCGTCACCGTCGTCGTCGACAACACGAACCCGTCCGGCTCCCTGACGCAGCCGCTGGCCGGCCAGACCATCGGCGGCCCGAGCGCGGCTCTCACCGCGACCGCCTCCGACGGCGGCTCCGGCGTCGCGAGCGTCCGGTTCGAGTACTCCCCGACCGGCCTGAACACCTGGTCGCCGATCGCCACGGTCAACTCCGCCCCGTACCAGACCACCTGGGACGCCACCGCCGTGCCGACCGCCAACTACGACCTGCGGCTCGTCATCACCGACAACGCCGGCAACGTGAGGACGACCGCGCCGGTCACCGTCCACGTCGACTCGACCGCGCCGACCGTCGTCCTCACGGATCCCGGCACGGGCATCTTCGGCACCGTCCCGCTGACGGCCACGACGAGCGGCCCGGCTTCGGCCTCCGTCACCTTCCAGGTCAGCCCGGCCGGCGCGAACACGTGGCAGACGATCTCCGTCGACAGCAACTCGCCGTGGAGCGCCAGCTTCGACACGACCACCGAGCCCGACGGCGTCTACGACATCCGCGCGCTCGCCGTCGACGGCCTCGGCAACCAGGGCACGAACGTCCGCGCGGGCGTCCGGATCGACAACACCGCGCCTTCGATCGTCTCCTCCGCCCCGGGCGACGGCGCCGTGACCGCGACCGCGAGCTCGATCGCCTTCGACACGAGCGAGGACATCACGCTCAGCGGCGTCACGCTCGACAACGTCGCAACGGTCGCCCCCACGATCACCGGCACGCACGTCTCCTTCGCCACCGGCGCCCTGTCGGACGGCCCGCACACGCTCGCCGGCACGCTGACCGACGCCGTCGGCAAGCAGACGCCGTTCCTCCTCCACTTCACGGTCTTCGCGCCGTCCGGCTCGCCGACGACGCCGTATGTGGAGAAGAACGCGTCGCTCGCGCACTCGACGACGGTCGACGCGGCCGACGGCGGCTCGAGCCTGACGATGCCGGCGAACGCCTGGACGGGCGGCAACCCGAGCGACTGGCTCGTCATCCGCGTCACCCCGGAGCAGGCCTCCTCGGTGGCCGCGGCGGCGATGCCGCTCACGAAGGTCGTCGACGCCAGCGCCTACTGGGCACTGGCCGGCGGCAACGTCCACCAGTTCACCCAGCCGCTCGACATCCAGATCGACGGTGCAGGCGCCGGCGCCCTCGCGGCGACGTACGACGGCACGTCGTGGCGGATGATCCAGGCGGTTCCGACCGCGGGTCAGCTCCCGGGCGGCTGGACGGACGGCTACTGGGTCGGCGGCAGCACGATGCACATCCTCACGCGCCATCTCTCGCTGTTCGCGCTGACCGGCGACACGGAGGCCCCGACCCCGCCGATCAACGTCTCGGCCTCGGTCAACGACGGCAACCTGACCCTGTACTGGGCGCCGGGCACCGACAACAGCGGCACGATCGCCAACTACGTCTTCTTCGTCGACGGCAAGCCGGTGAAGAACCTCGGCGCCACGGAGACGCAGTACACCGTCGGGCCCTACGACCCGAACGACTCGCACACGTATTCGATCGTCGAGCAGGACGCGAGCGGCAACTCCAGCCAGCCGGTGACGGTCAGGCTCGTGCCGAACATCGCCGGCCTCAGCCTCGACGCCGCACGCGCAGCGCTCATCGCCGCCGGCTTCACCGTCGGCGACATCACCGTGGCCGACTCGAGCGCCGCCCCCGGCACCGTCATCAGCCCGAACGGCCTCACGCTCGCCGCACCCGGCTCGGCGATCGCGCTCCAGCTCGCCGGCGGCTCGTCCGTCCAGACGAAGTGGGGATTCGGCCTGATCGGCACCGGCCGGCTGCCGCTCGCCCAGCGCAAGTTCATCGGCGTCCGCTTCGCCTCGAACAACCCGTCGACGTTCACGGTGACGTTGCTGACGAAGAAGCACAAGGCGCTCAAGACCTGGCACTTCCAGTTCCGCGCCGGCATCGGGATCCGGAAGCTCTACCTGCCGGCAAAGGCGCGCCGCGTCGGCTGGTACTCGGTGCGGTGGACCGCGGTCTCGGGTAGCACCGTCCTACGTCGCACGTTCGGTCTCCAGATCGTGAAGTCGATCCACACTCCCCTGGCCAAATCGAAGAAGCGGGTGGACGTCGTCATGGCCGGCGCGGGTCTCCCGACGCACCTCCCGCCCGGGACGAAGCAGGCCGCCCGGGTCGTTGCCGGCTCCGACTCCTCGGCGTGGAGCTTCACCGCGGATCCGAAGCGGAACACGCAGGTCGTCGTCGTCGACGTCGACCAGTACGGAGTGCGGCTCGTGCACAACCTGCACCTCGTCTTCCCGACGGTGAAGCTGATCGCGGTCTCGAGCAAGCCGTCGCAGCTCGCGCGCGCCAAGCGCTTCGGCGCAACGGTCGTCGTGGCGAAGAGCGCGGGCTCGGTGAAGATCGTGAAGGCCGTCTCGCAGCTGGCGAAGACGACCCGCTCTCCGCAGACCGCCCGGAGGTAACGGGGAAACGGGGTTCCCCCGTTGGCCCCCTCCTCTTCGCGCTCGTGGCTTGTCGTGGTGTGCGCTTCGCCGGGAGCGCGGTCCCGGCTGCGCGCGGCGGGCTCGCACTTCACTCAGAGCGGTCTTGGCGCCTTCGCTTCCCCGTGCGGACGGTGGTGGCCTGCGGCCATCCCCGGCCGCGGTCCGCCTCCGCCTAACGCGCCTTCGGCCGCGTTAGCCTCCGGCCCTGTCGCCACCGGGCTTCCAGAGCGGCTCGTCCACGCCGGCCAGGGCGTTCGCTGCCCGGGCGGCGATGAAGAGGAGATCGGACAGACGGTTGAGGTAGGCGAGCGCCAGCGGGTTGACGCCGTGCGTCTCGTTCGCCGCGAGGGCGTCCCGCTCGGCGCGGCGGGCGACCGTGCGCGCGACGTGCAGGCGCGACGCGGTCTCGGCGCCGCCGGGCAGGACGAAGCTGGTCAGCTCCGGGAGCGGCTCGTTCAGCTCGTCGCAAAGCCGCTCGAGCGCGTCGACCATGGCCTGCGTGACGCGCAGCCGCTCGTCCGGGCCCGCGAACGGGACGGACAGGTCGGCGCCGACGTCGAACAGCTCGTTCTGGATCCGCTCGAGCGGCGCGCGCAGCAGTTCGGGCGGCGCCCCCGCGAGCACGACCCCGAGCTGCGAGTTGAGCTCGTCGACAGCGCCGTACGCCGCGATGCGCGGATCGAGCTTCGACACGCGCGAGCCGTCGCCGAGGCTCGTCTCCCCCTTGTCGCCGCCGCGGGTGTAGATCTTCGTCAGGCGCACGGGCTCGTCGCGACGGCGGGGGCTCATGCGCCGTAGATTAGGCGCCGTGGAGGTCAGGCTCGCCGGACCGGACGACGCAGACGCCGTGGCCGCGGTGTTCACCGCCTCGTTCGCGACGCTGACCTTCCTCCCGATGCTGCACACCGACGAGGAAACGCGGACGTTCATACGCGGCGTCGTCGCCAGGGACGAGGTCTGGGTCGCGGGGGACGGCGGCCGCATCGTCGGGATGGCGTCGCTGTCGGCCGAGATGCTCGACCACCTGTACGTCCATCCGGACGCGCAGGGCCTCGGCGCCGGCGGCGCGCTGCTCGACAGGGCGAAGGAGCGACGACCCGGCGGCTTCACGTTCTGGGTCTTCCAGCAGAACGAAAACGCGCGCCGCTTCTACGAACGGCGCGGCTGCAAGCTCGTCCGGCTCACCGACGGGTCGGGCAACGAGGAGAAGACGCCGGACGCGCTGTACGAATGGAAACCGGAGGAGGACGCGTGACACGAGCATTGATCGTGGTGGACATCCAGAACGACTACTTCCCGGGCGGCGCCTATCCGCTGGCCGGCCCCGAGGAGGCTGCGACGCAGGCGCGACTGCTGCTCGACGCGTTCCGGGACTCGGGCGAGACGATCGTGCACATGCAGCACGTCTGGGACGCGCCCGACGCGGCGTTCATGCGGCCCGGCACGGAGGGCGTCGAGATCCACGAGCTCGTCGCTCCCGCGGACGGCGAGATGGTGCTGCAGAAGTCGCGCCCGAACAGCTTCCGCGACACGGGCCTCGAGAGCTTCCTGCGCAATCGAAAGCGGCGCGTCGACACGCTCGTCGTCTGCGGGATGATGACGAGCATGTGCGTGGACGCGACCGTCCGCGCGGCTGCGGATCTCGGCTTCGGGACGAGCGTCGCCCACGATGCCTGCGCTGCACCGAACCTCACATTCGGCGGCCGCGAGGTCGCGGCTGCCGACGTCCACGCTGCGTTCCTCGCCGCCCTCGCGGGCGGCTACGCGCGCGTCGCGTCGGCCGCCGAGCTCGTCTGAAGCCCGAGGATCGAGCGGGCGATCACGAGCCGCTGGATCTCGCTCGTGCCCTCGTAGATCTCGGTGATCTTCGCGTCGCGGTAGTAGCGCTCGACCGGAAACTCCTTCGTGTACCCGTAGCCGCCGAGGATCTGGATCGCCTCGGCGGTCTGGCGGCGCGCCATCTCCGACGCGTAGAGCTTCGCCTTCGCCCCCGCCTCGGTGTGCGGCTCGCCGCGGTCCTTCAGCACCGCCGCGCGATACACGAGCAGGCGCGCGGCGTCGATCTCGGTCGACATGTCGGCGAGCTTGTGCTGGATCGCCTGGAACCGGGCGATCGCCTGGCCGAACGCATGGCGCTCCTTCGCGTACTCGCGCGCGACGTCGTACGCGGCCTGCGCGATGCCGACCGCCTGGGCGGCGATCCCGATCCTGCCGCCGTCGAGGGTCGTCATCGCCACCTGGAAGCCCTTCCCCTCCTCGTGCAGCAGCCGGTCGCGGCCGACGTGCGCGCCCTCGACGACCAGGTCGTTCGTGGCCGACGAGTTGAGCCCGAGCTTCTCCTCGTCGCGCGTGATCCGCACGTGCTCGGCGTCGAGGACAAAGGCACTGACGCCCGCCGCGCCAGGGGTGTCGGGATCGGTCCGGGCGAAGAGGATGAACGTGCCCGCGAAGCGGCCGTTCGTGATCCACTGCTTCGCGCCGGTGATGCGCCAGCCGTCGCCGTCCGCGTCGGCGCGTGTCCGCAGAGCTCCCGCGTCCGAGCCCGCCTCCGGCTCGGTCAGCGCGAACGCACCGATCTGCTCTCCGCGCGCCAGCGGCGGCACGAAACGCGCGCGCTGCTCGTCCGTGCCGAACGCGAGCAGCGGCAGCGTCGCGGCGCTCGTGTGCACGGCGACGGTGACGCCGACGCCGGCGTCGCCGCGCGACAACTCTTCGAGCACGAGGATGTACGAGAGGAAGTCCGCCCCGGCGCCGCCGTACTCCTCCGGAACACACGTGCCCATGAGCCCGAGCTCCGCGAGCTGCGCGAACACCTCGCGCGGGAAGCGGTGCTCCCGGTCCCAGGCGGCCGCGTTCGGCTCGATCTCCTGCCGGGCGAACTCCCGGGCGAGCGCCTGGATCTCCCTCTGTTCCGGGCTCAGCTCGAAGTCCACGCGGCGGACTATAGTCAGGGCCTGGTGAGGCAGGCACTGGCTCTCGGAGCCGTGCTCGTCGTGGCGGCGGCGGGCTCGGGAGCGGCATCGGCGACGCGCGCAGCCGCGGGTCCCGCGCAGGTCGTGCGGGCCTGGAGCGCCGCGCTCAACGCCAACCGCAACGAGGACGCGGCGGCGCTGTTCGCCCCGAACGCCGAGATCATCGAGGGCACAATGGACGTGCGGCTGACGACGCACAAGCTGGCGGTCGCGTTCAACCAGTCGCTCCCGTGCGCCGGGAAGATCGTCTCGATCGAGGTGCGCCGCGACGCCGCGGTGGCGGTCTTCGTCCTCGGCCACCGGCCGGGCCACAAGTGCGACGGCCCCGGCGCCAAGGCGGCCGCGCTGTTCGTGGTCCGCGGCGGGAAGATCGTCGCCTGGGAGCGCGTCGCCGTCCCAACAAAGAAGAAGCCGAAGGGCCCGACGGCTTAGTAGGTGTAGAAGCCGCGGCCGCTCTTGCGGCCAAGGCGGCCCGCCTGCACGTATTGGCGGAGCAGCGGGCACGGTGCGTATTTCGGGTCGCCGAGACCCTGGTGGAGCACCTCCATGATCGCCACGCACGTGTCGAGGCCGATCAGGTCGGCGAGCGCGAGCGGCCCCATCGGGTGCGCGAACCCGAGCGTCGCGATCGTGTCGATCGCCTCAGCCTCCGCGACGCCCTCGAGCAGCGCGTAGGCCGCCTCGTTGATGAACGGCATGAGGATCCGGTTCGAGACGAAGCCGGGGAAGTCGCGCGCCTCCGCGGGGGTCTTGCCGAGGTCGACGGCGAGCGTCGTAATCGCCGCGGCCGTCTCGTCGGAGGTGTCGAGCCCGCGGATCACCTCGACGAGCTTCAGCACCGGCACCGGGTTGAAGAAGTGCATGCCGATCACGCGGTCCGGACGCCCCGTCGCCGCAGCCAGCGACGTGATCGGGATGGACGACGTGTTCGACGCGAGGATCGCCTCAGGCGGGAACACGGCGTCGGCTGCCCGGAAGATCGCCTCCTTCACCTGCGCGTCCTCGACCACCGCCTCGATCATCAGGTCGGCGGCGACGATCTCCTCCGCCGGCGCGACCCGCGCGAGCACCTCGTCCGGGTCGGCACCGCCCTTGTCCGCGAGACGCGTCAGGCTCTTGCGCATCGTCTCGAGGCCGCGCTCGACCGCTCCGGGCGCAGCGTCGTGAAGCGAGACCCGGCGACCGGACGCCGCGACGACCTGCGCGATCCCACCGCCCATCTGGCCGGCCCCGACGACGAGAACGTGTTCGAAGTCCACGCGCGGAGGCTATCGTCGCCGCATGCCAACGGCGGAGGTGAACGGCGCCCGGCTCTGGTACGAGGAGGCCGGCGAGGGGCCCGCGGTCGTGCTCGTGCACGGCGGGCTCGGCGACGCGCGCCTGTGGGAACCGGAGTTCGCCCCGCTCGCGGAGCGTTTCCGGACGATCCGCTTCGATCTGCGGTTCTTCGGCCGGTCGACCGGCCCGGCCGCGCCGTTCTCCTTCGCCGACGACGTCGTCGGCCTGCTCGACGAGCTGGCCGTGACGCGCGCGGCGCTCGTCGGCCTCTCGTTCGGTGGCAGGATCGCCTTCGACGCAGCGCTCGCGGCGCCGGAGCGCTGCTGGGCGGTGGCCGGCGTAGCACCCGCGCTGTCCGGCCACGACAGCCGTGCCATGACGGAGGAGCAGGACGCCGCGTACGAGGCGGCCGTCGAGGAGGGCGACCTGGAAGCTGCGATGGCGGTCGACTTCGAGGTCTGGGCGCCGCTCGGCGCCGACAAGCAGATGCGCGAGCTGTGGCTCTCGACCCCGGACGCGGACCCGCTCCCGCCCGGCGTCGAACCGCGCTCGACGGCGTCTCCCGCGCTGCCGCGACTCGGCGAGCTCGCGGTCCCGGCGCTCGTCGTCACCGCCCGCCACGATCCTCCGGGGATGCGCGCGATCGGCCCGATCGTCGAGCGCGACGCGCCGAACGCGCGCCACGTCGAGGTCGACTCGGATCACTACCTGACGCTCCGCGAGCCGGAGCTGGTCACGCGGCTGCTCGTCGACTTCCTGACGGAGACGGCGCCTACGGCTTCGTGATCCGCCAGCTCTTCGTGTCGACGCGCCGCCACGTGCGCCCGTCCTGCCACTTCACCGCCAGCTTGTTCCCGTTCAGCGCGAGCGTGAAGGTGTAGACGGGATCCTGGACTGCCGTCCACGGCAGCCCGATGCAGTGCGCGACGCCGCGGACCGTGTCGAGCGCGTGGATGAACGGGTAGCCGCCCGGATTCGCGTACAGCGTGTAGTCCCAGCGGCCGTCGGCGGTCGTGGCTCGGCTGATCGCCCATCCCTGCATCACCCAGCTCTTCTGCGTCTTGTCGGCGATGCGGCCGGGCAGCAACGTGTGCGTGGCGAGGTCGTACGCGCGGACGATGTAGTGCTCGACGTCGTCGGTCGAGGTGTGCTGGATCAGGTAGAGCCGGGAGCCGTCCGGCGAGAGGGCGTCGAAGCCGAAGGTGCCTTTCAGCGCAATCGTGTCGCGTGTCGCGAGATTCGCCGTGTCGAGGATGAGGAAGCGCGACACCGGCTCGAGTCCGACGTTCTGGAGCACGAGCGCGCTGCCGTCGTGGAAGAGCCCGCCGGCGAAGCCGGACTGCGTGAGCACCGGCACGCCGAACGGTCCGGAGACGGTTCGCTGCCGCACGGCCGCGCCGGTCTCCGTCGCGACCGCCTTGACGAGCGTGTTCGCGCCGGACTTCAGCGCGACGAACTGCGTCGAGCCGTCGGAGCTCAGCACGCCGTCCCCGCCCTGGACGGCGTACGGCGCCGGAAACGCGCCGAGAGCGGACGGAACGACGGCGAGAGCGGCGAAGGCGACGAGCAGCAGGGCGGAACGACGGACCATGGCTCCTCCTTGACGGTGACGCTACTCCTACACCGCCCGAGGCGAAATGGGTCCAGCCGCGGTCAGACCTCGATCAGCAGCGCGTCGCCCTGGCCGCCACCGGAGCAGATCGCCGCGAGGCCCAGCCCGCCGCCCTCGCGGCGGAGCTCGTGCACCATCGTCGCGAGGATGCGGCCGCCGCTCGCGCCGATCGGATGGCCGAGCGCGACGGCGCCGCCGTTGACGTTGACGAGCTCCGGGTCGACGCCGAGCAGCTTCGTCGAGTTGTAGGCGACGGAGGCGAAGGCCTCGTTGATCTCGACGCGCTTCACGTCGCCGATCGTCTTGCCGGCCCGTTCGAGCGCCTGCGCCCCCGCCTTCGCCGGCGTGCGCGCGAGGTATGCGAACTCGTCCGCGACGTAGCCCTGCGCGAGGACCGTCGCGAGCGGCTCGAGGCCGCGCCGCTTCGCGAACTCCTCCGAGCAGACGATCACGCAGGACGCGCCGTCGTTGACGCCCGGCGCGTTCCCGGCCGTCGTCGTCCCCTCCGGGTCGAACGCGGGCTTGAGGCCCGCGAGCTTCTCGTAGGTCGTGTCGCGGCGGACGGACTCGTCCTCGGCGACGTCCCCGACCGCGACGATCTCGTCGTCGAACGTTCCGGCGTCCTGCGCGGCCGCCGCGCGCTCGTGCGAGCGCAGCGCCCAGCGGTCCTGTTCCTCGCGGGGAATGCCGAGCTCCCGCGACACGAACGACGCCTGCTGCACCATGTGCTGCCCGTCGAACGACGACGTCAGCCCGTCGTGGGTCATCAGGTCGATGAGCGTCCCGTCGCCGAGGCGGTAGCCGAACCTGGCCCGCTTGAGGACGTACGGCGCGTTCGACATCGACTCCATGCCGCCGGTGACGACGAGCTCGGCGTCGCCGGCGCGGATCATCGAGTCGGCGATCTCGACAGCGCGGATCGATGAGGCGCAGACCTTGTTGATGGTGTCCGCAGGCACGTCGATCGGGATGCCTGCGCCGACGGCGGCCTGCCGCGCGGGCGCCTGGCCGGCGCCGCCCTGCAGCACCTGGCCCATGATCACGTAGTCGACCTCGCCGCCGTCGACGCCGCCGCGCTCGAGCGCCGCGCGGATGGCGAACGCGCCCAGCTCGGTCGCCTCGTACCCCTTCAGCCCGCCGCCGAGCCGCCCGAACGGCGTCCGCACGGCCGAGACGATGACGGTTCTGGTCACGTCGGCCAGCCTAGCCGCGGAGCCCGTACCTGGCACCAAACCACCCCTCCGGTGCCAGGTACCAGCGGCCCTCCCGGTACCAGGCACCGAAAGGTCAGCGCGCGAACGAGACGCCCGGCTCGAGGCGGCGCGCGAACGCGACGATCAGCGAGATCGCCGCCTCGACGTCGTCGAGCTGGATCGTCTCGACCGGCGTGTGCATCGAGCGCAACGGAATCGAAACCAGGCCGGTCGCGACGCCGCGGCGGCTGAGGTAGACCGCGTCCGCGTCGGTGTTCGTCACGCCGCGCGAAACCTCGATCGAGAACGGGATCTTCTCCGCCTCCGCCGTCTCGTGCAGCAGCTCGAAGACACGCGGATGGATCGACGGCCCACGCATGACGACGGCGCCGCCGCCGAGCTTGTGCTCGCCCTCGTCCTCCGGATCGCCTCCCCGCACGTCGGTCGCGTACGTGACGTCGACCGCGATCGCGACGGCGGGCTCGAGCTCCCACGTGCCCGTCCGCGATCCTGCGAAGTCGCCGACCTCTTCCTGGACGACGGCGAGCGCGGCGACGTCGCCCGGCGTGCCGCCCTCGGCCGCGCGACGAGCGACCTCGAGCGCGACATACGAGCCGACCCGGTTGTCCAGAGCGCGCGAGGCGATGCGGCCGTTGCGCAGCTCCAGCGGCGCGCCGGCGATGACGGCGCAGTCGCCGGGCCGGACGAGAGAACGCGCCTCCTCCCCGTCTCGCGCACCGATGTCGAGGAAGAGATCGTCGAACGAGACGGGCTTCCGGTCGGAACCCGGCTTCCGCTTCTCCCGGCGCGCGCTGACGACCGCCGGCAGCGGCCCTTCGCGCGTCAGGATCTCGACGCGCTGGCCGAGCAGGACGTGCGGATCCCAGCCGCCGAGCCCGCGCACCGCAAGCAGCCCGTCGTCTCCGGCGTGCGTGACGACGACGCCGATCTCGTCGATATGGCCGACGACGGCGAGCAACGGCCCACCCGACGAGCCGGGAACGCGCACCCACGACGAGCCGAGGACGTTGCCCGCCACCTCCCCGAAGGACGCGGCCGCCTCCCGCCACACCTGCGCGGGAAGCGTCTCCTGCCCGGAAGGTCCGGGCGCGGTCAGCAAGCGTTGGAGGAGCTCGGGAACCGGCACGGCGCGGACTCTATCGGCGCCCCGCCGCGCTCCCGTCTATAGGTTGCCGCCACCGTGAGGCTCCGTACGCTCCCCGACCTCTACGCGATCTTCCGTCTCGACCCCGACGCGGCGGTTCCCGACTGGGTCTACGACAGCCCGTTCTGGTCGGTGACCCGCAGCGACTCGGAGCTCTCGATCGTCTGCGCCGAGGAAGACCTCCCGGACGAGACGAGGGCCGAGCGCGGCTGGTCGGCCCTCGAGCTGGTCGGCCCGCTCGACTTCACGCTCACCGGCGTCGTCGCGTCGCTCGTCTCGCCGCTTGCCGACTCCGCGGTACCGATCTTCGTCCTCTCCACGTTCGAGACCGACTATCTGCTCGTGCGCGAGAACGACCTCGCACGCGCGGTCGAATCGCTGCGCGCGGCCGGCCACACCGTCGATCCTTGACGAGCGGCTACGCCGTGCCTAGGCTGGGTCGAGATGACTCCCGTTTCCCGCACCTGGTGGGCCTGGCGCTCCGAGCGGTGCGGGAGCCTGCGCTGACCTGACGCGCAGCACAGCCCGTTCCGCTCATCCCGGCTCCGCAAGGGGCCGTTTTCGTTTGCCGCGACCGTGACCATGACCGCCGAGATCGCCACCGACCTCCTCACCCCGCTCGGGGCCTACCTGCGCCTGCGCGGCCGGCCGGGCGCGCGCGGGTCGTTCCTGCTCGAGTCGGTGGAGCGCGGGCGGCTCGGCCGGCACTCGTTCGTCGGCTGCGGCTCGCGGCTCGTCGACTTCGACGAGGCGGAGGCGCTCGGCGAGCCGGTGGTCGGCTATCTCGGCTACGACGCGGTCGCACGGTTCGAGCCGACGGTGCCGCTCCCGGACGACGGCCCCGGCTTTCCGGAGAGCCTCTTCGTCGTGCCCGAGCTGCTCGTGCGCTTCGACCACGCGCGCGGGATCGCGGAGACGCTCGCCGGAGACCCGGCCGAAGCGGCGGCCGTGCTCGCCGGCCCGCAGCCGGAGCCGGAGCCGGGCGGTGGCGCGTCCGGCCCGCTGCGCCGCTTCCCCGACCGGGACGAGTACCTGCGCCGTGTCGAGAAGGCGAAGGAGCACATCCGCGAGGGCGACGTCTTCCAGGTCGTGATCGCGCAGCGCGCGGAACGGCCGACCTCCGCGTCCGCGTTCGAGCTCTACCGCGCGCTGCGCCGCGTCAACCCGTCGCCGTACCTCTTCCTGCTGGAGCTGGACGATCTTGCGCTCGTCGGCAGCTCGCCGGAGACGGTCGTCAAATGCGAGGGCACGCGCGCCGCGCTGAACCCGATCGCCGGCACGATCGCGCCCGGCGAAGGCGACGCCGAAGCACTCCTCTCGTCGGAGAAGGACCGCGCGGAGCACGTCATGCTCGTCGACCTCGGCCGCAACGACCTCTCCCGCGTCTGCGTCCCCGGCACCGTCCGCGTCGAGCAGTTCATGACGCCGGAGCGGTACTCGCACGTCACGCATCTCGTCTCGGAGGTCGCCGGCGAGCTGACGGACGGACGGACGCCGTTCGAGCTGCTCCGCGCGTGCTTCCCCGCCGGCACCGTCTCGGGTGCGCCGAAGGTGCGCGCGATGCAGATCATCTCGGAGCTCGAGGCCCACCGGCGCGGCATCTACGCCGGCGCCGTCGGCTACGTCTTCCCGGCGGAGGGCGAAATGGACACGTGCATCGCCATCCGGACGCTCGTCCTGCGCGACGGCGTCGCGTACCTCCAGGCAGGCGGCGGCATCGTCGCGGACTCCGATCCGGCGGCGGAGCACCAGGAGTGCCTGAACAAGCTCGCCGCCCTCGAAGCGGCGATCGACCTGGCGGAGGCGGAATCGTCGTGAGCATGCTCCTGGTCGATAACTACGACTCGTTCACGTACAACCTCGCGCACCTGTTCGGAGCGCTCGGAGTCGAGGTGACGGTGCTGCGCAACGACGAGCTCGACGCGGACGAGGCGGAGCGGCTCGCGCCGTCGTATCTCGTCGTCTCCCCCGGACCCGGGCGGCCGGCGGCGGCGGGCGCCACGCTCGACATCATCCGCCGGCTGGCGCCGACGACGCTGACGCTCGGCGTCTGCCTCGGCCACCAGGCGATCGTCGAGGCCTTCGGCGGCGAGGTCGGCTATGCACGCGAGCTGCTGCACGGGAAGGCGAGCCCGGTTCGCCACGACGGCGCCGGACTCTTCGCCGGGCTTCCCGACCCGTTCGACGCGGGCCGCTACCACTCGCTCGCGGCGACGCGGCTGCCGGACGAGCTGGAGCCGACTGCGTTCGCGGACGACGGCGAGGTGATGGCGGTGCGCCATCGCACGCTGCAGGTCGCAGGCGTGCAGTTCCATCCCGAATCGGTGCTGACGCCGGACGGGCCGGCGCTCGCGCGCAACTTCCTGGAGGGGCGATTGTGATTCAGGAGACCGTCTCCCGCCTGCTCGACGGACACGACCTCACGCGCACCGAGGCGCACGAGACGATGGGCGAGATCATGCGCGGCGAGGCGACGCAGGCGCAGATCGCCGGCTTCCTCGTCGCGCTGCGGGCGAAGGGCGAGACCGCGGACGAGATCGCGGGCTGCGCGGAGGCGATGCGCGAGCACGTCCTGCACGTGCGCCCGCAGCGTACGGATCTCGTCGACATCGTCGGCACCGGCGGCGACGGCGCGAACACGTACAACATCTCCACGGCGGCCGCGCTCGTCGCCGCGGGCGCCGGTGCGGCGATCGCGAAGCACGGCAACCGGGCCGCGTCGTCGGCGAGCGGATCCGCCGACGTCCTCGAGGCGCTCGGCTTCCGGCTCGAGCTCCCGCCGGAGCGGATCGAGCGGTCGATCGACGAGCTCGGTTTCGGCTTCCTCTTCGCCCAGGCCCACCATCCGGCGATGAAGCACGCTGCGCCCGTGCGCCGCGAGCTGGCGACACGTACCGTCTTCAACGTGCTCGGTCCGCTGACCAACCCCGCGGGCGCCCGCGCCCTCATGCTCGGCGTCTACTCGTCCCAGCTGACGCGCACGCTCGCCGACGCGCTCGTCCAGCTCGATGCGAGCCGTGCGTACGTCGTGTACGGCGCAGGCGGCATCGACGAGCTGTCGCCGTGCGGCGCCAACCTCGTCTGCGAGGTCGAGAACGGCGCGGTGCGCCAGTACGAGCTCGACCCGCGAGACCTCGGCGTCGAGCGCTGCGACCCGGCGGAGCTGCGCGGCGGCGATCCGCAGACGAACGCGCGGGCGCTCCGCGGCGTCCTCGAGGGCACGGACGGCGGCCACCGCTCTGCCGTGCTGCTGAACGCGGCTGGAGGGATCGCGGCCGCCGGCCACGCGAAAGATCTCCGCGAAGGGCTCGAGGTCGCGCGCGAGGCGATCGACTCGGGCGCAGCCGGCGAGCGGCTCACGCAGCTGATCGAGTTCACGCAGGAGGAGGCGGCCTGATGGGACGCTTCCGCGATGCACTCGCCGCACCGGGTCTCACGGCGATCGCCGAGTTCAAGCGGCGCTCCCCATCGGCCGGCGACATCCGCCCCGGCGCGCTGGTCGAGGAGCTCGTCCCGTCGTACGCGGCGAACGGCGCGGCGGCGATCTCGGTGCTCGTGGACGAGCGCTTCGCCGGCTCGCTCGACGACCTCCGCACCGCGCGCGCAGCGACGGAGACGCCGCTGCTCGCGAAAGGCTTCTTCTCCACGCGCGACCACCTTGTCGCGGTACGCGACGCCGGCGCCGACGCGGCGCTGCTCATCCTTCGCGACCTCGACGACGAGCAGGTCGCGCGCCTGCTGCACGAGGCGAACGAGCTCGGGCTGGACACGCTCGTCGAGGCGCACGACATCGAGGAGCTCGACCGGGCCGACGCGCTCGGCGCGCCCGTGATCGGCGTCAACGCGCGCGACCTCTCGACATTCGCGATCGACCGCGGCGCGCAGCTGCGGCTCGTCGCGGCAGCGCCGCGCGACCGCGTCGTCGTGGCCGAGAGCGCGATCCACACCCGCGCGCAAGGCGCCGCGGCCGAGCTCGCGGGCGCGGACGCGATCCTCGTCGGCACGGCGCTGATGCGCGCTCCCGACCCGTCCGCGAAGCTGCGTGAGCTGCTCTCCCGCCCGCTCGTGAAGGTGTGCGGGCTGACGCGCCAGGAGGACGTCGACGCCGCCGTCGACGCGGGCGCGGACCTGCTCGGCTTCATCCTCGTGGACAAGAGCCCGCGCCGCGCGCCGGCGGTGCTCGACGTCCCGGAGACGGCGCTGTCGGTCGCGGTCTTCGTCGAGAACGAGGAGCCGGCCGGCGCGGATCTCGTCCAGCTCTATCCGGACGACGGCGGCACGGTACGCGGCCGCGAGGCGGTGCTGCTGCGCGAGGGCGAGCCGGTCGCGCGCGTGCTCGACCAGCCGTGGGACGGACACGACCCGGGGCACTGGCGCGCGGCGGCCGCGGCGGAGGGACGGATCGTCCTCGCCGGCGGCCTCGGGCCGGACAACGTGCACGACGCGGTCGAGGCGGTGCACCCGTGGGCGGTCGACGCGGCGTCGTCGCTCGAGCTCTCGCCCGGCGTCAAGGATCACGCACGCGTGCGCGCGTACGTCGAGGCGGCGCGCGCATGACCGCCTTCGGCGAGTACGGCGGCCGCTACGTCCCGGAGACGCTCATCCCGGCGCTCGACGAGCTGGAGCAGGGATGGCGCGACGCGCTCGCCGACGACGCGTTCCATGCGGAGCTGCAGCACCTCGCGACGACGTACGCCGGCCGGCCGACACCGCTCACGCTCGCGGAGCGGTTCGCGCCCGGCAAGCGGATCTACCTGAAGCGCGAAGATCTCCTCCACACCGGCGCACACAAGCTCAACAACGCGCTCGGCCAGGCCGTGCTCGCGCGCCGGCTCGGCAAACACCGGATCGTCGCGGAGACGGGCGCCGGCCAGCACGGCGTCGCCACCGCAACCGTCTGCGCACGCTTCGGCCTCGACTGCGTCGTCTACATGGGCGAGGAGGACATGCGCCGCCAGCGGCCCAACGTCGAGCGGATGTACCTGCTCGGCGCCGAGGTCGTGGGCGTCGACTTCGGCACGAAGACGCTGAAGGAGGCGACGAGCGAGGCGATCCGCGACTGGATCACGAACGTCGAGACGACGCACTATCTGATCGGCTCCTGCGTGGGTCCCGCCCCGTATCCGGAGCTCGTCGCCGAGCTGCAGTCCGTGATCGGCCGCGAGGCGCGCGAGCAGCATCTCGCCGCCGAGGGACGACTGCCCGAGGCGGTGATCGCGGCCGTCGGCGGCGGCTCGAATGCGATCGGCATCTTCCACGGCTTCCTCGACGACGCGGACGTGCGGCTGATCGGCGTCGAGGCCGCGGGTGCCGCGTCGCTCGGCTCGGGGCGCACCGCGGTCCTGCACGGCGCTCGCTCCTCCGTGCTCGCCGACGAGGACGGGCAGATCTCCGACGCGCACTCGATCTCGGCCGGGCTCGACTATCCCGGCGTCGGCCCCGAGCACGCGTACCTCCGCGACACCGGCCGCGCCGAGTACCGCGCGGCCACGGACGAGGACGCGCTGAACGCCTTCCGCGACCTCGCCCGCAGCGAGGGGATCATCCCGGCGCTCGAGCCGGCGCACGCCCTCGCGCGCGCGCGCGACCTCGACGCCGAGCTGATCCTCGTCTGCCTCTCCGGCCGCGGCGACAAGGACCTCGACGAGGCGCTCGCGGCGCTGGAACGCATGTGAAGAAGCTCGTCATCTACCTGATGGCCGAGCCGGAGACGCCGGAGCTCGCGCGCGCGGCGGTCGAGGGCGGCGCCGACCTCGTCGAGCTCGGCATCCCGTTCTCCGACCCGCTCGCCGAGGGGCCCGTAATCCGCCAGGCGTCCGAGCGCGCGCTCGCGCGCGGGATGCGCACGCGCGCCTGCCTCGATGTGCTCGCCCGCACGCGCGAGCTCGTCGACGTGCCGATCGTGCCGATGACCTACGCCGCGATCCTCGAGGCGTACGGCTACGAGCGCTTCGCCGCCGACGCGGCCGCTGCGGGTGCTTCGAGTGCGATCCTCGTCGACCTGCCGGTCGAGGTGCATCCGGAGCTGAGACGGATCCAGCTGATCGCGCCTACCTCGACCGACGAGCGCATCCGCGTCGCCGCAGCCAACACCGACGGCTGGCTGTACGTCGTCTCCCTCACGGGCACGACCGGCGCACGCGAGGAGGTCTCCGGACGGCTCGCCGCGCTGGTCGAGCGCACGCGCGCGCTGGCGCCCGCCGGGCTGCCGCTCTACGCCGGCTTCGGCGTCTCGACGCCCGAGCACGCGCGTGCGTTCGCCGAGGTCGCTGACGGCGTCGTCGTCGGCTCGCGCGCGGTGCAGGTCGCCGAGGAAGGACCGGACGCGCTGCGGGACTACGTCGCCTCGCTCCGCGGCGCGCTCGACTCGGTCTAGGTCTAGGTCGCCGCGAGCTCCGGCGCCGCGTCGCCGACGTCGAGCCTTGGTGCCGCCGGCTCCGGCTCGGCCAGCCGCACCGGCAGGCGCAACGCGAACGTCGCGCCGCGCTCGTTCGTCGTGACGGTGCAGCGGCCGCCGTGCGCCTTCGCGATTGCGTCGGCGATCGACAGGCCGAGCCCGACGCCGCCCTGCGCACGCGTGCGCGCGCCGTCCGCCCGCGCGAAGCGGTCGAAGATCCGGTCGAGCGCCTCCGGCGGGACGCCGCAGCCCTCGTCGGCCACCTCGATCACGATCTCGCCGCCTGCGGCATACGCGCGCAGCACGATCTCGTCATGCGCCTCCGTGTACTTCACGGCGTTCTCGAGCAGCGCGTCGAGCGCGCTCCGCAGCGCCTCCGCGTCGGCGTGCACGACGCCGGCGACGTCGATCTCCAGCCGCCACGTGCGAGGCGCGACCTCCGACCAGCGCATGAACACGTCCTCGAGGAAGCTCTCGATATCGACGTCGCGGAACACGACGAAGTCCGGCTGGTCCGCCTTCGCCAGCAGCAGCAGCCGCTCGACCATGTGCTCGATCCGCTCCAGCTCGTCGAGCGCGACCACCACCTCCGGAGCATTCGGCACTTCACGGCGCAGAAGCTCGAGATGACCGCGGGCGATCGTCACCGGCGTGCGCAGCTCGTGTGACGCGTCGTGGAGGAACCGCTCCTGCCGCTCGAGCATCGCCTCGCGCATGTCGGCGAGCGCCTCGACCTGGCGCATCGCGACCTGACGCCGGCGCGCGTGCCACACCATCGCAAGGAACATCGCGCTCATCAGCGGCACCTCGAACAGCTCGCCCCAGAGCTGGATCCCGTCGAAGGCGTCGCTCGAGATGCTCGCGCCCGTGCCGAGGATCACCGTGGCGAGCACCGCGAACGTCACGGGCGGCGACCAGACGCGGAAGCCGTAGACGATCGTCAGGCTGATCCAGACGAAGTGGAACGGGATCGTCTCCCAGCTCGGCCACGCGATCATCGCGGCGAGGTTGGCGAGCGCGAACGCGCCCCACCACGTCTCGACCCAGTTACGCCGCAGCCAGCCGGTATCCGGCATTCCGCACCGTCTCGATGGGAGCCTCGGGGCCGAGCTTCTGCCGTAGCCGCCGCACGCAGACGTCGACGACGTTCGAGCCCGGGTCGAAGCCGTAGCCCCACACCTCGGCGAGCAGCCGCTCGCGGCTGACCACCTCGCCGGCGTGCAGGAGCATGTGGTGGAGGAGCCGGAACTCGCGGTCGGAGAGGTCCGTGACGAGCTCGCCGATCCGCGCCTGGCGGCGCGCGAGGTCGAGTGCAACCCTCCCGGCCCGCAACAGGTGCTCGTCCTCGACCGGCCTCGCGACGCGCAGCTGCACCCGTACGCGCGCGAGCAGCTCGTCGAGCGCGAACGGCTTGGCGACGTAGTCGGTCGCGCCAAGCTCGAACCCGCGCAGCTTCGTCTGGAGGTCGGAGCGCGCGGAGAGGATCAGCACCGGCAGCTGCGGCCGCACGCGGTGGAGCTCGCGCAGCACCTGGAGTCCGCTCAGCCCGGGGAGGAGCAGGTCGAGCACGACGAGATCCCACGCTCCGGAAGCGGCCAGCGCGAGACCGTCGCGGCCGTTGTCCGCCGCGACGACGGTGTAGCCCTCCGCCTCCAGGCCTCTCGTGAGAAAGGCCAGGATGCGGGCTTCGTCCTCCACCACCAGGATTCGCATCGTGTTCCGATCAGTCCGGCCGCCGCGTCCGACTGTAACTCCGGGTCCGGAACATGACAAGCACATGACGCGGGTATGACACTTCTGTCATCTTCGCGCCCGCCCGGATCGGGCTGCGATAGAGATCGCCGCGGATGCGCGCCCCGGTCTGGAAGCTCCTCGGCCTGGCCCTCGGCATTACGGCGGTCGGCGTGCTCATCGGCTTCTACGCCGGCAAGCTGACGACGGAGGCCGGCTCGCCGTCGTACACGGTTCCGGTGCAGACGACGAACGGCAAGCCGGTCGTCGACCTGACGATCGAGACCGTCGCCGCCGTCGGCCCTCAGCTCAGCCCGTCGCACCCGGACTACGTGTCCTATCTGATCCGCAACACGAAGGGGCAGTGGGTCCGCGACACCGTGTGGAAGCTGCCGGCGAACGCGACCGTCCACGTGACCATCTACAACTTCGACGGCGCGAGCGGCCTGCGGAACGCGTACCTCGCGCGGCCACAGGGCGTCGACGGCAACGTCATGGTCGTGGACGGCAAGACGCTGGACGTCATCCCGCCGGAGGACGCGTCGCACACGTTCGCGGTCCCCGCGTACGGGCTGATCGTTCCCGTCGCGCCGGTAGCCGACGACGCGAAGAACCCCTGCGGCTACGCACCGTGCGCCCTGTCGTACGACCACCGCACGATCCAGTTCACCTTCCACACCGGCAAGGCGGGCCACTACCGCTGGCAGTGCTTCGTGCCGTGCGCGGCCGGCTGGCTGTACGGCTTCGGCGGGCCGATGCAGACGATCGGCTACATGGACGGGTTCCTGGATGTCGTCTAGCTCGACGCCGACAGCCGCACAGCCGAATCACGCCAGGCGCGTGATCGTCGCGTGGATCGTGCTCAGCCTGATCGCCACGCCGCTGGTCGCGATCTTCCTCGGGCCGGCGATCCCGCCCGGAAACGCGAGCGTGCAGGCCAGCGGCCAGACGACCGACAACACGGTGATGATCACGATCCTCACCCCGATCATCTGTCTGCTGCTCGTCTTCTTCGTCTACGCGCTGTCGCAGTTCCGCAAGGAGCGCGGCGCGGATCTCGTCGACGGGCCGCCGCTGCGCAACCACAGCACCGTCCAGTTCCTCTGGGTCGGGGTCTCGGCGGTGATCGTGCTCTTCCTCGCCGGCTTCGGCACGTACGAGCTCCTCCAGAACGGCGCCGGCGGCGGCCAGGGGCCGAATCCAATCGCCGTCCCGTCCGGCTCGAAGCTGCAGGTGCAGGTGATCGCGCAGCAGTGGGAGTTCACGTACCGGTATCCGTCGTACGGCGGGCTCGAGACGTCGCAGCTCGTGATCCCGTCGGACACGCTGATCGAGCTTCACGTCACCTCGCTCGACGCCGTCCACTCGTTCTGGGCCTACCAGCTCGGGATCAAGGCCGACGCGAATCCCGGCGTCGACAACGTCGCGTTCCTGAAGACGAAGGGGCCGCGCACCTTCGACATCCACTGCGCCGAGCTGTGCGGGCTCTGGCACGGCTACATGTTCTCGACGGGCCGCGTCGTTCCCGCCGGGCAGTTCGCGGCATGGGTGAAGCAGCAGCAGGCGCTGTTCGCGTCGGTCGCGCAGTACATGCCGCCGTACGCGACGGAGTACTACCCCGACCCGCAGAGGAGGGCCGGATGAGACGGCTGCTCGGCTTCAACCTGCTTACCGGCATCGTGCTCGGCGTTGTCGGCTGGTACGCGGGCTGGTACGCGGCCCATCTGGTCGCCGGGCCGAGCATCGACTACTTCGCCGACATCGACGTCAACGAGCTCTCCGTCGTCCTCGCGTACCTCGGCGGCGTGATCGGCTTCCTGATCGGGCTCGGCTTCCTCAACTACCCATTCGCCCGGCTCCGCGGCTATCCGCCGTCGCTCCGGGAGAAGGAGACGCAAGGGATTGGCCGCTACTTCGGCCTCTGCACCGACCACAAGGTCGTCGGCATCCAGTACCTCGTCGGGGTCGGCGTCTTCCTGTTCATCGGCGGGCTGAACGCGATGCTGATCCGGATCGAGCTGCTGAGCCCGACGAAGCAGGTGTTCCCCGCCGGGAGCTACCTGACGATCGTCGGGATCCACGGCACGATGATGATGGGGATGATGACGAGCGGGATCCTCGGCCCGTTCGGCAACTACTTGATCCCGATCCTGATCGGCGCGCGGCGGATGGCCTTCCCGCGCATCGAGGCGCTGACGTTCTGGCTGCTGATGGCAGGCGGCGTGATTCTCGAGACGACGGTCTTCTTCGGCGGCTTTCCGACCGGCTGGACCGGGTACGGGCCGTTGAACATCCAGGCGAACCCTGGGATGGACTGCTACATCCTCTTCTTCGCGCTCGTCGGCATCTCGATGACGCTGCTCGGGCTGAACATGATCGCCACGATCGTGACCATGCGCGCGCCGGGGCTGACGTGGACGCGGCTGCCGATCTTCGTCTGGGGCGTCATCTCGACGTCGGTGCTGATGGTGCTCGCGGCACCCGTGCTGATCGCGGCGCTGGGGATGGCGCTGCTCGACCGCACCGCGCAGACGAGCTTCTTCATACCCTCGGCCGGCGGCAGCGACTACCTCTACCAGAACCTCTTCTGGGTCTTCGGGCACCCGGAGGTCTACATCCTCGCGCTGCCCGGCTTCGCGATCGTGCTCGAGATCCTGCCGGTGTTCGCGCGCAAGCCGCTCTGGGGCTACCGCCTCGCCGTCTCCGGGCTGCTCGGCGTGTCGCTGCTGTCGTTCTTCGTCTGGCAGCACCACCTGTTCGTCAGCGGCATCAACGGCGACCTACGGCCGTTCTACATGTTCTCGACCGAGCTGATCTCGATCCCGACGGGCTTCACGTTCATCTGCGGGATGATGACGCTCTGGCGCGGGCAGATCCGCTACACGGTGCCGATGCTGTTCTGCCTCGCCTGGTTCTTCAACTTCCTCATCGGCGGTCTGTCCGGCGTCTTCCTGTCCGACGTGCCGAGCGACGTGACGACGCACGGCAGCTTCTTCTCGATGGCGCACTTCCACTACACGATCGTGGGGGGGCTCGTCTTCACGTTCTTCGCCGCCATCTACTACTGGGTGCCGAAGATGACCGGCTTCCAGCTGAACGAGCGCATGGGGAAGATCCACTTCTGGTGGATGTTCATCTCGTTCAACTCGACGTTCGCTCCGCTGTTCGCGGCCGGCTTCCTCGGCATGCCGCGCCGCGTCGTCACGTATCCGGCCAGCCTCCAGTTCATCAACGACTGGGTGTCCGTGTCGGCGTTCTTCCTCGGCGCGTCGATGCTGTTCTTCCTCGGCAACTTCATCTACTCCCTCGTGTTCGCGAGAATTCCAGCCCCCGCCAACCCGTGGGCCTCGAAGTCGATCGAGTGGCAGCTGCCGTCGCCCGTGCCGGTCTACAACTTCACGAAGATCCCGGTCTTCTCGAGCGATCCGTACGGCTACGGCGAGTCCGCGGGCCCGGTCGCCGTCCCCGCGGGCGCACCGGCGGGGAGGGACTAGAGCATGAGCGACTTCGCGCATCCCGCAACCGAGTACGGGGTCGTCGAGAGCGAGCCGCCGGAGGTGCTCGGCCGGAACCTCGTCACCGCCGGCCACCTGCTCGCGGGCGCATCGGCGTTCTTCTTCCTCGCGTTCGTCTTCGCGTACTTCTACCTCCGCTCGCTGAACAACCACGACATGTGGCGGCCGAAGCACGTCGACCCGTCCGTCGCCTGGGGGACGGTGATCGTCGTGTGCGTCGTCGCCAGTGCGGTGCTGACGCGGCTCGGCCTCGCCGACCACCGCGCGGAACGGAGGTCGCAGTGGCGCGTGAAGGGACTTGCCGCCCTCGTGCTCGGCCTGCTCGCGCTCGTTCTGCAGATCGTCGCGTGGGCGAACCTCCCGTTCGGCCCGGCGGATGGTGCCTACGCGAGCGTCTACGTCGGCTGGACGGCGTTCTTCTTCCTGTTCGTCCTGTTCACGATGTTCTGGCTCGAGACGGTGCTGGCGACGTCGTGGCGGTATCGCGGATGGGCATCGGGAGCGGCCACGGTCGCGCCGGGCGAGGCTTCGGGCGACCCGGGACGAGAAGGCGAGGACATCCGCGACCCGGTTTCGCTCGTGCGCGCGGAGCTGGACGCGCTCAGCTTCTACTGGACATTCCTCGCGGGGATCGGGGTCCTCACGTGGATCGTCCTCTACCTCGTGTAGGGCGAGGGCGTTGAGCGTCCCGCCGCTCCTGGTCTGCGCGCTCGCTGCGAGCCTGTACGCGCTCGGAGGGCGCGGCCGGCATCGCGTGTGGCGGGAGGCGGCGTTCTACGGCGGCGTCGCGTCCGTGCTGATCGTGCTCGAGCCGCCGTTCGACAACTGGGCCGACACGTCGTTCGCGCTGCACATGGTGCAGCACGTCGTGCTGCTCACGGTCTCGGCGCCGCTGCTCGTGCTCGGCCGGCCGTGGCCGCGGCTCTGGATCGCGTTCCCGCTGCGATGGCGCCGTACGGTCGCGCGCACGCTCGCGGGCTCGGCGTCGTTCCGGCTCGTCGGCCGGACCGTGTCGCGTCCGGCCGTCGCGTTCGTGCTGATGACGGCGGCGCTCGCGGTCTGGCACGTTCCGGCGCTGTACGACGCGGCCGTGCGGAACGAGGGCGTGCACATCCTCGAGCACGTCTGCTTCCTCGCCACGGCGCTGCTCTTCTGGGGAGCGCTGCTCGAGGCGCCGCCGGTGCGCGCGCGGACCGACCATCTCCACCGCGCGGCGTGGTTCGGCGCGGCGCTGCTGCCGAGCTGGATCCTCGCGATCGCGCTCGCCTACGCGTCCACCCCGCTCTACGGCGCCTACGCGTCGCTTGCGCATCGGCCGGGCGGCCTGAGCGCGCTCGCCGACCAGCAGCTCGCGGCCGGCGTGATGTGGGTGCCCGGGTCGCTCGCGTATCTGATCGCCGGGATCTACTTCTTCTACCGCTGGCTCGAGCCGGCCCAGCCGCCGCTCGAGCCCCGACACGAGGAGCTCTCATGGACCTGATCGCAACGGACTACCTCACCGGTGGGCTGCTGACCTTGCTGCTGCCCATCGGGCTGCTGATCGCGGTCCTGATCTACTGGGGCGTCGTGCTGCGCCGCCACGACGGAGGCGCGTGAGCGTTCGCAAGACCGTTCTCGCCGGGGCCGTCGTGCTCGGCGTCGCCGGCGGAGCGCTCGTGCACTCGCTCGGCTCGACGGCGGCACCGTCGCTCGCCCTTCCCGAGCTCCACGGCCAGATGAGCTGGGCCCCCGGCGCGCGTCCCGCGCCGCCGCTCGCGGCGCTGCGGCACCTGCGCGGGCGCACGGCCGTCCTCGCGCTCGTGCAGACCGGCTGCCCCGGCTGCGCCCAGCTGCGCGCCGAGCTCGCCAGCGTGATCCGCCGGCTCCCGCGGTCGGATCGGCCCGGCCTCGTGTTCATGCCGGGGACGCGGACGCCGGTCGTCTATCTCGTCGATCGGCGCGGAGACGAGCGCACCGGCTACCTGTTCCCGTTCGCGCCGGCGTTCGTCGAGGGCGACCTGCACGCGCTGGCGGCGGAGCGGATGCCGTGACCGGCGGCCTGCGCACGACCGACGCGCCGGGAGCCTGGCTGCGCGCGTGCGCCGTCGCCCTCGCGACCGCCGCGCTTCTGGCGGTCGTCAGCGGGGCCGCAGGCCTGGGAACGGCCCACCGCGTCGTCGCCGCGCTCGCCGCTCCGCCGCTCGCGGCGCTGCTCGTCGCGGCACTCCTCTCGCACCGCAATCTGATTGCGCCGGTCGCCGTCACCGGCGCGTTGCTCGTGGCCGCCGCGGTCGCCCCACCGGGCCCGGCGCATCTCGGCCTCGCCGCGCCGGCCCTCGCAGCGGCGTCTGCCCTCGCAGCTGCGACGTTCCGCGGCGGCCACGTTCATGCCGGCTCCTGGCGCGACTACGTCACGCTCACGAAGCCCCGGATCATGACCCTGCTCCTCCTGACCGGAGTCTGCGGCGCCGCGGTCGGCGCGGACGGCCGGCCCTCGGCCGCGCTCCTGGCGACGGTGCTCGTCGGGCTCGGTCTCGCCTGCGGCGGGGCGTCCGCGCTCAACCACGTGCTCGACCGCGACATCGACCGGCTGATGGGGCCGCGCACGGCGACGCGGCCGGTCGCGTCCGGACGGATCACGCCGCCGCGCGCGCTCGAGTTCGGGCTGGCGCTGTCGGCGGCGTCGTTCACGGTGCTCGCGTCCGGAGCGAACCTGCTCACGGCGGTGCTCGCCCTCGTCGGGAACCTCTTCTACGTGATCGTCTACACCGGCTACCTGAAGCGGCGGGGGCCGCAGAACATCGTGCTCGGCGGTGCCGCCGGCGCGGTGCCGCCGCTCGTCGGCTACGCCGCGGCGACGGGAAGCATCGCGGTGCCGGCGATCTGGCTGTTCGTGCTCGTCTGCCTGTGGACGCCGCCCCACTTCTGGGCGCTCGCCCTGCTGTTGAAGGAGCACTACAGGAACGCGGACGTCCCGATGCTGCCGGTGGTGGCGGGAGACGCCGCCACGCTGCGGCGCATCGTGGGCTACACGGTGATCCTCGTCGCCGCGAGCGTCGTGCCGTTCGCGACCGGCGTCTTCGGGCCGCTCTACCTCGCCGCGGCGCTCGTCCTCGGCGGAATCTTCCTCGCGCTCGCGTTGAGGCTGTCGCGGGCACCGTCGCGCCGCGGCGCCGCGACGGTCTTCCACTACTCGCTCCTCTACCTCGCGCTGCTGTTCGTCGCGGCCGCTATCAGCCCGCTCGTCTAGGGCCCAGGGCGGGCTGTGATCGCCGGCTTCCCGCCGCGCATCACCTCGAGCACGTCCCACATCCGCGCCTCTTCGTGGCCGGGCACGAGGCACGCGAGCCGGAACGAGCCGGTCCGCGACGCGGCGAACGAGAACGTCGCGCTCTGGCCCTGCTGCAGGCCGTACGTGGGATCGGGGACGCTCGCG
>Ga0265338_10002293_pt1 | contig 29137 bp, 17 predicted proteins | sample 42126metaG_FD_193579 | JGI IMG/M metagenome (GOLD analysis project Ga0265338, IMG submission 193579) | Rhizosphere microbial communities from Carex aquatilis grown in University of Washington, Seatle, WA, United States - 4-21-26 metaG | ecosystem: Host-associated > Plants > Roots > Rhizosphere...
CGATACGGCCATCGCTGATGTTGGCGAAGGCATAGTTGATGCGCGTGAGTTTCTGCGCAGCTATTTCTCCCGGAAGGATGGCAACGTCGCGGGGAAAGACATAGGCAACGATCACCGGGCGGGGGATGGCGGGGGGCCTGCGAGCGGAGGCTGCCGCACAGAATATAGAGCAGCAACAGATGTACGCCAGGGCGACCAGGCGGGAAATGGACAGAATGGGTCTCTTCAATTCGAAGGGGGGCGTGGGGGGGGTCTCATATGAAATGAGCAAGGAGTAGCCTCGTATCCGCCTGCTTAAGAGCCGATGTGACCGGCCGAATTGCGCAGGCCTTGCGATTGCCAAGTGTATCAGCCGAGGTTCGATTTGTATTGACGAACTGCTCAAATTATCGACTGACTTAGTCTATTATGCTCAATATTCGACCAATTGGAGCCTTGTTGGGGGTATAGTGTCAGATAACCTGATTTCGGTTGCGAGTTGAATCCGGTTTTCAAATGTCAGAGATAGCGCGCAGGCCGCAATAGCGTTCGATGGATTGGAAAAATGGGTCGTGAATGAAAAGAGCCCAGCGCAAGAATTGCTTTGGACTTTGGAGGGACCAATGGAAAAGAGCTTCGTTCGTGAGCAAGTTTGGAAGGGCCTGTCTGCGGCTTGTTGGCTGCTGCTGGCATTCCTGCTTGCAATGCCGGCAACGGTTATTGGCCAAGCCTACTTTGGAACCATAACCGGTGTGCTAACTGACCAGACCGGAGCCGTGATTCCGGCAGCCCCGGTGACCCTGACCGATCAGAATAAGGGCTACTTGTTTCATGCTACGTCAGATGGCGAAGGCCGCTACCTCTTTCGCTCCATCCCTCCGGGCGTCTATTCAGTAACCGCGGAAGCGCCCGGTTTCGAGAAGACGGTGCGTACCGGCATCCAGGTGGACGTGAACGAGAATGCGACGGCCAACTTTGTTCTCAAAGTGTCCAGTTCCACGCAGAGCGTGGAGGTAAATGCGCAAACCCGGACGCTTGACGACCAGGACGCGACCACCGGCCTGGTGGTCGACAGAAAGTTTATTAACGATCTGCCGCTCATCGACCGCAATGTGATGGACCTGGTGATGCTGACGCCGGGCGTGACTGAGGCGGACGATCAGTGCGTAGGCTGTGGCGGCACCAACTTTGTCTCCAATGGCAGCCGTAACGCCACGGCGGACATCCTGATGGATGGCGCCACCGTTACCAATTACGAGCCCAACGGCGGGGTAACGGAGATGACCTATACGCCTTCGTCGGAGGCAGTAGACGAATTCAGCGTCGAGCAGTCAAACTTCAGCGCGGAATATGGGTTTTCCGGCGGGTCGATCGTGAACATGGTCACCCGGTCTGGCACCAACACTTTTCATGGCAGCGCCTATGATTTCGCCCGTAACACCATTACCGATGCTAACAATTGGTTCAACAACTTGAATGGAGTTCCGATTCCCCCGGTGCACCGTCAGAATTTTGGCGGCACCGGCGGCGGACCCATTTTGAAGAACAAGACTTTCTTCTTCTTCGATTACGATGGCACGCGCGCCAGCTATTTAGGCACGTACCAGGCCGGAGTTCCCTCCGATGCCGAGCGCAACGGCGACTTTGGCGAGGTCTGCGCCTTCTACGGCGGATCGTTCGATAACAAAGGCATGTGCTCTGTATCGCAGGGACAGCTTTGGGATCCCTATACCGGAACCTATCAGCAAGTCGGGGATTTTGGATCGGGTGCCCTACGCAGCGCTTTCATCCCTTATAACAACATCGCCAAGTACAGCAGTCCGGGTAATCCCAAACTCGACGGCACGCCCTACCAGTTGTCCGGCGGCGCCGGTGACCTGATCGATCCGGTCGCCCAGAAGATGATCCAGCTCTTCCCGGAGCCCTCGGCGACAATGGCCAACCCGACTATCTACGACAACTGGTCGGCCTCCGGCGCTGGTCATGCTCCGAACGACCAATATGACGTAAAGATCGATCACCGTTTCAGCCAAAAGAATTTGCTGAGTGGGAAGTACTCGCACCAATGGTCCCTTGGCTCGTCATACAACTGCTTCAAAAACTTCACTGACCCTTGCGCCGGCGGCCCCAGCGACAGCACAGCAAATCTGTTTACTCTCACCGACACTCATACGTTCACGCCGACGCTGTTGCTTACTGCGGTGCTGGGGTTCACTCGCGGCGCATTCCGGCAGAGCGCCTACAACGGCGACGGCGGAGTCAAGGATCCGCTGAGCAACCTTGGCTTCCCCGAATATTTGAATTCGAACGGGTTCATGGGCGTTCCCTCCATATTCATCGGAGGGGGATATTATTCCGCAGGCTATACCAGCATGGGCGGCGATCCGTACGGCAACTACAAGCAGGGAAAGGATTCGGGGCAAGTCGGCGTCTCGCTCAGCAAAGTATGGGGCGAACACGACGCAAAGGTCGGATTCGAGGGGCGACAACACCAGATGAACTACATTCAGACGGAGGCCCCCAACGGCAATTTCAATTTCGATACGTCGGGCTCATCTGCATGTTGGTACGATTTGTCAATTTGCGGCGGAGACGCGATGGCCAGCTTCATGATGGGCCGGTCGAGCAGCAACTACTATGAGATCCAGGACCAGCCCGCCACCGAGGACCGTCAGTACGCCTGGTATGCCCAGGATAATTGGAAAGTCAACCACAAATTGACTCTCAACCTTGGCTTGCGCTATGACGTTTCGATGCCTCGCACCGAGCGTCACAATCGCCAAAACTGGCTGGATCTGAGCGTGAAGTCGCCGATCCAGATTGCCGGCATTGACGGTTTCGACAGAACTCTCTATGGCGGCGAGGTCTTTGCCAACTCCAGTCAGCGCAGAATCGTTAACGGCGACTGGAAAGACATTCAACCGCGATTCGGCTTCGCTTATCAACTTAATCAAAACACCGTGGTTCGCGGCGGATACGGCATCTATTACTCGCAGCCTCGCTCCGGCGCAACCGGCGTCCAGCCCTACGTGTCAGGAGCATTTAAACAAGGCACCTCTGCCATCATGACCTATAACAACGATGGCGCTACACCGTATATAAGCATGAGTAATCCTTTTCCCAATGGGCTATTGCAACTCACCCCTCCCAGCAAGCTCAATTTGAGCACCGATTTGGGGTATAGCGCGGCCGGACCGTTGCGCAACGTGGTCAGCACCCCATATGAACAGAGCTGGAGTTTTGGCTTGGAACGGCAACTTGGCGCGAAAGTCCTGGTGAGCGCGATCTACGCCGGGAAGAAGGGCACCCATCTTTATTTCTCCGGCGCCAATTGGATCAACCACCTCGGGGCCGATGCCGAAAGTCTGCCAACGGATCAGAAAAACGCGCTTTGGGATTACGTAGACAATCCCTTCCAGGGAATGATTACGGATCCTGGTAGCGACCTTTACTATGACCAGATTCCGGCATACTACCTTAGCCTTCCGTATCCTCAGTTCCCCTGGGGCGTCAGCATCGATGCGCCTCCGATTGCGTCTTCGACATACCACTCCCTGCAACTGACCGCGGAAAAACGCTACTCCAACGGTTTGCAGTTTCTGGCGAGCTACGTATGGTCGAAATCGATCGACGATGCTTCAGTCCCCGACGACAACACGACGTGGCTGGGCAGCTTTACCAGCATCCAGGACCCAAATAAGCCATGGCTCGAACGAAGCCTCTCCACCTTCGACATTCCCGCGGTTTTCCAATTGACCTACACTTACGATCTTCCTGTGGGGCGCGGCAAAAAGTACTTTGGCAACATGCCGGCGTTGCTGGATGCGTTTGTGGGCGGATGGAAGACCAATGGTATCTGGCGGCTTGCAGACGGACGGCCGTTGGCCATGGGGTTGGCTGACGGAAACTCGCTGCCGACGTACGGACAACGGCCCAACATTATTCGCAGACCGAGGCGCAATGGTGGGAAGGCGTCCGGAGACCCTTCCAGTTGGATTAACAGCTACTTTACGAATCCTGAAGTGTTCAGAAAACCGAGACCCTATGCCTTAGGAGATGCACCTCGCGCGACAGGCTTGGTACGGTCACCGAAGTCTTTCAACTGCGACATGTCGGTGGAGAAAGACTTTTCACTGGCGATACTGCGCGAAGGGATGATTTTTGAGCTCCGCCTCGAAGCCGAGAACGCTTTCAACCATCCAGTCTTCGGCACGCCCGACACCTCAGTTGACGACCCAAGTTTCGGAGTAGTCAGCTACACATCGAACAGTCCCCGCCAAGTGCAACTCGGAGGGAAGGTAACTTTCTGAGCTAGTTGCTCGCCCGTATTGTATCGGTCATTTGCGGCAATCCAAAGCGCGAAACTTTGGTTGCGCGACGACTGGAGGCAGGGTCCACACCCAGCTGTTGGTATCGTTCCATGCAGGATCGTAGACATACGCGATGAGATATTGCATGCCGTACTGGCTGCAAACGGCGCGGGCCTGCGAGCCAGAGGCGTCCTGGTAGAGCAAATGAACGGCCGAGAGGATCGCGGGACAACCTGTTGGGTCGCCGCCCACTTCAGAGCCGCACCAGAGTTGGTCGCTCGCGGTGACAATCTGATGGTGAGCCCCGAGGTAATCCGCGCTTAACCACCAGGGGGTGGTGGAAGCAGGGTTGAACTGGATTATGGCATCCGACGGGATGGCGGTATCTAACGCCGCGTATCCTTCGTGTGCAATGTACGCCTTCCGCGAAAGTTCTGGAACCTGCCAGTTCCCTGCTGCCGGTGTATTGGCCTCAATGATGGGAAGAGCGAAGCGAATGATGAAAGCTTTGTATACCGTCGAGGCAACTCCAAAAACGATGGCAAGATTGGCGACATGGTAGAGCCAACGAGGAATTGAATGAGGCAGTCCGGGGTACAAGGCGGCCGAGCCCCGCCCGCGCTCCTCAAAATGCCGGCTCATTACCAATTCCGAGGCAAGCAAGACGAGGGGAAACTGCAGAAAGAGGGCCGAGTGCATTCCGAAATCATTCACGCTGAGAACCGCTGAGCGCAGAAACGATGTTATCGGCAGAGTCGCTACGGCAAGGGCCACAAGCGTTCGCTGGGCTTCGGTCAGGCGTGACCTGCCCCGCCATGCCGGAACAAGAAAGACGCATAGTACCATGAAATAGAAGCCTAGCTCGATGGCATAGCCCGGGATGAGCAGCACGAGCTTCGCAAGTGCATGCGCAATTCGCGGATGCAAAAGTCCGAGGTAACGGAAGGGCGCGGCGCCAAGAAGGTTACCGGGCGGGATCATTTCGCGGACCCAGGGAACAAAGATGCTGCCGCCTGTGATTTTAGATTCAGAATGAGTCAGACTGCGAAGATAAGGAATGAGCAGGACAACCGCTCCGACGCCGCCGGCAGCAAGAAGCATTGATGGGCGTAGACGATGTTCAACGAAAAGCCGCCATAGCGTCCAGAGGATAACGACGAGAAAGAACGTGAAAGCCACATATACCGAGAGACCGAATGAACTCGCCAAAGCTGCTGCGATCAAGACCACCGAAGCCGCGCTTTGTGTCTGCTGACGCGCGGCAATCCACGCCAGCAAGAACCCAAACAAACAACATACTGCGGCCATAAGATGGTGCGGATAATAGAGAAAAAAACTGAGCCAATCTTGAAGGCCGACGGCCCATAATTCGCCAGGGAACGTAAGGTGCAGGACAAACATGTTCCAGAGGTCGACGAGAAATGCCAGGCCAGTGACCGCGAATAGCCCCAGCGCCATCACATACTGGCGACGAAGCCGCTTGCCCACTTCAAGAAAGTGTTTGAGATAGAGGCCGACAATCGACGCCATTGCGATTCCCGACCATACACATCCGGCAGCCTGGATCGCGCGCACGGGAAGACAAGAGTATTTTGCGACGGCCGCGCAATCGACGAGCCAGAAGTAGTAATAGCGCATCGATGCAGGGTGCCGGAAGAAGTAGATTGGATTTGTCGGGGGAATGCCGGTGCGCAATATGCTCTCGGTCCAGTTGGTTCTTTGAGCATGGTCAAACAATGTGAGGCTCATAAAGAGCCTTTGGTCCCCCTGAAAATCAACGAGTAAAGCCAGAATGATCGCTATCCCGAGAAACACAAGAACAGTTACAGTTCCGCCGAGCGGCTGCATGCCAAGGCGCCAGGCTTCGCCTTTCCTGCGAACTTGTCGCCATTCAAACGCAAGGATGACCAGCGAAGCGACTGCGCACGAGACAAGAATCGTCGAAGCCGAAGTGAGCGACACCAGCATGCCCAGCAAGACGCAGCCGATTGTGGAGACCGAGATGGAAAGCGGGACGCTCCAGAAAAAGCGTTCCAAAAGCGATCGTGTGCGAAAACCAAAGAGATTTGTGTTCCACGCTACCAGATAGCCGGTACAGACTGTTACTGGAAGGAAGGCAGGAATGGCGATCAAGTCTACGATCAGCTGGGATGTGGTAGTCGAAAGCAAGTTAGGTACGCTGACCCCCTGACGTATGGGAGGCACACGTTGCCGGAATCGTGGCGCCATTGTGCTGCTGCGCTGTCTTTTCCGGCGTCTTCCCGGCAATAAACGCATGCATCACGACAACCATCCGTTTCCCGTAGATCATTGCACGAAACCCTCGATTTCGAAACCTTGCTGGCCGGAACCTACCTATCTAATGCTTGCGAGCGTCAGGCATTTCCAATGGGTAGGGCGTCACTCGCACGGGATTTGCGTCTGGCTCGACGAGCCACACCGTCCGGTTTCGATAATAGCGGGTTAACGCCAAATCTTCCGCGGGACTCATCTCCCTCGCCCATACGACTTTAGAGTGATCGATGTCCGGCGCATTATAGACCCACTCATCCAAAGGATCGTGGCCTGGATCATAGCGCACAATCACCAACTGTCTTCCGCCGCACTGTTCCAGCCGGTCCTTGATCTGCTTTCGTTCCACGCCCCAATGCTGTGGACCAAACCATACCCAGTTCCAGTTGGTCGCCGGAAACTCCGTGGGTGCAAAACCGAGCGGACCCGAGAGGACCCGAAGACCAGCCATCAAAACGCAAACCACAACGGTCAGCCGTACCCACGCAATACCCATCTTTCTGCCTTCAGGCTTGAAAATCCGCAAATGGCGCATCGCCTGCAACCCAATCGCATAGAAAGCCCCAGTGAAGGGGGCCACGTAGTGCGGCAGTACAAATATCTCGATCACCAATCCGCCAGCCATTACCAGCACGCACATCAAGAGAAAGCGGATGCGCCTATCAAGAAAGATGCGTGGCACCATTAGCAGCGGAGGAAGCAAGGCGAAACCGGCATAAAAGAGAAATCCAAATTCGACTTTCTCCAATGTGCCAGGCAAAAACCCTTTCACCGTATGCATATAGTTGTAGAACTTCATCTCCCCCCGATAAAAGTTCCGGAACTCCCGATTTCGATATGCCGGTTCAGGCCGCGCGTGCTGCCAGACATAATAAGGGGCGATCGCGTAGGTCGTGCGGTTCACGACGTAAGGCGGAGTAAGCGGATTGCCGAATACCCGGTAGTCGTAGTAGCCGAGCCACGCGCATGTTCCCAAAATCAATACGAGCGGTGCCGCAACCAATCTCGCAGCCGTTGCCGGCGCGGGTCGCTTGACGCCTTTCACCAGCCACCTGATGAAGACAAAACCCACCGGAATGCAAAGCAGAATTCCTTCAAACGGCCGAGTAACCACCAATATCGAGATGCCTAGTCCCATCAGCAATGCGTACCGCATCCGCGCGGTCTTCATCAGCCGAGGCAAAGCACCCAGGATCAACGCCCCGCCAAGGGCGCCCAGCGAACCGGCGGCGTGATAGGTGTTGGTCCAGTAGCTGAAGAGTCCCAGACGCAAAACCGCAATGAATCCGCCCAGCAGCGCCCAACCCGGCGGAAGCCACGCTCGCAGCATCCAGCAAATCGCCGCGCACATCAGCGCACTCACGATCAGCAAGCCAAACCATGGATTGCCGAGGACGAATTGGCTCGCCGCAAGAACCAGACCCTGGCCCGGAAAGTACATTGATTGATAGGTTGGCACCATAGTGATGTGAATGCTTTCGAAATGAGTCCACATCGCGGGCGTTGGATTGGTCAGGTGTCCGTGCGCAAACGTATCGCTTGCGAGCAAGAAACTGAAATCGTCTGGAACAAAAGGCAGCGGAATGGGAAATAGCGGCAGCAACGCCAGGCGTAGGACAATCACGCTCAGTCCGATGGTCGCAACCGCCAGACCTTTTCTCCGAGCCAGCCGCCCAAACCGTCGTTCCGCTCGCCGAAAAAGGTCTCCGCCGATACCCGGCCACGCGAACGAAGTCGCGAATGCTAACGTAGTAAGGCCAAATTCCAGGATGAGAAGCGTCTGACTTGTGGTCGCAGCGGAAGTTAACTTCATAGAATTGGGCAGCGCTGTTCATCGCACGGCCTGCGCGGATCATGCAGGTCTTAGCAGGATTTTACGACACGGGAATGATATCAGTGATTCGAGTTCGGCTCGGAGAATTGCGGTCGTTATTGTGGTATAGGACTTGTAACTAGCTTGGCACGCTGCGCCTGAGCTTCCGAATGCAATTAGGACAGCATTCAATCGACGGTCAGGTCGGGTGCAATTCGAAATCACCCGAACGGTATATTCCAGAATATGTGGTGATGCCGGCGCACAAACTTAATATGCGCGCCGATGATAGCGACGGCTTCTAAACCTTCAGATATGCCGTCTAACCCGACCGCTGCGCCCGGAACTCTCTCCTAGGCAGACGGCGTTTCGGAGTGGGAACGCGGCTCTTGTTCAATGTGCTTCTGCCTGAACGAAAAATTCTTGTGGCCAAAGAAGCTGAACACCACAGTCACAACCGTCAATATGGCACCCGCAATGTATGGAGCCTCTTCCGGCTTGCGCAGAATGTGGCGCAAAATTGGAACCAGGATGGGCAAGCCTGCCAGACCGACGAGTGTGCTACTGCCGTACACGCCAAAGCAGCGTAGCCATTCAACCAGATAGTTACCGCGGGTCCGAAAAACGAACCATTTGTATCCAAGAAAAGCCACACTGATGGCGATTATGTTCGACAGCACTGCCGCATACATATAGTTATAAGTGCCCAGCCCCTTAAAAGACCAAGTGAGCAGCGCAAAGAGGCAGTAGCCGAAAGCGGTATTAAATCCACCAACCGCGATGTATCGCACGAACTGACCAACCGACCTGTGCGAACGCGGTTTCAATGAGATTGAGATCCTTCAGGACGAGACCTTTTAGAAGTTGATGCGTTCTTTCTCGGTAACTAATGGACGATTGAGAACGAATGTGTGGATGGAACCAACGTACTCGCCAATGATGCCCAGCGCGATAAGCTGCACCGAACCAAGGAAAAACAGGCCGAGCACAACTGGCGCGACGCCTACTGAAAACCTGGTCCAGAAAATAAGCTTATACGCCAGGTAGGCAACTCCGAGCATAAAGCTGATGGCGGCAGAGATAAAGCCGCACCCGATAACCAGGCGCAGGGGCACTTTGGAAAGATTGGTAATACCCAGCATGGCGAGGTCATAAAGAGAATAAAAATTGTTTTTGGTGATACCGCGCTCGCGGCGTTTCTGATTGTAGAAAACTTTAGCACAAGGCAGTCCAAGCTCCGCAATCATCCCCCGGAAATACGGATAGGGATCGCGGAAGTTAACGCGAATCTGCTCCACAACCGAACGATCGTAGAGCCCGAAGCCTGTAAAGTGCTCGAGGATCTCCACATTGGTAAGTCGGGCGATAAGGCGATAGTAGGCTGTACGGATGCGGTACATCAGGCCGCTCTCGTCGCTCGAGTCTTTGATTGCGGCTACGATTGGAAAGCCGCCTTCCCATTTGCGAATCATTTCGACGAATAGTTCGGGGGGATCCTGGAGGTCGGCGGCGATCGATCCCACCGCATCTCCCTCAGCCTGCAGAAACGCATGCATTCCCGAACGGTCGGGGCCAAAGTTGCGTGCGTTGACAATAACTCTGACGCTCGGATCTTCGGCGGCCATCTGGCGCAATACGGCAACGGTGCCATCTTTTGAGGCATTATCGGCAAATAGATGAATGAAACGATACTCGGGAAGCTCTGCCGCCATCGCCACCACGCGTCGGTGAACCTCCCGCACATTGAGCTCTTCGTTGAAGCAGGGGGTCATGATGGTGATCACTTTTTTTGACATTCCGCTCTCCCGCCGCGACACAAAAGGGTCGGTGCAGCCTTTAAGGACTTGGTACTGATCGAGTCGACTCGAAGTTTAGCATAGGCATGAACAGTGGGGCTCCGGCTGCACAAAGCGTCATTTCACACCGCCGCTGGAAGCGATCCGTCCGAACGGTCGGGATTTGGTATCAGTGCGCCACTGCGCGCACGGCCACGATTGACGCATCGCCTGGTACCTCATTCTCGACCGTGGTGGTAAGCAGCACCTGGAAATAAGGTGGAATCGATTTGTGATCCGGTGACAGCGCAACGAGCGCGTTGCGCAGCTGGGTCATTTTCTCAGGGCTGGTCAGGAATTCGATGGCCGCCTGTGAGCCTTGCGTATAAATGCCATAGATCAGCAGAACGCGGTTCTCTTTCTTTTCGTTGGGGAGCATGAGCACCAGCGCGTAGTCGCGCGTGAGCTCGTTAGTGACTGGATCGAACTCAGGCTTGTACAGCGGTTTTTCGCCGGGCTGCGGGCTGCGATTGATGATCACGCCGTCTTGAAAGTGAAATCCCTCCACATTCAGAAACACCCGCCCACTCCACGATTGATTACCGCCGAGCAGGACCACGTTGTTGTTCTTAATCTGGTCAAAGTCAACAAGGCGTGACTGGCTGACCTGGCATGAATCGCCAACGCGGAAAAACATCTGGCACAGATCCACCAGCCCAAGCGTCTCTCCCACTGAAGTGAAGTCGGTAAGCGATGGCACGAAGATGAAGCGCTTGAGTTCGCGGAAGTGGATGGTGTCACGAAACTCGGGCAGGCTATTTTTGGGAATCTCGTGACCCTCGGCGATGGTCTGCTCGCTGTCGCCCCCGTGCGCGGCGCGCAGTATCGGATGATTGGGAATGACTATAAGCGGAGCGGCGGACGGAGGGAGGAAAGGATGCCAGAACCAGTCAAGATTGGGCTGCAAAGCAGCGGCGGTGTGCTGGGCCGGCACCGGTCCGTGGGCAACCGGGCGCTGGGCGAGTTGGACGCTGAGTACCGCGGATAGCGCAGCAATAATAACGACCAACGCGACCAGAACACGGTTCAATCGCTGCGGAGCAGTTGAAGTATTAGTGTCAAGTGTCGCCGCCGGCTCTGCAATCGCAGTCTCGGTATCGTTTTCCGGCTCGAAGCGCGTGAAGACCGGCACGTAATGGCCGGCCGGCAGATCCATACGGATAAGGCTGTTCTGGCCTTCATCCTCGTAATACTTCTTGAGCAGGCGACGGATCTCGTGCGCCTGAACGCGTACGATCGGATCCTTTTGCTGGTCAAAATCGGAGCCCCGGTCGTAGACTTCGGTGCCGATCAGGTACTCATTGAGCTTTTCACTGTTACCTTGAAAGGTCTGCTCGGCGATGAAATCAAGAAACCGGATCTTTTTGGGTGAACCCGCAAATAGCTTGCTTTGTACAACCCGGCGAAGTTCCTCGCGCTTTTCAAAGTTGGAGAAACCATTGGCCGGATTGGAATGCTGTACCACTTCGAGTTCCCGCGCAGGGAAGCGCAAAACAATTGGGATGAAGCACTTCTCTTAACCGAACTTCAACGTAATCTGCGATCACCCACCGTGTCAAGGATCGCCACGTCTTCCAAGCGTCGGCCCCTGAGGAAGAAGACTAACGGTTATTTTGGCCGTTAATTCCAGTTATTTACGATTATTGCGCGACTGTAAATACCCTTGGCCAGACCCGACTATTGGCATCAGTTTGGCTTTTTCGTCGGACCGGAGTTCGCGCTCAGCTACCAATCAATCACCGGGAGCGAGTTATCCGCAACTAAACCAAGCCTTTTGGTGCGTTTTTGCGCCGCAGATGCTGTTGCCTGGGTCATTAACGTTGCACATAACCTCGATTACCTTGTTGATCGCATTCTTGAGCGCATACAACAGGAGACGTTCCTGCAGAAGTGTACTTCCCGTGTGTTGATTTCGGTTCTCAATGTCAGGTGGAACGATCTGTCACGCGAGGCACGCGGACACGGGATGAAGGAAAGAGATGACGCCGGCAGTGGCGAATTCGATCAAGGTTCTAGCGTTGGTTGCTATTGCAGTGGGCTGGGGCCGGACCCTGGCCGCGGGGCAGGAGTTGGTGGTTACGCGCCAGCTCGAGCGTCCAGTATTGACTACGAAATCACCGGGGGCTGAAGGCAATAAGTACGGTTTCGAAGGTGGGAGAGTAATCAAGCAGGACGGCGTCTACCACCTCTTTACGTCTGAGATGGTTGGCGACCCCCATTGGGTGCGGATGAAGTTGGCGCATTGGACAAGCCGCGATGGCGAAAAATGGAGGCGGATTGGCACCCTTCGCGAGTCGAGCGGTGATTTTACCAACCAAGATCCGCGTGCGGCGCTTTGGTCCCCCATGCCGGTACTCGATGATGGCGACAATCGCTGGAACTTGTTTTATGTGGCATACGAGGCTGCGCCCGATACGCCCAAGCAGTGGTTGACAAATCACGAGGGACGCATCTGGCGGGCAGTCTCACAAACGCCGGGGAGAAAAGGCATCGGGGGACCATATAAGGACGTGGGCATCGTGCTGCAGCGCGGCAAGGACTCGGATTCGTGGGAAGGCCTTCAGGGGACGGATTCATTTTTCCCGTACAAGGTGGGCGCGAGCTGGTATGCCCTTTATGGCAGCGCAAGAACTGAGAGCCTGCCCATTACGCTGTGGCAGGTGGGACTGGCCCAGGCAGCTCAAATTGGCGGCCCATGGAAGCGCTGCTCAGGGTTGAACCCGCTGGCGGTGGAACCAACGTTTATTGAGAATCCTATAGTTTCGCGCCTCGCCGATGGCAGCTTCATCGCCGTCTATGACAATCACAAGCCAAACTCGATCGGGTATACGTTTTCTGGCGATGGCATTCACTGGTCGGCGGGATTGCAGTTGACCGTGCAGACAGGCAGCGGCATCTGGGCCACGGAAGTGAGAACGCCGTTGGGGCTGATTGATGAAGGGAACTCTCAATTCAGGCTTTTCTACTCCGCAAATGAACGCGTCGATGGCTTGCATGCAGACGCCAATGGAATTGTGCTGACGCCAGGAGCAGTCGGGATGGTCGAAGTACGTTTTGAAAGCAAGAGCAATTCGCCGGAAACAGCCGGCAGGCAATAACTGAGATGAGGAACGCAACAAAAGGAACGTGTGTCTCTAGAGTGACGTAGCACGTTGAGAAATAGGGGAGGCTCTATGAAATTGACAGTGAAAACAAGATTCGCAGTTGTAGTGGCGGCAATTGTGTTTTTCGCCGGCCAGTGCGGATGGCCACAGGCTAATCGCGCCACCATCACTGGCACCGTAACCGACCAAAGCGGCGCGATCGTACCCGGAGCCCAAGTCACGGCAACGAACGCCGGCACCAATGTGCCGTCTTCAACGGTTTCGAATGACGATGGCAACTACGTTATTCCCAACCTCTTCCCGGGCACCTACACGCTCCAGGTCAAGCGCGATGGGTTCGAGACATTCGTGCGGCCCAACGTGGTGCTCAATTCCACTGAGGTTGCGCGTATTGAAGTGGCGCTCAAGGTGGGTTCAACGAGCGAGACGGTAACTGTAACCACGGCTGCGCCGATTCTGGACATGGACACCGCGTCAGTTGGCACCAATATGAAGGCCGACACGGTCAACGCTCTTCCGCTCAGCATCTATGGCGGCGGCCGCTTTATTGAGGACTTCGCGGTGCAGATCACTCCGGGCTATTCGCTCGAAAGCTCGCCTTATGGCGCGGTGGTAAACGGCGGGCAGTGGTTCGTAAAGGACTACACGATTGACGGAACTTCAGGAACATCAAACATCCGCGGCGACAGCATGGATGGCGGACCCAGCATGGAGGCTGTGGAAGAGCTGCAGGCTGAGACCAGCGGACTTGATGCGGCAGATGCAACTACCGGTGGCGGCTTAATGCACTTCAGCCTCAAATCGGGAACCAACAAGTTTCATGGTTCGGCATTCACCTACGGCCTGAACGAAATTCTGGATGCCAACACCTGGACCAACGACAACCAGGGAACCCCCAAGGCGAAAGATCGCGGCTGGGATTACGGATTCAGCTTTGGCGGGCCCATTCACAAAAACAAGACTTTCTTCTTTGGCACATTCGAGCGCTTCGATCGTACCGATTGGCGCTTGAATAGCGGTGGAGCGACGGTGCCTACTGCCGATTTCCTCGCAGGCAACTTCGGCGCGCTGCTTGGTAAGCCACTGTGGACCGACAATGGCAATACTGTGCCGTGCAGCGGGGTGAATTGCCCCGGAACACCGATCATGGTGCAGAATGATGCAGGCCAGAGCATGCAGGCACAGGAAGGCATGATCTACGACCCAGCCACCGGAAATCAGTTCACAAATAACGTAATCCCAAATATCAGCCCGATAGCGCAAAAGGTGAACAGCTACTATTCCGGATACGCGCCCAACCTCGGTGGGATCTACAACAACGAACGGACACTGCTCTCAAATACGCCCAGTCAGACGCCTAATGAATTCGTGGTCAAGCTCGATCACGTGCTGACCGACAAGGACCGGCTGACTGGATCGTGGATATACGATCACAAACCGCGCCTGCTCGACGATGGCGGCGGAGTGTGGCAGTCAGGGAGTTCCAATGGCGGTCCTCTTTCAGATCTGCGCGAACAGTTCTACCATCAGCAACAGTACCGCATCAGCGAGTCGCATGCCTTCACGCCCAACTTGCTGAATGTCTTGAACGTGACTGACGCATTCGACGATAACGGCAGCGTCCCCGCCGATCCCGGCAACTGGGACTCGCAAGTCGGATTCGGGGACACCGGCTCCGACAACTTCCCTCAGATCTCGTTCAGCGACAACTCTGCCTATCAAATCAGCGAGACCTTTATCGGCAATTCCTGGCAGGGAGATGTAGCCGGCGCGATCATCACTACCGGCGATACGCTTACGTGGACTAAGGGGCACCACAGCTTGAGCTTTGGCGGCGACTTTATCGCCCACGATGTGAATTACCGTTCGGGTTCGGGCGCGTATGGCTTTAACTTTTCATACCTCAATACTTCGGGCCCCGGCTATCCCTATGACGGCTTCGGCTTTGCAACCTATGAACTGGGTCAGGTAAGCAGCGCCACGCAAAGTGTGGCCTACAATCTTTACGGCCGTCAGAAGAATTTCGACCTCTTTGCCCAGGACAGCTACAAGCTAACACCGAAGCTGACTGTCAACCTCGGAGTGCGCTGGAACTATAACACGCGCTTCCACGAGAAAAACGGTAACTGGGCCAACTTCGACCCGACAGCGGTAGACCCGCAACTGGCCTCAGTCTATGGCGCAGCTATTCCCGGATCGCTGGTCTTTGCCAAGGGCGGCGGAGACAGCTTTGACAAGAACGAATACCCTAATAACTACGGCCCAACAATTGGCATTGCCTATCAGTTCCTGCCGAATGTTGTGGTGCACGCGTCCTATGGGCTTATCTTCAATCCGGTCGGCGTCACGTTCTTCGGCGGCGTGCCCGACAGCTTTGCTCCGCAGCTCGGGTCAAGTTCAGCGCAGAGCTTTAACTGGGACAATCCTGGCGGCGGCGGCAATTATCCTGGCGTGGTCACCAAGGCCTCGCTGGCCACCGATCCATCAACCATGTTGCCATTCCCGGTTGAAACTGATCCGCGTGCGCTCAAGCTTGGCTACAGTGAGCAGTTCAACTTCGGCATTCAGCAACAGCTCACCCCCAACACCCGGCTCGAGATTGCATATGTCGGCAACCGTGGCCACCGGCTCACCGATACCGCACTGGCCTGGAACGAAACCACCTCAGAGAACTTCGTCAATCTCATCAAGCAGAACCCGGGATACAGCATCTGGGATTGGGGCTATTGCCAGTATGGCGACACCTCAATCAACGGCGTGGCTTGCCCGTATCCGAACTTCAATGGTCCGGCGCTGGCCGCCTTGGCGCCTTTGCCGCAGATGGCCGCCGCCGAAGTGTATTACTGGTACGGCTGTTGCGCCAACATCAACTACGCCGGCCTGCCGCTGGGGCAAAGCTTCTACGACTCGCTTGTAGTGGACGTGGTGAAACGCGCCGGCCGCGGCCTGACCATGGACATGAGCTACGACTGGTCGCGCCAAGAGGGCAACTCGTTTGCTTCAGAGCAGGATTACAACAACGGCTACACCGGGGTTGAAGACTTCCAGCACATGCACGGTGCAGCTCACGCACTCACTGGCTATGACACACCGCAGGTAGTGAAGGGCTTTGCCACCTACAATCTCCCGCTCGGCAAGGGGCAATTGTGGCTGGGTAACGATGGACCCATTGTTAATGCGATTGCTGGCGGCTGGACCATCGGCGGGCTGGTGAGCTATTACACTGGCCAGCCGTTCGAGGTGGGTGCGGCGGATGCCTATTGGCCGCTGTGGGGCAATATCTATCCGCAGTTCAGCGTCGCTAGCTACACGGGGCCGCGGAACCCGCACCATTATGTACCGGTTGGCCAAACTGGCCAGGTGCCTGACTCGAATTTCTATATGCCTTCGAGCGTGGCCAGTCAGCCAGCAGCCGGAGTGTTGCCGCCTTCGCCCACAAACTCGCGGCTGCGCTGCCCCGGGCAGGCGAACGAAAACTCCACACTGATGAAGAACAATCGTGTCGGGCCTGATGGTAAGTACGATGTCTCGATCCGCCTGGACTTCTACAACCTGTTCAATCGGCACTACTACAACATCCAAGGCTGCGGTGGCAACCACGCGCAGATTGGTCAGGACACAAATACCGACGGCTCATTGTGGGGTGAGATCCTCGGTGTTTCAGACAATCCGCGTCAGGGCCAGTTCGCTGTCCGGCTCGACTTCTGACGCCTGCATCAATCAGCTGGTTTCGGGATCTCTTTCGCTCATGGGGAGGAGATCTCGAGATTCAGCCGGCGCCACTTTGCCCATATGACTTAGGGCACGAGGACTACGATAGTTTGGTGGTGGAGATTCGTGGCGTGATTCATTTATTTTCCGGCATTCGCCGTTGGGCGCCGGAACTTGTTGTTGCCTGTTCCCTCAGCGTTGGCCTGATGAAGGTCGCGGCTGCGCCTGGACTGCCGGCCGCGACCTCGCAGACCTTCCACATCGACTGCTCCGCACCGTCCGGCGGCGACGGCTCCATCCAACATCCCTGGAACAATCTTGCCTCGGCCGAGGCCCACGGATTCGCGCCCGGCGATACTATCGCCCTGGCTCGCGGCTCAGTTTGCGGTGGTGCATTTGCACCTAAGGGTTCCGGAACCGAGGGTCACATTATTCGCCTCACCGCTTACGGCGTTGGTAACCGGCCCAAAATTGTCGCACCCTCGACAGCTCGCGAGGCGCTGTTGCTCTTCAATCAGCAATACTGGCAGGTTGATTCACTTGATATCTCCGGCGGCAACAAATACGGCGTCTTCGTCACCGGCGATGCCGGCACTCTTCATCACCTCTATTTGAAGAACCTTTACGTCCACGACGTTTATGGCGACGCGCTCAAAAACAAAGACAATGGATTGGTGATCGTTGGGCCCAGCAGTATAAATGTCTTTTTCGATGACGTGCTTATCGATGGCGTCGACGCTGCGCACACCAATCAGTGGGCCGGTATACTAGTGGGCGGCGGTAGCCTCCCCTATAAAGACGAATCGCCGCTGAACACCAACATCCAGATTCGCAACTCAACTGCTCACGATCTTTATGGGGATGGCATCGTCCTGTTCCGCGACTCGCACAGTTCCATCCGCACCAGCGCGGCCTGGGAGACTGGCATGGAGCCTACGCAGGACGTGGGCACGCCCGACGCTATCTGGGTGTGGACCTGCAACGACTGCGTGGTGGCCGACAACGAGGCGTACCTTACTGACAGTCCCGGCTTGGATGGCGGCGCTTACGACATTGACTGGGACAACCGGCACGATACCATCGAGCGCAACTACGCGCACGATACGCAGGGTTACTGCATCTCGGTTTTCGGCGCGGGCTACGTCACCAGCGAAAGCATGGTGAAAGACAATCTCTGCATCGATAATGGCCTGAGTCCACGAATGGCTGTGATGCAGGGGGCTATCTACTTAAGCACGTGGAATGGCGGAACGATCCGCGGCCTCACCATTAGCGGCAATGAGATTCAATGGAACCCGCCGGTGCCGGGCGCAGCGGCGATTGAAGGCCCTGGCGACAATGGCGGAACGCCGTGGGTGTTCTCGCACAACACGATTGACTCCACATCAAGACTGATCTACCGTATCAAGATTCCATGGCAAAGCTCGGCGAACAGATATATGATCGAGGGCCATCCCCGATTTTCGATAGGCGAAAAACAGAACCTGACGCTCGATTTGCTCCAGGCGCAGGGGATGGAATCGGGAAGCACCGCCGCTCAGGCCGGAGAGAAACACCGGGATTCGATCCTGCTTGAGACGTGGATCAATCCTGCGCTCGATCCAAACGGCCTGCTCTCAGATGGCGCCCGCGCACAGATTCTCGTCCTACGAAGCCTGGCGGGACAATACGGTCGAATGCGGTTAAAGATCGATGTGCATCTCTGCGGAGGCGCGGATCATGCAGAAGAGAATGCGCTGCGCGATCTGGAAGATATATACCCAACTTCGATCCACTCTGCTTACGATGCTGGGCCTGCGCAAGGCATCGTGACAGTGGGTCAAATCCTTCTCGCATCCTCCGACGGCAGCACGCTCAAAACCTGGCACGGATTTCAAAATGCAGCCGCGCTTGGCGGCGCTATCCGCAAACTTCTCGGACCGCCCGATTACTCCCACATGCAACCGCTCGAACATCACGAGGGCCAACCATGACCGGCATCAAACATCTGCTCCTTCGCGCCGCATCTCGCTGCACTATTCTTGCCTGCACTCTTCTAGGCTGCTTCGCCGCACCCGCCGGGTCCCGCGCGCAAACCGAGCCGCCTCCTGCCGAGTTGCAGGCGCCCATCTCGGTCTACAACAACTGGTCGTCGTACGACGAGCTCTCTGACAATATTCCTCTCACTGAGAAACTTGCCATGCGCGAGTTCGATGATCTGCTGCGCCTGAAGAAGGTCGGCGTGCGATTCGACTACTACATGATGGATGCTTTCTGGTTTGCGCCCGACGGCGGATACCGCACCTGGCGCAAGACCGACTGGCCGAACGGCCCTGATGCGTGGATAAAGAAATGCCAGGAGAACGGCATTAAGCCGGGGATGTGGTTCGAGACCAACACGCTGGTCAAAATTCAGCCCGCGCCTGCATGGAAAGATTCACTCACCAAGGGCGGCGGATCGATGTCATTGTCTGAGGGTGGCTATCTGCCCGACTTTATTGATGTGCTGCAGTATTGGTACGACCATGGCATCCGCATGTTCAAGTTTGACTTTGCAGACATGAATGCCGCCACGCCCGCCGACGATGCGGCACACCTGAGCAAAGCGGAAGTGAAAGCGCATAACGTGGACGCATTCCGCGAAGCGCTGCGCAAGTTCCGTGTCAAGAACCCTGAAGCTGTGCTCATAGCCTTTAACGGCTTTGGCGGATCGTTCGACGATACGTTTTCGCCGCTGCCCTTCAAGGACCCCGCAGATCTGCGCTGGCTCCAGGTCTTCCAGATGCAGTACACCGGCGATCCGCGGCCGGGCGACGTGCCCGAAGCCAACTTCTGGCGCGCAATGGACATTTACAGCGATCATTCGGTGCGCCGCTTTGAGCAATCCGGCTTCCCGCTTGAGCGCATTGACTCAACAGGTTTCATGGTGGGCAAAACGGGCACCATCTACTACCGCGCCATGCATGCGTGGAAAGGCGCGTTCCTGCTGATGATGGCGCGCGGCGGCTGGGTGAATACGGTCCATGGCAACCTTGAACTAATTCAGGGCGCCGACGCATTATGGATGGCGCGGGCGCAAAAGCTTTTCTTTGAGATTCAGGGACGTGGACGTATACGCACATTTGGCGGCATTCCCGGCGACGCGCAGCCTTACGGCTTCGGCGGTGTTACCGCGCGAGGCGCCGTCTACGTTGTCATGAACCCCGCGCAAAACGTCTCCACCATTAAGCTGCCCCTCCTTGCGGCCGATCAGCCCGCTCTCGGCATTGGCCGAATTCAATTCCGCGATTCCGGATTCTTGCCAAGACTCACCGGCAATCAAATAACCCTCGGTCCCGGCCAAATGGCTATGGTCGGCTATGGCTCCTACGCAGCGCCGGCAATTGACTTCGGCATACAGGGTGATGTTGTCATCCCGCGCAGCATTGAGCCTTACCAGATTTCGTTTGAGCCTTCCGGCACTGGATCGATCGATGCCACAACCGACCCACCATCGCATGGCGCCCTGCGCATCATAATTCAGGAGATGACGCCTGATGGACAGTTGCGACGCACCTGGGCAGGGGGTCCCCCTAACGGCGACAATATGGGGAAGGTGTTTGCGCTTTCGGCAACGCAGGCCGGGCGCCCCGTCCCCATTCAAATTGATTACGACAAGATTATTTGGAGCGGATTGAGTTGGGCGGTTGGCGAGATTGATGCGCGGGACGTGACACCCGGTATCCCCCTGAAGATACATTTTCACTCTTCTGAAAAAGATCCAATAACGCTGAGGGGTACGGCCTACGAGGTTGAATATTGACGCCGCAGATTCTCTCGCGCGCGACGATTTGATTTAGGCAATTCAAATGATGGTGGCCAGAGACGCTGCCACATGGTAAGTAGGCCCGGGGAGTTTCACCCCGAGCCTCTTGCAGAACCGTGCGTAAATCTCTCGATTTACACGGCTCCCATTATCCAACCCTATTGCCAACGACACCCCCGTGGAAGAACATCCGCGGAGATTCGCTCTTCATCTTGCGCAGCCAGTCCACACTGCGCGGCTTGCGCCGCAGCAGCGTCTTGTACTTGCGTCTGGCCCATTGCTCAAGCCGTTGATCGATGTACCGAGCAAGCCTGTGCATCGCCGTCCGATAGAACGACCCGAAGTAATTCCACCAGCCTCGTATCGCCGGATTGTATTGCTTCGCCAGTTCGTCCGCCGTCGCCACTGTCTGACGATGGATGCGCCAGCCCCGCACCACCTGTCGCATGCGCTTCAAGGCATCGGCACTCGCCCCCGGCAAAAAGTTGGTAAATAGCCGGTTCTGAGCACCCCTTGCCCTCCTTGGCCGAAACGTAAAACCAAGAAACGTGAAATGCACATGTGGATAGGATTCCGTACGTTTACCGTCCCTGCAATAAACCACCTTCGATTTCTCCGGATGCATCGTCAACCCGCATTCCGCCAGCCGTAATGCGATCGACTGCATTACTTCTTCCGCCTGCCTCCGGCTGCGGCAGTGAACCACCGCGTCGTCGGCATACCGGGCAAACGGACAGCGCCGATAACTGCGCTCGATCCAGGCATCGAACGTGTAATGCATGAACAGGTTCATCAGGATCGGCGAGACCACTCCGCCTTGCGGCGTTCCGCGCTCCCTCGCCTGCCGTTTCCCGTCCGCAGTCTCAAACGGCGCCCTAAGCCACCGCTCGATATACAGCCGTATCCAGCTTTCCTTGATGTGGCTGCCAACCGCTTTCATCAAAAGCCCGTGATCGATCTGATCGAAGGCCGACTTGATGTCGAACTCCACCACCCAGTCGTATCGCCAGCACCGCTTTCTGGTGACGGCAACCGCCTGTTTCGCCGAACGCCCTGGCCGATATCCATACGAGTCCGGATGAAATATCGGTTCGAGAATCGGTTCGATAGCGCGCTTGCCGGGGTCCCCAGCGAATGATCTGTATTCGCTGGGGTGGTTGACCACGCTCTGCGCAATGCGGTCCGATACGGTCGGAATGCCCAGCTTTCTCGTGCCGCCCTTCGCCTTCGGAATCTCCACCTGCTTTACCGGCGGCGGGAAATACGACCCCGACGACATTCGGTTCCACAGCTTGTATAGATTCCGTGACAGGTTCTGATCGAACATCGCGATGGTTTCCTCATCGATGCCCGTAGAGCCGCGATTGGCCTTGACCTGCTGGTATGCCTCCCATACTGCCCGCTTCGCAATTACTAAGGATTTTGTCGATGTCACGCCGCTCATCCCCGCAAAACCGAGTTGGCGACACTCGTCGACCGGATAACGCTGCCCCTTCGCTCCACTCCCATTACAGGAGCTTCACCGCTACTACGAGCAGCCCCGCCCCTCGCTCCGGCTTCGGTATTCTTCCTCGTGGTGTCTGCCACTTGTCATTTCCCTTCTCATCCAGAACGAAGTTCTCACGTTCCATACCAAAGCCTGCATCGAGTTCATGCAGCCTATACACCGGCTGCCGCCGCGACCGTAAACAAGTTCCTTCCCGGCTTATCCTGGAGCAACTGCACGACCCCAGTTCTGACAGCGCTTTAACTTATTAACGATGCGTCATCGGACGGTTTCCGGGGTCCCCGCGGAAAGGTCTTCGTCCGTGGGCTGGGGATTACTTTCGTTCATCTCCTCGATACTTACCTGACCCGCTGTGGCGGGCCTTTCCCAGGTCGTTCACCACCACGCCGTTTCCGAACGCAGCAGCACCGGGTGGTTTGAAGCCTGCTCCTGCAAGCCGGCTCCGGGAGGCCGCCTCCCATCTTTGGTACAGCATCAAAAGTATTTACACTTTTGTTCGTGACACACTGCAGTCTCATATCCGTATTTATTGGGGAAATATGATTCCTGGTGGATAAACTTACCCCAAAATCTACCCCAATTGTGCCAAGACTGCTCCGGGAGACATCTTTGCGAAGAGAAGCGTGGATTCCTAGCTGTCCCGATTCCAAAAATGTGAATAGCAGTCGCCTGTTGCAACCCTGCGCATATCAAGCAGTAGGTTCAGTTCTATGGGATCGTGCCAGCTAGAGAAATCAAGTCCGCTCCTTCGCCAATTACTCTGCGGATCCCTCGCAGCAATCGTCCGATGTTATTGGCCGCGAGAGTTACTGGCGCGCTGAGTGTCGCCGGTTCCAGAGTACTGTGCGTGGGTCGGGTACGCACACAAGGGACGGCTGCGCCCAGGGAACGCTTGACCGGTGGCAGTGACGGACTCCGGCGCTGTACCTTTCTCGACCCAGTCGACGACCGCGCTGAGCATGTCGAAATGGTCCAGCGAAGGGCCACCGACGCAGTGAGCCATTCCTGGAATCAGGAATAGACGGCTACATTCGGCGACCTCATCTGCGCCGCCGTTGGCTGCGGCGAGTGACTTGTAGTAGCCAAGCGTATCGAGTGGCGAGAACCAGGGATCGCTGTCGCCGTGGAAGAAGATGAGCTTGCCGCCGTTAAGCGAGAAGGTGAAGAGATTGGCGGATGCGGGCTCCACAAGCGGATCGGAGGCGTGTAGCGCCGCTTTGTCCACATCCAAGTCTGTTGCGGTGGTATAGGACCCGTACAGGCCGGTCTTTCTCAACGCAAGCAGGCCTGGCATGCGGCCCTTGCCGGCTGGGACTTCTGCCAATTGTTTCGGCCGGTGTGTTTGGCTGCATATAACGCGTTGTCTGCACTTTTGAAGAGGCTCTTTGCCGAATCCCCGTCCTCGGGTTATTGCGCTACTCGCGGGGTGTGCGGTGCCGAGAATCCAATCGTAAAAGACAATATCATCGCTGATCCTTCTCTTCTGGGTTTCAATAGTTCAGGCCACGACGAAGATGATGCCGCCGAATTCAAAATGCTCAAGCGATGGAATGGAGCGAAAAAGATGAAGCGAATCGCATTCGCTGGCCCGCGGGTTGTGCCCACCCCAACCCCTAATCTGCGATGAATCCATTCGACAGCAGCATTTGGTTCCCGGGTCGGTCTTCGCGGGTGTTATCACGGTTCAACCACCTGCGGTACTGTGGGCCGCATCACAACCTGTCTGGTTGAAATCGTAATTCGCGCCGCCGCTCGGGCACTTGCCATGCCGCCTTTCGCTACTACTTCAACTTGAATATCTCCGGCTGTCTTTGAGCTTTGCACGATGGCTTGCGCGAGGCCGTTGAAGAGCGACCGGTTCGAACCTTTGTCGCTTTCCTGGCAATTGGGATCGCCGTTTCCTACGCCGATAAGTTTTCCCGGTCCGGAAACCTTGAATGTAACTAAATCGTCTGCTGTCGGCACAAGCCTTCCCTGACCGTCGAGGGCTTCCACCTTCAAAATGACCACATCTTCGCCGTCCGCATCGATTTGAGTGCGATCGGCCGTAAGCTTGATCGAAGCTGCGGGTCCGGTTGTCTCGCGCTTTTCTGTGAGAACGACTTTTCCGTTCTTCGAGCCACGCGCCTCAATCGCTCCCTGTTCGTACCTCACCTTCCATTCCACGTGTCCCAGATATGGCATTTTCTGGCTGCCGCGGCTGTTGCCATTCACAAACAGCTCGACTTCATCGAGATTTGAGTAGACCCATACGGAAATCTCATCTCCTTCTCTGCCTGCCCAATTCCAGTGCGGAAAGAGATGCAGCGACGGCTCGGTACGCCACCACGCCTTGTAGTAATAGAAATAGTCCTTGGGAAAACCGCAGGTATCGAAAATACCAAACTGCGAGCTGATCGAGGGCCAGCCGTAAGGAGATGGCTCGCCGCGATAATCGAAACCGGTCCATGCGAAACCGCCCGCTGCCCACTGGCGTGTGCTGTAAAACTTCCACCAGTCCTCGGGAGTTCCCCACATACCATCCAACCCGCTGATCACGTTGCGGAGTACGTCAGTGCGATACTCTCCACGCGTGCTCACCGCGCTGGAGGTCTCTGACCCGAAGATTGGACGATTCGGGTGCCTCTTGTGAAACCCATCGGGTTGGTTGAGGTTGTAGTTGAAGCCGACAACATCGAGCGAGTTCGAGACGCCTTGCTCATTGTTTCCATCGACAGCGGCCGAGACAACTCGCGTGGGGTCAAGTTTGTAGCAGAGGCGAACCATGCTGGCGCCTATCCTCGCGCCCTGCTCAGCCATGGGCCCCTGCATCTGCCGTTCTTCATTCTCAATTGACCAGCTGACGATCGATGGAGAGTTGCGAAATCGCTTGACCATTGCCTCAAGTTGCTGCATGCCTTCAATGCTCGAACTCATCTGGCGGGTCTCGCACATAAGCATCACGCCCATGCGGTCACAGGCTTCGACCCACTCCGGGGTCGGCATGTTGTGCGAGGTGCGGACAGCATTGCAGCCCATCTCGCGCAGCACCCCAAGCCTGAACGACTGCAGACGGTCTGGCAGGGCCGAACCCACGCCCGCGTGATCCTGATGATTGCATGTGCCCTGGAGCTTGAGCGGCTTGCCATTGAGAAAGAAGCCTTTGTCCGGATCGAAAACAACGGTGCGAACGCCGAAAATCACGCGTTCGGCATCACGCACTTTGCCGTCCGACTCAGCTGTCACCACCGCCGAGAAGAGGTTCGGCTCACCGACCGACCAGAGCGACGGATTCGAGAGCGTTGCGACTGCGCAGAAGGACCAGCTCTCCCACGCCGGAATGGATTGCGTTCGCGATTCGGCTGCGGCTACGGATTCGCCGCCTGCGTCCAGCACTTTCCAGCGCACTTTGGTGTTTTGGGGCTGGTCGCTCTGGTTCCGCACGATTGTCGAGAAATCCAGCTTTGCGGTTTTGCCATTCAACGAAGAACGGACCGTGCTCTCCCACTTGCCCAGATGCACGGCGTCGGTCTTGGTTAGCCATACATGCCTGTAGATTCCGGCGCCCTCGTAAAACCAGCCGTCGCCGAAGCTGGCATCGACGCGCAGAACAATATAATTCCTCGCTCCATACGAGAGAAAATCGGTGAGGTCGAAGCGGAACGGTACATAGCCGTTGTTGTTTCGACCAATAAAGCAGCCATTGACAAAGACGAGCGCGTCACGGAAAACGCCGTCGAACTCGACCCAGATGCGGCGGCCTGCGTCGCTCAAGGGAATCTCGAATTCGCGCCGAAACCAGCCCACGCTGGTTTCTGGAAATCGCCGGCCGAGCGGCTTGTATCCGTGAGAGCGCAATTGGCTGTCGCCGGTTCCGTAATCGTCGTGCACAAACGGAAGTTCCACAGCCCAGTCATGGGGAAGATCGAGCAGCCGCCAGTGGGAGTCGTCGAAGCCTGCTTTGGCGAACTCAAAGTCGCCGGTCTTGGAAAAGTCGCTCTGGCCAAATCCGAACCCCAGGTCTTTGGTGGGATCGGAGCCATGACCGAAGGTGAATTTCCATCCAAAGTCGAAGAGCAACTGCTCGCGCGGCGAAGCAGGTATATCGCATTGCGGTGCGATGCCCGGCGACTGGCTTGGCGGCGGTTCTACCGCGTGGGCCAACGCTGACCGGGCAATGAGGGATGACGTAGAAAGGGCAAGCCCGGATGCGATTAGTTCACGGCGAGAGATATGAGACATAGAATTCCCAGTGGATTGCGTCTAGTTGTGCAGCGCGCCGCTGGAACTCCAGCGAAATCGTCGATCAGTTTAAATGTCGCTCCATTCGAGCATGACGAGGTGGTTTGATTTTCGTTTGTTTATGCCAGAGTGATTTTGAGAGCAGCGGCAAAGTCAACGGGCGGCTTGAAATCCAGCGGTAACGTCACATCGAGGCTCTCGGGCTGCTGTTTCCACTTCACCTCTGCATTCGTTCCAAGAAGTTCAACTTTGCCGATTTTGTCGGGGTCGGTTGGAACCGAAGATCCGAGCGACTCAACAACGATGGCGCCGTCCGGCCAGCCCAGGGTCATGGCGTAAATGACATTGTTCGCCTTGTTGCGTGTGAAGCGGATGTCTTTCGCGCCGACTCTTCGTATTGAGTCGCCCCGGAAGGATCCGCTCTTCACCGTGTTAGGTCCTTCGCCATATACCTTCCATGGACGCGTCTCGTGGATCGCCTCGCTGTTGGCCTGCATCCACGCTGTGACACCATCGAGCACGGCAATCTCTTTGCTATCGATGGTGCCGTCTGGTTTGCCGGGCACGTTGAGAATGAATGTGCCGTTCTTCGAAACCGTATCGATGAGCCAGTGCACGACTGCAGCTGGAGGAAGGTATCCACCGAATTGCCCAGGCCTCTCATATGAGCGGCGGGAGTAGGCAGTGTTTGGTGAATCAGATTTGTCACTTATTTTCGGGCGGAGAATGGGCTAAAAGAACTTAGGCAATGACCGCGACGGTGAGCGATGACCGTGCGCAGACATGAGTTGAGTGATCGACAGTGGGATTTGCTGGCCGACTTCAATTGCTCTTGTCCGCGCTGTCCGAGCCGGAAGCCCCATTTTTTTGACCATGGCCCTGGTTTGCGCGGGCGTCATCGCATCCCGGTCGCATTTCTATATCGGCATGGCAGCGGTGCTTCTAGCCATTACTGGATATGGCGTATTGAATTTCTTCACTCATAGCCACGCGCTCGAGACCGAAGAGTCTTTGCTGGCCTCGAATATAAAACTCGAAAGACTCGTTGGCGTCGACAGCCTGACCGGTATCCCTAACCGTCGTGCGCTCGATAAGGTATTGCGTCGGGAGTTCGCTGCTTCCCGGCGCTCCAGGCAGCCCTTATCCCTGCTCATCCTCGATGTGGACAACTTTAAGCAGATCAACGACATGAACGGCCACCCGGTCGGCGACGATTATCTCATTCACATCGCCGGCGCGTTACGCACGTCGCTGCCTCGAGTCACTGACTTTATAGCCCGTTACGGCGGCGACGAATTCTCTGCCGTTCTTCCCGCAACCGATAGCGAGGGAGCTGCAATGACAGCAGCCAAACTTATCGAGTGCATCGCCGGTCTCCGCATAGCCCACCCAGCAAAGCCTTCGGGAACCGTGACTGTCACCATCGGTTTCTCTACATTTGATGGATCAACTCATCACACAATGGCAAGCCTGATCAAAGCGGCAGATCGTGCTCTATACCGGGCAAAGCGCGGCGGCCGCAATCGTTTCGAGTATCTCAAGCTGGACGGCGACGGAGCGTAAAGCATCACAGATGCCGTTGCTGGGCCGCATTACAAGTTTCGGGTGCCCACGGTCCCTTGCACTTGAGCACCGGGGATGGGCGTCGCGAGAGTTTCAATGTCACTCTCGCCTTAGCCCGGCCTCCGGCAGTTCCTGACTCTAACCCCCATTTCGGGTATACTGAAGATTCGGCGTCTCGCCCAGAGGGCTGGTGTGCGCCTGTGGCCCGGATTTTCCGGCGCCCGAAGCGATTTAAATATCCTGGAGTTAAGACAATGGCACAAGTTTGCGACATTTGCGGCAAAGGCCCGCAGTTCGGTAACAACATCTCTCACGCGCACAACGTCTCGCGCCGCCGCTGGAACGTGAATCTGCAGGCCGTCAAGGCACTGATCAACGGAAACGCAAAGCGCATCCGCGTTTGCGCAAGCTGCATCAAGTCTGGCAAGGTTGCCAAGGCGTAACCCGCACATTCCACAACCCTTCAAAAGCAATATAGCCGGTCAAAACCTGACCGGCTGTACTTTGTCTTGCCCGCCCGCCGCCCCCAAGCCCCGCCAACTCGCCAGGCCAAGCGCACCCCACTAACTCCGCCTTTTTTTTCGTTTGTTGCCTGAGTGCGTGGCTTGATTGTGAGGCTTTAGTTAACTCTAAGGTACACAGGGAAAAGCGACATTTCGGCACGAAAAAGGCTCAAAACGGCGTATTTGGGCTGTTTTTTGCCTCCCAAAACAGGTCGATTCGGGGCTTAAATGAGGGTCAATGTAACAGAATTCTTCTTGTTACATTTTGTAAGCTGCTGATTCATAGTGAGATATTCCGACGCCTTCCCGGCGTTAGGGCCGAGAAGCTCGGGGGGGGAGGGGGTCCCCCCCGGGGAGCGACCTTCTTTGAAGACAAAGTTTGCTAGAAAGAATGATCATCCCGATCACGCATGTTGAATGAGTTGGTAAGATGTGGCGATGAGCATTAAGACTGCAGCGGAGAAGAGTTTCGACGCGATACTGCGGCGGATGTTGCAGTGCAAGCCTCTCTCGCG
>Ga0265338_10002294_pt1 | contig 29135 bp, 26 predicted proteins | sample 42126metaG_FD_193579 | JGI IMG/M metagenome (GOLD analysis project Ga0265338, IMG submission 193579) | Rhizosphere microbial communities from Carex aquatilis grown in University of Washington, Seatle, WA, United States - 4-21-26 metaG | ecosystem: Host-associated > Plants > Roots > Rhizosphere...
GTTCGCAAACCAAATTACGAGATCCAGTCCAATCAGAAATCAGGGCGTCGCCGCGAACCGGCTGGCGCCCTTTGCCTTTGGAGCGTTTTTTGAGCTGCCCGCACCCCGCAGCCACGAAATCTCCCCACTTAGCCCCCAAATCCACCCCCCACGATCCACAGGTTTTCTTCCCCCAGCCCAACGCCGTACACTACTCTTTCGATAAGTTTCATCGAGGTGCAATCACACATGCCCTATCCCACGAACTACCGCTATACCCGCGAGCACGAGTGGATCTCGGTTGAGGGGTCCATCGGCGCCATCGGCATTACCGATTACGCCCAGAACTCGCTGGGCGACATTGTGTACGTTGACGCGCCCAAGGTTGGAGACACGGTATCGGCCCACGCCACCTTCGGTTCAGTTGAGAGCGTAAAGGCGGTCAGCGACCTGTATTCGCCGGTATCCGGCACAGTGACCGAGGTAAACGAGTCGCTCAAAACCGAGCCTGACAAAATCAACGCCGCCGCTCACGACACATTCATCATCAAGGTTGAGCTTTCCAATCCCGCCGAGCTCGATTCGCTGCTCGACGCCCCAGCGTATGAAGCGTTTATCGCGGAAGAAAGCTAGAAGCTAGCTGATAGCCCGTGTGATGTAGCTCGAAACTGAATTCTCTTATACGGCATTCCTACCCAGCGGGCGGCACTCCAGCTCGCCTTACCCGTTTCTAGCTAGTAGCTAGGAGCTAGGAGCTAAGCTATGCGCTATCTCCCCAAGTCCGACGCAGAACGCGCCAAGATGCTCGCAGATATCGGCGCCAGCTCCATTGACGATCTGTTTTCGATCATCCCCGCCGAGTACCGCCTCACCCGCGATCTCGATGTCCCGCGCCAGCAGGGCGAGAGCGAGATCATCGACTACTTCAAAGCCGCCGCCAACAAAAACGCCACTGACTACGCAAGTTTTCTAGGCGCGGGAGCCTATCGCCACTACCGGCCGGTAATCATCGACTCGCTGGTGCAGCGCGGCGAATTCCTCACCAGCTACACGCCCTACCAGCCAGAAATCACGCAGGGCACGCTGCAGGCCATCTTCGAATTCCAAACCATGATTGCCGAGCTCACCGGCATGGACGTAGCCAACGCCAGCATGTACGACGGTTCTACCGGAGCTGCGGAAGCCGTAATGATGGCCGTACGCGTGACCGGCCGGCACAACGCGGTTGTGGCCCGCACCGTGCATCCCGAATATCGCGAAGTAATGGCAACCTACGCCAAGCACCAGGGCCTGCCCTCCACGCTGGTCGACTACAACCCCGAGACCGCTCGCGTAAATCTCGAAGCGCTCGACGCGGCCATCACCGATCAAACCGCGTGCGTGCTTGTCCAAAGCCCCAACTTCTTCGGCGTAGTCGAAGACATTCCCGCAATTGCCGAGATCGCCCATAAGAAAGGCGCGCTGCTCGTCGTCTCAATTGCCGAGGCAGTCTCGCTGGGTATCGTCCGCCCGCCTGTCGAGGCCGACATTGTCGCCATGGAAGCGCAGTCATTCGGCGTAGCGCTCAGCTACGGCGGCCCATTCTGCGGTGTAATTGCGGCGAAAGAGCAATACCTGCGCCAGATGCCTGGTCGCCTCGCCGGCCAGACCGTCGACTCCAACGGCTACCGCGGCTTCGTGCTAACGCTGGCCACCCGCGAGCAGCACATTCGCCGCGAAAAAGCGACATCGAACATCTGCACCAACCAGGCGCTGGTAGCGCTAATGGCCACAATATTCCTGTCGGTATACGGCAAGGAAGGCATCCGCGAACTAGCCGAGCACAACCTGGCCAAGGCCGATTACGCCGCGAAAACGCTGGGCGCGCAGTCCGGCGCAAAACTCCGTTTCGCCGGCGCCCCGCGCTTCCACGAGTTCGTGCTCCAGACCGAAGAATCTCCCGCAGCAATAAGCGCGCGGCTCCTTGAAAACAAGATAGTAGGCGGCATAGAGCTAAGCCGCTGGTATCCCGAGCTAAAGAACTGCACACTATGGTGCGCAACAGAAATAATGCCCCGCGAAACAATCGACAAAGCTGCGAGGGTGCTGGCAAGCGTGACGGTGGGGGCGTAAGGGATGCTACTTAACCTGGCTGCAATTACGACGCGGTGAGAGCTTTGTAACAGGGCATGACTTTAGTCGTGCCGAAATGGACGTATAAAAGGATTGGGCTTTAGCCCCTGCCATGACCAAGCAGACTTATCCACCGCGCATCATGTACATCGAGTACAAGGGCGAAGGTCTGCATGGATCGGCGCGTATCGGCAGAGTGACTTTCAGCCGAACCGGCGCTACGCTTTATTACGGCGGGAAGCAATTCGGGAAACTGGGCGGAACAGGTTTCAAGGCGAACTACTCTGACATTGAGACGGGCGAGCAGTATTGGATTTCCGGTCCTAGGCGCGATGGCGCTGACAGGCTTTACAAGAGCAACTGGCCCGTCGAGATTGATGAAGATGTTCGCGAAGAATATTGGACCGAGATTCGCAACGGGCCCGAATTGAAGGATAGGGCCCAGGCTTCGCTTTCAACAATGAATCGGCCCAATGCGACGAAATTGACGCGGGTTTAGCGAGAAAAGCTTTGTAACAAGGGCACGCCTTCAGCCGAGCCATAAAGCAACCGGTTCAGAGCTTTGTAACAGGGCACGACTTTAGTCGTGCCGAAACGACAGGAAATAGGAGTGGGCTTTAGCCCCTGCAATGGCGCAACCTGGCAGAAACTCGCCACCTGAAAACATCCTCAGCCCGGCTCGCACGTTTTTTACGACAACCGGAACCAGCATGGGACGCAGGCTTTTGCAATCCGAGCGCAATGCCCTTCTTCTCATCGATGTGCTCCGTTCGCTTGCTGCAGAACGCAAATTTCAGTTGCACGACTTTGTCATCATGCCTGACCACGTCCATCTCTTGTTGACTGTCGAAAACGAAATGACGGTAGAGAAGGCTATGCAACTCATCAAAGGCAGGTTCTCTCATCGACTATCCCATGAACTCGGCTACAAAGGCGAGGTATGGCAGAGAGGGTTTTCGGAAGTGCAGGTGTTGGGCGATGACAATTTGGCGAAGCACCGAGCCTATATCGCGAATAACCCTGTGAAGGCGGGCCTGGTGGATGCGCCGGAAAAATATCCATATTGTTTTGCGAGTTTGGCGAGGAAGAAAATCGAAGCGCACAAGGTTTCCCTGTGATGAATCTTAGCGATTGACGGGCTTTTGCAGGGGCTAAAGCCCAGTCCTTCGACTGAATTGTTATCGGCACGACTAAAGTCATGCCCTGTTACAAAGCGCGATCGCGCGGAAAATGTTTTCGAAAGGCAAAAACGAATGGCAACAAACTCAAATCTCCCCGCACCCCGCACCACCGGCAAAGTTCGCCCCCACCAGACGCAGAACGAAGCGCTGATGTTTGAGAAGTCGTCGCCGGGCAAAAAGGCCTACAAGCTGCCTCCGCTCGACGTGCCCGCCGTCGATCCTGCACTCCTGCTGGGCGCCGCAAGGCGCGATAAAAGAGCGGAGCTCCCGGAACTCTCCGAGATCGAGCTAATCCGCCACTTCACGCGCCTCTCCACCTGGAACTACGCCATCGACCTGGGTATGTATCCGCTGGGCTCGTGCACAATGAAGTACAACCCGCGCGTAAATGAATTTGTGTCGCGCATCGAGGGGCTGGCCGAAGCGCATCCTTATCGCCCCGAATCGTTGGCACAGGGAATTCTCGAGATCATCGAGCTGCTGCAAAAGTGCCTCATCGACATTACCGGCATGGACACCATCACGCTGCAGCCCGCAGCCGGCGCGCATGGCGAGTTCACCGGCATTCTGCTGGTGCGGGCATGGCACGAGTCGCAAGGCAATCCGCGCCACAAGATTCTCATTCCCGACTCGGCGCATGGCACCAACCCCGCCACCGCGGCCATCTGCGGCTACCAGGTTGAGAACCTGAAATCGAACGCCGACGGAGGCATTGACCTTGACGCGCTGGAGCGGCAGGTAACGGACGACACCGCCGCGCTGATGCTCACCAACCCCTCGACCCTCGGCGTCTTCGAAAACCAGATTCACAAAATCGCCGACATTCTGCACGCCAAGGGCGCGCTGCTCTACATGGACGGCGCAAACATGAACGCGCTGGTTGGCAAGGTGCGGCCCGGCGACTTTGGCGTAGACGTAATGCACCTCAATCTGCACAAAACTTTCTCCACCCCGCATGGCGGCGGTGGCCCGGGCTCGGGACCGGTAGCATGCAAAAAGTTTCTTGAGCCGTTCCTCCCAACCCCAGTACTCGTCCGCAAGTCGAGCGGCGCACCCGACTGCCCCGACGCCGGCGATTGGGAAGACACCAATGCCGAGCACGGCCCTGACGGCTGCCCGCCGCTCTTCCGCGCGCCGATGCCTAACGAGGGAACCGGGGAGACCAAGTCCGGCGGCCCGCTGCATTGGGACTACAACCGCCCCCAATCCGTAGGCCGCGTGCGTGCCTTTTATGGCAACACCGGAATGTTCATCCGCGCGCTCGCATACATCCTCGCCAACGGACCCGACGGCCTGCGCCAGACCACTGAAGACGCGGTGCTGAACGCGAACTACATCCGCAACAAACTTGAAGACCTGTACGACCTGCCGTACAAAACGCCGTCAATGCACGAGGTGGTCTTCAGCGACAAGCGGCAGGCCGCGCACGGCGTAAAAACCGGCGACATCGCCAAGCGCCTCATCGATTACGGCTTCCATCCCTACACGGTCAGCTTCCCGCTCATCGTGCACGGCGCGCTCATGATTGAGCCCACCGAGAGCGAGTCGGTTGAAGAGCTGAATCTGTTCATCGAAGCCATGCGCTCAATTGCGCGCGAAGTTGAGGAGACTCCTGAGTTGGTGAAATCTGCGCCGCACTCCACGCGAGTTTCGAGGCTCGATGAAGTACAGGCCGCGCGCAAGCCGGTACTGCGCTGGAAACCGGAATGATCGTGATTCGTGGCTCGTGATTCGTGAATCGTGTTAGGCGCCGCTGCGTTTGCGAAACACAATGTTCAACTCGCTGCGCCAGTCTTCGTTGAGCGCAATCAGCTCCCATTGAATCTTTGGCGAAAAGTACCGCAGCACCGGCTCATTAGCCGGATGAATGCGCAGCGCCGGCCCAATGAGCATAAGGCGCGGCTCTAGCTCCGACACTTCCGACTCCGGGAAATAGCCGGCTCGCTCAAATGCCGAGAGCGGACGCGCAGCTCCTGCAGGCATTTGCCGATCGGCATTCAGCGCTCGCACCCTAATCCAGTAATCGAGAGCCTGCATGGGCAGGTGCAAATCTTCGTCAGCCTTTATCTCGATAACCACAAGCCGCCCGCGCTGATCGAGCGCAAGCAGGTCAAGCATTCCGCGATCGCCCGATGAAATTGCCGGCACCTGCGAGTAGACCGCTTCGCCGCGAATCTCCGGCAGCAACTCGCCCATCTCCATCCGCAGCTTGCTCTCCAGCCAGCGCTCAGGCTGCATCCTGAACAGCGCGTCGTTGTGCGCGCCGCTTGCGTGCCTGCTCAAAAACAGGCGCGAAAACAGCTCGCGGCAAGCGTCTTCGTTGTCTTCAGTCAGCACAGTTTCGTTTGCGCCCGCGCCAAACGTGGCTTCGTCTTTGCTGGTGAACGAGTGCGCCGCCGCGCCGTGACGCACACGCGCAAATTCAAGCCCGTGCAGCAGCAGGCCAACTTCAGCCGGAGTACTGGCGTGCAACTCGACTCGTTGCCGCGCTGCTTCGGGCACCAGCTCCATCAGGCGGTCAATATCGGCGCGGCATCGCTCAATTGCAGCCGCCGCTGAAAAAGCATGCATCAGCCGCGAATCAAGATTGCCCGTATCGTTGATGTCGACTTTAGTCAGCTCTTCGCCGCGCTCGTCCAGCGTATAAAGCTCAAAGTTCGCGGCCGCGTGATTAAGCCACGCCATGCGCTCGGCGGTCGTTCGCCACGCGCCAGCCGGCACAATCACTTTCAATCCGCCAAAGTGGCGCCGCCCATCGCCCTTCTGGCGGCAGTAGTCGAGCCAAAGCACGCCCAGGGTAAGAATTCCGTCCACCACCGCGCCAGATTCGCATTCACCCACGCCAATGATCGCGTCCGCAGCTGTGCCTTTCAGCAGGCGCCCGCGAATGTACGCCGGGCCAAAACTGTGCTCCAGATCCATTGCCGAGCGCAGGCCGTCCACCTTGGCTCCGATGAAGTAGCGAGTAAGCACGCGCTCCAGAACTCTTTGATAGCCGCGACGGGCCGCATCACGCGCAGTGGGCGTGCGCCTATCGCTTGAAGCAACAAGCTCAAGCGCCTGCGGCCGCGTCACGCCCATGCGGCGCGTCATCAATCTGAGACTGGCCGCCCGCTCGTGCACCTCAATAACCGTGCGCACCAGGTTGCGCTCGTCGCTCCATAGCTCAAGCAGGCAGCGCCCATGCGCATCTTTGGTTGTAAAGCGGGCAGACCGCATGTCAAACAGCACGCGGCCTTCTTCAAGAATCGCTGCGGCCGGATGCTTGAGAATGTACTCCTCAATTTGCTGCGCCAGGCGCGCGGCCCGCGAGGTCTCAGCTTTCTGGCCCGCTTCCATCTGCTGCTACCAGCTCATGCGCTTACGCAGCGCGGTAATGTGCGCCACGTGATGCTGCGAATGCCACGCGTACAAGGCGAGAGTCTGCGCAAGATCCGAGCGTCCGCGTTCTGGGTGATTGATGCCGCGCGCAAAGTCCGCTTCGCTCATGGTCTCAAGCAGCGCTACCCAGCGTGCGTGCATGGCCTCAATAAAAACCAGCGACCCATCGATGGGCAGCCGCTTGCTGTCAGGCAGTTCGGCCCAGGCTTTTTCGTCGTAAGGTTTGATCGTCGGCCAGTCTTCAGTAAGTGCCAGCTTGAAACGGATCACGCTGTTAACGTGGCTGTCGCCGACATGGTGCACAAGCTGGCGCACAGTCCAGCCGCCGTCACGGTAGGGCGTGTCGAGCTGCGCATCACTCAGCCCGCTCACAGCAGCGCGCAGCCGCTCCGGCAACTGGCGCAGCGTTTCAATATGTTCGGCGCGAACCGCCGCCGAGTTCGTCTCGGGCGCCTTGAATTTTCCAATGGGATAACGCAGGTCAACTTCGGTCATGCGAAAACACTACCACGACACGCGGTCAAATATGCAGGATGGATTGTGAATTGCGATTTGATTCGAAGGGAGCGCTAAGCGGGCGGGTGCTTCGGCTGCTTCTGATGGTGAAAATGCTGCTTGAAGCTCTTGGGAGCCTTGTAGCGGTAGCTGTGCGGCATCTTGGCGGTCTGGGCTTTGTGGTGCCAGGCAAAGGCAGGGCTTGCAAACGCGGCCAGAAGCAGTGTCGTCGCAAGCAGTCTCTTCATGTCAAAGATCCTATCACGCCTTCAGTTGCAGGGCTCAACTGCGTTGCCGGACTCGTGCGAATCGAACAATCCGGCGACTGCAGCGCGCGCAATTTTGCCGCAAACCCACTGAAGGGCTTACGCGGCGGCGTGGTGATGGTGATGGTGGTGGTGATGATGATGGCCGGCTGCAAAAGCGGCTGGGCCGGCAAACACCGTCAGAAGCAAAACGATCGCGAAAATCTTTTTCATGGACGCATCCTAGCAGAACTGAATTCGTGACGAAAGCGCCTTGCAGCCCTCGTACTCAAAGAGGAAACGAGGCAGTAACCGGAAGCAAACGCGCCTGCCATTCATGTTCCCCGCCAACTGTTCAGGCCTTCTAGGTAATTCGACGCAGGAAGCATAAACTGGATGACGATGGCATCCACAAAAGCTTCCCCTTCGGCGCATCAGAAGCGCTACTTTTTTGACCACTTCGGCATTACAGAACGGCTGCTTGAGCGCTGCCTGGGCCAGGCACTGAGCGCCGGCGGCGATTATGCCGACCTTTATTTTGAAGCGGTTACGGCTACCGCCCTGGCAGTCGACGAGCAGATTGTTAAGTCCGCAAGCCAGGGCACCAGCGCCGGCTGCGGCATCCGCGTAGTCAGCGGCGAGCGTACCGGGTACGCCTATTCTGACAACCTGAGCCCCGACCACCTGCTGAAAGCCGCGCGCACTGCGGCCATTATCGCCTCGGGCCCCGCCAAACAGCCGGTGCAGGGATTCACTGAAGTCGCTGCCCGCGACTTATACCCGGTCCCGCTTGGTGGATACGATTTGGACCTGGCCGAGCGGCTCCAGCTCATTGTGCGGGCCGATCGCGCCGCGCGGGCCTTCGATCCGCGGATCGTTCAGGTGCATACCAGCTACTTTGAAGAGCTGCGCCACATTATGATCGCCGCCTCTGACGGCTCGTTTGCCACCGACACCCAGCCTCTTTGCCGCCTGAACGCTGGCGTGATTGCAAAAGAAGGTGCGCTAACCACCAGGGGCTCAACGGGAGCCGGAGGCCGCGCCGGTCTGGAGCAATTTACCGGAAGCAAAAGCCCCGAGCATCTGGCGCACGAGGCCGCCCGCGGAGCCATTTTGCAGCTTGGCGCAGTTGCCGCGCCGGCGGGCGAAATGCAGGTGGTTCTGGGCCCTGGATGGCCGGGAATCCTGCTGCATGAGGCGGTAGGCCACGGCCTCGAAGCCGACTTCAACCGCAAAAAGACTTCGGCTTTCGCAGGCTTGATTGGCCAGCCGGTAGCCAGCCCCAAGGTAAGCGTGGTCGACAACGGCACCATGGCCGGCCGCCGCGGCTCGCTCAACGTGGACGACGAAGGTTCGCCAACGCAGGAAACAGTGCTCATCGAAAACGGAATTCTCAAAGGCTATTTGTCTGACAAGCTTTCGTCGCGTCTCATGGGCATTGCCAACACCGGTTCGGGACGCCGCGAAAACTACCAGTCCATCCCCATGCCCCGCATGACCAACACCTACATGCTGGCCGGCGACGACTCGCCTGAAGATATTTTGAAGAGCGTCAAGCACGGACTCTACGCCGTCAACTTTGGCGGCGGCAGCGTCGACATCACCAACGGCAAGTTTGTATTTTCGGCCAGCGAGGCTTACCTCATAGAAGACGGCAAAGTCACTGCGCCGGTTCGCGGAGCAACGCTGATCGGCAACGGACCTGAGGCGTTAAAGTACGTGTCGATGGTAGGCAACGACCTGAAGCTGGACGAAGGCGTAGGCACTTGCGGCAAAGAGGGCCAGAGCGTGCCGGTAGGCGTAGGCATGCCGACGATAAAGCTCGACCGGATGACCGTGGGCGGCACGGGAAGGTAAGAAAATGGAGCTTTATTCAAAACGTAAAAGAGCTGAGACCAGCAAACCGACTGCTCACAGATACGGCCTACCGATAGAATTCAAGAATCAGGTCCTCCACATTTGGACCGACTCGATTGGATATGTGCATCCTCCGCCGAGGCAGACGTTCGCGAATCTTTCTCGCTTTGGTATGGAGCGACAGGACGAAATTTGCAACCTCTACGCCGAAATGGTCAAGGTGCTTTGTGACGAGCACGGGAAGATTGGCCTACCAGGAAACGGCCCGTGTGCTGCACTCTTCCAGTGGCTTCTAGAAGCAGAAACGGACACAGCCCTAGACATCATCGAGCTCAGTTTCCGCGCGATTCCTATTGCTCAAGAGAGCAGGAGTTTCATGAGCTGGGTTGAGCCCACCCTCAACGCCGCAGATGCAATCGCGAAGCTGAACCGTCGCTTCCAAGAAAACGGCATCGGCTATAGATTTGAGAGCGGACAAATCATTCGCTTGGATTCTGAATTTCTGCATAGCGAGGTCACCGAGCCTGCATTTCGCCTTCTCGTTCAGCACGGCTACGAAGGAGCACTCGAAGAGTTCAAACTGGCTCACAAGCACTACCGAGACGGTAGCGAGCATTACGATGACTGCTTAACAAACTGCGGGAAGTCCTTGGAGAGCACGCTCAAAACGATTTGCGATCGAAGAAAATGGGCGTACAAGGCGAGCGACACCGCATCAAAGTTGCTCGATTTGGTCTTCACGAAGGGGCTAATTCCTAGCTATCTTCAAACCCATTTTAGCGCTCTTCGCGCGACTCTTGAAGGCGGCGTTCCCACTATTCGTAATCGGGAGGGCGGACACGGAAGCGGAGAAAAGCCAAATGAGGTACCGGAATACTTGGCTGCGTACCAGCTTCATCTCACGGCGTCGGCAATTGTCTTTCTGATTCACGCCAACGAGGCACTCAAATAATGCGAGTCTCTAAAGAAATCCAAGTTACCCCCGGTTTGTTACTGTTGACCCATGCCTGAAACCGCTCCATCGCCGGCCGAGTCCGACACCGATCTCCAATCCCTCGTCACCGACGTAGTCGCCGCGGCCATCAAAGCCGGAGCCACCGACGCCGAAGCCGTTGCCCGCGAGGGCGACGAGTTCAGCGTTAACGTCCGCATGAGCGAGGTTGAAACCATCAAGGAGTCCGGCTCGCGCGCTCTGGGCTTGCGCGTGTTCAGGGGCAAGCGCTCGGCCTCAACCTCCACCAGCGATCTGACTTCAGACGGCGTGCGCAAACTGGTTGAAGGCGCAATCGCGCTGGCCGAAATCACCGAAGAAGATCCGTTCGCGGGCCTGCCCGAAACGTCAGCGTTTGAAGAAGTTCCCAGCGCAGCAGACCTGCATCTTTACTTCGACGACGTTTACTCGCTGCCCGCAGCCGAGCGCGTTGAATGGGCACGTCGCTGCGAAGCCGCGGCGCTGGCCGCCGACCCGCGCATCACCAACTCCGACGGCGGCAGCTTTGACGCATCCACCGGCCGCCGCGCAATGGCCAACTCCCGCGGATTCGTGGGCGGCTATCGCTCCAGTTACGCGGGCGTAAGCGCCGCGCCGCTGGCCACCGATGCCGATGGAAAAATGCAGCGCGACGGCTGGTGGTCGAGCGCGCGCAGCTTCGCCTTGCTTGAATCGCCCGAAGCCGTAGGCGCTGAAGCTGCACGGCGCACACTTCGCCGGCTGGGCGCGCGGCGGGTTCCCACGCAGCGCGTGCCCATTGTGTTCTCAGCGGAAGCCGCGCGCACCCTCATCGGCTCAATATTCGAGGCAGTCTCCGGCGACGCCATCTGGCGAGGCGCGTCATTTCTGGCGGGCAAACTGGGCGAGACTATTGCCGTGCCTGAGCTAACCCTGGTAGACGACAACCTGATGGTGTTGCCAAACGGTGCCGGAGGATTTGGCACCTCGCCTTTTGACGCTGAAGGCCTTCCATCCCTGCGCACCGTGGTCATCGAGCAGGGCGTGCTGAAGAGCTACGTGCTCAATACCTACACGGCGCGCAAGCTGGGAATGAAGTCCACACACAACGCCGCGCGCGGCCTGGCCGGCGCTCCTGGCATTGGCTGCGGGAACTTGTACCTTCAACCTGGGCGCTCATCCAAAGAGCAGATCGTCTCAGAGCTCAAGGCGGGCCTCTACGTAACCAGCCTCATGGGAACCGGCGTGAATGTCGTCACCGGCGATTACTCGCGCGGCGCGGCTGGCCTGTGGATCGAGAACGGCGAGTTGACTCACGCTGTGGAAGAAATCACCATAGCCGGCAACCTGCGCGACATGCTGAAGAACATCACAGCCATCGGCAGCGACCTGGTGTTCCGCACCTCGATTACGTCGCCCACGCTAAGGATTGATGGGATGACGGTTGGGGGAAGCTAAGCGGAGCTAGCGGCGTTAGCGGGGCCAGGTCTTTGACCTCTTAAACTTGTACCAATGTGGGTGCCCCATCCTTTCCGCAGCTTCATCGCGGAAAGGGTGGGAATACACAAAATCAAACGGCCAACGTACTAGGGCAGCACCGCGAGCTACGATGGCTTGAGCGGCATGAGTGACCATATCCAAGCCGGAGCAGGCCCGCACAGTCAGCATCGCGCGCCCATGAACGAAATCCGCTTCGACCCGACCGACCCCAAAGCCGCACTCACACAACTGCCGCACACAGCCGCAATCTTTGCTCTCTACGGCGCAGAAGCAAAAGACGAGCCATACATAGGCCGCACTCCCAATCTGCGCAGTCGCCTTGAGCGCCTGCTGCAACCCTCGGCCAAACATCCCAAACGCCTGCAACTCGCCGGCCGCGTTCGCCGCATCTCCTGGCAGCTTACCGGCTCAGAGTTCGAGTCCCTACTAGCGCAGTTTTCTCTTTTAGACAAGATTTATGGCGCAAAAACATTGGAGCGCATGCACCTGCGCGCGCCCGCGTTCGTGCGCTTTCTCGGGTCGAACCAGTATCCGCGCGTGATGGTCACGCACCGGCCCAGCCAGCGTGAGGGCGATTGGGCTTACGGGCCATTCCAGTCACGCGCGGCGGCCGAGCGATACGTAGACGAGGCGCTCAAGCTCTTTCTGCTGCGCCGCTGCACCGACGATCTCAATCCCGATCCCGCATTTCCAGGCTGCGTCTATTCCGAAATGAAAATGTGCCTCGCGCCCTGCTACAAGGGCTGCACCGACGAGCGTTACATCGAGGAGTCAGCTGCGGTGGAGAGCTTTTTTGCTACGCGGGGCGAGAGCCGGCTGGTAACGCTGAAGGCCCAGAGAGAACAGGCCGCAGCCGAACTCGAATTTGAAACAGCGGCGGCCATACACGCGCAGGTGCAGAAGGTGGAAGCAGTTCGTGCTCTGGCCGCGGAACTGGTGCGGCCCATGAGCCGCCTGCGCGCCATCATCCTGCAGCCGGCCGCCAACCCTGGCGAGGTGGCAGTTGTTCTCTACGAACGCAGCTCAATGCGCGGTCCCGTGGCCTTTTCGACCGTCGGCATGCGGATTCAGAACGAACAGTCGGGGTCAACTTCGTTATTTGCCCAGCCGCTGGCAATAGAGCCAGTTGTCGAAGAACAGGCCGAAGACTCGCCGTCGCGAGGATCAGAACAGCAGGAAGCAGAAAAACAAGAACAAGCCACTAAAGCGGCAACAAAAGCCCACCGCACCATGCTCGAGTCCCGGCTTGAAGATCTGCTGATTGCACTCTCCGCAAACCATGATGCGCCCTCATCCACAATCCGCCAAGCGCACCTGGCGCTGCTCAAGCGCTGGTATTACCGGCCTGAAGCCAAACGCACAGGCGAAATCTTCTTTCCCGACGCCGACGACTATTGGCCAATCCGTCCAATTCTGCGCGGAATCGGAAGAGTGGCGGCAAAATCACTGGCCCGCGAGCCCGATCAGGTGCAGAATTCTAAGTAGAAAATCATGCCACGCGAAAACCGGATTCGCGCAATCCTGGCCGAGGGCCGCTGCACGCAGGGGCCAGGGCGCGCCTTTGACGCAGCGGTAGTGGTATTGGAGCAGCCGCGCCTAACCCGTCAACTAATCGAGTGCCTTTGGGACGAGGACGAAGTCTTGGCCGGTCAAGCGGCAGACGCATTGGAGACCGTGGTCGGCGAGCGGCCACATGCGTTGCAGCCGTGGAAAGAGGCTTTGCTGGGCCTCCTCGTGGAGTCGAAGGGCATCAAGTTGCGCTGGCATCTGGGTCTCATCGTGGCTCGTTTGCAACTCACGCGCGCAGAATGCCGGCGAGTGGCCGATGTGCTCTCGGGCTGGCTTGCCGACCCAAGCTCGATTGTAAAAACCTGCGCAATGCAGGGCCTGGCCGAGCTCACACGTCAGGATCAATCAATGACCGAAGAGGTGCTCGACCAGTTGCGAGCGCTCACCCGTTCCGGCACGCCGGCCATGCGAGCCCGGGGGCGCACCATCCTCAAGCAAATGGAAAACGGCGCCGACCTCACCTGGAAGCGCATCAGGTTGCAGGCCAGGCAAGCCGCCCGGCTGGTAAACTGACCGGGCAGGGGGTTGCACACACTCGCATGGTTGAGCTTGCACCATCAATACTTTCGGCGGATTTTGCCCACCTGGCCGACCAGGTAGCGGCGGCAACGCGCGGCGGTGGCACGGTCATCCATGTCGACGTGATGGACGGCCATTTTGTGCCCAACATGACCCTGGGCCCGCCGGTGGTGAAAAGCCTGCGCAGGTTTACAAAGCTGCCGCTCGACTGCCACCTCATGATCGACAATCCAAACGACTATATCGGCATGTTTGCCGAAGCCGGCGCCAACTGGGTGAGCGTCCACTACGAGGCCTGCCCCCACCTGCACCGTACCCTCGAAATGATCATCGGCCACGGTATGAAGGCTGGGGTGGTGGTGAATCCGGCCACGCGCGTCGATCTGCTCATCGACATCCTGCCCATGGTGCACCATGTGCTGGTCATGAGCGTCAATCCCGGGTTCGGCGGCCAGCAGTTTATCCCCTTCAGCCTCGACAAAATTCGCCGCTTGGCCGAATTGCGCCAGGAGCTGGGGCTTGCATTTAGAATCGAAGTGGACGGCGGCGTGGCTCACGACACAGTGGCCCAGGTCGTCAAAGCAGGAGCGGAGCTGCTGGTTGCCGGGAACGCCGTATTTGGTCGCGGCAAACCGGAGCAGGACGCCAGAAGGCTCCTCAAGGCCGCGAAAAAAGCGGCAAAAGAATCCTGAGGCGGCACCAGTGCCGGGTGGCCAGTATTAAGCAAGAATCAAAAGGAACAGCAAGCCAAAGCTAAGACGAACGACCCCTTCCACCGGCGGTTAACGAGGTAGGGTAACGAGGTAGTATGAACCGGTTGTTGATGAAAGTTTCCGCAGTGGCAATCGCCGTGGTCTTTGCGGCTGGTGCCGCTTCCGGGGCCACCAAGAAGCCCAAGAAGAAAAAAGCCTACGACCTCAATGTGAACCCGCTGGCCGGAGTGCAGTCGAAGCAGCCCGATAAGGAACTGTACGACAAAGCCATGGTGGCCATGAAGAAGGGCCGCTATGACGTTGCCCGCCTCGACCTGCAAACCCTGCTGAATACCTACCCCGAGTCGGAGTTCCGCATGAGAGCCAAGCTCAGCGTTGGCGACACCTGGTACAAAGAAGGCGGCTCCGCGGCATATACCCAGGCCGAGGCCGAGTACAAAGACTTCATCACCTTCTTCCCCGACGCGCCTGAAGCCGCCGAGGCGCAAATGAAGGTGGCCGACATCTACTACCAGCAGATGGAGAAGCCTGACCGCGACTTTACCAACGTCCAGCAGGCCGAGCAGGAATACCGGAACATGATCAACATGTTTCCTGACTCCACCCTGGTTCCGCGCGCCAAGCAGAAGCTGCGCGATGTGCAAGAGGTGCTGGCCGAACGCGAGGCTGAGATCGGGTTCTTTTACGGGACCCGCGAGAATGTTAACGCCGCCATCGCTCGCCTCCAGACCGTTTCTGACACCTATCCGCTGTACTCCAAGAGCGACCAGGTGCTGATCGGCATCGGCGATTCGTATGCCTTGCAGGCGCACAACATTCAAATCGCACCGCGTATTTCAGGCGCCATGCGCGAGCGGCTGGTTGCCATCTACCAGGACAAGGCTGCCCAGGCGTACAACAAGGTGATCACCAGGTACCCCATGTACCCCCACGTTGACGATGCGCGTGACCGCCTCGTGGCCATGAACCGGCCAATTCCCACGCCGACTGAAGCCGCCATTGCCGAAAGCGACGCGGAAGTGCGCAGTCACGAAGCTCTGCACTTTACTGACAGCCTGCTCGGCGTCATCAAGCATGGCCCCACCATCGTTCAAGCTACCCACGTCGGCGAGCCCCTGCTTACCGATCCTCACCGGGTGCTAGCGCCAGACATCACCAAAGAAAATCAGACCATCTTTCTCAATGCCGAAAACGCCGGCAAGCCCCAACCCGCCGCAACCGCAACGTCGTCCACGGGAGTAAACGAGCCACCCCGCAGTGACGAGCCGTCGCAGGCGCCGGTTGAGATGGCTCCGCCGAGCGGCTCGGGCACAGGCGTGGGCGCTGAGATTATCAGCTCGCCGAACGCGGTTGGTCCGGCCGCGCCCGCAGGCACCGGTGGCGAAGGCGCTGCCGCCGATCCCAACGCATTGGTCAAGCCGGTAGGCCCGGTCAACACCACGCTTCCCGCAGCCGAGGCCCCGGCCAAGGCGCCCGACCAAATCAACGATGTAAAACCCGGCGAAGTGCCTCAGCCGTCGACCACCGACTTCGATCAGAACGGGAAGAAGAAAAAGCCCAAGGCCGACCTAAGCGACGAGTCCTCAAGCAAGAAGAAAAAGAAAAAGGGACTTGGTAAGATCAATCCATTCTAAGCTATTGCAGATTCAGCAATTTACGATAATGCTCGGGCCTCCGTAATGGCGGCCCGAGCGTTTTTTGGTTGGTCCGGCAGCCGAACGGTATTACACTTGTAATAACGGTAATACCGGGAGGGGCACCATGGAGACTACTCTAACCCGCAAAGGTCAAGTCACGATTCCAAAACACATTCGTGATTCGCTGAGCCTGAAACCCGGCAGCAAGCTCGTATTCGATGTGAACGACGAAGGCGAGCTCGTCCTCCGCAAGAGCGCACCCGCTGAGCCAATCCGCCCCGACCGTTTCGACCGCGCAGTTGGCGCAGCGCAAATCAAATGGGAAGGAACGACTGACGAGTACATGGCGATGATTCGCGGGTATGATGACAACGATCCAGGGTTGCTCCCTTGATTCTCGTCGATGCAAACGTCATCTTCGACATTTGGATTCCTGATCCCACCTGGTTTGTATTGTCACTTGCGCAGTTACGGCGGCTATCCCCCCTGCACGACTTGGTCATCAACCCCATCATTTATTCGGAGATTTCGGTATCCTTTACGACCCCACACAATTTAGATAAGAAGCTCGAAGAGCTGGGTATAGGCGTATTGAGTCTTTCGCGAAGCGCTGCTTTCCTCGCTGGCAAGGCCCATCAACAATACCGTCGCCGAGGTGGGATCAAGACCAATGTGCTTGCGGATTTCTTTATCGGGGCGCACGCGGCAACGCTCTCATGCGCTTTGCTTACACGCGACACGCGCTGCTATTCGAGCTATTTCCCCACCGTAAGCCTCATCGCTCCGTAACAGCGCTTCTGTTCAATCTGCTAACCTTGAAGGGTAGTCCCTCACTTTGAAAGCCCCTGTCTCGACGGGTGTTTTCCCGAGATTCCAAGGGGCTCATTCGACACCAAAATGCCTCACGACCTGCCCAAATCCTACGACCCCACCGCCATTGAAGATCGCTGGGCCGAATACTGGGTCCGCGAAAAGCTGTTCACGGTCCCCACGCCCGATCCTAGCCAAATAACCGACAAAGCGTCAGGCCGCGAAGCGGCAGAGAGCCTGGACGGCCAGTCCGACGGCCAGTCCTCCTTTACCGTGCTGCTGCCCCCGCCCAACGTCACCGGCAACCTCCACATGGGCCACATGTTCGAGCACACTGAGAGCGACATTCTCGTCCGGTGGCGCCGCATGCTCGGCGGTCGCGTACTCTGGGTTCCCGGCACCGATCACGCCGGAATCGCAACCCAGATGCTGGTCGAGCGCCAGGTGGTGAGCGAAGGCACAACCCGCCAGAAAATGGGTCGCGAAGCCTTTGTTGAGCGCGTGTGGCAGTGGAAACGGCACTACGGCGGCGCGATTCTTGGCCAGATGAAGCGCCTCGGCGCCAGCGTCGATTGGGACCGCGAATATTTCACCATGAGCGACAGTCTCTCCGTCGCCGTGCGCGAGGCCTTTACGCGCCTCTACGACCAGGGGTTGATCTATCGCGGCGCTTACATTGTGAACTGGTGCCCGCGCTGCCAGACGGCCATCAGCGATCTTGAAGTGGTGTACGACGAGCACAAGGGGCACCTGTGGGAGATTCGCTATCCGATCATCGGCCCGGATGGCAAGGACACTGACGAGTTCATCACCGTTGCCACTACACGCCCCGAGACCATGCTCGGCGATACGGCCGTGGCAATTCATCCCGAGGACGAGCGCTACCTCCATCTCCACGGCAAAAAGCTGCGCCTGCCGCTGGTGGGCCGCGAAATTCCCATCGTGCTTGATGAGTGGGTGAGCCGCGAATTCGGCACCGGAGCGGTAAAGGTAACGCCCGCGCACGACCCCAACGACTTTGCCATCGGCGAGCGGCACCATCTGCCCTCAATCAACGTGATGGACGATCTCGCCCACATCAACGAACACGGCGGACCGTACGCGGGCCTCGATCGCTACGCCGCTCGCAAGCGCATTGTCGAGGACCTTGAAGCACAAGGGCTCCTTGCCGGAATTAAGGACCACACCCACAACGTGGGCCATTGCGACCGTTGCAAAACGGTGGTTGAGCCGCGGCTTTCAACGCAGTGGTTCATCAAGATTCAGCCGCTGGCAGACAAGGCCATCGCCGCCGTTGAAGAAGGCCACATCCGGTTCACGCCGGAGATGTACAAAAAGACCTACCTAAACTGGATGGGCAACATCCACGACTGGTGTATCTCGCGGCAACTATGGTGGGGCCATCGCATTCCGGCGTGGCACTGCGCAACATGCCACAAAATCACCGTTCCCAAACCCGGCTCGACCGGCGACCCCGCAGCCTGCGCCCACTGCGGCAGCGACAAAATCACGCAGGAAACCGACGTACTAGACACCTGGTTCTCATCAGGCCTGCTCCCAGTAAGCGTCTTCGGCTGGCCAGGTATCGCGCCAATCCCTTCCACAAATCTGGGTGCCCCAGGTCTCGCTTCTGAGACCTGGGAGGGGACCAGGGACCGAAGCGACTTCGACGCCTTCTACCCCACGTCCCTCCTGGTAACAGGCTTCGACATCCTCTTCTTCTGGGTAGCGCGCATGATCATGCTGGGCTGCTGGTTCTCAGCGGAGATCCCCCTGCCCGACGGCAGTGAGCGCCCACTAGCGGAGTCCGTCCCATTCAAAGAGGTACACATCCACGCGCTCATACGCGACGCCAACCGCGAGAAGATGTCGAAGACCAAGGGCAACGTAATCGACCCGATAGAAATCGTGAAACAATACGGGACCGATGCCGTGCGCTTCACGCTGGCCTCAATGGCCTCGCCCGGCACCGATATCGCCTTCAACGTAGCGCGGACCGAGGGCTATCGCGCCTTTGCCAACAAGATTTGGAACGCCGCGCGCTTTATCTTTATGAACGTAGACCGGGCTGCGGAAGTGGGCATCAAGGTCGATCCGTCGACTCTCGCCGGCGTTCCGACTGTCTCGAAAGGCGCTCCGCTTGAAGATCGTTGGATCGTAGATGCATTCCAAGGCGTTGCGTCACGAGTCAATGATTCGCTGAAAAACTACCGCTTCGATGAGGCCGCGAGTTATATCTACCAGTTCCTTTGGGGGAGCTTCTGCGATACGTACATCGAGATTGTTAAGCTGCGTCTCGACTTCTCCGACGAGCCTGACGAGGCCCGGATTAAGGCAGCACTATTGGTACTGGTCGGAGTTTTTGAGGCATCGCTGCGACTGCTATCCCCGTTTATGCCGTTCCTATCGGAAGAGATTTGGCATCAACTTTTCGAAGGTAATCCGCCGAAACGGTCAATCGCGCTTGCTCAGTATCCTTTCATCGAAATTGACTGGCTTGATAGGGAGGACCGAGAAAGGCGCGACCCAATAATCCGTCCAATGGACCGCCTTTTAACCCTTAAGACAGAATTGCTCTCACTTCGCAAGGAGATGGGGGTCGAAGAAAGGGAATTTGTCCCAATCGTCTTAGGGGCGACCCCTCTCCTGCGGGAGACAATTGAAAAGAACCTTTTCTGGTTCACTCGCCTGGCTAAAGTGAGCGAGATTGAATTTGACCAAAATGCAGGCACAAGCCACCCGGAGTTCAAGTGGCGTTTTGGGACCGACTTTATAGTCGCGGTCATCTACGAAAAGACCATCGACATCCCGGCCGAACGCGACCGCTTGACAAAGGAATGCTCGAAGCTTGAAAAAGTTGTAGCCAACGATGAGCGCGCCCTGAACGATCCAGGATTCACAGGCAAGGCCCCCGCCCATATCGTTGAAGGAAGAAAGAAGCAGCTAGCTGAAAACCGCCTGCTGCTTGAAAAAGCAAAGGCAGCGCTCGATGCCCTGCCGGGAAACTGACAACTGATAACTGATAACTGACAACTGCCCTATGGAATGGAAGAGCCATCGCGTCGACGTCATCCTGGAGCAGGCCCTTGTTGAAGACAAGGCCACCAGCGATGCCACAACTACCCTGACCATCGATGCGGGGCTGCGCGCTGCCGGCTCCATCATCGCGCGTGAAGAGCTGGTCGTTTCCGGCCTGGGCGCAATTTCACGCATCTTTGAAATCTATGCCCGCCTCGATCCCCGGCCCCAGGCGCAAACACGGTTTGAAGTCGTCAGCCATCCTGAAATGTTCGACGGTGTACGCGCGCATGCCGGCCAGGTGCTGGCCATCATTCGCCACAACGCCCGCGTGCTGCTGAGTTGCGAGCGCGTTATTCTCAACCTGCTGCAGCACATGAGCGGCATTGCCACGCTCACGCGCAAGTATGCTGATGCGGTCCAGGGCACCCACGCGCGGGTGCTCGATACGCGCAAAACCGTACCCGGCATGAGGGCGCTTGAAAAATACGCGGTGCTCTGCGGCGGCGGCACCAACCACCGCATCGACCTCTCCAGCGGCATTCTTATCAAGCACAACCACATCGCTCTTGGCGGCGGAATTAAAACCGCGCTTGAGCACGCGCTCGCGGCCCGCAAGCCTGGCCAGCGCGTTCAGGTTGAAGTGCGCAATGCGCAGGACCTCGAAGAGGCGCTCATGGGCGGGGCTGAGGCCATCCTGCTCAACAGCATGACGCCCGCGCAGGTAAAACTATCCATCGAGCGCATCAAGAAAGAAAATCGCTGGATTCCGACCGAAGCGTCTGGCGGTATCGTGCTCGAAAATATTCGCGGTTATGCCGAAACCGGCGTCGACTTCATCAGCGTGGGCGCGCTCACTCACTCCGCGCGCGCTGCCGACATCTCCATGTCCATCGATGCGGAGCCGAGTTAGAGCCCGTGTACAACCTGGCCGATCTTGAATCCTCGCTCGCCGAAACCCTCTTCGCAGCAAAACTGCACTACGCGCCTGTTACCCAATCCACCAACTCTGACGCACTAGCCGCAGCGCGCAACGGTGCCCCCCACGGATCGGTTTTCTTTGCCGACGAGCAAACCGCCGCCAGGGGCCGAGGCGGCCACCAGTGGCTTTCAACGGCAGGCGACGGGCTCTACGTCAGCATCATCCTACGGCTCAACATATCAGCCGATCGCTTGATGCTTTTGCCGTTGGCCGTGGGCCTCGCAGCGGCGCAGGCCATCGATCAGGTCACAGGCCTCGCAATCGACATTCGCTGGCCCAACGATCTGCTCATCGGGCCATTGAAAGCCGGCGGCATTCTCGTCGAAGCAAGAAACGATTCCAAAGCGCCGCCCTACGCAGTGGCAGGAATCGGCATCAACGTGCATCAGCAGAATTTTCCAGACGATCTGGCCACGCCCGCCACGTCACTGGATGTTGCAGCGGGCCATCGCGTCAGCCGGCAGGCGCTGCTGGTTGCTCTGCTCTGCGCGCTCGAGCGGGAGGCTAAAGCAATCGCTGATCCGGAACTGGCGAAGCAGATTCCCGCACGGATCGAAGCAGCCTCAACCTGGGTTCGCGGACGCAAAGTTGAAGTGCACGGCCCGCAGGCCTGCACCGGGACAACCGCCGGCCTCGATGCAAACGGCTTTCTCCGCGTCCAAAGAGCCGGCGGCCTAATCACCGTCCAGACCGGCGGAATTCGCGAAGCAGCTTCGAGCTTCTAGCCGCCAGCTATTATTGAGAACTGCATAAGTAAGCACCGGTTAGCGCGCCGTAGGCGCAGTGGATGTTAGCCCCGCGCTTTAGCGTGGGGAATGGATTACCAATGAATTTGCGGAGTCCAGTAGGGACGGCGCTAGGACATTTCATTTGCAGGGACCAACAGCCTTCAGGCTGCTAAAAAATTCGCCATCAGCAATAAGTGTCAGGGCACGACTTTAGTCGTGCCGAAATGCTCTGATTTTGTGTGGGCTTTAGCCCCTGCGGGGCGTTTCTCAATCATGCCTCGCGACAAATTCGATTCGTCGGATACTGCCTGAATCCAAAGTCTTTCGCTGGACAGGCCATAGCTAGAAGCTGGAAGCTAGAAGCTGGAAGCTGGAAGCTGGAAGCTGGAAGCTGGAAGCTAGGAGCTGTCTCAAAAATGCTGCTCGCGCTAGACGTTGGCAATACCAATACCGTGCTCGGCCTTTATCGCCTCGATGGCGAGGGCGCCGGCGACCAGGTCAGTTCAGAACACACCCCCGCCAAAGATGCCGCGCCCGAACTCGCAGCGCACTGGCGCATCACCACGCATCCCTCGCAAACAGTCGACGAGTACGGCGTGCTTTTTGTGAATCTGTTTGAGATGCACGGCATGGCCACCAGCCAGGTAACGCACATCATCGTCTCGTCCGTTGTGCCGCCCGTTGAAACCACTCTCCGCCGCGTCTGCGAAGAGTACTTCCACATCGAGCCGCTCTTTGTTGAACCAGGCATCAAGACCGGCATGCCCATGCTGATTGATAACCCGACCGAGCTGGGCGCAGACCGCATTGCCGATTGTGTTGCCGCGTTTGCGCGCTACGGCGGCCCCTGCATCGTGGTGGATTTTGGCACGGCCACCAAGTTTGAAATGATCAGCGCCAAGGGAGAATATCTTGGCGGAGCCATCGCGCCCGGCATCGGGTTGAGCGCGGATGCATTGTTTAACCGCGCCGCGCGGCTCAGCCGCGTCGATATCAAGCGGCCCTCAAAAGTAATCGGCACCAACACCGTGGGCCACCTGCAGAGCGGCTTGTACTTCGGCTACATCGGCCTCGTTGACGGCATCATCGAGCGCATGCTGGCCGAATTCGGCAGCCCTGTGCCGCACATTATCGCCACCGGCGGCTTGGCAAAACTGATCGCCCCCGACTCGCGCTACATTCAGCAGATTGACGAGCGCCTGACGCTCGACGGATTGCGCATTTTATTTGAACGCAACCGAAACGCGAGGCCGCGAGCCAAGGCGCACTGAGGCAGGATCAGGGAATGGGCTGTTATGCACATCGGGACTCTTAGCTTGGTCGTTTGGCTTTCAGCTGCTGCGGCAATTGCGCAACGTCCGATTCAATCTGCAAAAGCAGGAATCATCAACCTGACGGCCACGGAACAAGCATCGGTGCACTTTCAAATTCAAGGCAAAGACAAAGACATTGTCATTCCTTACTGCGAAAAAGACAGCGAGGGGAGTTTCGTTATTTGCGGCGTTGGGGAAGTCACCTTGCAATATTTTGACGGAAAGAAATGGATAAGGACGAAACCCGGCTATCCGGGAGAAGTTTTTGGGGTAGAAGACAGCCAATGGAATCCCGCGCCGGTGCTCGCAGGGAGCTCGGTTGGCTTTAGGTTCGACTTCAGGCCCAATTTGTACCACATCCAACGAGGTAAGAGACTGAGGTTGCTGGTCTACTACTGGAGAGACCCGGAGGCAATGAAAAGTGCGGGCGCGGATGGGACCTTCATCAGTCCTTCCTTCGTCTGTCCCTGAATAGTTTGAGCCGTTCTATTGAGGTCATCTTGCGCAACTACTTCAACTACTTCACCGAGATCGAAGAACGCTTCCAGCAGCGGCGCGGGTCCATACTCTTGCTCTCCACGCTCGACTGGGCGCTGATTGAAATTTGGCGCGAGGCGGGCATTCCGCTTGAAGCGGTTTTGCGCGGCATTGATGCGGCCTTCGACAAGTATGAGTCGCGACAAAAATGTGCCCGCATGCGCAAGATCAACGGACTGGCGTGGTGCGCGCAGGCGGTAATGGTTGCCGCCGAAGAACTGCACGAGGCGGCAGCGGGAACAGCGCCGGCGACCGCGACTCCGCATGACACAGGCTTTGAACATGAACGTGTAGCGGCGCATCTTGAGTCGGCGGCCGAAGCACTCATCTCCGCACACGCCGCGGCCCCCGAAGCATGCGCTCAAACGGCCGCGCGTCTGCGCGAACTTGCCGCCGAGGTCCGAGAGTCGGCAGACAACGGTCCCGATCTTGAATCACTGGAGCGCTCGTTGACCGTTCTTGAAGAGAAGCTATTCGCAGCGCTCACGGCGGCCGCACCTGAAGAATTGCTGGTAGCGCTCAAAGAGCACGCAGCCCGTGAACTTGCGCCTTATCGCAGCCGCATGGGCGTGGTTCAGCTCAGGCAGGTGGAGCAGCAGTTCGTACAGAAGCAGTTGCTGGTCCACTACAATTTGCCGCGTTTCAGCCTGTTCTACATGAGCCAGCAATAATGCCGACTGACTTGAAAACCCTCGCACCCGAGCGGCTCCTCACCATTGAGAAGCCCATTTACGGCGGAGCATTTTTAGCGCGCGACGAGGGCAAAGCGATTTTTGTTCCCCTAACGCTGCCCGGCGAACAAACGCGCGTGCGCATTGTTGAAGACAAGCGCAGCCACGCGATTGCCGAAGCGGAAGAAATCGTTACGCCCTCGCCCGATCGCATCACTCCCGCCTGCCAACATTTCTGCGCATGCGGCGGATGCAACTATCAGCATGCAACCTACGAAGCACAGCTCAGCTACAAGCAGGCCATTTTGCGCGAGACACTTCAGCGCGCCAAGGTCGAAGTCCCCGAGCAGATTGAATTGCTGCGCAGCGAACCATGGGCTTATCGCAATCGCATCCGGCTGGCCCTTGACGTGAATGGAAACCCCGGCTACCGCAGCCGTCGTTCTCACGCCATTGTGCCCATCGCCGAGTGTCCAATCGCCGCACCGTTGCTGGTGCGCGCAGCATTGGCAACGGGCGCGCTCATTCGCGAACTGGCGCCCGGCGCGCGTCCCGCTGAAGTCTCTTTCTTCTGCGATAAGGACGAAACCGCATTGCTCGCGGGATTCTTCGCGTCAGGCACGGCGACGTTTCCCTTTGAGCACGTGTGCAGCGAGCTTGCAGTACATATCCCGCAGCTTTCTGGAGCAGCCCTAATCGCGGAAGATAGCGAAGGCCGGCCGGGAAGAACTGTTGCTCGCTGGGGCGCGGGTTCCCTCACTTACACGGCCGCCGGGTTCGGGTATCGCGTCGATCACGGAGCATTCTTTCAAGTCAACCGCTGGCTCGTAGATGAGTTCGTCAATCGCGTAACCGAGGGGCACTCAGGTTCGCTGGCCTGGGACCTCTTCGCCGGGGTCGGCCTCTTCGCTCGCAAGCTGACTGCAAGTTTCACCCAGGTGGTTGCCGTGGAATCGTCGCCTGCCTCAACCGCGGCCCTAGTGCACAATCTCTCAGGAACAAGCGCTACGGCAATGAAGTTAACCACTCTCGATTACCTGCGCCGTGTGCCGCGAGGCGAGCGGCCCGACCTAATTGTCCTCGATCCACCCCGCACCGGTCTCGATGCTGAGTCCACAAAACTGCTCGTAAAGAGTGCCGCGCCTTCGGTGGTTTACGTTTCATGCGACCCGGCGACCTTGGCACGCGATCTGCGCACGCTGGTTGACGGCGGCTACGCAATCGAATCGCTCACGCTGGCCGATTTGTTTCCGCAGACCTTTCATCTCGAATCGATTGTGCGGCTGCGGCGATAACGCGCATCGTGTTGCGGCGAAACAATGCGCGTGGCCCTTCAATCCTGTTACCCTTGAGCACACCATTCCACATGGGCCTCGATGCAACTTGAATCAACCACCGGGCACACAGGAACCGGCCTCGGCGCGGTGCCGCTTTTTCACGCCGCGTGGTTGTTTGCGTGCGGCATTATTGTGGCCAGCCATCTGTGGCTTCGACCAAGCCTGGTTCTCATCGCCATCGCCCTCATCGCATGCCTGTGCGTACTCGCAAATCTTCGCGCTACCCGCATCGTGTGGGCACCCTTGGCAACGTTGTGGCTGCTGCTCGGCGTATGGTGCGCGCTCATGCAGCCGCAGCCCGCGCCCGCTCCCGAGCTTGCTGCGCTTTCTGACAATCTGATGCGCACCGTTGAAGGCACGGTGATCGACACCGGCCCGCTACGCAGCGAGCTCGAACCGAATGTCGATCAGCCTTCAAACGATTCGCCCGCCCAGCGCGTCGATCTGCGCGTTTCAACTATCGAATTCTTGAACGACACAATCGACCGTCAAATTGCAGCCACCGGCGCTGTGCGGTTGACCGTGCATTGGCCTTCAGGTACCGCAGCTCAGGCCATTCAGCCCTTCCGCTGTGGAGAACGCGTGGTTGCCGATGTGCGCCTGCTTGAGCCAGAGGTCTATCGCGATCCCGGTGTCTGGAGCCGCGCCGATTATCTACTTGACCAGGGCATCACGTCGACTGCGACGATTCATGTTGCCCGCATCAATCGTCTCGATCCTGCGCATCTGCCCCTGCTCGCTTCCATCGGTTGCCGCACCGCAATATGGCAGCACGCCACCACCGCGCGGTTACTGGCTTTACCGGCGGCCATGCGCAGCTTTCCCGCGCCGCTGCGGCTTTCACAGGACGACGCAATCATGCTCGCCGCAATGGTCGCCGGCGATCGCACCTATCTTACGCACAACCTCCGCGTGGGATTCGAGCGCACCGGCTCATTCCACATGTTGGTGGTTTCAGGTTTTCACCTGGCGATTGTCGCGGCATGCATCTTTTTCGTCACTCGCCGTCTGCGCCTGCCCCGCGTGCCCGCAACGCTGCTTACCATCGCCGCATCGCTGGCCTACGCACTCTTCACAGGCTTCGCAACGCCGGTGCAACGCTCGCTCCTCATGATCTCGCTGTATCTGCTGGGCCGGCTCATCTATCGCGAAAAAAGTCCGCTCAATACCATCGGATTTGCCTCCCTCTGCCTGCTCGCGGCCAGCCCGCGCAGCCTTCTCGACTCAAGCCTGCAAATGACACTCCTCGCCGTCGTAGTCATTGCCGGCGTCGCTGCGCCGCTGCTGCAAAACACAATCCATCCGTACCTCAACGCCACACGCAACCTCGAAATTACAGCGCTCGACACCAAGCTCCCGCCCAAAGCCGCCCACCTGCGCCACATGCTGCGCTACATCCGCATCTTGTCTCCCGCCACCAGCCCCATCATCACGCAGCACATCATTCCCTGGGCAGTGCGCTTCTCGATCCGCGTGGTCGAACTATTAATCGTTTCGTGCATCGTTGAACTAGCCATGGCTTTGCCCATGGCCGTCGAATTTCACCGCATCACGATTTTCGCCCTGCCCGTCAACATCGTCATTCTGCCGCTGCTGGCTGTGCTCATGCCCGCCGCGCTCCTCACCATTCTGCTGCTCGCCATGTGGCCAGCAGCCGCAACCATTCCCGCCATGGTCGTTGCTCTCGTACTTCATCTCGGCGTGGGCCTGGTGCATCTCTTCGGCGGCATGCGCTTCGGCGATGTGCGCGTGGCCACTCCGCTCGCATGGCAAACCGCGGCTTTCTGTTTCCTTTTAGCGGCAGCCATTTTATTTGCGCGTGGCACGCGGTTGCATCGCCGCCTCGCATGGGTCGCAATGCTTATTGCGGCCCTCGTTGCCGTAGTCCCCAGGCCAATTGACCACCCGCATAACGCTCTGCTCGTTGAAGCCATCGACGTCGGCCAGGGCGACTCCATTCTGCTCATTACGCCCGATGGAAAAACGTTGCTGGTCGATGGTGGAGGTTTTGGAGGCGGTCCGCGCCAGGCCGCGCCAGACTTCGACATCGGCGAAGAAGTAGTATCGCCCGCATTGTGGGCGCGCGGCATTCGTCATCTTGATGCGGTCGCGCTAACTCATGCGCATTCCGACCACATGGGCGGCCTGCCCGCAGTCTTGCGCAACTTCCATCCCGATGAGTTGTGGGTCGGAAAAAATCCGCGATTTCCCGAATACAACGCGTTGCTCAACGAAGCATACAGCCTGCATGCGCGCGTACTAAGTTTTCACTCGGCAGACGCCTTCAACTTCGGTCCAACCCAAATCCAAGTGCTCGCGCCCTTCCCCGATTACGTTCCCGCCCCCACGCCAACCAACAACGATTCGCTGGTGCTACACATGGTCTACCGCTCAACATCCGTCATGCTTGAAGGAGACGCCGAGGCGCCCGTTGAACATGCAATGCTCGCCGAGCCAAATCTTGCCAGCACTCTGCTCAAGGTTGGCCATCACGGCAGCATCACTTCCTCGCGGCCTGAGTTCCTGGCTCGCGTCGCTCCGCAGTGGGCAGTCATTTCCTGCGGACGACGCAACCGCTACGGCCATCCGCGACAAGAAGTGTTGGAAGAATTGCAGGCCGCGCACATCCACACCCTGCGCACCGATATGAACGGAGCGTCCTGCTTCCTGCTTAACGGAACCAGTCTGACTCCGGACTTTAACTGCACCGCGAAGTAGCGCCGCAACTCTATTTGTGCGCAGTCTTGGTTGGAGCCGGGCCAGCCACGGCCATGGCCTCGTCGATGGTCTGGTAAAGATCGTGGGTTGGTTCGCGCGATTCAAAATAGCGCGGACCCTTCGCCGTAGTCACAACCACAAACACAGTGGGAGTCTTGAGGATACCCACGCGCTTGCCCAAGTCAACATCGGCCTGCACTGCGTCCATCAGCTTGTTCCGCGGGTCCATGGCAAACGGTAAATTCACTTTGTAATATCGCGCAAAATTCTCAGTGAACCGGATCAGGTCTGCGCGAGTCTCAATGTATTGCTGATTGGCAAAAACCTGGTCGCGATAATCGTCGCCCAGCCCTTTGCCTTGCGCGTCAAACCAGCGAGCGTTCACTGCGGCCTGCGGCGACCACACGTGTCCCGGGATAAGAAAATCGTGTCGCACCCACGGAATCTTGTACTGCGCTATCGCCTTCTTCACCACAGGATTGGCGGCGGCGCAGGCCGGACACTCAAGGTCGGCAAATTCGAGAATCGCGACACGAACTCCCGGCGGAGGCTTGAGCGGCGAGGCATCCTGAACGCTCGTATATGCCGGCGGAGCGGCCTGGGCGGCCGAGAAAGTCGGGGCAACAAAAACCAGCGCGGCAGCCAGCATCAATACGCGAAGCCGGCCAACGCGGGTCCTCAGACCGTCGCAGTTCAGGGGAAAGTAAACCGTCGAATTCAGCATGGCAGTTAGACGTATTTCAAACCTGAGAAGTTTGGTAGCCGGAATCAGCGCGTCGCAGCCAGGGCCGCATCGAGAAGCTGAAACAGCTTGGTGCGGTCCACGACCTCCACAAACGGAGTCCCATGCGAACCATCGGTAACCACCCAGATCGTAGGCGTGT
>Ga0265338_10002295_pt1 | contig 29116 bp, 55 predicted proteins | sample 42126metaG_FD_193579 | JGI IMG/M metagenome (GOLD analysis project Ga0265338, IMG submission 193579) | Rhizosphere microbial communities from Carex aquatilis grown in University of Washington, Seatle, WA, United States - 4-21-26 metaG | ecosystem: Host-associated > Plants > Roots > Rhizosphere...
CTGACATTCAGCAATTGGTGGCAGATCAGAACGCCTATCGCTCTCAGGTCGGTCAAGAGCCTCTGGTACCAGGATTGGATTGTACGCTATATACGGTTCCTCAGACGACCACTGCAATCATCGGAGCCACATTGACCAATGTGGGTAGTTTTGGCTTTACTGGGGTGTTTAATCAGTTGAATGGGCCTGTTACGGCTGGGTTAAACATTCTTCCCCTAGGGCTCAAGGCTGTGTACCAGAGTTGGTATGTGGTGAAGTGTACTGGTCAATATGTTTCCTCGGATAGCAATTGGCATAGCTTCCAATTGAGTAGCGACGACGGTTCAAATCTGTATTTTAATGGTGGAATTGTTATTAATAACGATGGTCTACATGGAGTACAGACGGTATCTGGTACCAAATTCATTGAATATGGTTTTTACACCTTTGAGTTAGACTTCTTTCAGGCATCTGGTAACGAGGCTCTAGTTTTGAATATGGACGGAGCATTGTTGGACAATACTCACTACTATCATTAAGCTTAGTCGAGCGAGACTAAGTGCCGAAGGCTGGGGTATCCGATATTTATCGGTACCCTGGCTGTAACTCAGGAGTGAATTTTATGTCTAACAAAGTAGTTGTACAACGACACGAAGAAGGTAACAGATCCGAGTATTACTTTAACAGTTTAGATAAAGCAATTGAATTCATTAAACAATCAGAGAAAGAAAAGAAGTCAGAGGATGGCTATAAGATAGACGGTGCATATGAGATTTATATGCCACGTACCTATGGGCCAAAGGGTGATTTAGTGTCGGAGGAAAAACATGACTAAGGTACAAGCACACAACCTAAAGGCGGCTCTAATCATATTCCTAGTGTGTGGTGCGGGCTATTGCCTGGGTGGGCGAATCGGATTGGGTATTGGTTTAATATTAACACTTTTAATGCAGATAATGTAAATTATGAAAAGCATTTTTTTGATTACACTCTTATCACTTTCAGTATCCTTAACTGTCCAAGCAGAATCGTCACACGACGAATTGGTACATCTCACAGCGCATGCGGGAGCCTCTTACGCGATTACCATGATCTCAGATCAAATCTACAATAAGTTTTTGGGATGGTCACCTGACAACTCTCTACTTGGCGGCATGGTAACGGCATTGGCCGCTGGGAGCCTCTACAAGCTGGTCGAGACTGGAAAACCATCTAGTATGCCCAATGGCATCATCTACAATGGAATAGGAGCTATTGGCGCGGTAGGTACCATATTTGTTTTCGATCTTAACTTAGCTAATTGAATACTTCTTAGAAATATGAAGACAATATTTAAAGTTCTCGAATTCTCTTTTTGGCCCTTACTGTGCTGGGCGATCTATTTTTGCTGCCAGGGTGCCTACCCTAAACCTCGGTCCTTTTTCGTCAATCAGCCCATATCCGAGTGTCCACTGCTTCTTTCGTTGTTGTCCGTAATTAAGCGGCAACGTTTGTTTAACAAACTCAGGAGTGAATTTTATGACGGATACAAATGAGACATTAAGAGCCAAAGCTGTCTCTCTACTGAATAAGTTAGGAATTCGTAAAGAAGAAATATTGCCCAGCATTTGGAAAAGCTTTAAAGCCCAGACAATCCAGCTTATAGCAAACGGATACCGAGAGCGATTCATTGAATTAAAACTTCTTGAGCTGGCCAAGGTGAGAGCTACCACCTATGCACTGCGCCCTCGAGTATTGAACAAGTTTGATTACGTAGGAACTAATGGTGTGATTTCTACCAGGACCAAATCTGATAAAAGGAAGAGGGCATAAATGAAAAAGATTGTCGTTGAATTTACCGAGAAAGAGGCACAAATAACTTCTCATGCTCTGGAACGGGAATATGGCCAGGAAGCATGGAATATTGAACTAGCAGGCACCAAGCAATTACGGGAGCAATTCATTGATAGAAGGAATGTGGTTGAGGACGCTAAAAATAAATTAGATAAAGCGCTAGGCGCGCCAAAGGAGACCAAATGAAGATTGTGATGAAATACAAGAATAGAAAGCTGTATGATACGGAAATGTCCCGTTACATCAGTGTAGCAGAACTTGCTAAGCTGCCACTAGATAGCTTTAAGGTAGAAAAGCATCTAACGGGCGAAGACGTGACCACCGATACTCTTCTTGGCGCTCTCACGAGTGAAAATGTGGGAAGTGAAATTAAGGTTCAAGTGATGAAGCATTGTATTTCTGAACTACAAAACGGAGTGGAATTCTAATGAAAGAAATAAAGGCTAATGATGTTAGAAATTTGAGTGACGATCAATTATGCGCCATTGTCGCCCGCAATGAAGTAAGAAAGGTTGGACACACCCCTTCGAGCAAACCAATGTTATTTTCGGAAGTCTTTCGAGAGTACGCAGATGTTAAAAAGGGCATGTGTGAAGAACAAACGGTAAAGATAGAAAAGGCTCGTCGAAAGAAGTTGGTTTCTTATCTTGTTGAAAACTTTGGTATTACGGTTGTCAAGGGACAATTAGTCGGTACCATTATCACGGAGTAACAATGAAATTAACTACAGTAATCAGGTTTGTGATATGCGTTTCTTTTGGTGCATATTTAACAACGCTAGGATATACCGTCAACACGCGCCAATTTTGGATTCTATTGGGATTATTCATATCTTATGGGGTTGTTAGAAGTCTCGAAAAATATTAAAGGAGAATAAAATGGAAAGAAAATTCAAAGTAATTGTATTATTGGGTACCGTAACCGCTGAGGGAGATGACGAAGAGTCTCTAAAGGAGGCAGTTAAGGATGCATTGCTAGAGGCTGTTGAAAACGATGACGCTGGTGAGGTAGAACTGGACTTCACCGCTGAAGAAGCAGAGGATGATTAGTATGGATGTGACTATCCCTATCAAATTTAAGAAACAGCCGCCACTAATTGTCAGAATCGTTTTATTGGTTCCTCTTACCTTGTTCTTTTGGATGGCCATGTTTGGGATAGGGCTACTTATTCCATTTATTATTTTGTTTGGTAAGTATACTTATAAGGATAATAAATAAACTTATTACTGAAGGAAATAAACATTATGTCCGATAAATGGTGTGTTGGTCTAGTATCGGTAATAGGAGTAGCTTTTATAGCTCTATTGGTTTGGACTTTATTTATTGATGACGCGTATCATTCGGTAGAAGTTCATCCAAAGTTTAAGGCTGGCCAATGTGTCCAGTTTTCCGATGATTCTTTCTATAGTCGCTGCTTTGGCACTATTAAATCTTATGAGCGATATGACTATGTTCATAAGGGAGAATCAGCTAATGTAACTTACGGTATTCATTTCTTTTGTCAACAAGACGCTCTTATCCCCGCAGAGGGAGAGACAAATGAAATGGAAACAAAACTAAGGGTGTGTCAATGAAAATCCTTTTAATAGATGATCTGCGCGATCTAGACTATGTAATCGATAAATATCTGGGCAAAAGTACTACTGGTACAATCGGTTACATAGCAAGAACATACGAACAGGGCATAGAGGCTCTCAAAACTACGGGTCCCTTCGATCTCCTTTTCTTAGACCACGACCTTGCGAGTTTTGAGGGGGATAGGGAGAAAACTGGATATGACGTTGTCTGTTTTCTAGAAGCGAATTCTGAGTTGCTCCCTAGGAAAACTATTCTGGTTACCAGTAACCCCGTAGGACGGCAAAAAATGCAGACGGTTCTTGACAAGCTTTATGAGGATAAAGATGACCAAGATTAGAGAGATCAAAGTGGACTGCAAACACAAAGAAGGGCATCTTTATGCTATCGATATCATCGAAGGGCGATTTTGGGGTACACTTACTGGAAGTGATCCTGATGAAGTAAGAGTAAATAGATATTGTAAACAGTGTAGAGCGCAAATGGGCTATGTTACTCTATATGATAGTCTTTCAACATTAGAATTTACTTCTCCCGAATTTGATATGTGGTTTAAAGAGAAGAATGGTGAATAATGAAAACATTTGAACAACTTACTCCAAAACAAGCAATAAAAGCCCACGAGATTGCCTATCAAAGACTTCAAGAATCAATCGCTATTGGCCTTATTGTGGTTCCAGACGGTACCAATGAACATGACATGGCATTGGAAGCCGCACAAGGTAGTCAGTATGAAGATGATGGGCGTCCAATAATGAAGCCGATAGATGTACCGTTTTATTTTCAAGGAGGGTGTGTATGAAGAAGTCTGTGAAATCCACCGATCCCCGTAAGCCACAAATAGTTGGAGCATTAAAAAAAGCTTCTGGTGGCACCAAAGTGACATCTGTTAAGGAGATTGGACTGAATAGATTTGAAGGTCACTGTATGAAAATTATCACTTTTGTGAACCCCCATGGGTACACGATTAAGAGCGATAAGTACGAAAGTCTAGGAGTGTTTTCTATAACGGTGGAGGGTGTGTAATGGAAGAACTAAAAGAAATTCTTGAGAAACTTTCCTCTATAGAAAGTAAAATGGAAATAGTTTTAAATAACTACATTCAGAATCTCCCCAAGGCACAGCGTGAGAAATTAAGGGAAGAACTAAAGGTACTCGAAACGCGCGAATGGGAACGAAGGATGGGAGATGATTTATGAAAGAATATGTTTTAAAACAAGCCGATGAAAGCACAGAGGAAACTAAGGCTAGAAGTGCTTTTAAGGTTGGACTATTTCTATACGGTTATTGTCAAGGGCGCTTTGGCAGAGATTCACATGAAGATAAGAAAATTCTAAAAGTAGGTGATAATTCTATTACGGTAATGGAAAATGGAGTAGTTAGCACTTCTCTTCCTATTACAAGTTGGATAGAATTATTGGATAGTTCTAACAATGAACTGGAATCACGCAATACAAAGGGAGATTGACAATGAAGTTTAAATTCGGAGATAAAGTTAAAGTGGTTAAGGGTAAGTTTCACAAGGGGGGTACTGGAATTGTTGTTGGACTCTTCTATGAAGAAGAAAAGCCAAATTTACGTCGGTACCGAGTTGCCCTAGACCACGATACTCAGATTCACGCTTCCCATAGCTGGCTAGAAAAGGTTAATCCAAAGGATGAGCTTTTAAAGTAGGAGTATTTATGAACGCTACTCAAGCTAAGGCATTGGCTAAAAAGAATGCTAAAATTTCAGATGAATTATTGAAGAAAATTGAGAAGGCTGCAAAAAATGGATATAGTAGTTTAACTATTACCAATCTATTAGATAAGCCATTTACCGCTTCTGATCGCAGTGCGTTGCTTTTACACGGATATACGATCAGTAGTGCGTATGCTGCAACAGCAGAATCGTTTAAATATACAATTAGTTGGACTTAAAACTACTTGTCTTCTTTAAGTTTACTAAAATCTACGGAGCCACGTTTTTGTGATTCTGGTCTAGTGGCTAACTTTTCTACACGTTCCTTAATAGTATTAAATCTATTCTTCTCGCGCCTCTCAATATGCTCAACAAAAGCTTTTGATTCTTCTTTCTGCTTTTTCATGTAATTGGGATCTTCTAACTTGTAGATATCTTCTAGGATACCTTCTATCTCTTCGAACACATCTAAATCAGCGTAATTGGCCTCTAAGATGGTCCCTATTACCTCTTCCATGTCCATTTGGTATACTTGGGGTAGCGGAGTGTAAAATCGCTCACTGTAGGCCCTGCAAAACGATTTCCAGGTACTTTCCTCAGTTGGGGTGAGTAGGCTATCAATAGCCTTCAGTTTACAAAGTGTGAGCAAATCATTAAACATCATGAGGCTCTCTATATTTTAGCCTTCATTTTCTTCTTCTGGAGCATCGCCATCTTTTTTGGCCAATGCTTTCTCGGCTGCAGCTTTAGCTTTCTTAAGCATTTCATCCTTACGCTGCTGTAAAAGGGCCATATATTTGAATTGAGAGGCCACGGCGGCCTCTAAGATGGCTTCTAGGACTGCTTGGTCAGGTACATCCCCTGCAATGCCATCTACGCCCACTGAAGAGTGCCAAAAGGGAGGGGCAGAGACAACTCGATACTTAAGCTGTGAAAGCATATAGGCAGCATTATCCTCGGCACTAAATGCCAATGCAGCATTTGGACCAAGCAATTCTCTGTACAAACGCCCGGCAGCAAGCTGCTCTGAAGGCGTCAGATAGCATTTAAATTTAAAAATCCCCGCGTAAGTTCCAAGAATTGACCCTTCCATGCCCAAAGTCCAAGTGGCAACGTTTCCTTCGATGGCCAAGTCGGAACGTTTCAAGTAAGCATTAATTTCTTTTTTTGTCATACTTTATTTATATCACATCTTAAAAATAAACGAAAATTCTGAGTTATTAGCCAATGGGGAACAACTTTTCTGTATTGTATAGTTTATGAAAAGAGGGGAGGGGTTAGGGTTCTAACGAACTTTATATCATATCTTTTTAGCTAATTTTAAAAATAATTTTCAAGTTGACTTATTTTACGCAATGCAATAAGCTGGTGAGGTCGGAATAATCCGATCCAAACCGGAGTTACTCATGGTCAATCTAGATGGTTTTAATATGGTCGAAATTTCCCCAAACATCTGGTCTTTTGAAGTAATTAATGGCGAAACTTACACTGGAACTTTAAAGCAAGTTATCCTATTTGCTGTAAAGCATTATCATTTTAACATCTTAGATATCGAAGAAGCCATCAATGATATGATTGAAAATGAACATACCGTCGCACACTTCGGTATGTGGGGAACTTATGTATACGGATTTACCCCCACTGTTTCTGGAAGGATGGCAAGTTAATGAAAGCATCAGAAGCAAGAAAGTTTTCACAAGGAAAAGAGACTAAACGAATTTTATCAATGATTAAGTATGTTTCTGGATTTGGTATCAAATTCCTATCCCATCCCGGTATTGTTGATGATGAAACCAAGAAGGAATTGGAAGCACTTGGCTATAAGGTAAGCTTTCATAGGCCGGGGTTCTTTAGTTCTGGCTGGGATACAGATTGTACTGATATTTCTTGGTAACTAATTGTTCTTGCAAAACATTTGTACGATAAAAGTTCTTCTTATGAGGCGATTGCAACCTAGGACAGGAAGGGATAAAGAATGAAACGATTAGAATCAGGAAACTGCGAGAGCTGTGGCGTCGAGAAACTCGAAGTCTTTGAAACTAATGTCATTTACAATAAGCCAAGTAAAATGCTATGTTCCCTCTGTCGTGAAACTCATATTGGAAATGCCGCATTTTGGCCTGACCAGTATCGGTATGTGACGCCTCAGATGTTGGCTGAGGCAGTACACTGGCTATTAAAGGAGCTTAAAAAATGAAATCCTTAGATCGAATCAAGGCCAGAATCGTAGCGGCGACGCCGGAAATCGATGAAAACATTCTCGCGGAAGGGACGGTCCCAGAGTCCAACGAGCATGAGTCCAGCTTGATTGCCGCCAGCACCAGACTAAGAGACTTCATCGCCCATTCCCGTACTGACATCCAGCGCACTGTGGCGGCTTTGGAGAAGGCGATAGAGCAGCAGAATCAAATTTTACAGAGCATTAACTCGTTAACGTGGGGAGAAATTGCTGAATTCAAGGTGCAAATTGCGGAGAGGAACCAGAGGCAACTCAACCACATTCTGAGTGGTAGAGCGGACGAATAAGTATGATGACCGGAAGAGATTGCCCTGACTGTGGAAAGGCTCCCTTGGTTCTATTTTTTGACGGCTATCAGACCTATATACAGTGTAAGGATTGCTCGTTTGATGCACTTTATGGTGAAGGAAATCAGACTATGACCTCTATTCAAGACGATATCAAGGCGGTGCGGAAAACTCTAGAGGCACTAGATGGCGTTCCGGAGCTTCATTTGTCTCGCAAGTTAGATCCCGCGATTAACCGCATCCTCACCGAACTCGAGGCCCTTCAGGTGGAGAAGAAGGAGTTGGTAAAGGCATTACATTTCTATGGGGATAGAGAAAATAATACACCTACTGGGAATTTGTGTGAAGAATCGGGACCGGTGTGGACAGCACCGAGCGCTGTATCTTGGGACAACGGCGACATAGCTCGCGACGTTCTCTCAAGGGTAAGGGCGGTATGACCATAGGCGATATTATCATTCTTATAGAAGAAAGAGAACAGCTTCTCAAAATACTTCACGAACAACATAACAATAAGGAGTACTCCCAGAAAAGCCTACAGAGAGACTCTGACCGAATTGCGGAAATTGAGGGCATGGAAGTTGAAATCAAAGATTTGAGCGGAAAGAGCGAGGGATAGGAAGTGATCTATTCTTGTGGAAATAGTAGAACTACGCTATGGGGACGCATTAAATGCTTTTTCTCTTTCCACTGGAACCTTGGCAGAAGCAATCGGAGAAAGAAATGAATTCAATCCACGACGATATCGCGACAATTAGAACGCTATTGAGGATTTTTCCGCCTGATACCGATCTCGAGGCAGTCTCAATATTAGAACGCATCCTTGTCTCCCACGAATCTCTTGAGAAGGGAATCGAACAACTTCTCGTGAGCGAGCGCGGTAACGAAGCGGCCCTTAAGATTGAGCGCAAGTTAGTAAAGGAGCTTGAAGCGAAGGTGGCGCGGTACGAGAAGGACTTAATAGAGGTTGATAAGGTTATGGGATTTATTTTGAACCGAGATCATACACGTGGATATCCCACACCGAAAGAATGGGCTGAGACAGTGGAAATGGTGTTGATGGCCCGCAAGGAATTGGAGGGGAAATGAGTATTCATAATGATATTCGAGAAGTAAAAGAATCACTTTGTAGATACTTCAATCCCAATGAAGCGGAAGCAATTGCGCGTATCATCACCTCTCACGAAGCGCTTGAGGCAAGGGTAATTCAACTAGAACGAGGATTGCCCAATGAACTTGCTCTGCAAAGACTGCAATACGCACAAATTCAGAAACTAGAAGAGAAGGTGGTTCGGTATGAGAAGGCGCTACGATTCTATGCGAATGCAAAATCATTAGCCACTCTTGGAACGGATACTAGCGTCGCTGAAAACGGCTTCAATCTGAAATTGGGAAAAATAGCCCGCGAGGCATTGGAGAAAAAGTAATGAAAATCATTCTTATTTGTTTTGTTTTTCTATGCTTGACAGGTTGCGGCAATATGCCCCTCTATGAGGCCGAAACAATTGCTCAGAAATCTTATGAAATAGGATGCATAGAGCGTGGTACCGGTAGCCCTGTAGATAACTTGCAATGTCATATGTCGTCAGAAAAGTTCCATAATGAATTACAAAAAGTATGGGAGCGATAATGAATATAGACAATGGCGAATTGATGCAGGAACGGACACTTACAGTAATTTCTCATGGCGAAGAACGCGGTAAGTCAATCAGGAACAGGGTTACTATTCCACAAGGAATGATTGTAAGCGTCATAGCAAGCGAAAATCCTGTTCAGAAAGCTGGCGGTGGAGAACAACATAAGGTTCACGTTTTGCTTATGGACGGAAATCAATTAGAGTTATATATTAGCGGTGCAGATCTGGCTACTTTGGAACGAGCAGCAGGCCTATATTTCACTCCCGCTTAGGAGACTTATGTATTCCTGTTTAGTACACGGTTGGACTAGTCATCAGAATATGTGCCCTGTCTGTTCCTCGCTGATGATTCATTACACTTCTTCGTCTGCACTCGAAATACCGGCAAAAAAGGAAATTACCGACAAAAAGAATCATTACGCATTATATAGGGGTGCCGACGGCAAATCCTTCGGGCCCTTTGAGGCCATTTTATTCGGGATATTTAGGTGCAGCGAATTTCTGGAAGATGTCTATCTGTTAAATATCGGAGATGAAGTTGCGCTGGTAGACGTTAATGGGTCGGTATTAAATAAGAGATTGATTATCGAAAGTGTGACTTCAAATGAAAAAGATGAAGGGTTTACGGTACTAGTAAAAGAGTTAGTGGATTCAAGATGGTATATCGACTAGCCTATTCTTTTCCAATCATCTTGGTAAGCAATTCTAGGATATTTTTAGATTGTTGACGAAGTTCTTCCCGTAATTGTTCGATCTTTTCTCCAAGATTCTTAAGCTCAGAATTATGAGTTTCTTTCAGATGCTCGAGATCTTTTTGGTTACTCTCTTTGTAGGTCTTGAGTTCTTGGGATAATTCGTGGATTTGAGTTTCCAGCTTATCCCTAAGGGCACTATCGGCCTCTTTAGCGGCCTGTAGAATAGTAGCGGCTTGTACCTTCTTTTGACGCTCAGAATCCTTGGCTATCTTTTTTACAGTCATATAAGCAGTTCCTAGCGCTGTAATCATCGCTGCAACGCTTAAGAGGGCTGATATATTAACTGGATCGGTCATATCTTAAAGATTGCTATAATCAATGAGGCGTGATATATTTATGTTGTGTGTTTCTAGCTGTTTAACAATTCTACTGTAAGTAGGTGATTTTATGACACAAAAGCTAAGCGATTTTATAGCTATCTTTCTAGGCGTCCGCAAGACATTGATAATGTTTGCGTTGCTTTTAATCGGCATCGTTTTTCGAATTAAGGGATTAATCAACGGCGACCAATTGGTCAGTCTTCTTCAGGGCACCACTGTTGCATTTTTCGCGGCCAACTCAATCGAGCATGTAGGCGAAACTATTAAGCATTATGTGAATTCAAAGGGCGAACAGGTAACTGAGGAAGAAGCAGTAGTCGGAGATTCAGGAGGTTCCAATGGGAGCTAAATTAAAGGCATATCTACAGACCTTTTATTCCAAACTGACCGCCGATGTTTCCGATCTTTGGCAGCGAGATAAGGCATTTTTGGTGGTATTTTTTGCGATCATAGTTGCTTTAAAATTTAACAGTGCCCTAATTAGCATTATTAGCCTTAGTGCTAAGCGTTTATTTAACTCTACTACCGCAACCACCAATGCTCTTCAAAAAGAAGAAAATAGCGCTAATGATCAGGCAAATAAATTGGTGGAAGACGCCAATAAATTACCCAATTCCGAAGGGAATGTAAATGACGACTGGAACAAGTAAGGTTCTTTTATGGGTCATAGTCATTGTTTGCTTGTACGCAAGCATTTCTAAAATTTACCATACTTTTACAGATGAATATTCTTTACAGGAGATCATTCGAAATGAAGCTCAGAAATTGCATAATTAGTGTTTTAGTTATTGTTTCGCTCCTTTTCTCTCAGATTGCATATGCGGATTGCGATTTTAAGACTGGGATTACTCCGGGTCCGAACAAGACCTTTGTGTATAATGAGGCCTGCCATCAAAAGGTCGGGGCTTTAGTTCAAGATAATCAAGTGAAGACACAGCAAGTGACTGACCTAACCAAGGCAATCACTCTCAAAGATCTAGCTATAAAGGATAGCGATAAGCGTGCCGCCGATTGGATGAACACCAGTGGCACACTTGAGAAGCGCGTTCAAGAAGTAGATAAGCTAGAGAGTACCAATAAATTTCTTTATTTTGGTCTTGGAGTATTAACCACATTTCTCGCTGCCTACGGCGCCGCTAAGCTGGTAAATAAATGAGTTGGGGTGGCATAATTCCAGCCAGTATTTTGATTGATGAGAAAGAAATTTCTTATTATGTTTATTGGCATATTAATCCAATTACTGGGCGCATTTTCTATATCGGGTTGGGTACTGGCAAGAGAGCTTTTGATAGAAGTGGTCGTGGTAGAGCATGGAAGAAAGTGGTTAGCGAACTAAAGGCTCAGGGGTTGGTTCCGAGTATAGTGATTGTCGATAACTATCCATCTAGAAAAGACGCTGCTAAGAGAGAGAAAAAAGAAATTCGTCGAGCCTTGAAAATGGGATATTCTCTAACCAATATAATTGGATTTAAGAATTTTACTGAAAATGACAATGAAACATACGCATTGATTGGCGACATATTTAGAAATGAAAGAATTGAGCTGGGGATGACACAGAAAGAGGTAGGCAAAATAGCCTCGTTAACCCAACAAAGGGTGGCCTCCATAGAAGCTGGAACTAGAAATTTTAGATTTGGAACGGCAATTAAAATGGCTAAAGCCCTTAAATTAGAGATTAATTTTTCAAGGGGAAAAAGAAATGGTTAGATATCTTATATTTGCATTTCTTATGATGTTATCCGCGTGTACCACTCCCGAACCTGTGGAGAAAATGCCCACTTTTAGTTTTGGTGCAGCTGTCTATCTATCTGACAGTTTTTATAAGGGGTGTAAGGGGCATATAGTTGATTTTAGACGTTGCGTCTATATCAATAACGTCAGAGATATCTGTTACGCTATAGATGCCACATGTACCAATTCAAATGGCACTTATAACGTTAAGAAGAATTTAGATTTCATTCACGAAGAGGATTTGGTGCAAGATGAAAGCAATTAAACAGATAATTGTTCTTAGAACTGATTTGAAGGTACGGCGTGGCAAAATGCATGTCCAAGCTGCACACGCAAGCCTTATGGCCTATTTACGGGCATGCGGTAGTCGTGACAGCATGATGGTCACCTACGAATGGTTACAAAAATACAATCAAACCAAGATTTGTGTTGGGGTCAATTCTGAAGAGGAACTATTGGCCATTCATACTAAAGCACTACAGGCCGGAATACCCTGCGCCTTAGTAACCGATGCTGGAAAAACAGAATTTGATACTCCTACGAACACGGGCTGTGGTATTGGTCCGGCAGACGCTGATGAGATTGACAAAATCACCAAAGAGTTGAAGCTATTATGAGATGGGATAGAAAGGCACTTCCATTGCCCAAAGAGGGTGATGTCAGAATCATGATCAGATTCGCATGGATACCCAAAGAAGTTGAAGATAAAGTAGTATGGTTAGAGAGTTATTATAGCCATCAGGTATATCAATACACTGATAACATTGATTTTACCAATAAGGTTTATAGGTGGGTTGAAACCGATAGAACATTGGTAAGCCTATATGAAGATGTATTATAAACGAGGCATTTAAGTTATCATGATTAAATGGTTAATGTTACTGTTGTTTTTTCTTTATATCCCCGTTCAGGCCGACTCACTTGAACTTATGGGTGGCTCTTTAACGGAGCATTATCAATCGAACCCGGAATATGTAGGTAAAATTGGCACAGGAAACGGCCTTATCTACAATGCCCTCGTTGGAGTTCGTTACAATTTTGATAATTATCGAACTAAATGGTACACTTCGACAGAAATTTTTGGCGGTCTAAATTCAGTCCACGAAGGGATGGTCGGCGCGGCCGGTGTTTTGGGATATAGTGTAATAAATGAGTTTCTGTATACGGGTGCCGTCATAGGAATGTATACGCAGAACCATTCTGCATTTTTAAACAGAGGATTAGTTCCTTTCAATCTCACACAAATAGGAGATTACGATCTGGTACCCGTAGTAGGAATAGAAATCAATTTTAAGTTAAATTTAACTGACGCATTATACTTGAAGCTTAATAATTTGATAACTCCTATTTTAACAAACACATCGCTTTCATTGGGGGTAAAACTATGAGATCGGGTATAGAGAAAATGAAAAAATGGTTGATCGACCTAATTTGCAGTCGAGTTTTTAAGATGCAGAGAATTCAACTCACCTCCATTCATGGAGATATGAATGGATACGTAATTATTAATAAGTCAATCCCCAATACGAGGAAGTATTAAGTGAAAAAACGATTGTATAAAAGCGGAACCACGTGGTGTTTCTGGCGTTGGACCATTACTGACAGTGAATATATTACTCGCCTTCATCTAATAAAAACCCCATGGTTTGCCGTTTGTCTACATTGGCTAAACAAGCCTGATCCTGAGCCTTATCTTCACGATCATCCAGTATCCTTTCTTTCTATAATTTTGAGAGGTGGCTATAGTGAGACCAGAGTAATGGATGATGAACCAGCCAAAATTGTTAAACATAACTGGTTTAATTTTGTCAGAGCGACCCCAAAAGATCGCCATACCATTATTTTGGTTAAACCCAAAACTTTAACTCTAGCATTAATGGGTCCCAAAGTTAGAGAATGGGGATTTCATTCTGAAAACGGTTGGATTCTTTGGAAAGACTACTATACGGCGCAGAGAGCGGCACGCAACAAGAATAATTGATTTAGGATGGCATTCTTACCGATTGAATCGCTTCAAACAGTTCTGGGTGGGCATTAAAAATTGTAAAAAGATCTGCTGGAGCAATTGATCCCTTACCGTACCCCGCAAAAATATATCCCAATCCACACGCTGTAAGATAGGCCACACAAAGTTGTGAGCAGATCATTCCCTCATTAAACCAATTATTCTGTGATTTAATATCACGTCCAAGTAGACTATTGATTTTACGCCATATAAAATAAATGTATTGAAAAAATCCATATCCAATTTCAAGATCGTTTAAGATAGACTGCATAGCCTTATCTTTGATGCTTTGGTCAATCTTGATGTTCCATAGTTGATAAGAGGCAGCTTGATTATTGGAATATTCTGTGTCGAAACGAATGTAATCGACACCTCCACCGGCTGCTTCTATACACATTGGGAAGCTCAAGACATCGGGCATGGTTACAAAACTATGGCTGAACTGAGATTGAGTAAACCAGCGAATACACTTAGAAATAAAACTAGATTCTGTAGTGGCTAATACTAAGTTTCCTGAATTCATTATGATGTCCTCATGCCCCATTTAAGGTTGCAATAAAAGTTTCCATTGACGGTAGCCGTGGCAGAACGCTGAATAGAGATATTGAGATACATCCCCGATGGAATAAATCCGTACCAACCCAAGGTGGATACTTCTGTAGGGAATACTGGATGTAATGCCCATCCCTGATTTGCCGTGGGTACTTGGATATCGCTATAAGTGCCTATTACAGTTCCAGCTCCCATACCAAGAAGATTGTCATTATCAGTAATGGTTATACCGGTAACAGCATCTCCATCTGCTCCTGGATAGAACCACGCCTCGCCTTCATCTATGTATCTGCCGTTAGCAGGAGGATTAACGCCATTAAACGTCCCAGGAATTTGCAACGTAACTGTGGCAGAGGCTCCGGGGGCGATGTTACTAGATTGCATATTGCTCATCTGCAATAGATAGGCGACTTGTTCAAATTGAGTCCTGACATTTCCAACTGGAGATGCATTGGCAGATGGCATGAAGTTGGTTTCAAAATCTAACTGATCGCCCGTTGAGGGCGATGCGATGGAGATTTGTGTGATTAATTCTGATTGTCCGTCAACTGCCCAAATGTAATATGTGTCAGGCGTAGCAATGTACTGTACGCTAAGATTTCTTGCGGTCACAAAAGCTTTAAGTGTTGTCCAATCTGTTCCTAACTGCATAATTCCTCTTTAGTATTCGTACCCATTTATCAATAATTGGCCATATCCAACGGCTGCTGCAGTACCAGTAGCACCACGACCAATCATGGAAATTCCTATTCCAGTTCCAGCTGCAAATTCTAAACCATCTGGAAAGGAGATGACTTGCGTCTGTGAAATTCCAGCCGTAGCAGATTCACCACCGATGCTCCAAATAGCGACAGCTGGAGAACCAATGGCTGCTACTCCACCAGTATTTGCTCTCAGTGTAAATTGAGCAGTTCCAGCAGTAGTAACTGCTATATAAGTCATAGATATACTTATAATTCTGTAAGTTTTTCCTGCAGTAACAACAGCTGGAGTAGTGGTTGCACCGACCGCAGCATTACTTTTATATCCCGTTAAAGACTGCAAAGTATCGGTTGCGGTAGTTACTATCTGCGTAGCCATGAAATAATTTGTGACATTTCTTCCTACATCTTTTAATTCTTGAATAGGTCCAGCTATATAGACGCTGCTTACATTGTTGCTTTCAACTATAACGGGCGTGGCTGTTCCTGTCATTGCTGAGATGGCTCTGATTCGAAAATTAGTACAACCAGCAACGTTTAGAGCCCCAGAAAAGTTCTGAGTAAAACTGGCTTGAACTCTGCCAATTCCAATTTGATAAACCGGACGCGCGGTCCAGCTACCGCCAGCATCAATACTAACTTCTACTTGTAGGGTACCTGTCCAAGTTCCCGTGTACTCGATTGTCACTGTTTCTATAGATTCAATACTGTATGAATTTACTGAGCCCGCAGTAGGAGTTCCGGTATAAATTACTTGACCATTAGCCCCAGTTGTAGATGTGGTAGCCAAATCATTTGTTGTAATGCTTTGACTGATTGGGTTTGTATCAGCAAAAATGTTATGATCAGCATTTGTTCCTTGACTAGAATTCCAATTAATGGTAGCAGTACCAGAAGTATAGAGGGCCGCACGCATTCTTACTTCTTGAAAACCACCACAAGCAACCGAGTACATCTCATTTGGTGCATTGTTGGAGCCTTGGACATAACCAAAGGTTATATTGTAAGCTTCAATTGAGTCCCAATTGGTGCCATCCACCGTACCTTCCCAAAGATAGGTAAGTACAAATGTACCAGCGATCCAGAACGTAACCATTGAACAGCCCTGAGTATTGGCTATAACGGTACTATTTAATGCCGTAAGTGTTCCTGTACCATTGAGATCTAGGCCGGGAGCAGCTTGTCTTACGAAAAGAGCTTGTTGAGTGTTTATTGCAGAAGAAGTGATGGCATTTCCAGAACCATCATAAGTATTAGCTGCAACTCGTAAAGTTTGAGCACTAGTAGCGCCTGCGCCAAAGTTTGCGGCCCCAGTTGCATTGCCAATCTGAGATGCGGTTCGTAATGTTGTGGCTCCAACAGTTCCGTAGTTAGTATCGTACGGAAATGTAATTGCGGCATCAACTAATAGTCTACCAGCAGAATCTAATTGCAATGCAGCTTGTTGACCAGTAGTTAGAGTAGGAGGAGTAGAGTTGTACTGACCACCAGCTAAACTTGAAAATCCAGCAACGGCGCCCGGCGTTACGGGGCCATCAGAATTATCTTTTACCTGTAAATAGCCGGCAGCTGTTATAACTGCTATATCTCCAGCATTGTCTGTTAACTTGATGGGATTGTTTATATATACGGTGCTAGGTCCAACCGCTTCTGTAATCCTAACTATAGCGGTACCTGTTATTGCGGTTGTAGCTCTTAATCTGAAATTGGTGTATCCTACAGTATTCGCTCTTCCAGTAAAGTTACCGGTAAATGCATTTAAGATGTAGTTTGTACCATCTTGTGGTACAGAATTTGGAGACCATGTGGTCCCTCCATCCATGCTTATTTCTACTTGCAGTGTCCCCGTCCATGTCCCAGTGACCTGTACTATAACTGCATATTCATTGGATAGTACAAATGAAGCTGCCGATCCGGCAGTTGGAGTGCCGGTTATGAAGTTTTGACCGTTGGCCACTACGGTCGTAGTTGACGCTGTATCTTGAACTGTAATATTTTGTGTTGCAGGCGATACCAGAGTTGGAGGAGCGACTAATAAATAACCAGAGGAATTTAATTGTAAAGATGCCTGTTGACCATTTGTCAATATAAGCGGTGTGCTATTATAGATACCACCGCCCAATAGCGATTTGGTACCGGCAGTTCCTCCATTAACAGATCCATCGGCTAGATCTGAAGTTACCCAAGGAGATGTGCCCTGTGTGGCGAATACATTAAGGGCTCCAGAAGTAGATGAGATAGCGTTTCCAGAACCATCATAGGTGTTAGCTGCTACTCTTAATGTCTGTGCTCCAGTCGCCCCTGCTCCGAAGTTAGCTCCACCCGTAGCATTACCGATTTCTGAGGCAGTTCGTAAAGTGGTTGCACCGACCACACCATAATTAGTATCATATGGAAAGGTGACATTTGCATCAACTAATAGTCTACCAGCAGAATCTAATTGCAGAGCGGCTTGCTGTGTATTAGTGAGCGCAGGAGGGGTAGTATTAAAGACACCACCAATCAAGGAAGAACTGGAAGCCGCAGTGCCTGGACTTACTGGACCATCGGAATAGTCCTTAACAAACATGTTGCCGTTGACATCGGCGGTCACATAGTTTACTTGATTACCTATAGAGTCTTGGCCAACTATCTGTACTTCATTATTTCTTTCTATGTAAGGAAGGTCAGACATTTATAAATCTCCACACTTATTTCTTTATCTTATATCTCTTACATCATAAAGAAAAGGGGTTGTGTTTATTAAACACTACCCCTTTCGATTAATTCAGTAATTTTTACTGTTCTATTCCAGAAAGCGTGGAATAGAGGTCCATAGCAGCCTTATCTAAGTTAGTAAGGATATATCGGATTCTTGCACCCGCCACCTGGTATTTTGCAGTTGGTACTGGGATTAAGATATTGCTATCTGCTGTGGAATTAAATCCAACCCAAAAAGAATTGAAGGTGCCAGAACCAGCAGCCGTTTCATATTGAACTTCTATTTTCATTAGACCGGACGCACTGGCATAGTGCTGTTTAGTGTAAAAAGTTTTGCCAGCAGTTACAGTATAATCTACGTTAACTGATGCATTTTTTGCAACAGAGGCGGAAAGAGTGTAATGATCTACTGCAGTTCCGGGTATATCAGATTGGGACACGAAGACCGGATTGGTGGGCGAATTAACTGCTCCACCGCTAGTAATAGCAATCGGCCACGCGTTCGCCGCAGTATTTGGAGCGCCCTGGTTTGCTACGACGCGAAGCGTCTGTGCCCCAGTGGCACCAGCATTAAAGTCAGCGGCTCCAGTAGAATTACCAATTTCGGCTGCTACGCGTAAAGTTTGCGCTCCGACTACTCCCCAGTTAAAATCAGCAGCCCCAGTTGCATTGCCGATCTGAGATGCGGTTCGTAGAGTATTAACCCCTACCGTTCCATAGTTTTCATCGTATGGAAATATGACATTTGCATCAACCAATAATCTACCAGCAGAATCTAGTTGTAACGCAGCCTGTTGACCAGTGGTTAGAGTAGGCGGTGTTGAGTTATATTGTCCACCAGCCAACTGTGAAAAAGACGCTACTGTTCCAGGAGTTACTGGACCGTCAGCCTGATCCTTAGTTATCCACGGAGAAGTTCCCTGCGTAGCATTTACATTTAATGCCCCGGCTGTGGAACTGATAGCATTACCAGATCCGTCATATAAATTTGATGCTACGCGTAATGTCTGTGCATCGGTGGCACCAGCTCCAAAATCTGCAGCTCCCGTCGCATTACCGATTTGTGAAGCTACCCTTAAAGTCTGTGCGCCAACGGCACCATAATTAAAATTGGCTGCGCCAGTAGCATTGCCAATTTGTGCGGCCGTTCTTAGGGTGGTCGCACCAACCACTCCATAATTGGTATCGTATGGAAAGGTAATATTAGCATCAACTAACAAGCGACCAGCAGAATCTAGTTGTAACGCAGCCTGTTGACCAGTGGTTAAAGTGGGTGGAGTAGAATTGTAAACACCGCCCGCTAATTGAGAGAATGTTCCTGCAGTTCCACCGGTAACCGAACCATCTGCCACATCTTTAGTGATCCAAGGAGAGGTACCCTGAGTAGCATTAACATTTAATGCCCCAGCAGTAGATGATATTGCATTTCCCGAACTATCGTATAAGTTTGATGCTACTCTGAGAGTTTGTGCATCAGTAGCTCCAGCTCCAAAGTCTGCTGCACCAGTAGCATTACCAATTTGCGATGCTACTCTGAGAGTTTGTGCACCAACAGTTCCATAATTGAAATTAGCTGCTCCAGTTGCGTTGCCGATTTGTGCTGCAGTGCGTAAAGTAGTAGCATCAACAGTTCCGTAATTAGTATCGTATGGAAAGGTAACAGTAGCGGAGACTATCAAAGCACCGCTAGAAGTTAATTGTAAGGACGCCTGTTGCCCGTTGGTTAGAGTGATAGGGGTAGAATTATAAATACCCCCAGACAATTCGGAAAAACTCGCCGCAGTTCCGCCTGTGGCTGAACCAGATGCCTGCGTCATTACATCTAATGCGCGTTGAGCACCATTTGCTTCCGTGGTAACATAATGACCAGAGGCATCTGCGATAACGGAGTATTGGCTGCCGTTAGCATCAACCTTAGCCTGCTGCGTAGCTGGATTGGTAGCATCACCAAGCTTGACGATAACATCATCCGGGTTTACCTGACCCGGTAACTGTGATCGTATTGGTAATTCACTATTATAGTCTGCCATGATAGCCCTCTATTATACTTGTTTTTGCATCTCTGCAATTTTGGCTTTAAGTTCTTCTTCTCTAGCAATAGACACCGCTATGCTGGCTTCAAGCCTTTGAATTTGTTCTTGAGATTCCAAGATTCTGAGTTCTTGCTCTTCTCTGCCTGCATTGACTCGTTTGTATTCAACTTGTAGCTTTTTAAGTTCGTAATTGTTCATTGGTTTCTCCTAATAAAGATTGGCGCAATAGCTTTATTTCTATACAAATGTTATATCATATCAAATGCTTGACTAAGAAATTAATAGTATCTGTATTCTGGCATTATAATTTGCCGAATAAGGTCTAGGATTATTGACTTGTATCTTAACGATATCACCAGCAACTAATGATAATCCAAAGCCAATTCCATCAGTAAAATCAAACATTTGTGTCAAATCGCCACCGAACATAGTACGAACGGTATCCTGAATTGCTCCATTGATAAATATATCGTATCTACCTATATTCTCTCCAGAAACTGCCCCTCTCTGCAGTATCGCTGTCTTACCGCCAGGTACAGTATATGTAACTATTTGAACGGTTGCCCCGCTAGCCACTGATACTTGATTGTACGTGTTTATAACAGGGTTGGTAGTAACACCCGATTCAACTACAACGTTAATAGATCCATCTGGATTGGGTTCTATGTAGTTGCCATTGGTTCCTTTGACCTCTACCGTACTTATGCTTATAGATCCTTCGATCGCTACGGGTAATGGATTATTATCATCGTAGAAATTGCCATATTGATCTACCGCTACGCCTCTTATGGCTACAGTAGGATCTGCCTCGTAGACAGCAGTATCGATATCGTCAATGCCTATTCTATTTTTGTCTTGTATTTGAGCGCCTATAGCGGCATTTAAGACTACAGTGTAAGCGCTGATATTGAGAGGGGTTCCCGGTATCTTATTGTCTATGGCACCAACCACCACGGAGGTGGGGAATACCACTTTAATTTGGACCGGTAAATTTGGTAAACCAGTAGCGGTGAGGTAAGCCGATTGCTTTGTTTTAAAGCCGTGGGCACTAGCGAGGGTAATTAACCCAAATTCGCCGCCATCGGCAATAAAGGGTTGCGGTGGAACTAAATTCCACTTTTTCTCTAAAGCCATAAATTATCCAATCCTTTTACGGAGTTATGCCCTTGCATAACAAAATCCCTGACCTTTCAGGGCATAGTGAAGATTGGAGCAATATGCTATTCTACGACGATTTCTTCGAGGGCAGATGCTTCGGCAGCGGATAGCTGAACAGATGCGCCTAAGTCATTGATTTTAATAGAACTTATAGGTACACTGACTTCAAGAAGTGACTGTAGTTCTTCTGAGAACTTTTTCATATTCTCTTCTGATAACTTGACATTGCCGTTTTCTTCTAATTCTAGTTTGCCATCTTCTTTTACAGTTCCAAGCTTTTTAAGTGCTTCCATACGCGACGCATCATACTTGGCAATTTCATCTTGGATTTGTCTACTGATGCCTTTAACTAAAAAAGCCGCGCGTAGAGGCAGATCTTGGGTGGCGAGCTTTCTGAAAGCATTTTGGAATACAGGATTAACAACTTTTCCTAATTTCATAGTTTTCTCCTAATACAATACTTATATCATAAGTATTTTGATGAATAAGTCAAAAACAATTATATCATGTAAAAAGAAAACCCCCTGATTTTCATCAGAGGGCTTTCTATTAGGAGGTGTGTATGAGAGAAACTTACGGGTAACTGGTTGAGCCAAGTTCCGCGTCTCCGATCGTACTTTCGTCGGTAACAGCGGTTCCTTTGTATGTGATGTTTACTTTGCTAGATGCTCTGGCATTATAGTTCACATTATTGGTTTCCGGAATGCAATTGATGATAGTAGCTAATGGGGTTCCAGGATTTTGTCTGTCATGAACAGTCAAAGTTAGACTGCCCATATTGATGAGGTCTGCAAGGGTTGGAAACTGTCCTAACGCCTTAACGCCTTTTCCATAGACGCGGAATCCACTGCAGCTCACAGTAACTGCCGAATAAGCAGTGACGACAATTTCTTGTGGTCCGTACTTGCCGAGTGTATGAATATCTTCCGTAGTTAAACTTTCATTGATAGTAATACTATCAAAAATTCCTACAACAGCTCCACCGAGAGCATCAGAACTAACATAGGTTCTGCCGCCAGTAATTGTTTTAGCTGTTAAGGGCCCAGCTGCTGGACTTGGTGTTTGATTAAGTGCCATAATTATCTCCTATTAAACTCCTGCGCTTCCAGTGATTTGAGAAACGTTAATGTTAATCGGGATGAAGTAAATTGCCGTTGCAAGCTTGATCTCGACAGCTACATCCATTTCTGGTGCGTTGATTGTGATACTTGCGTTTTTGAATCCCAACGGTGCATCGCTGCTAGAACCAATTAATTTTAATTTTAGATACCCATCCATCTTTTGCGTTAAGAATGATAGCGCAGAAGCTGGAGTGACATCAGCTAAAGACTGTCCTACAAACTGAGTGAAAAAGCTTTGAGCTAAATCGAGTGCGATTAAGTCAGAAGCATATACTGCTTGGATAGAATTGTATACGAAGTTTGTATCAAAACCATACGTAGTTTGATCGCTAACCCAATATCCAGCTCTTCCGATATCCTTAGAAAGGAAAAGAAGACCGGCAGAGAGTGCGTCCTCAACATCGCCAGGACTACCAGAGTCAAATCCGCTCGGATCTACAAAACTGATAAGATTTGCAGCTTTGTTTAGAATGGATTTATAAAATCCACCAGCCTGCATACCAGCCGCTAAACTAGAAGCAAACCAGGGCTGGAATGTCTTGATAACTCCTTGAGAGTTAACCTGCATAACCCCCTGCATAGTTAGAGAGCAACGATAATTTGCAAGGCTCTGAGCTTGAACTTTAGCATTTGCATAGGTTCCCAAGAAAGAAAGAATACAAATTCTATTTTTCTTAAGTGAAGGAGTACTGTATTGAATGCAATGGCTTTTCGTTGCTGCATTAACAGCCGCTATGGTATAGGTGCTTGCCGGATCGGTCAATCCTGCCGCAATATCCAGACTTGCATCTTCTGAGAATAAAGGAACGATAATGTTACAGTTAATACCGCCAATTTGGTTCAGAACGTTAATAACGTCAGCTGCCAAAGTAGCCCCTCTGGTACCACCAGATAAGAAGGTCAGCGTTCCAGGAATTGGAAGACCGGCAAAAACATTAGGAGTAAAGCTAAAAGAAGATGAAGTTCCCATCGTTGTTTGAAATAGATAAGCTGCATTCTTAATACGGCCAGGCTGAGTACTAGCTTCAGACGATGCAATTCCAATCGCAGTCACTCTATCTAGAGCTGAAGGGGGTAACTGAACTGCTGAAGGATTAGCCGATGCAGAATATCCAGACTGAGAATTGATAAACGTAGCTAAATCACCAATAGTGGTAAATTGAGATAAAGGAATTGACAAGTTACTTCCCGATCCACCAGTAACCGTAGTAGTCAATGTAGTAGCATTAATAGTCAAAGTACCGCTAGTACCTTCGTATCCCACAGAAAGAGAAACACTAGGTGCTATGTTGAAAATTTGATTGATTCCAGCACTAGCATTTAAGATCTGAACCTCAACTGCCGGCTCTTCGCTAGAAACATATAGACCTTCGGTTAATCCAAGAGCAGCTAAATCACCAGGAGTAGAATCAAATAGCTCGAATGATTGCCCAAACCCATTGGCATAAGAACCCGCCTCAATAGCCATAGTAAGAATTACATTGCTAGATAAACCAGCCGATGCAGTAATTCCAGCAGGAAGCAAGAGATTGAGTTCCTCAACCAATTCGGCAATATCAGAATGAGTAGAACCGATGATTACGCCAGGAGGAAAATTAGTAATCGTATTGGTAGGACTAGATCCCACATTTCCAGTAACGGTAGTTCCAGAAGATGCACTTCCAGTAACCGCTGAGGCGCCCAAAAGTCCAAAACTACCAGCAAAACCAAGCAACGGGGCTGATTGAGCATTAACCAACGTTGGAGCACTTAACGTAACCGCTCCAGATAGAGCAATCAAGCTACCATTAACAGTTCCACCGAGAGTATCGGTGATACTAGCGCTAGCAATAACGTTTCCCTGGAAAGTTCCAGTAAAACCTGAATTGATAGTAGCCGAGCTACCGACAACCCAATAAATATTAGCTGCAGTTGCACCGCCAGAAAGCGTCATGGTGGGAGTGCCACCTGCGCCAGTGACTAGGGTGCTGGCTACCTGGATAACATATACTCCAGCGCCGTTAAACGTTAAGGTTCCGGGACCAGAACCTGCTAAGCTAGCAGCACCAGTACTATAAACACCAGGGGTTAGCGTTTGGCCATCGAGTGTAGCAGAAATAGGGGTTGCGGTCATTCCATTTAAGCTAGTGTAAGCAGAATGCGCAGCCGTCTGAGCAGCAGCAGCCTCAGTAGGATTTACAGGGCCAGAAGAACTACTCAGGGTAATTACATCTACAGCTCCACCATTCAAACGAATGGAAAAAGTAGCTCCGTTTAGCGGGGCGCCAAACGCAGGGACCGTATTTCCAGTGAGTTGAGGTGGAACCTCAGGATTTAGAGAGCTGATTTCGTAATTGAAAAGGTTTCCGCCTACTCCCCAGTTTTGCGCCGTAAATGTTCCATAAGTACCAGAAAACGCAGGTACCAATGAAGAGGCCTGAGTACCATTGTTGGTTTTTGCAATATATATTAGATTTGCCGATCCAGTAATATTTGGATCATCAGAAGGAGCCGCTAAAGCAGTGAACGAGTCTACTATCTGGCCGCTGCCATATAACTGTTCCACATTAGCTAGTTGATCTGGTGTAAAAAATTGATTGGCAAGTACAGACTGATGATAACCAGGACCAGCATCTGCTTCGCCCATGATTACAACGATACCAGACAGGCCAAGCCCAACTGGCTGGCTCTGCACAATCACATTGGGATATGCGCCAGGAATATTTGTATTTACAAACGGTGTAACTAATCTTAGAGACATTGTTTTCTCCTTTACCTAATTCTTTTTTAATCCAAAATGGGCCATTCCATCTTCAAATTTGTCTGGTTGATCATTACCAGTAGCCTTGAGATGAATCCAAAGTATCGGCTCTAAATCTTTGGGTTTTCCATATTTCTTACGATTTTGAGTCCAAAATAGTTTAAACTGATGTTGTCTAGCAGCCTCGGAAAGTTCCTTAGCTTTAGGTCTATGTAAAGATGCCCTATATGCCTTTGACTCTTTTAAGGACATAGGTCGAACATTTTGTTGCTCGCTTTGTTGGGCGTTCTGCTTTTTAAATTCTTTCTTAGCCATACTATTTGCCCTTTTCGGCTTCTTTATGCTGAGCTTCCGCACTGGATTGAGACTGAGAACCCTCTAAGGATTTTCCTCTCTTGTAATGTTTCATTCCAATAAACTTTGCAAGTTTCAAATGGCCCTTCATTTCATCATATCCAGGCTTATTTTTGCCATCTTGTCCTACCTGAGTAGGAGTCGTACCGGCCAATTCGTTATTACCCTCTTTCTGCTCTGCCGCGTTATGCTGAGGGTCTTTCTGATGAGCTAATCGTGCATCGTCTGACGATTTTTTACTTTTTTCGCCTTCTACTTCAAACGCATGATCAGATTTTTCTGGCTCTACAGTTTCTTTTCCTGCTTCTGAAAGTTTATAGCCCATTTTCTTAGAATTAGAAGTTTCATATTTTTTCATGCTTCCGTCTTCTTGCCAGTCTTCTTGTGCCTTAGTTCGTGGGAGAGTATCACCCTGCCCACTTTCTACCGTGGGATGGCCACATTCCGGGCACTTACCAGGCTTACTGGCCTTGCCAGCTTTTGGTTCTCCGGGATCAGCATTATCACTATAATGTCCATCTGAGCGTCCAGCAGCGCTTCCAATTTCTGATTTACCAATATCTTCAGATTTAGGAAGATTTGGCTTAGGCATGGCCTTTAAATCACCTAAAACTTGTTTATGTGTCGCGACCGCTTTGTCTTTCCATTCTTTTGCGGCACCGAGATGTCCACTAGGATCAGCGTGTACTCTATGCATACTCGGGGCCGGGGCAGCATTTTCATGTTCTTGTCCTATGCGAGCGGCGACTCCGGCATTTGACATTCCTGGCTTGGCTCCCAATCCCGCTTGTCTATGGACGCCTTTTTCTCCACCAACTTCACCGCGTCCAGGCTTTACATTTAATGCGCCTTCAGCTTTCTCCATACTCTCTTGGTATGTCTTAAAATATTCAACTTTATGCATTCCAGAGAAATTTTCGCCAATTTTCTCCGTTTTGAACATACTTTCTTCGGCGTTCTCTGACTTTTTCATTTTCTTTTTGTCAGTAGATTTTGCTTGTTGTGCATCCTTTCCAGTGCTATAATCGTCTGGTTCATCGGGAGCAGCACCGCCGCCACCGCCGCCTGAACCCTCACCACTACCGCCTTCACCTTCTGCGCCAGGACCGTCGCCACTAGCGACATCGCCTGCATCAGTTCTTCCACCAACATTACTTATATTGATAGTAATTGGAGCCGATTTCCCTTCACCATTTGAGCCAGTACCACTATTACCAGAAATTGTTAAATTTACCGTACCAGCACCACCAGTTGATGCTCCGCCAGTTGCTGCGCCGCCAGTTCCCGCACCACCAATTCCGCTACCAACGCCACCAGTTGATGCGCCGCCAGGACTAGATCCACCAGTTTCCGTGTTCGTATCGCCAGTGGACGGAGTTGCCGCTGGAGCTACCGGGGCAGCCGCCGCTGGAGCTGCAGGAGGCGCTACTGGAGCTGCCGTTGCTGCCGGTGTTGCTGCCGCAGCTGGTGTGGCTTCAGGAGCCGCTGTCGTATCTTCTTCAGGAGCCGTATCTGCCGTAGAATCAGGTTTCTTAACTTTTTTAGGAGCAATGGCAGCATTTTTACTTGCACTTTCAGCCTTATTCATATCCCCATACTTCTTTTGAAGGTTGGATTTTTTAAGGATCTCGCCTACTTTTTCAAGTACTGCATTGGCGGCCTGTTTAGCTGTAAAAAGTTTTTCGTTAGCCATAATCGAAGCTCCTGTACTACTCTAAGATTGCTTGCGAGCAATACGGTTCTCTAAAAAATCTCTTAGTTTACAAGTACTTGGATGTTTTACATTATCAAAATCTTCTTTCTTAAAGAAAACCGATGGTTTAGCCGTCGCAGAAGGCATCTTTTTAGGTTTGGGCATCTTCATAGCATAAGGAATATGCAAAGAAGGCGCTTTCTCGCTAACTGCCATTCCTGAGTTAGAGAGACCGAAGAGCGTTTTCTTAAAATGTTCTGCCTTTTCAATATCTTCTTGACTTTTGCCCATTTTGTGATAAATATAGTTTGAAAGTGCCCAAAAAGAATCAGAACCTTCTTTGAGACTTTTTGAAGCGGCTTTTTTGGCACGATCCCAGCGAGCCTCATCTTTTTCTGAGTGAATAAATCCAGGCATAGTCTTTTAAAGATTGGATGGCTTACTCGTCATCCCCATCCTCTGTCTCCGTATCTTCAATCGTAGTCCATAGCTCATTGTCTGGATTAATGAATGGAGGGCTGTTAGAATTACTAAGTATCTGAATTCCGCCAACATAAGTATCGCAATCTATCAATTTTTTTAGATTAACATTTTCTATAAATCTATGTGGTGCCATCAACCAAGTATTCTGAACTTGTCCGGATAGCTGGATACTGCGATGATAAATTTTTTCCCCGCCTTCCGTACTCCACTCCATATTTAATTCCGGAGGACCTGACCGAATGACGCTTTCTGCAAATCCATTTGCCTCTAAAAGACTTTGACGATATCGTAATAATCCAGTCATTACTATAGACCAAAGCCACATAACAGTTTGAATATCCCCATGGGCATGGCAGTCTATTTGATATGTTTCTTCAAAAAAAGTATGTTCTACTCTAGCCTCATAAAACTGAAACTTAGGTACTATTCCAAGTTCGGAGGCGTCAACAGATTGATTAGGTCCAATGAATAATTGACCAGCAGCAATGGATTGAATAATGTATCCAATGCCATTTACCGGGTTAACTAAAATCATACCAGGGGCCACTAAACTAAGGTCTACGGTATCCGGAACCGCAAGAGCACCAGTCAAATCATTATAGTCTGTTGGCATGAAAGGTTTAATCACGTAAGGAATTGGCTTGCCAACCACATTAGGATATAAAAGCTTTTTAAATGAAGACATATCGCCCTCAGTCTTCATTTCTGGTTTTTCGCTACTAGGCCCCATAGTAATGGTCACACAGGGGGTTCTATCTCTATCATCTCTTGGACGCATGTAAACATCGATTTGGTTATTGGCAAACCATTCTTTGCACGCGTCGATCTGCTTCTGTCCATACTTTTCTCTAAGATATGGGCTTACAGCAAGATCTTCTAACATATGCTGGATAAGCCATGAATTCTTGCGCATGTCTTCAATGCCCAAATCCAACATTGTCTTTATAATTATGTCGCCTTGAAAAATCCCTGGCATGTTACTTCCATTTGTCTAAAATTTCGGGCAATATCTGATCGTAAAATGTCTGTTCAGCCCAATCTGCCGCTTTATCCATGATTTTTTGAGCTTCCAATCCTGGATGTATCCATTTGTCGCCACTTTCGGGGTTGTTAGATACCGTTCTAAAAGTCATAATATCTCTACGAACATTACCATTTTTTGCAGATTGATATACAGAAACTCGTTGCAAAGATGGAGTATTGCCTTTACCAGGAATATCGCTCGGTAGATTTAGTGAATGAAGTTTCCCAAGTCGAGGCTTTCCATCTGCACCATATTCTATTTTCTTAAACGGAATTTTCTTTTTTTTCAACTCTACGCGTAATTTATTTACAATATCTTTAGCCGATTCAGTCATTTGAGATGGTGCTGCACCGTGTTCAAAAGGAATAACTTTATACTTATATCCCTTTTTAGATACTTCACCATTTTTCAATAACCCTGGCTTCATATCAAAAGAAGCAGGCAATCCTTCTTCTATAAAGAGAGCTTTTTGATCTAGACTTATTACCCATATACCATCTGCAATTTGTTCTGGACT
>Ga0265338_10002296_pt1 | contig 29084 bp, 23 predicted proteins | sample 42126metaG_FD_193579 | JGI IMG/M metagenome (GOLD analysis project Ga0265338, IMG submission 193579) | Rhizosphere microbial communities from Carex aquatilis grown in University of Washington, Seatle, WA, United States - 4-21-26 metaG | ecosystem: Host-associated > Plants > Roots > Rhizosphere...
TTCCGCCTTAGTCTCGCGGGTCCATGTTGTTTCCTGGTTGAAACGCGAAAGGGGTGTGGATCAGGTAAAGATCGACGTAACTGATTCCCAGGCGCTCACGACTCGCATCGAACGCCGGTTCGACACGTTCGGGCCGATGATTGGTATTCCACAGCTTGGTAGTGATGAATACATCCTCACGGGCGATTGCTCCGGTTGCGAGTTCCGCCTGTAATGACTCACCCACTTCCCGCTCGTTCCGATATCGTTCCGCACAATCGAAGTGGCGAAATCCAACCCTTAGTGCGTTCGTGGTGGCACTCCGGGTTTCAGCCGGGTCCGGGATCAAAGTCCCGAAACCCAGGGCCGGGATGGCTCCCGTCCCAAAGTTAAAGGGTATTTTCGCAAAGCGAAGGTTCGATGGGTGATTGGCTGTCATAGGATATCGCGGTTAAGATCATTGTTTTTACGCATAGACCGTCACCCGAAGGCGCGATAAAGAGTATGAACGTGTTATTGCGGATGGCGTTTTGTGAGCGCCGCGAGCAGAACATCAACATCCGGTGCGCCATCGTAGCGCACACCGTTGATGAAAAAGGCGGGCGTGCCGTTGACCCCACCGCGCGCTCCGCTTCGGAAATCCTCCCGCACGCGCGCGGCGTGCGCGCCGGCGACAACTTCGTTGATTAAACGGGCATCGAGCCCGAGATCTGCGGCGTATTGGGCGAGGTCCTCATCTTCGAGTGCGGTTTGGTTTTCGTAGAGCATGTCGTGCATCTCCCAAAATTTGCCTTGCGCCCCGGCCGCTTCGGCAGCCTCGGCCGCATGCTCCGCATGAGGATGTGAATTGACCAATGGGAAATTGCGAAAGGCGAAACAGAGGCGATCGCCCAAACGTTCCTGAATCGCCTTTACTACCGGATAGGCAGCGCCGCAGTATGGGCATTCATAGTCTCCATATTCGAGGAGCACGATGGGTGCGTCGATCGGACCTTGAACGTGATCGCGTCCGGCGATTGGCAGCGAGAGTTTCGACTTGGGAATGCTGCTGGTAATTTCAGTTTTCATTTGGCCTCCGGCTTGGGTTGCAGTTCTTCGAGCGCGGACAGGATGCCTTCGGCGCCGGGATTCACGGCAACGGGCGAAACATAGCTCCAACGGATGACACCCTCCGCATCAATCACGAACAATGCCCGTTCGCTGGTGCCATCGCTTTCGCGATACACGCCATAAAGTCGCGCCACTGCGCCCTTGGGTTCAAAATCAGCAAGGAGCGGGAAATGCAACTTTCGATTCTGGCTGAATGCCGCATGGCACCACACTCCGTCAACCGAAATGCCGAGAAGTTGAGCTCCGAGATTTTGAAATTCCGAAAGCAACTCATTGTACAGCGTCACTTGATCGCCGCAGACCGGACTCCAGTCAGCCGGGTAAAAGACGAGCACGACCGGCTGCCCGCGAAACCCGCTTAACTTGACGGTTTGGTCGGGTTTGGTGTGAAGGCTGAAATCGGGAGCCGGCGTTCCCGCGGATAACACGGCGTCATTTTGATTTTGCGAGACAGGTCTGGTCATATATTTGCACCCTTCTATTTGGACGCCTGTGAGTGGGCTTCGACAAACCAGAGCCACTTGTCGATGCCGCGCGAGACCTCGGTAAACAGGTCAGCCGTATCTGCGTCATCCAGCGCGTTCGCTTCGTCGATTGAAAGGCGGGCCTCACGCCCGAAAGTAGAGAGCGCCCTCGCCACCGCTTCAACGTGGGCCGATCCGTCGGCAATCGTCAGTGGATACTCTTCGAGCCGGGAACGGGCGGCGGCTACGCGAATCGTGCCTTGGGCTATGCCGCCCAATTGCACGGCGCGCTCGGCAATCTCGTCCACGTAGGATTCCACCTCCTCGGCGATCTTATCAAAAAGTTCATGCAAGCCGATGAAGTGAGGGCCTTTGACATTCCAGTGCGCTTGTTTGAGTTGCAGTTGAAGGTCAATGACATCAGCCAGCCGTTGATTGATTAGCGTGTTCAATTCTGCTCGTGCTGGTTTTGGGATGTCATTTTCCGTTTCATACATCGCCGGCGTTTCGGTCGTGCCGTTCGTTGGCGTTTTCATGGCACGATCCCTTTTGCGGTTGTTCATAATGGATTCCTGGTTATTAGTTTTTTGTTCGATGTTGGTTAATGTAGATCAATAGCTGCCATCGTTTGGTTTCATGTGACAGTTTGCGCTCATGTATCCGCGTCCTCGCCATCCGCCCGCCCGAACGCAGGGAGGTACCGACCGAAGTTCAATTCGAAGTCGCTCCGAACACCGTAACCGATATTCCGAACCTTCGCACGGCGCGCCTGCGCACCTGGCAAGGCCAGCAGTGGGAAGAACAGGTCGTTGCTCGACTGAAGCTCGGTTGCTGTCGGCGTCCCGAACCGATTGACCTGGGCCTTCGCCGCAGCCAGCGTTTCACGGTCGAACGAGGCCAGACGCCGGACGAGAGTATCAACAAACGAGTCGAGCTCGTCATCGTCCAGCGTGCGGTTCACCCAGCCATAGCGCTCGGCGATATCAGCGTCGAAGTCGTCGCCGCTAAGCACGATCTCAAGTGCCCGCGAGCGGCCGACCAGGCGCGGAAGCCATTCCAGCGCTCCGCCGCCCGGGACCAGTCCGACGCCGACCTCGGGGTTGCCGAACAGGGCGCTTTGCCGGCTGGCGAAGCGCATGTCGCAGGCCAGCACGAACTCATTACCGATGCCGCGCGTGCGGCCGCGAATCTTGGCGATGCTCACGACTGGCGTGGACGAGAGGCGCAGCACAAAGTCGCGCCAAAGGCCCAGCACCTCTGGCCGTTCAGCGGCCTTGGACACGTCGAGATGGGCGATGAAAAAATCGGGATTCGCCGACTCGAACACTACGACCTTCACGGACGGGTCCGCCTCGAGGTCAGTCATGAGCGCTCCCAATTCGACGATCGTTGTGGGGACAAACATGTTGATCGGCGGGTTGCTGAAGGTGATCGTCCACCGGCCCGGATAGGTGCGGTCGATGTTGAACTGCGAAGGGTTAGGCATGGTGCTTCCTTCGGTCATTTGAGCTGTATTCATATTTGAATTTCCTTTGGTTCAATTCTGGTCGCGTGCGGCAGGGAAGATGGACACGTCAGCCCATCTTCCCACCGTGCACCCATCAGCGCAGCGATCTGAAACCCGTGCGAACCTCCTCAGAAAAGAGCTGCGGCTGTTCCCACGCCGCAAAGTGACCACCCTTGTCGAGCTTGTTGTAGTGGATGAGTTTGGGATACGCCCGCTCTGCCCAACTCCGCGGGGCTGGATAGAGCTCATCAGGGAAGACGCTCACGGCAACCGGGATGGATACGCCTTTGGCATTGAAATACCCTTTGCCCCAATATTCCCAGTAGAGACGGGCGCCGGAAATCGCCGTGTTCGTCAACCAGGTGATCGTGATGTTGTCGAGGATATCGTCGCGCGTGAGGCCCTCGGCTTGTCCTTGAAAGACACGTGAGATCAGCTCATAGCTGCGTGCGTCGTGATCAAGGAAATACGCCGCCAGGCCGACGGGTGAATCCGCGATTCCGTACAACGTCTGCGGGCGCAGTCCCATCTGGAATCCGTAGGCGATTCCCTTTTGATAGACGAACTGCAGACGCTCGTAAGCGAGTTTCTCATCGGCTGAGAGACCCGATGGCGCCGGCGCCCCGGAAAAAGCCGCCCCGTCAACATCGGCTGGAAAGATGCCGGGCATGTTGGTGTGAATGCCGAGCAATCCGGCAGGTGCCTGCACACCCATCTGGTCGACGACGACCGCGCCCCAATCACCGCCTTGCGCCACGTATCGCTTGTAACCGAGGCGCTTCATCAGCACGTCCCAGACACGCGCGATGTGGGCGGGGTCCCAGCCGGGAGTGGTCGGCCGGTCTGAATACCCGTAGCCCGGCATCGACGGAATCACCAGGTGGAAAGCATCCGCTGCGCTTGCGCCGTGTGCCGTGGGATTGGTCAGCGGTTCGATAATCTTCAGCTGCTCGATGACCGAGCCGGGCCATCCGTGCGTGACGATGAGCGGCAACGCATTTTCATGTTTCGAACGAACGTGAATGAAATGAATGTCCAGCCCATCGATCTCGGTCATGAACTGCGGCAGGGCGTTCAGTCTCGCCTCGATCTTGCGCCAGTCGTAATCTGACGCCCAATAGCTCGCGAGTGCCTGGATCGTCGCGAGCTGCACGCCTTGCGATGCATCCCTGACCGTTTCCCGGTCCGGCCACTTGGTCGCCTTTATTCGCCGGCGCAATTCGGCAAGTTCGGCGTCCGGAACGATGACGCGGAAAGGACGGATGGCGTTGGTGTTTTCCCGGGTGACGGGTCCTGAACTGTCGCCGCGCACTGGGACGCGTGGAATGATTTCGGTTTGATCTTTGGTTTTCATATTTTTCACATATAGGTTTGGTTTGTTTGAGGTTTTCGTTTTTGCAGATATTGTTTCAAGGGGCTAAGCGTCACCCGGCTTGACCGGCACCGGCGGCTTTGCGGCCGGCATCGTGAACTGGACCGTGCCTTGATCAATGGGTTGATGGTTGGCATTCACCAGTTGGATCAGGATCTTATGTGCCCCGGGCGCGAGGCCGTTGATAATGACCGGATTACCGCTGGCGTCGGCCCAATGCCAGGGCGCGTCATCGACCGTCACATGGATGTGCCCGATCCGGGGAGACACGGCCAGCGCAGCCGGCCCAAATACCGGCAGGATGCGCAGATTCTCTGTGCGATATTGAATAAACACCACGCCACGCGACAGCGGTCCGGCCAGGGGAGAATCGATGATGATCTTCGCCAGCGGTTCGTTCGGGAGCGGCTGGACCGCCGCCGCTTCACGCACCTCCTCGGCGGTTTGCGCAGCGGCGGGCGCAGTCATCAGCGCCTCCGGCACCGTCAACTTGACAATGCCCTGATCGAGCAGTTGATGGTTCGCCGTCTCCAGTTGAATCCGGACCTGATGCGGCCCGGGTGGCAGGCCGTTGAGAATCACCGGCTCTCCGCTCGCGTCGGCCCAGACCCACGAGGCGTCATCGACCGTCACATGGATGTGCCCGACCCGGGGAGACACGGCCAGCGCGGCCGGTCCGAACACCGGCGCGATATGCAGATTTTCCGTGCGATATTGAATCACCACCCGGCCATGCGACAGGGGTTCGGCCAGGGGCGGATCGATGATGATCCTCGCCGGTGGTTCGTTTTGAAGCGGCTCAACCGCTGCGGCTCCCCGCACCTCCCTGGCGGTTTGCGCCGCGGCAGACGCAGCAGCCAGGCAGGCGATGACGACCGGCACACTCACCCACCGCGGGCAGCTTTTACTGATTCGGCTTGGCATGGCAATGCAAAGCTCCTGAATCACGGCATCCCGACGATCAGAAATCCGCGTCCAGCACGATGCGGTAACGGGCCTTGCCCGATTCCAGCCGCGCGAAGGCCTCGTTGATTTTGCTCATCGGGAAGTGCTCGGTCTGTGGCGCGACCTGGTGCCGCGAGGCAAAGTCGAGCATCGTCTCGATCGCCACCGGTGAGCCCGTCGGCGAACCGGACACGCTGCGCTGCTGCGCGATGAGCGAGAAGGCTGAAACGGGGATCGGTTCCAGCACAACACCCACGACATGCAACCGGCCGTCCGGGGCGAGGGTGCCGATCATCGCGTCCCAATCGAGCTTCACGTTGACGGTGCTGATCAGGAGGTCGAAGCTGCCAGCGAGCTTTTTGATCGCCGCCGGGTCTTTGCTCGAGACGACGTGGTTCGCCCCGAAACCCTTCGCTTCATCGAACTTGTTCTCGCTCGACGTGAACGCGGTCACGTCGCAACCGTAGGCGGCGGCGAATTTCACGGCCATGTGCCCCAGCCCGCCGATGCCGATGATGCCTACCCGGTCGGTCGGCTTGGCGAACCTGGCCAGCGGCGCGAAGACGGTGATGCCCCCGCACAGGAGCGGCCCGGCATCGGCAAAGTTCAGCTTTTCCGGCAGCGGGATGGCCCAGGCCCAGTGCGAGCGGATGTGGGTCGCGAACCCGCCGCGATGGCCGACAATGGTCGCTTGCACTTCCGGGCAAAGATGATGGCTTCCGGAGAGGCACTGATGACAGTGCATGCAACTGCCCGAGTTCCAGCCGACGCCGACGCGCTGTCCAACCTTGACTCCCTTGGCATTCGGACCCGCAGCCGTGACCCGGCCGATGACCTCGTGGCCGAGAATCGCGGGATACTGCGAAATGCCCCATTCGTTGTTCAAGACGGACAGATCGGAATGGCACAAACCGCAGTGTTCAACAGCAACTTCAACGTCCTCGGCCCCGAGCGGCCCGGGATCAACGGTTTCGAGCACCATCGGTTGTTTCGCCGCCTTCGCAACCCAGGCCTGGTAATTCTTTGCGCCTCCGGTCTTGAAATTCGGGCTGGATTGGACGGTGGAATTAGACGTCGGCTGTTTCTCCAATACATTCACATTAACCTCCTTCAGTACGGGCGACGTTCTTTACTCCTGACCGGCCGGCCGCCCGTGGGGTCGAAGTCAGGACAAGTATCAAACGCGATGCGACTTGAGGGCCATTTGGCGTTTGAAGCCATAACGCCGGCCCTCAATCGCGCTCCGATTCAAAATCGGCTTTCAACTGAAACACCAGCGTCAATTATGAGCCTAAGCGCATTTTCAAACCCGTCAAGAACTAGTTATTCACAAAGCGTTTCATACCATGGACTAACACGGCGTGAAGCCGCGTGGCACCATGCTGCCATAGGGACACAAGTGACAGGCGGCACGCGGCCAGTGACACGAAAACGAAAACCACACTATGAACTGAATTCCGGCTCTTGTTTCAGTTCAACGTTGAGCGTGCTGAGCGTTGGGTGTTCGATGTTTCCCCTTCAGCCTTCCCCTCGTCACCCGTCACCCGCCACCCGTCGCTCCTCACCCGAGCACTTTTTCGAGCAGTTGATTGAGCCGGTTCAGCATTGCCCGCGGATCTTCCAGCAGCCCGGCTGCGACACGCGCATTGTCGAGCACCTGTTCCGCCACGCTGGCCGCCAGCGCGTTATCCTTCAATCGCATCGCATCCAGCCGCACCATGATGGGATGCGCCGGATTGATTTCGAGGTCCTGCTTCGCCAGGGCGGAGCCCTCGCCCTCCTCTTTCTTCATCGCTTTCAGGATGCGCCGCATGTTCGCCGTCATCTGCTTGTCCGGGTCCACCACGACGGCCGGGCTGTCCACCAGCCGCTGGGATGCCCGCACTTCGCCCACCTTGTCACCCAGCGTTTCCTTAAGCCATTGCGCCAGCGATTTCACGGCGTCCTCGGACAAAGCGCCGTCCTTTTTGGTTTCGCTGAGGTTCAACTCCGCCTTCTCCGCCAGCGTGAGCGGTTTGCCGTCGAACGTGTGCAGGTGTTCCGCCACGAATTCGTCCCACGGATCGTGGAGGAACAGCACCTCGAATTTCCGTTGCCGGAACACTTCGAAATACGGGCTGCTCTCCGCCGACGCGCGGTTCGGCGCCAGCAGGCAGTAGATCTCCTTCTGCTCCGCCGGCATGCGCTTCACGTAATCCGCCAGCGACGCGAGCTTGCCCGGGTCCAGCGCCGACGACTCGTACCGCAGCAATTTGCCGAGCGCTTCCCGGTGCGCAAAATCCGTCACCACCCCCTCCTTGAGGAAGCGCTGGTATTCCGCGTAAAACTTTTCGTACGTCGCGGCGTCCTTCTCCGCCTGTTCGTCGAGGAATTTCAGGAAACGCCCCGTCAACACCTTGTTCAATTTCTGCATCAACGTTGTGTCCTGCATCGTCTCGCGCGAGATGTTCAACGGCAGGTCTTCGCTGTCCACCACACCCTTCAGGAACCGCAGCCAGTCCGGGAATAATCCCTTGGCCTTGGCCTGGATCAGCACCTTGCGGCAATATAGATTCACCTCGGAATCGATCCGCCCGATGCCCAGCGTCTCGAAATTCCGTTCCGGCACGAACAGCAGGGCCTGGATGGCCAGCGGCGCGTCCGCCGTGAAATGCAGCCGGTACCGCGGCTTCTCGTGATCGTGGCCGACGAACGTGTAAAATTCGTTGTATTCCTCCTCCTTGATGTCGTTCTTGTTCCGCGCCCAGATCGCCTGGACCGTGTTCAGCCGCTTGCCGTTCAGCTCGATCGGGAACGGCACGAAGCTGGAATAACGCTGGATGATCCGCTCGATGTTGCCAGCCTGCGCGAATTCCTTCGCGTCGTCCTTGAGTTCGAGCGTGACCCGGGTGCCGCGCGGCAGGTCGGCGGCCGGGGCGATCTGGTAACCGCCGCCGCCCTCGCTCGTCCATTGCCAGCCCGGTTCCTCCGGCACCAACGAGCGGCTCAACACCGTCACTTTTTTCGCCACCATAAACGCCGAGTAAAAACCCACGCCGAACTGGCCGATCAATCCCACGTCGGGCTTCTTGTCCTCCGCGAGCTGTTTGAGAAACGCCTTCGTGCCCGAATGCGCGATCGTGCCCAGGTTTTCCACCAGTTCCCCGTGCGTCATGCCAACACCAGTATCGGTGATCGTGATGGTGCCCGCCTGGTCATCCGTGGCCACGGCGATGGACGGCGCCACGTCCGGCTGGAGGATTGGCTTGCCCGACGACTGGCTGAACCGCAGCTTTTCGCACGCATCCGCCGCGTTGGAAACCAGCTCGCGCACGAAGATCTCTTTGTCCGTGTAAAGCGAATGGATGACGATATCCAGCAGCTGCTGGATTTCCGCCTGAAAATGATGGCTCTCGGTGTTGCTCATTGGACCTGACTTCATAACCAATCTCCGCCGTCATCGTCAAGGGATGGATGCATTCACTCCTTTGCTTTCCGTTCGATGTAGGAAGTTGAATGTAGAGCGTGCTTTGTAGAACACATCGTCCGGCGTCAAAAAGTGCCCTTCCCTCGCCCCGCAGCGTAGCGCGGGGAGAGGGAGATCCCAGGACGATACAAGCTGGTGCGCTGATGTTTTCTACAAGGCATATTGAGCGTTGAATTTTTTCCCCTGGTCTTGTCACTTGTCATTGGCCTTGCCGTGTCCCAAATCCAAAAAAACGTGTCCAATATCCGGGATCGCGCGATTTCTTTTTACGCGGACACTTGCCACCAATGTCAACCTGTGCGATCTGGGTACGAGGACTTGAATCAACTGCATCCCGACGCCTATGTCTACGACTCCATTTTTTTCAACCGTTGTTTTTTTGACCGGCATCTGCGCCGCAATCGCCCAGCCCGCTCCGTTCCAGACTCCGACGAATACATCCCTGGCCTTTCCCGTGAGCGCCCTGACGGCCAATGGCCTGCCGGGCCTGACCAATCCGCCGGCACAATTGACGGTCTCGTTTGTGGCGGCGAATTCCGCGCACGGCGGCCACGTTTCGCTCGTGAACACCCAGGCCTGGGTGCAACGCTACAACGCCGGCCCCGGCAGTTTCTTCAACCAGGCAGCGCAGGTCGCCGCCGACCAATCCGGCAATGTCTTCGTCACCGGGAATTCCTACAACGCGCTGACGGGTGCTTATGGATACGCCACCGTCAAATACGCCGGCAACGGCACGGCGTTGTGGACCAACCGTTATGACGGTGGCGCGGGAGACGCGGGCGGGAGCTTCCCGCACCATCTGGCCCTGGACGCCGCAGGTAACGTGGTAGTGGCAGGCGAGTCGCATAACCTGAGCACCGGCGCCGATGTGGTGACGATCCGATATTCAGCCGACGGCGTCGCGATGCTGACGAACCGTTATGGCACCGCCAACGACGACCAATCGCCGGGCATGGTCTTGGACGCGGCCAGCAATGCCTGTCTCATCGTCCAGTCGTATCCGCCGGACTCATCGCAATGGGATTACGTGACGCTGGAATACAACGCTGCCGGGAACGCGGTCTGGACAAATTTTTACAAGGGCTCCACCAATGGTTTCGATGTTGCCGAAGGCATCGCAGCGGACGCCGCCGGCAACGTGTTCATCACCGGCGGTTCGGTGGGCACCAACGGCCAGGCCATGGCCACGTTGAAGTATTCCGCCGGAGGGGCCGCCTTGTGGACCAACATTTACCAGTCAGCCGTGGTTGACCAGGGACGCACCCTCTTCGTCGATCCGGCCGGGAATGTCCTGGTTGCCGGCGAATCAATCAGCATCAGCGCGAGTTACCCCGTTATCAAGTACACCAACAATGGCACCCCGCTTTGGACCAATATTCTTGCCGGACCGAATTATTCCGGCGGGCTGGTTCCCCAGATCACCATGGACGTTGCTGGAAACATCTTCGTGATCGGCGGCGCCCCCGGCACCGATGGCCCCGGGATTTACACCGTTCTGAAACTGAACAGCAATGGCGTGCCGCTCTGGACCAATCTCAATGTGAATTTCAACGGCACCAATGCATCCATCGCCGCCTCCGCCGTGGACAATGCGGGAAATCTTTACGCAGCGGGTTTTTCGAAGGGGCCCGGCGGCACCGGGTCCGATTACGTTATCCTCAAGTTCTCCCGCGACGGCACGGCGCTCTGGACGAGTCGCTATGACGGACCCGTCAGGGGCGATGACCTGGCCATCGCCATGACGGTTGACGGTGCCGGCAACGTGTATGTCACCGGCCAGTCCGCGTCACTGGATGGCACGGTCGATTTTGCGACGGTGAAATATGCGGATGAGGCGGTTTATACACCGCCTACGAGTTTTATCGGCACCGACACCTTCACGTTTGTGGGGACGGACAACGCGGGCAACACAGCGACGGGTTTGGTTCAAATCGTTGTCGGTCCGCAGCCGCTCCGATTCAACCCGGGCGCACTGGAACTGGATTCCCTGGGCTTGCACCTGCAAGTGAACGGGGCCGCCGGCACCAACGCCGTGGTCATCTATGCCTCTTCTGACCTGTTGAATTGGATCCCCCTCGCCACCAACCCGCCGGTGGCCGGTTCCGTGCAGTTCCTGGATACCACCGCCACAAATGCCCCCCGGCGATTCTATCGCGCCTCGCAGCCTTGAAGCCCGTCTGACCGCGCACCACTTTGCACTTAGATTGGATGCTGGATGTTCCCAGCCGCGTGAGCTGAAAGTTCTTACCCGGATTGTACTCTGCAAGGAAAAGCCAGCCCCAATCGCGCATTTTGCCTCGACCAATCCCGGATTCGCCGCCGATATCCGGGATTTGTTCGGGAAGTCGGTTTCCGACAAGGACGGCATGGCCTCTGCGAGAATCACTTGAAAAAATACGTAACCATATGAAAAAAACCTGACCCTGCTCGCCATGGTGACACTGTTCGTGACCGGCTGTCAGAGCACGAATGATATGGCCTACAATCAAACCACCATCAGCCAAACCGGCATAAATCCAAATATCGGGATTGATCCGTATGAAGCCTCGTCCGGATACCCGAATCCTCCCGGCCCCCCGCGCGGCAGCGTGAAGCCGGAGTATTGATGCTCCAACGGCAAGCGCCCGGTGACGCGTGGCGGATGACAGACTTTGAACCGCGGATCACGCGGATTTTATTCTAAACTCCTGAATGCCGGATTCGGGCTCCGCTGACTTGGAATTTGAATGTTGAATATTTCTACTTCAGCCCTGCCCCACATCACCCGCCACTCGCCACCCGCCACTCGTCACTGGCTTCATTGCGTCACCTGGATGGTCGGGCCGGGGTTGTCAGGGCACGAGCCTGGCCCGGTAGAATTGTTGCCCGTTCGTTCCCAACGGCGCGGCCAGATCCCTTCCACCAGCGGGCAGCGTGTTGGTTTGCCAGGGCGTCCAGACCACCAGATCCGACGAGCATTCCACTACGGCGTTGGAGCCGGTGGTTCCCAAAAGCCGCGCGTAGAACCAGCCATTGGAGATCGACGGACTTCGGTTCGCGTTGACGAACTGGAGCGGCATTGCTGGAGCGAACAAGGTTTCCACAAACCAGTTGGCGCCGCAGACGAAGCCCCGAGCGCGGATGATGGCGTTGGTGGGGTAATTCAGTCCGGTCAGCTGCCAACCGCCGGTGGTGCGTTGTCCGGCGCCCAGGCTGACCCAACTGGTGCCGTTGGTCGACACGTCGAAGGTGGTGCGCCAGACTTCCGGGCTGGTGCCGCCGCGCAGCCAGATGATGGAGGAGCCGTTGAAAGCGAGGCTTTGGGTGGCGGCGTCCGGGTTGTTGAGCCGGCCAATGTTGGTGCGCGCCTGGCCTCCCAACGTGGTGAAGTTTCCTCCGACCAGAATCTTCCCGTCCGCTTGCAGCGCCAGACAATTTACATAGCTGCCCGAGCCGCTGGCCCCCGGATTGAAGGCAGGGTCCAGACTTCCATCGGCATTGAGTCGGCAGATATGGGTGCGCGACTGGCCCGCCAGAGTGGTGAAGGTTCCGCCCGCCAGAATTTTTCCGTCAGCCTGCAGCGCCAGACAATTCACATAATCGGTCAAACCACTGATTCCCGGATTGAAGGAGGTATCCGGACTGCCATCGGCATTGAGCCGGCCGAAATTGGTGCGGGCCTGGCCGGCCAGCAGGGTGAAGTCTCCGCCGATCAGGATTTTCCCGTCGGGCTGAACGACCAGGGCACTCACGCTGCCGCCGCCAGTGGTGTTGGTGGCGACCGGGGTGAAAAGGGCATCCACACTGCCGCTGGCGTTGAGCCGGCCGAGGTTGCCGCGAGGCTGGCCACCCAGCCTGATGAAGTCGCCTCCCGCCAGAATTTTCCCGTCCGCCTGTACCGCAAGGGCAAACACGCCATTTTCGGCCCCGGGATTGAATGAGGTATCCACGCTGCCATTGGTATTGAGCCGGCCGATGTATTGGCGACCCAAACCGCCCATCGTTGTGAAGTATCCGCCCAGCAGAAGCTTTCCGTCCGCCTGCACGGCCAGGTCTGACACCCCGAGGAATTCCGGCATGACTCCCGGATTGAAGGCGGTATCGCGGCTGCCATCGGCATTGAGCCGGCCGAAGTTGGTGCAGGCCTGGCCGCTCAGCAGGGTGAAGTCTCCTCCCACCGGAATCTTTCCGTCGGACTGCACGGCCAGGCAGCTCACTGAACTGTTCATACGACTGACTAGCGCGCAAAAAGCGGCGTCCGGATTGCCGTTGGCATTGAGTCGGGCGAGGTTGGTGCACGCTTGTCCTCCCAGTCGGGTGAAGTAGCCTCCGGCCAAAATGCTTCCGTCCGGTTGAATGGCCAGTTTCCATACGTCGCCGCCACCGGCTCCCGGATTGAAGGCGTCGGCGGTGGGCAACTGGGCCGATGACCTCGGAACCGCCGCGAGCAGAACGGCGGCAACCATGAAAAGTCGCAGCCGCATGGCCCGTCGCAAAACAGATAGAGTTGGTATTTTGTTCATAGCCAGCAAGGAGGTATTGGTTGGGGCTCAGGGTGCGAGCCGGGCCCGGTAGAATTGTTGCCCGTTCATTCCCAACGGCGCGGCCAGATCCCAGCCGCCGGCGGGCAGCGTGTTGGTTTGCCAGGGCGTCCAAACCACCAGATCGGACGAGCATTCCACCACGGCGTTTGAACCGGTGGTGCCGGTGAGTCGTGCGTTGAACCAGCCGTTGGAGATCGCCGGGCTACCGTTCGCGTTGACAAATTTCAGGGGAACCACCGAAACCAGGTTGGTTTCCACAAACCAGTTGGCGCCGCAGACAAAGCCCCGGGCACGGATGTTGGCATTGGTCGGGTAATTTAATCCGGTCAACTGCCAGCCGCCAGTGATGCGTTGCCCGGCGTCCAGGCTGATCCAGTCGCTGCCGTTGGTGCAGACTTCGAAAGTCGTGCGCCAGGCCTCGGGACTAGTGCCGCCGCGCAGCCAGGTGATGGTCGAGCCGTCGAAGCTCAGATTTTGGGTCGCGGCATCGGTTCGATTGAGCCGGCCGATCAAATTGCGCGACTGGCCGCCCAGGGTGGTGAAAGTTCCACTCGCCAGAATTTTTCCGTCGGGCTGCAACGCCAGGGAATACAAGAATTGGCTGGCCCCCGGATTGAAAGCGGTCTCCAGACTGCCATTGGCGTTGAGCCGGCCGATGTAAAAACGCGTTTGGCCAGCCAAGGTGCTGAAGCTCCCTCCCGCCAGAACTTTCCCGTCGGCCTGCAGAGCCAGGCAATTCACGGTGCTACCGGCCCCCGGATTGAAGGTGGCGTCAAGATTACCATCCGGATTGAGCCGGCCGAGGTTGATGCACGGCTGGCCGGCCAGGGTGGAGAAGAATCCGCCCACGAGGATTTTTCCGTCCGCCTGCACAATCAGGGAATCCACTTCCATTTGCGAGCCCGTTCCCGGATTGAAGGCGGTATCCACACTGCCATCGCTGTTGAGCCGGCCGAGGTTGGTGCGCTGCTGGCCACCCAGGGCAGTGAAGACTCCTCCCACCAGAATCTTACCGTCAGGCTGCAGCGCCAGGGCAGCCACATGCTCACCGGCGGTCGACCCAACCCCCGGATTGAAGGCGGTGTCCAGACTGCCATCGGCATTGAGCCGCGCGATACGGTTGCGGGTCTGGCCAGCCAGAGTGGCGAAGTATCCCCCCACCAGGATTTTCCCGTCGGCTTGCAGAGCCAGGCGATACACGGTGCTACTGGCCCCCGGATTGAAGGTAGCGTCCAGGCTGCCATCAGCATTAAGCCGCGCGATACGGCTGCGCGCCTGACCGCCCAGCGTGGTGAATCCTCCGCCCACCAGGATTTTCCCGTCGGCCTGTACGGCCAGGGAATTCACACTGATATTGGGTCCGGGATTGAAGGTAGCATCCAGACTGCCATCGGTATTTACACGGCCAAAATTAGTGCGCGACTGGCCATGCAGCGTCGTGAAGATCCCGCCCAACAGGATTTTCCCGTCAACTTGCACCGCCAGAGAATTTACGATCGCCTGATCGCCGCCGCCGGCGACCGCCGCATTGAAGGAATCCGCGGCGGGCGACTGGGCCGGCGAATTCAGAGCCGCGGCGAACAGGACGGCAGCGATGCAAAATGGTCGGATGAGCCGACCCTCATTCTCGGTGGAGGTTTTCATAAAATGCAGTCGATATTTCTACCGGTGACGGTATTTCACGGCCTCGCCAACGTTTGAGCTTTGAAACCGCGCGGCTTCTTTAAAAGCAATCATCCAACTGCAGCCGGAGAAAACCGGCCGATGACGCGGGCAACAAGACATAGTTGGTGTCGCCCTCGCGCCAGAAGCCAGCCGGGTCAACCGCAAAGACCGGGCTGCGCACCGGCGACCAGCCCTGGAGATTGGTCGACACGGACGGCCGGACGGTGACGCCGCTGTCGCGCCCGGCGGGGCCGACCCGGTATTGGAACAGAGCGCGGGTCACGCCGCCGGTCTGGATCAGCCCGGTATATTTCGGCAGCGCCGCCCGGGGCGGATTGCGGCTGGTGCCCAGATCGAAAATATAGCGGGTCAGGTTGGCGATGCCGTCCTCCGGATACAACACATCCCGGGGCCCGCGCGACCCGGGCGGCAGATTGGTGGCCCACTGTTGAAAGGGGGTCAAGGGTGCAGCCCCCTCGACGAACACGCGGCGCAGATAAGTCGCGCGCACCAGGTTGGTGGGCGGGCTGGTGACCTCCGCGTGAAACACCGTGTATCCGCCCTGCTCCACCAGGTTGGTGATGCCCACGGCGATGACGCCGCCACCGGTGAGTTCCCCGATCTTTTCGGTGTTGCGGAAGAACTCGACCGTTGTCCAATTCGTGTCGACCAGGGTGGTCGTGAATACCAGATTGGTGGGGGCCACGCCGGTCTTGTTGTTGCCGCCAACGGCCGTGGCCGGCTTGTTGTGGGAGGAAAAGGCCTGGTACAGCTTGGCGATGTATTCGTTGGGCACCCAACCATAGGAGCGCTTGTCACCGGGAGCGTCGGCGTAAGGATAGATCGACGCCAGCCCGTTCGACCAGGTCCGCTGGTCCACGAGCCAGCCGTCGAACTCATTCAGGTCCTTGAGCACGACGGGGCCGTTGGTGGGCGACATGTAGGAGGGATACCTCAGGCGGCAGCATTCGTAGAGAAACGGCAGCTTGAGCTCCAGCGTGTTGTTCTCCGAATGGGCGAGGTCCGCCTCCTCGGCCCAGGCCCAGAGGGCGCCGGCCTCGCGGTTATTTGCGAAAAATGTACTGATGAACGTCTTGCGCTCAGGCAGATCGTCCTGGCCGTTGATCAACATGCCCGGGGTGCGCAGGGCGGGCGATTCCGAGGCCTCGGGCTCGAGGCAACTCGGGGCCTTGCTGATGATGAACGCGATGACTTTTTCCGGATGCAGGATGTTGAGGCCGGACGAAATCGAGCCGCCGTTGGAGTGGCCGAGGGGGATCCAGGGCGCGTTCGTCATCTCGGGATGCTGGCTGGCCATGATCAGTGCGTTCATCTGTCGTTCGAAGTAGGGATACTCGTTGGGGTCGTTGAAACAACCCCAGTAGCCCATGCCCAGCACGGCGAAATCGATGCTCCTGGCGAACGCGACGATTTCCACGTTGGTTGCCGTCGGAGCGTTGTCGATGCCGCCCCCATTGCCGTAAATAACGATGCCGCGGATGGTTTGGACGCCGTCCGGGACATAAAGCAACAGCTTGCGGGTGCTGTTGGGGTTGTCGTTCCACTCGTAGATCGCCGCCCGGCCGGATGAGGACAGTCCCAGCAAAGCGCAGGCGAAAACCAGCAGGATGGGAAAGTGTTGACGGATGTGATTGAGGCGAGTGGATTGCCGGTGAGGAATGGTATTCATGAGCGAATGATTGGGTTTGAACTCATATTGGGCCGATGCGGTTGGTGGATGAAAATCAGGTCGCCAGTCCGGCCCGGCAGAATTGTTGCCCGTTTGTTCCGGTTGGCGCGGCCAGATTCCATTCACAGTGAATAGTTTCATAAAATGCAGTCGGTATTTCTATCGGGACGGTTTTTCGACGATCAGCAGTTCCAACGGCTCGCGGCGGGGCGTGACTTTGAGGCCGAGCTGGCCCGGAAGGGACTGCATGAACTGCGCGCGCGACAGTTCCGCGTTGCCCAGGATCTTCCATTGCAGCGTCACGTCAAACCGCTGGGTCAGTCCGGTCCGGTCAATGACGTGCACGGCGAGCAGGTCTTCCAACAGGCTGGCCAGGCCGGCGGCGGACTGGCTCCGGGCCACCAATCCGCCGGGCTGCACCGTGACGGTATCCTCAATGCGATTGGTGTTGCCGGCTCCGACCGTGCTCATTTTAGGGTTCGGTCCCGACGGACCATTGGTCTCAAGCACGAGCACGTCGGTCAGACGCATCTCGCGATGGGCCACCCAGCCGAATCGTTTCTGGAGTTCCTTTCGCAGGGCGCCTTTGGGGTCGTCCGGCGTGGTGAGTAGGAGATCAAACATTTCGTTGGGCGCGTTCGCAGGCAGAATCACGCGCGTTCCCCAACCCGACTCGTAGGTGCCGAATTCATAAGCCAAGGCAAACAACCATTTCAAGGGCACGTTTTGACCCACATATTTGTTCCCGTCGGAATCTCCGCGCCGGGTCATTCCCGGGAAACGGGTCGGCCGCAGGACGAGCACGCCGGGCGCCTGCTTCAAAGCCCGCGCGTCCGCTCTCTGAAGGGCATCGTCAACTGCGGATGCGGAAACGTGCCTGACGATCGTGGTGGTAACGCCGGCGGCAAGGAGAATGGCCAGGCCGGCTGCCAGGGGAACCTTCAGGTTCGCCCAGAACATCTGGTTCAGCGTCGCCTTGATGAGCGCCGCCATGGATCCGCCGGCTTTCGCGCTGGCGGCGGACATCGCCAGACCCGCCGGGGCCGCCTGCACGGAATGGGCGGAAATGGTGGCGGTCAGGGTCACTGCCGGCAGGGCCAGTCCCTGGCGGGCGAAGAACCGCCGCAGCTTTTCCACCGCGCGATTGACCCGTTTTTTGGCCGCCTCCTCGCTGATGCCGAGGGCGCTCCCGACGTCGACCAGCGCGGCCCCGTTGAAAAAACGAAGTACGATCGCATTGCGGTCCGCAGCATTCAATCCGGCCAGCGCCGCATCCAGCAACGGCGCCACCTGCGTCCAGGTATCGGCTTCGGATTGGTTCAGCAGGGATTGTCGATAGGCTTCCTGTTCCCGGCTTTTGCGTCGAAATTCGGTTTTCAGGAAGTTATCCACGGTAAACGATGTGGTCTTGTGCAACCACCCGGGCAGAACGATGTCCGGGCGCAGCGACCGGGCCTTTCGGGCGAGAATGAGAAAAACCGCATGGGTGATCTCCTGGGCCTGGTGCGGCTCACCCAGCCGCCGCAACGCTACGGAATAGACCAGGCTGACATGCCGCGACACGAGTTCGGCAAAGGCTTCCTCGGAACCATCCGTCGCATAACGGCGAAGCAATTCCCCGGTGTCCAATTCATGCATGTTCGTACCTGTATGTACGCCCTCACGCAAAAGGGACAATGTTTTTATCGGAGCTGCGAGCTACGGCGCATCGCCCGGATTCGTAACCGGCTGGGCCAAAGTGTTTTATTAGCTCGGCGCTCTTGAATGGCAATCCGCACCCAATAAATCTGCCTGAGGTGTGCCCCTTGCCTTTGGCTATTCCTCGACTGCCCGGAAGAATTGCGCGGGGATGACGATCGGCACGATCAGATTGGTCGAGCCGGAACTGTTGGTCAGCACCAGCCAGGGTGACCAGGCGGCCAGACCGGGGCCATTTCCCTCGTCACCTTCGGCGACGCCGTCCACAACTCCTTTGACAATCTCACCTTTGCCGGCAAGGACACGCTGCTGGCCACGAAGATCGCGGCGACTTGCTCCATATCCAGTTGAACACCTTTGATTCCATCTGGGCCTATGACGTGGGCAAACATCCGTCCCCGCCGGCGCGATTGCTCGCCCTCGGACGCGACCGCCTGGCGACGGGCGAAGACAATGAGCCGACCGGCCTGCACTTCTCGGACGGCGACAGCTCACTCAACGGGCTGCTCGGAACCAAGTCGATCAGCTCCCGGGACGGTTTTCTGTTCTTCACCCGGCAACACGGTGAAAACAACGTTTGCCTGATTGAAGGCGATCACCGCTGGGACAGCAACGAAGACTGAGCACACCGTCAGGAGCACATCCTGATTCTCCACCTCAGACGAGCTCCCGGGTCGGAAACGATCCGGGAGTTTTATTTGGCTCATGGAAGCACGAAACACTCGACCGACACATAATCGGTGGGGCGAGCATCCCCCGCGAGCCATTCCTACAACATTCAACCCTCAACCATTCACCAACTCCCACCGAATCCACCGTGCCAGCCTGCTTCCTGCTCCTGATTTCAGCCTTGGCAACTCGCATTCCCAAATCCGTACCCTCCGCCAGCCATCAGCCGCCTGACTGCGGTCTCTCCTTCTTAAATGCGGCAACGCGCCGCTTGCCGGCGGCAACATCCGCCGGGGTCATGTTGAGGGTCAGGATTGCGTGGGCCATTTCCGAACCCTGGTAGCCTTGCGCCGCGGCGAGACGATACCATTTGTAGGCTTCGATCCTTGATTCAGCGGCGTCCGCCGGCACCTGTCTGAAACTGGTATGATGGCAACTGTTCCCCAAATTAAACTGGGCCCCGGCTTCTCCCTGCTGCGCGGCCTTGGCATACCACATCCGCGATTGGACGGCATCCCGGGCGACTCCCCGTCCATCGGCATACATCATTCCGAGATTGAATTGTGCCAGGGAATGATTTTGTTCCGCCGCCTTCCGATACCATTCCGCCGCCTGCGCATAATCCGGCGCCCTTCCGTCGCTGCCGGCAAACTTCAGCCCCAGGTGAAATTGCATGTCCGCATCAACGCAAACGGTGTCGGGCGGGGCGGTTGTCGCAACGGGTTTTTGCGGGAGGGAAATTGTTTTGAGATAAGAGGATTTGTCCATAGATACCATTAGCACTGTTTGGGGACAGACACCACCAACATCTCACTATACTTTTGCGGTGGATACCCGGTGCGGGAAACGACCCAATTTTAGTACAAATGGCACCCATCCCTCCTCCCGCAGCCGGGAACCAGCCACTCCTTCCCGCTCATCAACGCTGATGGCTGTAAATCCCGTGGGGCGAAGTTTGGCTTCCAAAGCCCGCCACCAGTTTGTAGCCCAAAGCGGAAAGTTCACTTTGCGAATTTTGGTCACGACGCCCGAACTTCAACGGCAAACCGGATGCCCGGCCCAAACTTTAGCCTTTGGCCTTAAATCCATTTCAGCTAATTGATTATTGACTTTTTTTCAGATGTTCTTACCCTGTCCTCAGGCAGCAGGGATCCACCCGATGTAGCGGTGCGGGAAAAGTCTGCACCAGAACCGAAACTTCGAAGCCAACCAACCCACCAACAATGCGCTTCCAGATCAGCATCGGGTTTTGTCTGCTGGGATCTTTCGCCCTTATGGCCCAAACGCCGGGCAGCTTGGACACCAATTTTATTCCCGCGACGGCTTACACCGATGTCTTTTGGACCTTGGCCGCTCAGGCCGACGGCAAAATTCTCGTCGGTGGCCGGAGCGGGTCAACGCTGGGCGTGATTTACCGGCTGAATACCAATGGCTCGGTTGATCCAGCTTTTTCGTCCGGGACCCGGGCCACCTGCCTGGACGCAACGATTCCGATCATCAACGCTCTGTCGCTTCAGACCAATGGCAATATCGTCCTGGGCGGGGCTTTTACTTATTTTGATACCGTCTCTCTCCGGTCGCGGCTGGCCCAACTGAATCCTTCCGGCCTGCTGGATTTGACCTTCTCTCCCTCAGCCGGCAACTCCGTGTTGGCGACCGCCATCCAGCCGGATGGCAAGATCATTATTGGCGGCAATTTCACCAACTTCAAAGGCAGCGGCAAAAACTATCTGGCCCGGATGAATCCGGATGGTTCCCTGGACACCACATTCAATCCCCAAGGCGCCGGCCCCCAGGCCAGAGTCGGCGCCGTGACGCTGGGGCCGGATGGCACGATCCTCATCGGGGGCGATTTTACCTCGGTCAACGGCATCACCCGTCTGTACTGCGCCCGCTTGTTGTCGGATGGCACGGTGGACACCAACTTCGATCTCAGCCTCTCGGGACCGGACGGTACGGTCTCGGCGATCGCCGTTCAGCCCGACCGCAAAGTCATCCTCGGCGGCGCATTTCTGAATGTGGCCGGCGCCCCCCGCGGCGCCATTGCACGGCTCAATGACAACGGAACCCTGGACGCCACCTTCGCCCCCGGTTCGGGCTGCGACAGTTACGTATGGGCGGTGGCGGTTCAAAGCCATGGCCGGATCCTGGCCGGCGGCCGGTTCAATAACGTCAATGGCGAACCCCGATCGAAAATCGCCTGCTTCAACCCCGACGGAACCCTTGATCCCACCTTCGACGCGACTGCGGGGGCCGGCGCCGGAGCCAGCGACGAGATCCGCGCCCTTCAACTCCAGTCCGACGGCCGGATCATAGTCGCCGGCAAGTTCACGACCTTCAGCAATAATTCCCGGAGCGGAATGGCCCGTCTGCTGGGTGATCCGGTTGTCCAGCGTCTCGAGTTGCACCTGGCAGCCACCAACATCGTTTTGAACTGGACCGGCTCGTTCACGTTGCAGAGTGCCGCCAACCCGGCCGGTCCTTATCTCGACGTAACCAATGCCGGCGCGCCGCCCTGCACATATCCCGTTCACGCTGGCTCGGAATTCTTCCGTCTGCGCAACTGAACCGGCCAATTGGTTTCCCGCCACGGATGCCAGGGCGCGAAAGCCCCTGGCGCCCCGACCTCGGATCCGAACTCCGGAACGCGAGACTGGAATTTGGACCATGGATGAACACCCATGGACACGGATTTTCGTGAAGCGAACCGTCCGCCGTGAGCCGCTCCCGTCACCTGTCACACGTCCCCCGGCGCGCCGAAAAGAATGCAGGTGGAGGACGCAAAGAATCGGGCCCACTGAAAACCGGGCTCTTGATACTATAAACTCCGCCTTCTGACTCTCTGGCCGGGTCGAAACTTCAGCCTGTCCTCCGTAGTTTCTTAGCGAAGGATGGAAGCGAAGACCGGTGACTTCTGTCTTCAGGGCTTCAACACCGCTTCCAGGACCGGATCGCGTCCGGCCAGAAAATCCTTCATGGTCAGCGGCACCAGGATGTCCGAGTCCAGCGAAGCCGGATCGCCATCGGGAATCTGCCGGAAATATTTCACCGAATAGAAAACCTCGAGGTGCGAATTCGGCAGCGTCAGTTTCTCTATTTCGCCGTAACCATTGGGTTTGCCGCCGGTGGGTTCGCCGACCAGGATCGCGTGCAGGCGGTCGCGGAAGAAAATCGCATCCATCATCCCCGAAGAGAAAGTCCGCGGGCCGATCAAAACATACAAATGTCCCCGGCCGGACAGGGAGGGATTCTCTTGCAATCCCTTCAGCAGCGGCATGACCACATCCGAATTGCCTCCCGAATTGGCCCGCAAATCCACGACAAACCGCGCCGCGGAATTGCTCGCCGCAAAGGCGATGGTATCGGCGGCAACCTTCGAAAACGGCTGACCCGGATCCTCGGCGCACCGGTTGTATTGGAAGTAAAGCGTCCGTGATTCCGGCAACCACTGGCGCCAGTAATCTTTTTTGGGATTTTGCAGATAAAGCGGCCGGGGAATATTGAGCGCATCCATCACGTTTATCCGATTCCCGGCACCGCCGTCTTCTGCGCTGAGCCGGAGAACCCGGGTTTTCCCATCAGCGGATGCCAATTCATATTCGATGACACCATCAGGACCGATGGCCTTGACCTCCTGCAATAACTGCACATTCCCCAGCCACGCAGGCTCCTCTTCGCGCAGCCACGCCTGATTCTCGTGCGGGATGTAATCCGCCACTTTGCCTTCCAATTGCCCGGTCGTGAGCGCGCCGATACGCATCACGCGCCACCCGGACGCGTCCCGATACTTTTCCGGGGCGCCGACAACCATCAGGCCGTCGGAAAACCATCGCAATTTCAAAGGACTGAAGGAGAAACCATGCCCGAAGGCGCCCCAATTAATTGAGGTATGGGCCACACCCATGCCGGCGATCAGCCGCGTCAAACCCAAAACCATCCGCTCATCCGACAAATTGGTGACATTCAGCTTCAAGGCCGCCACTTCAGCGTGAAATCGCGCGGGCGGAATGAGTTTCCCGAAATCCTTGTGCCGCTGCGGAAATTCTTTGTCCAGAAAGTCCAGGTCTTCCGACCATCGAGCCGCGCGGCCGGGCGCCGGCGGGTCGTCCCGGGTATGAAACGTCAGCAGATAAGGCGTGGCCGGATGTTGTTTGGTGTCCTTGAACCCGGGAAACTCAGCCAAACCAATCCAGCAGGCATACGTGCACCCTGGCTCCAGTTGCACCGGCAGCACGCAGGTGCGCTTGTCGGCTTCATAATGTGGTTGTCCGAGCGTTTTCGGGAAGAGATGCTCCTCGGCACGACACCAGGCCCAGGTGCCATCCTGCATGTCTTTGCTGAAAGTCACCTTGATCTCAAACGCTCCCGGCGCCACATCGTTGCTCCCGTTTTCGGGAACGGTTTTGACGACGACCGGTGCGGCCGCATCCGTTTCCTGCGCCCGGCAGTCCGGTGACACCGGCAACACGGAGAGGCAGACCAACAACGCGGCGGATTGGCAGTGCATTTTCATTCGCTTTGACCCTTACTGAGGAAAAACCGGCCAAAGGTTACCAGAAAAATCCGTTTTGTTAAGCATCAATGGCGCCGATTTCCGGCGGGTGGCGAAGGAAAATAAATTGGCACCTTTTCGCGGCGGCGTAAATGTATGGTTAAAGTGATGACTGACGACATGACGTTGCTACGGGAATATGCCCGGCGCAATTCCGAGGAAGCGTTTGCCACGCTGGTGTCCCGGCACGTCAATCTGGTCTATTCCGTCGCGCTCCGGGATGTCCATGACCCGCATCTGGCGGAAGAAATCACCCAGGTGGTATTCATCATCCTGGCGCGCAAAGCGGAATCGCTGAGCTCGAAGACTATCTTAAGCGGCTGGCTTTGCCGCACGGCCCGTTATGCCAGCGCCAATGCCCTGACCATTCAACGCCGGCGGCAACAACGCGAGCAGGAGGCTTATATGCAATCCATCTTGAATCAATCCGAGCCTGAGGCCTGGACCCGGATCGCTCCGTTGTTGGGCGGGGCGATGGAGAAACTCGGACAAAAGGATCATGACGCCGTTGTGCTCCGGTTCTTTGAAGGAAAAAGCTTTCAAGAAATCGGCGCCGCCTTTGGCGCGAGCGAAAATGCCGCCAAGAAACGGGTCGCCTATGCGCTGGAAAAACTGCGGAAATATTTTTCCAGACGCGGCGTTATTCTTCCGGTGGCGGTCATTACCGTTGCCATTTCCGCCCATTCCGTCCAAGCCGCCCCGGCCGTGCTGGCTAAAACCGCGACCGCGGTTGCGATTGTCAAAGGCGCAACGGCCGCCGGTTCGACCTTAACTCTCATCAAAGGAGCATTAAAACTTATGGCCTGGACAAAAGCAAAGGTGGCAGTCGTTACGGGCGCGGCCGTGTTACTGGCCGTCGGTAGCGGAACGGCCATCTATGAGACGCAGCAGAATCCCGCGCGAGGCGGGCCGGCGGGATTAAAGGTCAAATGGATGGTCGGGAAAAAATATGAATTGCACGGGGAATCGAATCATAGCGAGACAACGAAATCCCCCGGCCAGTCACAGCCGGCGCAGACCGGATATAAATGGACGCAGGATTTCAATATCTCGGCGCTCAAAGAACTCCCGGCCGGCGGCTGGCAGTTGGAATTGGAATTTGCGAATGAAGCGATGGATGCGTCGCAGGGTGGACACAATGTATTGAGTTTTGATTCTGCACAAAGCCAGGCCGTGAATAAACAAAATCCCTTGACGATATTGGGTGCATTGATCGGGACGCGCCTTGAGTATTTTATCGACGCTGATGGAAAAGTGCAAACGATTGAAGGCATGAACCAATTGACGAATCACATTGCCGCAGTAGGAACACCGGAACAACGGCAGGACTTCAACGAACTGTTCGGCGGAGATGGGTTGAAAGGCTATCTTTCCTGCGGAGACTGGCTGCCGAATCGAATGATGAACGTCGGCGAAAGCTGGTCGGTAAAATACGATGTGGCCGACGTCTCCGGGGTTGTGACCATCAGCATGAAATATACCTTCAAAGATTGGGAACAACATGACAATCACCAATGCGCCCACGTTTTGGGAACGGGCGACCTGTCATCCAAAAGTGTTTCGGCGGCTTCGGGCAAGATGGTCCAGATCCAGAAAGGGAAAATTTCGGAAGAATTCTGGTTTGATCCGGAGCTCGGAATGATTGCGGGCGGCAATGAGAATCAGGATGTGATATGCAAAATTACCACCCGGACGCAGACGGTGACGGATGCAGTGCACAATAAATTGCAATGGACGCTGGCGATTGCGCAATAAATTTTCAGACAACACAATTTGCGGCCCAAAAACATGAAACGGTGCGGATTCACTTTGATTGAACTGTTGGTGGTCATCGCCATCATCGCCATTCTGGCCGCGTTGTTGTTTCCGGTGCTGTCGCGGACAAAAGAAGATGCCAGTCGCACCAGTTGTTTGAACAATCAGAAGCAACTGGATCTGGCGTGGCAAATGTATGCGGATGAATCGGGCGGCGTTCTGGCATTGAACGGCGTGCATTTTAACGCGGCGGGCGCGGTCGAAAGCACGTCGAATTCATGGGTCACCGGCAACGCCGGCCTGGACACGAACACAACGACCATCACCGATGGCTCGATTTATCCTTACGTGAAAAACATCCAATGCTACCGATGCCCATTGGATTCCAGCCTGGTTTTGGGAACGGCCATTCCGATTTTACGAACGTATTCTTTAAGTTGTTTCATGAGCGGACCGCGGGGGGACTCGGCTAAATTTGGCGTCAAACCATTGCGCAAAATCAGTCAAATCCTCAGCCCGTCCAGATCACTTACGTTTGTTGATGAAGATGATGCGACGATTGACGATGGCCATTTTCTTTACACGGCCACGGGCAATGAATGGTTCAATATTCCGGCGTGGCGACATCAGAACGGCGACACCCTGGCATTCGCCGATGGGCATGTGGAATTCTGGAAATGGGCGGGCACCCTGCCCACACCCTATTCCACTGCGGACAATCCGGCGGCACTGCAAGACCTCACGCGATTGCAACAGACCGCGCCGGATGACAATTGAAGCCAGCCGGCCAGATTCCGGGTAGTGTCCTGATTTCCTGTAGCGTTGAGCCGGAGGCTCGACCCTGCAACCGCCAAATTCGGACAGTGCCAAGTAATGGCAAATCCAGTTACGGCGATGCTCCCAATCGATTCTTACTTTGACACCTCCAACGGCACATAAATGTCCGTGAGCCCAAACGCCGACCGCAAGCCCTCCGGACCATTCACCGCCACCAAAAACGACGGGGCCTTCCGCGCTTTGCGGCCGCTCTTAGGCAGCCATGAGTAGAACAATTTCTGATAGCCCCTGGCGATCGCCCAACTCGGACAATTCCTCGCCACCACATAATCGCCGCCCGCTATCGTCCGCACCCGCACCGGCTTCCTGGGCACGTATTTGTCATCCACCGTCACGCAGGTGTCAGAACGCAATTTCTCCGGCGGCGTGACCTTCGGATTGTCCAGGGGCACGCCGATGAACAACGAACCCTTGCGCGGCAGCCCCTCCTTCTTCAGCCTCGTCGTAAAATCCAGCCATTTTCGATACGACCCATCATACGGCCCCACGTGCCGCATGTACGCGACCCGCCGCGGTTCCAGCGTCGTCACTTCGATGTCCATTTGCTCCGCTTTGTTCAGGGGCCGCTTCGGCTGCAGCGGCAGATAAATATCCACCCGCCATTTCCCGGGTACGACCCCCTTGAAGGTATCAGCCCACACGACAAAACTTGGCACCGGCCGCAACTCCCGCGAACTCCGCGCGAGCCATTTGCCGAACAGATACTGGTAGGCGTCCTTGATTTTCCCGACCGGGCAATTTTTCGCCACGGCGTAATCACCGCCGACGATGGTCTGCAACCTGACCGGCTTCTTCGGCTCATAGCCGCCATCCACCGTGACGCACGCATCGTAACGAAGCTCCGAGGCCGGGGTCACCGATGGATTATCGTGCCCAATGCCGATGAACCACGAACCCTTGTGAATCTGCTTGCCCGCCGATAGCCGGGCCATGAGGTCAGACCACGTTTGGCCGACATCTTCGTATGGCCCGACATGCCGCAAATAAGCCACGCGCATCGGTTTGATTTTTTGGGTAATGACTTTCATAACTTTGGCTGTGATGTGGTTTGTGTTGAAGGTGGCCAAAGGCACTCCCGGCTGAAAATGCACGCCGGACGGCGCGGCGAGAATGGCAATCGGCCCGGCTGCGCGGCGAAACTCCGCCGGCGATTCTCCGTAGGCCGCCTTGAACGCCCGCGTGAACGCCGCATGCGCCTCGTAACCCGCGTCCAGCGCCAATTGAATCACCTGCTTCGTGCCCGACCTCAATTCCATCGCCGCCCGCTCCAATCGCAGTCGCCGCACATGGTCCGCAATCGTCTCACCCGTCATCGCCGCGAAGACGCGATGAAAATGAAAACTCGAAAAACACGCCACCCGCGCCAATTCCTCCAAATCCAACGCCTCATCCAGATGCTCCTGGATATGCCTCAATACCCGCAGAATGCGCTCGTGATAATCATTCCACGTTGCCGTATGCTTTGGCCGGGTGCCGCTCATTTGCACGCTAAACTAGCAAACGCCATTATGGGCCGCTTGACTAATCTTGCGGTTTTGCCGCTCCTGCACTCTTCTTGCGCACAGGTCTGGATTGTGCGCCAGAACCGTCGTGACACGTTAAGGTGGCGTGGGTGAATTTCTGCGTCGTAGCTGGACGTGGATGGACATGGATTTTTCCCGCAACCATCAATCTTCAACTTTCCCAAAATCCGCTGCAGCATCTTGTCCGACTTGGAAGTTGAATGTTGAGAGTTGAATGTTTCTCCTCAGCCTGAAATTTCACGGCCCCGGTCCGACGACGCGAAAACTCTGAGGCGGAAACGACGGAGCGTTGGTGGCGAATCCCGATAGATTGCACGTCGTAAGCTGATAATCGCTTCCCGCATTGCAGGCAACGGAGAGACCATGCATGGCCGCGTTAATGTCCGGGATGTAACCGGCTACATCGGGAGCCGTGGCCCCCTCATCATAGGTGCTGACACAGACCAGGTTGGTGCCGACCAGGGCCATGATCGGACAACCGCTGTCGCCGCCGATATGCGCCCGATTACCGTTGGTCCCCAGCCAGAGGGGACTGTCATCGTTGAAATAAACCAGGTTAAACAGACCGTTGTTGGCGGACAATTGCCATAGCGCGGGCTTGAGGGCCCGCCACTGGTCGCAAACCACCAGTTGCACCTGCCCGCGCAACCCCGGCACGCTCAACTGACGCAGATAATTCGTATAGCCGGCGGGCAGGACGGTGAAGGGATGTACCGTCGGCGGCAAATCCGCGTTTAGAATCCCCACGTCAAAATCCACACTGGAAAGCTCAACCACTCCGACCAGCCAACGCACCACATTGGAACCCCGCTCATCGATGAACAATAGATTCTGGTCATTGGTATTGCCGGCGCCGAGCATGTGGTTAACCGTCAGGATATGGCGTGGCGATATGGCCATGAACCCGCCCGCCCCGCCCAATTGATAAGCATTGGCCCCGCCCGTGGCGAATCGCTGCGGTATGGCCGTGATTTCCGGCGCACAGTACAGCCAGAAATTCGTGTTCCGGACCAGCGGTTGAGTCGTGGCCCAATTCGTTGACGTGACCCCCCAGGAACTGCCATCGATATTCTGCGGGAGACATGGACTGCTTAAAAAAATGGATTCCGCTCCATTCACGCCCAATGGATTGGCTCCCCAGTGATTCGTCCGGGCGACCAGATTGGTTCGGATATTAGCGGACAAATTAACCGACACCGCCGTTGACCGGCACACCGGGAAAGCCAACAGGACGACCAACAACAGGCATCTATTCATCAGGCGGAACGACTTTCCCGAAACCAGCCCGCGCCCGCGCTCCGGTCCGGATTGATGACGAACACAATCGCC
>Ga0265338_10002297_pt1 | contig 29079 bp, 23 predicted proteins | sample 42126metaG_FD_193579 | JGI IMG/M metagenome (GOLD analysis project Ga0265338, IMG submission 193579) | Rhizosphere microbial communities from Carex aquatilis grown in University of Washington, Seatle, WA, United States - 4-21-26 metaG | ecosystem: Host-associated > Plants > Roots > Rhizosphere...
CCCACACTCAGCGAACCATTTAGAGCTCCGGATCCATTGTCTCCAAAGCTTGCGGCCTGCGTACACGCAGTCATCGCGCTCGCTAAGCCAACCATACATAAAGTATTAAGCATGGATTTCATAAAACTCCCCTACCTTCCTAGCAACCTGACATTAACGCAAGATTGGTGCTCAAGGATTTGTCGCAAATTGAGATGGTGAGAAAATGGGAAAGGCCTCGAATCGACAGGCGATTCTCAAGCCGGGACAAGTTACATAATTCTAATAAAACTGTGCAGATCCGTTAGGCGATAAAACTTTGGTCAAAGACCTTTGAATTTCTCCGTCGCCTCAACGAGTTTAACTTCGATTCCCGGCTCTTTTGCGGAATGGCCTGCATTAGGAACGATATGTAAAACCGTTTCCGGCCAAGCTTGATGCAAATCGTATGCATTTTCGACAGGGCATATGATGTCGTAGCGTCCATGAACAATTTCGCACGGAATATGTCGAATTTTTTGAATGTCATCTAATATCTGGTTGTCGGATTTCTTCCAGCAGCCATTTATAAAGTAATGGCATTCGATGCGCGCAAAGGCCTCGGCGAATTCTTCGCCAGAAAAACGCTCAATAAATCCTGGATCGGGAAATAATTTGGCCGTAGAGCCTTCCCAAATACTCCAAGCCCGCGCCGCTTGCAGCCGGGTATTGCGATCGGGGCTGGTGAGACGCTTATAGTACGCTTTCACCATTTCGCCACGTTCACCGTGTGGGATCGGTTTGAGATATTCAGCCCAGAACTCCGGGAAAATATGGCTCGCGCCTTTTTGATAAAACCAATCGATTTCCTTTTGCCGGCAGAGAAATATCCCACGAAGGATGAGTCCCCGCACCGATGTTGGATGAGTTTCCGCATAGAGCAGCGACAGAGTCGTACCCCAGCTGCCGCCAAAGAGAATCCATTGTTTGATTCCGAGATGTTGCCGGAGCTTTTCCATGTCGGCGATCAAGTCCCACGTGGTGTTGCCCTCAAGTTCGGCGTGAGGCTTGCTTTGACCGCAGCCGCGCTGGTCGAAAAGCACGATGCGATAGTGTTTTGGGTCGAAATAACTGCGGTCTTCAGGAGACGTCCCGCCGCCCGGGCCACCATGTACATATAGGATGGGCGAACCTTCGGTATTGCCGGATTCTTCCCAGTAGATTTCGTGCCGATCTGAGACCTTCAAATGACCGCTTTTATTCGCTTCAAGGGCGGGATACTTCGCGTACTGCATATTACTTCTCAAGAATCGCGGTGACACCCATGCCGCCGCCCGTACAAATTGAAATCAAGCCGCGGCCTTTGCCTTTTTGATCGAGCATCTTCGCAAGGCCCGCGACAATGCGCGCGCCGGTCGCTGCGAACGGGTGGCCGAGCGCTACAGAACCGCCTTTAACATTCATTTTGCTGCGGTCAATCTTGCCGAGCGCGTTTGAAAGTCCGAGGCGCTTCTGGCAGAACTCGTTGCTCTCCCAAGCTTTGAGCGTGCAGAGCACTTGGCCTGCGAAAGCTTCGTGAATTTCGTAGTAGTCAAAATCCTGCAACTTCAGTTTGGCCTTTTCGAGCATGCGGGGAACCGCATGCGCGGGCGCCATGAGTAAGCCTTCGGCTTGCTTAAATTCGACCGCGGCTGTTTCACAGTGGGTCAGGTAGGCGAGGACGGGCAGTTGATTGGCCTTTGCCCATTCTTCGGAGGCCATCAATACAGCCGCGGCGCCATCACTGAGAGCGGAACTATTTGCAGCCGTCAGTGTGCCTTTACCGCTCTTCTTGTCGAAGGCGGGCGGCAACTTAGCCATTTTTTCCATCGAGGTGTCGGCGCGGACGTTATTGTCTTTGCTCAATCCGTTATACGGAACCACGAGATCGTCGTACCAGCCTTCAGCCCACGCCTTGGCGGCCTTTTTCTGGCTCTCGAGCGCGAGTTCATCTTGCTCTTCGCGGGTGATGTTCCATTCCTTCACCATTTTTTCGCACGATTGACCCATGCTCAGTCCCGTTTGTGGCTCGACCACGCCGGGCATATGCGGTTTGAGGTCGTGTGGACGCAGTTTGAGGAACTGTTTCATTTTGCCGGCGAAGGTTTTTTCGCGGTTGGCCGCAAGCATGATATGCGCGAACTCGCGCGAGAAGACAAAGGGCAAATCGCTGTTCGTATCGACCCCGCCCGCGATGGCAACGTCAATTTGACCGAGCTGAATCTTATTGCCGACAGCGATTGCGGCTTCGAGCGAAGTGCCGCAAGCTTGGACGACATCGTATGCCGGAGTATTCCACGATAATCCCGAGTCAAGCACGACCTCGCGGGTGAAGTTCCAGTCACTGGAGTGTTTGATAACGGCGCCCATTACCACTTCGCCGAGGGTCTTGCCTTGGAGGCCATAAGCCTCAATCAAAGGACGAACCGCCCCGAGGGCTAAATCGTGATTTGAAACTCCCATGTACTGGGTGAAAGACCTGGCAAAAGGAACCCGTTTGCCACCCACAATCGCCGCACGACGCATATCTTGCCTCCTTAATGACCTATGCATTGTACTTAAAGATATGAACAACGCCGAATCATTTTTGAAGCAGAAACAGCTTTTTCAATTGGGCGATCTTCCCACCGAAACGCCGAATCCGCTGACGCGCAACTTGTCGCAAATGGCCTTAGCCGATTTGCCCGGTGCGCTGCGCGTGATGCGACAGCTCGACATCGCCGCGTTACAGAAAATTCTGGATCGATTTGCCGAATACCAAGGCCTGTTCGAGGCGATCGCCGGCACGCTTGAGGACGGTGACCGGATTTATCTCGTCGGCTGTGGAGCGACGGGCCGCTTGTCGTTGTCTTTGGAGTATTTATGGCGGCGCGCGCATCAGGGCTCGGATCAGGTGCGTTCACTGATGGCCGGTGGCGACGTGGCGCTGGTGCATTCTTTGGAAGGTTTTGAGGATTTTCCACAATACGGTGCGCGCCATTTGAAACAACTCGGGTTTTCGGGCCGCGATTTGCTGGTGGGAACGACCGAAGGCGGCGAGACCCCCTATGTGATAGGGGCCGTGGAGTTGGCCGCTCAGGAGTCATCGCGGTCGCCGTACTTTTTGTACTGCAATACTCGCCAGATTTTGATCGACAAGGTCGAGCGCTCGCGCCGGGTGCTGACGAATCCGAAGATTCAGTCGTTGAATTTGGAAGTGGGACCGATGGCGCTGACCGGGTCGACGCGAATGCAGGCCTCGACCGTCTTAATGTTGGTCGTCGGGCTGGCCTTCGAATATGGCCGCGATTGGGCTCGGGCGCGGGCTGAATTGACATCCTGGATTCGATTTTTGGAAAAGGATCGAGATCCTGCGTTGAGCGAATTTATCGTTCGCGAGGCTGAGACATATGCCGAAGGCGATTTCACCTTTTACACAGCCGAAGAGATGGCGATCACCGTCTTTACAGACACGACGGAGCGCGCGCCGACATTCAATTTGGCACCATTCGACAATCCCGAGTTTCCGAGCGATAAGAATTCACTAACGTACCTGGCGATTCCTTCGGCCAAGACGGCTCTCGAATCGTGGCAGAAACTCCTTGCGCGCGATCCACGTCCACTAGAATGGCCTGAAGTCCATTCGAAGACTTCGAGTGACTATTTGTTGAGTTTTGATTTTGGCGTGGGCGCAATTGATTTCCGCCGCAAGCTTTTGCCGCAGGGTAAGCACCATCAATTTGCGATTGAATCTTCTAGCCGCTCATTGGAATTCGGATTTCGCGACCTCGATGAGACTTTTGATTTGTCGGGGCAGAACTCGCTTTTTGATCAGCTGACTGCGAAAATGCTTTTGAATATGCATTCGACATTGGTGTTTGGCCGTCTGGGGCGCTTCGAAGGTAACTTGATGACGTGGGTCTATCCGTCAAACGGCAAACTTGTCGATCGCGCTGCACGGTACACACAGATCTTGCTGAAAAATCGCGGCTTGGATTTCGACTATGATGCGATTGTTCGTGCGCAGTTTGCGTGTAAAGAAAACTTGAGTCCCAAGGAATCAATCGTTCACAAGACTATCGAAAAATTAACTGGCGGATTTACCTAAAAAGAACCAATGCCACGGTTCGTAAATAATCCCAAGCGGATTGGCTCTTGGATAGCTCAGTCGAAAACCGAACCGGCTCGCATTCTTGGCCAACCATCCGAACGCCTCGCTCTCTTCAAAGGCCTCATCGAGAACCGGTTTTCCGGCGGCATGAATATCAATCGCCCGGCCCGAATGGTGTTCGCTAAAGCCGGGAATCGCAATATGAGCTAAAATATTTTCGAGTGTACGGCCGTTCTTCAAATGTCGTTCAATTAAACTCTTCTGGTGGAGATACGACCGGAATCCGGAAAAGGGCATGAGCTCAATATCGTCCGCTAAAGCCGCCGCTTTCATTTCTCGCCATGCGTTCGCGGCCGAAGACTGCAGAACGAAGGGTTTGCCCTCGAAATCAATGTCGACCACTTGCAGATCATGCAATGGGGGCTGCGGATGAATGAGCAGCCGGTTCGTTGCGAGATGAGCCTGACCAATTCCAAGAGCCTCATGAATAGCGCTTAAGGTTTTATCCATACAGGAATCGTAACCCGGGCGCAGATTGTCGCAATACTTTACTTAACGCGATGGTATTTTGCGATCACCGTAAAGTCAGGCGGGTCGTAATAGTTCTTATAAGACTCCGACCACTCCGACTTAGCGAAGATCGTATCTTGATTGGGGATGCGTAACACCATGGAAAGAGAGTCTGAAAAGGCAGGGGTATAAATCTCGGGGCCGAAGACTTCAAAGACGATTCGGTTCTTTTCACCGTCATAGTCCGTTCCGAATTTTGAATCCATGGTGGAGGGACAATCTTTGAGTTTAACTGCGAGTTCCGGTACGCCGCGGTCGTCGGCGAAATGCTGGGTCACGATGATCGATTTGCAGGCCAGCGGATTCGTGCTGTCAGTTACAAATGTTCCCAGTCCAAGGTCCTCGCCACGAATAATCATGGGGGCATGTTCAAATTCGGCTTCGGTCGTTTCATTGCTCTTCGTCGACCGCGGCGCCGCGGGAGTCCCGGGAGCTGAAGAGGCGGGCGCCACCTTGTTATCCCCAGCACTGTGGGTGCAGCCGCCGAGAATCGTCACAGCCTGTAATCCGGTGAAAAGCGCGGCAATTAAAACGAACCAAGATGATCTCATGACCGAACCTCCAAATGCCCAAAGTCATTTCAAGGTCCGTGCCTAAGCGTCCGACTAAAAGTTCGTGCAGTACCCGAAATTATCCGCCATCGATTCTCCGCCCTGGGACTCGCATTCATTAGAGTCCATATTGGAGCCAAGAATAGATCCCGAGCAATCCGGCAGATTGTAGCAAGTGCCGTTGGTGCTTTGTGGGGAGACGCGCAGGCTGACTTGAGTTCCGCCGCAAATTTGCGCTAGATTTCCAGACAGAACATCCACGCCCTGAACGCAATTTCCGCCGACATTCGTTCCGGGACAGATTTGCGCGACATTTCCGGAAAAAACATCCACGCCGACAACGCAGGTCGCAAAGACAGAAGTAGAGATGAGTAAGGAAACAAGGCCGAGGCCTAAAGTAAGTGCTTTCATGAGCTAGATCCCCCAAGAGTAATTTGGGTTGAGTTGTAACACTGATAAATAAAAAAAGTCTAGTGGGAACCTATAAGTTCCGGCTTCAGCACTTTTTAGCCACGCTAGCGCGCGAACTCTACAGCCTGAGTCTCGCGCACGACCGTGACTTTGATCAATCCAGGATAAGAAAGTTCGTCTTCAATCTTCTGAGCGATGGCCTTTGATAAGCCCAAAGCCTTTTGATCGTCCACACGATGTCCGTCCACAATCACCCGCACTTCGCGGCCTGCGCTCAAAATGTAAGTCGCCGTGACGCCCTCAAAGCCGCTGCCGATTTTCTCGAGATCGGCCATCTTCTGCGTGTACGAATCCATCGTCGAACGGCGCGCGCCGGGGCGCGCACCGGAAATCGCGTCGGCGGCGATCGTTAAAAAAGCCATATCGCTGCTCGGCTGTTCGTCATAGTGATGCGCCCGCACGGCGTGAACCACTTCCGGCTTCTCTCCGTGTTGTTCGATAAACTCTGCGCCAATCACGGCGTGGCCGCCCTCTTTCGAGTGGTCCATCGCCTTGCCGATATCGTGCAACAATCCTGACCGGCGGGCGTCTTGAGTCGGCACGCCCAATTCATTGGCCAGCAATCCGCAGAGCCAGCCGACTTCGGCGACGTGGAAGTGTTGATTCTGAGCGAACGAGTAGCGGTATCTCAAAGCGCCCAACATTGAGCGCACGTTCTCGTGCATACCGGGAATGCGCAGTTCATTGGCTACGCGATTGCCGTCGACCAGAATTTTCTTGAACAGATCCTTCTTGCAGCGGTCGTGAATGCGTTCTATCGAAGTTTCATTCAAATTTCGGTCTTTCGCCGCCGCCTCAAGCACCAAGCGGCCGAGCTCGCGGCGAACCGGGTCGAAGCCCATAACCGTGCAGCTCTGATAGGTTTCGTTGTAAACGATGTCGACCCCGCAGATTTTTTCAATTTGCGAAACCCACTTGCCCTCTGGGCCGAATGTGCGCGTCTTGTGATCGGGGTTGTCGAAGGAGACGTTGCCGATACCGCGTTCCGCGCAATAGGGGCGGGCAAAGCGGTTCAATGCCAGATTCAATACTTTCTTGGCATCGCGTTCGACGTTGATTTGCGCTTCCTGCTCCATTTCCTGGGCGGCACGCGTCGCATGCGTGCGTGCATCTTGCTCTAACCGGGCGTGAATCTGTTTGCGGATATCTTCTTCCGACATCGAAGATTTGTGGCGGGCCTCATCGAGCAATTTACCGCGCAGGTCTTGCAAACGCTGGCGCAAGCTGCTGACGCGCGATTCGACATTGCTCAACTTCTGCTGTCTGGAGTTCAGCGATTGGTTCTTGCGGTTGAGATTGGCTTCGCGTCCCTGATTCTGTTCTTTGTATTTGGACTCCCTCTCGTCGAGAGTCTCTGAATACTCGTCATTCTTCTGGACCTGACGGCGCGTCTCATTTTCAAACCTAACCCAGGCTTCGTCCTTCATCTCCTCAAACTGGAGATTGAGTTCTTCATCCTGAGCCTGAGCGTCTTTTTTTGCGCCATCGACCATGTCGAAGGCTTCACTCTCCGCCCATCGAATTTCAAAGCGGCGGCGCCAGGCCAAGCCCAGCATCATCAGAATTCCACCCGCCAAAAGTCCTGCTATCAAAGACGCAATCGGTATAATCATCAGGCAGGTAGACTACCATTTCCGCGCCTGTTTCTAAAGCCATCGCCGGATGGCGTCATCCCTCAAATCATGGGCCTTTGCCGCCGATAAAGCCTTGTAGACCTCAGGAGATTTTAGATGGACCAAAACGGCCAAAACGGCTCCAAGAAGCTCAAGCGCGGTGAAATCCTCTTCAAAGAGGGTGATGCACCGTCTTCCGTATATATGATCCAAAGCGGAAAGATCGGATTGATGCTCGAGCGGGGCACAAAGCGTTTAGAAGTCGCAAGTCTCGGTCCCTCCCAAGTGGTGGGCGAGGGCGGATTGTTCTCCAGTGGCAAAGCCGCATTTACGGCCGAGGCCCTCCAGGAAACTAAGCTTCTCGAAGTGCCGCTCGATCTTATGAAGCAGCAGTATGAAAAGAGCCCTCCCGGCGTGAAGCTGATGGTGAAAAGTTTGGTGGAAGATCTCCGTCAGGCGCGCCAGCAGCAGAAAAAAGACAAAATGGAAACGGAGAAGAGCCCGTGCCCCCAAGGCGTCATCCATAAGCTCTTTACCGAACTGCACTTGATCGCCCGTCACATCGGCAAAAAGGATCCGGCGCAGCCTGACGTCATCACTTTGTCTTGGGGCGCGTTCAAACTCTATGCGAGCCGCTTCTTCGGCGAATCGCCGCCGCGTCTGCGCAGTCTGATGGATCTTCTCGCCAAACTTAAATTCGCCGAATTGAAAATTAATAAGCCCGAGGACAGCGAAGAGGAAGAGTTGTCTGAGATCAAGCTCTCGCAAGTCCAAATTTACGAGGACTTCGCCGAGTTCTACCAGTACCATTTGTTTAAGGGCAGCCGCGCAGAGGCGATATACGTCGATCCGCTTGCGCTTAAAGTGGCGAAAGCCCTCTATGAGATTTCGGCCATCGCCGAAGTCGATCACAAGGGCGCGTCCAAGTTGGATTACGGCACCGTCGTGAACGAGTGCAAAGCCAAGTTCCACTTCGATCTTAAAAACACTCACCTCGACGTTCTTGAGAAGAAAGGCCTCTTCGTTCAGCGTAAAAGCTACGATGACGGCCGTGTCGAGTTGCTTTTCGACCGCAAAGAGTTCGGCAAGATGGCGCAGTTCTGGGGCATCTTGTTTGAGATCGACAAATGGAACGAAAAGGGTTTCGTCGACCTTCACGAAAAAGAAGAAGTCGCTGTTGCCGCGAACGTTTGTCCGTCATGCTCGGGCGCCGTCGACGAAAAGGCGAAGTTCTGCTCAAGCTGCGGCCACAAGCTGGCGGCTTAGCCCTCTTTAGCTTTAGACTGGGCGTAGTTTTCGCGGATCCATGTCCGCGCGAACTTTAAGAATTGGTCATTGATTCCAAAATACGTCGTGAAGATCTGGTAAAAGCCCTTCTCCGAAGGATGCTCGATGCACGCATACACGCGCGCGGCCAAGCAGGCGTTGGGCGCGTTGTCGTAAATCGAGCGGCGCAAATACACCATCGTTCCCGGGGTCAGGATTTGCTTCGTGCGCAAAGTCGCCCCGAATTCACTCAGCATTTCAAGATGCACGTTCTTTGAAACGTGCAGGGGAAGATTCGGCTGACCCCATCCCAGGTTTTCATATTGGTAGACCGTGTTCTTATTCGGCAAATATTCCGAGAGCAAAAAGCCAAGTTGACGCGTATCCACGGGTTTGACGAACTGCCCGAGAATATCCGGATTGTCCATCCACTTCGGATTTATGCGTGCTTCCGGCTCCGAAATGATAAAGAACTTGAGATCGGTCAGTTGTTTCGTCTTGCCTGTTTGCACAGCGCGCATGCGCAGGCCTTCAATCCATGGCGCGGTGTCGTCGGGAATGTACGCTGAGTCAGCGATAATCGCGTCGAGCTCTTTGTTTTCGGTGGCCAGCGTAAGTTTGGTCGAAATGTCGGAGAGATTCGCGGGACTGAGATCAATCGTCACGAGATGATCGGCCGTGCCCTTTTGGATTTTCACATTGACGCCGCGGCGCTGATTTTCGGCGTCGTTAAATACCAAGAGTATGTCAGAAGGGCGGCCGTCTAGAGCGAACTTCACGGCCTCCTCGAGAACAAGTTTTGAGTCTTGCTCGGTGATCAGTGAGAGCCATTTTTCAGGCGTCGCAAACAAGTCAACGGCAGCGTGGCCGATCAGCAAATCTCCGGGTTGTGGCGGCGGCTCGACACTCAAGCACTTCAGATCCGAGGAATTGACCGTGAGCATCAGGTAAGGTTTGTAGAACTCATTTTCTTCGGTCACACGCGGCGGCTTATCGGTGGCAACGCCGGCTTTGTCAAAGTAGCGGTGAAGGAAAAGTGAGTACGAACTCTCCGAAATCATCTTCAGGCGGTCCATGTCTTTGCTGATTTGCGCGGCAAGATTGGTCGCCTGCTCCATGTCCGGATCGACGACCGCGACACCGAACGACCGCATGTCTTTCTGTTCGAGAAACAAATCGTCGGTCTTGAAGCGGAAGACGCTCCGGTCGTCCGTGTACAAACTCTGGTAGCGCGGCGCTTTGCTGAGCGCCCGGCGGATCATGCTCAAGTCAGTCTTCGCAAGCCCGAAGTACGTAAAGTAGACCAAGTACTGTCCCGGAAATTCCGGGTGCGGTTCGGAGCGGAATACTTTCCCGCGTAATTCGAGCCGCGTCTTTTCCCCGGGTAAGGTTAGATAAAAGTGACCGGGCAGGCCGCGTTTCAGCGGAATCGGATTGCGAATGGCCAAGCCAACGTCGCTTAAACGATCGAGTTTCGTAATCTTGGAAATCTCAATCTCGTGGTTAACTTCCTGATTGAATAAAAACCGCGGACGAATGGTTTTCGGAAGCGAGAGCAGAATCTCCATCTTTTGTAAAAACACAAGGCGGTCCATGGGCAAATAAATCAGGTCGTCGAGCGCCGGGTGAATAACATCGAGTTTACTGATGCCGTCGTCCTCGTACTTAAGCAAAACCATGCGTGTCGGCCCGGCTTCGGGCCAATGTTTATACCGCTTAAGATTTGTCTTTACCTTGTCGAGATACGCACTCGACTTCTCACCGATGGAATCGAGCGCGAAGATCAGAATATTCACGTCGCTGAATAATTTGAGATCGCCGGGTTCTTCCTCTTTAGGATCTTTTTGTTCTTCTTCCTGGGTGCGGTCCCGGAAATAGAGCGCGGCAAATTCCTGGTGGGACTTGAACATCGCAAACCGCAGGTCGTCACTGCCGAGCTGTTGCAGATATTGCTCAGCTTGACGCCGTACACGGTCGTCTTGAATTATTGCGACTACATTTGCCACATTTTATTACACGATAATATTGACTAGAACTTCAAGGGTACAGCCGGCGGAAGGTCCAGCGATTATTGACTTTTTCGTACTCGTAACGGTCGTGAAGACGTCCAGGTTGTCCCACCCAGAACTCAATGCGTTGGGGAGTCAACAGGTAGCCCCCCCAATGGGCTGGGCACGGAATGGATTTGCCCTTGAATTCCGCTTCGGCCCGGGTCCAGGCACCTTCTAAACTGGCGCGCGAATCGACAGGTTTTGACTGCTGAGAAATATATTGGCTCAACTGGCTTTCGCGGGCGCGCGAGTTCCAATAATTTTCCGAAATTTGCCGCGAAGTCTTGGCGACTGTTCCGGAAATGTTCACCTGCCGAAACAGAGGATCCCAGTAAAACACAGCGGCGGCATGCGCGTTTTGACCGAGGTCCAGTCCTTTTCGGCTTAGGTAATTGGTGAAAAAGGTAAAGCCTTCCTCAGACCAATCTTTACACAACACGATGCGTGCATGGAGATCGGAGCCGCTAGTCGTCGCTAGGCTCATCGCCGTGGCTTCGCGAATCTGTGGATTCTGTTTCGCTTCCGCCATCCAGGCTTTAAAGATCTCGATGGGTTGGCTCTCAGGACCTAATGTGAGCGCCCCGCTTTTGTTGATCATTTCTTAGTCATCCCTTGGCTCAGCGTGTTTCGTCAAGCGCCGACCCTTGATCGAGGGCCCCTTTGCAGGTTAACTGGAGGGGTAAGTGAAGCGAGGTGAGTCTGTGAAAGAACAAGAAGCCGTTAAGAATTTCATCGATCAAGTCCGCTGGCTCTACGAACCCGAGTTCGGCGATTTCAAACGCAAGCTGGGTCTTTACATCGAGCGCCTAGAAGAGTCTCACCCCGAACTCGCTAAAGGCAGCTCAAGGAAAGTCATGGCCAATATGAAAACGGCCGTGATGTACAACCCCAACGGCGACATCGAACTCACGCGCCGCCAAATTTTGCAAATGGCGCACGAACTCCTTGGGGCCCCGAGTGGCCCGCTCCACTGATATTCATCTCTGTTACGATCTCGGCGGAACCAAACTGCGCGCGGCTTTGATCAGCGCGCAGGGCCGTATTTCCGCGACGGCTGAAAAACCGATCGACCAAACACTCGGCCTTCCCGGACTGCTCGCGGATTTCCGCGAACTCGCAAAGGAAATGTCCGCGAAGAAATTCAAAATGGTATCGGTCGCTTCGGCAGGTCCGCTGCACTCTGGAAAAGGCATACTCTTAGACCCCACTAATTTTTTCACCGGCGAAAAATCTTGGGGAATCATCCCGATCGCGGCTCATCTCAAAAAGATTTTTAAAAGACCCGTCCTGATCGATAACGATGCGGCGGCCGCGGTCATGGGTGAGGCGTGGAAGGGCGGGCATGGAAAAGCGCGCGACAATCTCATCGCCATCACTCTCGGAACCGGCGTCGGCATCGGCGTGATCACAAACGGTGCGGTGGTGCGTGCTGGACGAGGACTCCATCCCGAAGCCAGCCATATTCCGATCAATAGCGAAGACCGTTCTCGCCCCTGCGGATGTGGCGCATACGGGTGCATCGAGGCGTATTTGTCGGGCATGCACTTCGCGCGGATCGTAAGTGAGGCGCTCGGTAGAACTGTCGATGGCTACGCGATTACGGGGCTCGCGCAGCAAGGTGACCGCAAAGTCTTAGATTTGTTCGCCGAGTATGGCCGCCACCTCGCGCAGGCGATCCGTTCTCTCGCCGTCGTTTTTGCGCCGGAAGTCGTCGTGCTGGGCGGAGGCTTTAGTGAAGCTGCGCCCTACTTCCTGCCTACGGCGGAAGCCGCTTTGCCGGCGCTACTGGAACGTTATCGTCAGGGATTTGATCTTGTGCCCAAGGTGAAAGTGTCCAAGCTCGGAGAGAGCATCGGCGTTCTCGGCGCGGCATTTATGGCTGCGCACAAATAAGAAAGGGATGCTTATTAGCATCCCTTTCCTCAATCGCGATTAAGTCTAAAGCTTAGTTGACCTTTGCGACTTCAGATTCACTCACGCCAAGGAAGATCGCGCAGTCTTTAGCGACTTGGCCTTGGTTGATTTTTGCTTCTGCGTGCGAGTTTTCCAATTCTTTTTCATCGGCCCAAACCGCGCAAGCGGCCGTGGCAGACGGGTTAGCCAATGCCGGCCCATCATGCAAACAGTCCGCGATATCGCGGGCCATAAGAGCCGCATTTTTGCGCGGGCCTACTTGAAGGTCGTCAGCATTCTTACCGCAAGGGCCTTTGCTCGGGTTGAGGTATTTGCTCGCGCGCTCAAGGTCTGTCGCCGACATGTCACTTCCGACCGCCGACGAGAGTTTCATGGAAACGCCCTTGTCACATTGCAAAGCATCCGAGTTATTCGTTGTAGCAATATTAGAGGGAATTGCGGCTTTGCCCGGAAGCTGAAGGCCTTGGCCCTGACCGGGGATGGTCTTGCTGAACGACATTCCGGTCGACTTAGCCGTCGGAGCGACTTCAGTGCCCATCACTTTCGCCGGGTCCTTCGACAAATCGAAGAGCTTACCAGTCGTGGTCGGAGCTTCTTCAACCGCGACTCCCGCAGCGAATGCCATCGTAGAGAACGCAACGGCGACTGCCATCGTTCCAAGTTGGAGAATAGTACGATTCATTTGAGAGCCCTCCTAAATAAGGCGTTCTACTTTTGTTTTAACTCACACTTCTTAAGCAAAGCCCATTCCAGCATTTGGACTATCTAACCCGCGGCTGGAGCGGCTGGGAGGTCGCCAGGGTCGAAAACCGCCACCCGCTAGCTCCCAAAAACGTCACTTTCTAACTTCTGCAACAACTTATAAATCTACGGAAAGATTGGGGGAAGTGCCCTTGTAAAAACAACTCCCGCTATCCGTCCGCTTGGTAAACTTTACTTTTCGTCAGCCGTCTCGAAGGTGGTCAGAATCTTATAGTACGTGATGTAAGTTCCGAAAAGATCAGACGATTTATCCAACAGCTTGGCGGCCCATTTCAATTGGTAGGGGTCAATGGACGTGTGCTGTGCAAAAGCCGTCATAGTGCTGTTTTCCATCACAGTCTTGATGAAAGCTTGGTTTGCCGGCGAATTGATGTCCGCAGGCTTCGGCGGCAAGGGGAGATCCGCGGACTTTTGGGGTGCGGGCAAATTCGCGAGCACAAGTCCTCCGAGATCCTGCCAAGCGGCGTTTGCCTTTATGAAGTCCTGTTCCGCATGACGCGATTTCGGATCCGAATTCGAGAGTTGAGCTGTCAGGTCTTCGAAGATGTCCATCAACAGGCGAGTCTTTTCGCGAACGGCCTTGGCGCCATCCTCCGGTTTCACTCCTTTTTGATTGAACGTGTCCGGGTTCGAGACATAGAGATCGACCAGCATCGCGAGGTAGAGGCGCATTTCATCGCGCAGCGAATTGATCACGCCATAGGCGACACGATGGCCAGCGTCGGGCGCGCAGCCTTCGTTTTTCGTCTTGAGTTCGCGCAGATATTTATCGAGACCCGACTTGATCGGACTCACATCGCACTCATATTTCGGATTCATCAACGCGCCCTTAAAGTCTGTGTCGAGGAATTTCTTGTAGTCGGCGCGAAGAGACGGCTCGATTTTCTTGGCTTCCGTCATCACGTTCTCGTTCCACCACGGCTCAAAGTTCGAGGCACGTCCATCGAGGATGCTCGAGCGGATATTTTCTTTTACGTAATCGGTCAAGCCCCTGTAGTTCTTGGTGGCGTTATACGCCGGGAACTCCGCCGGCGAGTAGCGCATGTGGCTAGCGATGTCGGTTGGTTGAACCATATCCGGCCCATGGTCGCAAATCGTCGACTTGGTTCCGGGGAGTGGAGTCGTGAGGCGTGGGGGATAGAATTGAATTCTCGCGCCAGTCACATTCGAGACGACCTGACCGGGGCTATAGTTGAGAGTCACCCAATTGCGGACGAATGAGCGCGCGCCTTCAAACAAGCCGGCGCCGCTGCCATAGCCTTCTGTCTCAGGTCCGCAGGCCATTGACGTGAGGAGATAATCATTTAACTGGGGCGTATCGACATATTTCCATACGCCGGAGTAATCCTCGCGCCAGAAATTCGTACTGACTGTGGGTGTTCCGTGGCGGGTGAGGTTGAGGTACTCAGACGTGAAAGCGTATTTCGGATCCTTGGACTCCGGCTGCCCCAGATTATAGCGGATGCGTTTGATGGCATCGGCGTAGAATTTGTGCGCGACATCGACTTGCGTTTCGAAGTCGTTCAATTTCGTGAGCCACTCTTTGTACGTGTCGAGCGAGTCGGCCAATTGGACGGCGCGCCACTTGTTCAAGAAGAGCGAGTAGCGGTCGACCGTGCCTTCGAAGTCGAGCATATAGGGATCGTCGCAATTGTAGAGCAACTGGTATTTGCGCTCGGGGTCGTAGCAGACATGTTTCCAATCGTAGGGATTTTTCCAACCTGATTGCTTAACCTTCGCGTATTCCGTGAGAATCTGCTTTTCGGCTTGATTCAAGGTCTCGGCGGGCATCGATTCGCCCGGCCACAAAATAACTTTCAGGGCTTTGAACCCGATCGCCTGAAAACCCGGAACCAAGAGCAGTGGCAATTCAATCTTGTTCGCGTTGAGCGTAAAGTCTTTGATGAGCACTTCGCGCACATATTTTTCGACGTGCATGACTTTAGTGGAAATGTAGTAGGCACCGAAGAACATGGCGACGCTGCCGACGTCAAAGACCAAACTCCAGGCGCCTTCGCTCGGAGTTTTCAACACGGGGATTGAGCGCAAAGTCGCGATCATGGCGGCGCGGCTCGGGAGGAAGGCCGCCGAAACCAGATCGGTCACTCCCCAAATGGCGCCCGCGGTAAGAATACTGGCAGCCGTCGGAAGGTAGGCGCTGTAAATCTCCACAAGGCGGTCAGCGCGTTCACCCGATGTTAACCAATGATCGTAAGCGCGGTCGCACGCGGACATGTCCCAATCGAAACGGCCGGTGAACGGGAAGGCCGTAAAGCCCAGGCACTTTTGCACATCCTCGTCGCGGGCGAACTTATTCACGGCCGTTGAAGCGAGTGCACCGGCCATCAACCCGGCAGCGAAGTACGGAATCTGGCGCATGCCTTGTGCGCCATCGGCACCCATGAATCTATAGAACGGGCCTGCGGCGACCATGAAGGAGTTAAGCACCAACCACGAGACGGGACTCTTGAGCGATTGAGCGAACGATGTCCAGGCTGCGGGATTATGCGGATAATCGACCATCAAGCTGAAGGCGGCGGCGACACCGAGGGCGGCGTAGAACATGATCGAGCCGTTGGCGAGATTGACCATATCGGACGGCTTGGCATTTTCGGCATTATCGGCGGCGCGCGCTTGGATTGTGTCTTTGCGGTTTTGAATCCAATCGTTCACAATTTTTTGCAACTTGGATGATTTGTCGGTTGTCCACTCAAGCTTGTTCTCCATATTGGAGGGACGCTCAGTGGGCTCATATACCGGTTGGCGAAATGCTTCGGATAAATGCGAGCTAGTTTCGGAGTTGCCGGATTTGTTCGTATCCGAAGTGTCGCGCGACGGTTCGCCGTCCACGACGACAAGCGCGTGATCTTTGGGAATGGGAGCGGTCGGTTGCTCGACGGCCGGATAGTTGTGATAGGGCTTCACGGTTTCCGGGAGCGGTTCCGAAATCCCTTGTGATAACAGATCCAGATTCTTGCGGAACGATTTGAAGTCATCGACCGATTTGGCATTCACGTTGGCTGTGGAAAGATCGAGCGAATTCAATTCTTTGACCAGCTGTGCGCGGGTCTTAGTGTCCTTGTTCCAGGTCACGGTATTATCGGCATTCAAAACGCCTTCGTGAATCACGTCGGCATTGACCTGGCTCTTTAAGAGATTCGAGTTCGGTTTGGCTTCGGGGCGGAACATGAGCGGGCGGCCATCGGGAGCCGTGCGGCCTTCGTGATAAACCGTCTGCGTACTCACTTTGCCGTTGGCGTCTTTTACACTGACCTTCACCGACTCCATGAGATTGCCGGTCACGAGTCCTTTCGGAAGCGGCGGAGGAGTGGCGCTGGAGTTGATCGGGTAAGTGCGGACATAACCCGTGGAATCCCACTTGATCGCAAATTTTCCGGAGCGCTCAAGCGGACTGCGGCCCTGGATTTCATACACGGAGCCGAGTTGCATCCAGTCGCTGTACTCGCCGATCGAATATTTGCGCACGCGGATGCGGCCCTGATCATCGCGGCCGCCTTCGTAGAAAATCGCCTTGCCTTGGGCGTCGTGCCCCCAAGCGTCTCCGGGTTTGCCGTCTTGATCGCCGTTGTTGATGCCGGTGTAACCGGAAAAGGTCTTATAGAATTCGCCGAAGGGCATGGTGTCGGTCCACTTGACGACCCACTTCATGCTCTCGAGGCCCTTGCGGTCGCCGGTGTGGTAGATATTTTGCGGCTTCACGATGCCGCGCCAAACCATATCGAAGTTGTTGGGAGAGTGGCGCCAAATGCGGACGTTGCCGTCTTTGTCGGTTGTGCCTTCATACATGATGTTTTCGCCGTCTTTGTCGACGTCGTAACGCTCGCCGAAATTCAGACGGCTGGCGATAGGCTTTCCGGAATTATTGTCTTTGCCTGAGTCGTTTTCTCCGCTGCTGCCCGAGCCGGCGTAATCGACGGGTGGAATGCGCGGGGGCTGCTTGCCTCCGCCGCCATCGCCCACTTGCGTTTGGTCGCTGCCGATAGTGGGTTTGTTGGTCGAGGGAGCATTCGGGGTTTGGGGCGAAGCAAAGGCGGCCGGTTCGAACGCGAGCGCGAACGACAAAAATAGACTTAAGAATTGAGCCGCCAGGTTTTGGTTCATAGCCTCCGCTATCGCAACGCCTATGCCTTGGTTAAGTGCTTGAACTTATTGGTTTCTCTGAAAGGCGGGGATGTGCGAACCGTGATCATAAAGCTGACGGGAAAATAGTTAAACTGTTGAAATTACAATAGAAACCGCCTTAGACAGGTAAGGCGGTTTTTGGGCACGTGAATTCTATTATATGAGGTTTAATCCGCGGGGGGCGGCTGTGGGTTAGCCCGGGGGCCAATGCATAGAACGGCCGCCGAGGATGTGAATATGGAGATGATCGACGGTTTGTCCGCCCTCTTTGCCGGTGTTGATCACGAGGCGATAGCCATTAGCTGTTAAGCCTTCTTGCTTCGCGACTTTTGCGGCAACTAAAAGCATGTGACCGAGGAGTTTCTCGTCTTCGGCCGCTGCATGTGCGACGGAAATCAACTCTTTGCGCGGAATAACTAGAAAATGTTTAGGGGCCTGCGGTTGGAGATCGACCAACACGCCACAGAGATCGTCTTGGTACACGAATTTTCCGGGAATTTCGCCTTTAAAGATCTTAGTGAAGAGCGTTGCCATTGTGGCCTCACATTTGTTTGTAGTCGGGACCGGCGCCGCCCTCGCGCGGAGTCCATCGCGGACCCAGCACGTCGGTGGCCTTGCAGTCCACGCAGTTGGGTGCGTTGACAACGAGCGTGTCGCCACGGCGTTCATACACTCCGGCGGGACACATACTGGCGTAAAAATCGGCGATTTCGCCGGTGACGTCTTTGCCGACGATCAGGTGCTGAGGAATATCGTCGCGGGTTTTGTTGCCCGAAAGATAGACGGCGTCGACTTTGCTCAAGCCCACTTTTTCAGTGGGAAAATCCGCCGGGCCGAATTGCTTCGCCTCCTTGGCGTCTTCGCTGCCATGGCCACTGTCACCGGGGAATGCGCCTCCACTGAGGGTCATGAGCACCGACTTGATGCCGCCGGAATAGAAGCCGCTCTTAAAGGCGTGGCGCATGTTGCGCACTTTCTTGAGGTCTTTCCAGACCGGGCTTTCTTTAAGCGAATGATCGTAAACCTGGAGTGCCTGTGCCGTTGTGTCGTTGGCTTTGAGCGACCGGAAGATCGCGCGGGCGGCGTAGATTCCCGACAGCATCGCGTAGTGGATACCTTTCAGCGCGGGCACGTTCACGAGGCCGACGGCATCGCCGGTCATCAGGAAGCCGTCGCCGGTGAAGCGCGTGGGTAAGGCGTGATAGCCGCCCTCGGGAATCGTCTTCGCGCCCCATTCAACGCACTGGCCGCCGGCCAAGATTTCTTTGAACAGCGGGTGCTGCTTCATGTGCTGAAGTTGCAAATGCACGTCGAGTTTCGGATTCTTGTAGTCCATGCCGGCGACAATGCCGATCGCCACATGGTCATCGCTCATAGGGTAGAGGAAGCTGCCGCCAAAGCAATCTTTCGGCAGAGGCCAGCCGAGTGTGTGCGCGATGTAGTCGGGCGCCTTTTTGACTTTCCAGATCTCTTTCACTCCGAGCGCAAAGGCGGGCTCGAAGCGGCCCTGCAGTTTCTGCCACTCAATGTAGCTCTGGGCGAGCGGACTACGTGTTCCGTCGCTGAGCACGACGACTTGGGCGCTGATATCGGTGGCGGGAAGAGCATTGGCACCGGGTTGGCCGTCGCGTTTAAGTCCGGCAGGAGCCGTGCGCACGCCAACTACGCGTTGGCCGTCGACGAGCAGCGAGTCCACCGGGAAGCCGGTCATGATATTCACTCCCGCCTCTTCAGCCTTTTGGCCGAGCCAGCGCACGCATTCACAAAGCGAGGCTATGTAGTTGCCATGATTCATCATGGTGGGCGGCGTGGGGATGCGGATCGCCGCGGATTGAGTCATCAAGAATACTTTTTCGCCCGTGACGGGACGGCGGAAAGGAAAGTCGGAATCTTTAAGGTTGGGAAATAGGGTGCGGAAGCCGAGCGGATTAACGACCGCGCCGGAGAGCGAGTGTCCGCCCAAAGTGCCGGCTTTTTCTAGCACGCCGATTTCCACATTCAGGGTGCCGCCATTTTTCTTGTCCTCGGCGACGAGGCGAGCCAACTCGATCGCGCCACTAAGACCGGCAGGACCTGCACCGACAAAGACCACGTCTAGCGGCACGACGTCATCGCCTTCGGGCTTATGGGAAATAATAAAACGGTCGCGCGGCAGGGCCGGTTGAAACTGTGCGGGCACAAAACGCGTGTTGGACATACCGCTTCAACTCCTTATTGAAATCGAGTACTTAAAGTAGGGGCACTCAGTCGATTTAGCAAGCGGGGAATTGACCTCTGAGGGGGGTTGAGACAGAGTAGATAGACGAGGCGCACCCATGGCTTTATTTATTCACGGCAACCGGTCCATCAACTATCAAATTCAGTTTGCGCCGTTTTCCCATGATCTGCTTTTGCTTCAGGGATCGCGTCTCGGGCTCGAGTTTTGGACACCTGTTTTGGAGAACCTCAAGGGCCATCCTTCGGAGCAAGGCCGCATTGTGGCGTGCGAGTGGCATCAAAAGGGTTTGTCGGAAGCCGAAATGGCCACGGACCTCACCAATCTCATGAAGACTCTCGGCTTACAAGATGTGCACGTTGTCGCCTGTGAGGACGCGGTTGGGCTCGTAAAGCAAATCGAAAAGCAAGATGCGAAGCGGTTCAGCGGCACGCTCTTGTATCCAAGTACGCCGCGTTCCGAGGACCTCTCGCGGTCCGTTCAGGAATTTTCAGATCTTTAATTCGCAGACACCGAAAGTTTATCGATTTCGTTGAGCACGTTCTGAACTTCGTCCCCTTTACATTGGGGGATCGGAAGGTCGATGCCTTGGCTCAGGCTGTCGATATCGAGATTCTTTTCGTTCGGTGAGGGATGGCCTTCTAAATTGCCAAAGGCCAAATACTGCACGTGATAAGTTCCCGGGCTGACCGGCTTGATGGAAACGACCATGTCGCGGTCGAAAAGGTTCGAGTCTTTAGCGTCGGGATCGAGCAATGCCAACGAAACTGTCTGCGTGACGGCTCTGGTGATTTTGCCGTTGATACAGAGAGGGGCGGGGATGATGACGCCTTTTGGATTGAGTGACATGTCGGTCAGCTTTGCTGGAATCGGGATGGCTTGAAGCGAAGCGCTTCCCAACGAGATCTGTGAACTCGGCGATTTAATCCAGTGGACGAAGATGGTCTTCGTGCTCGCGATAATGCTTTTGGAATTAATCTCGTCAGTCATCTTGGTCATCGTTTCGAACGACATCGTCATGCAGTCCGGAATCATTTGCGGCCAATCCTGCATCGACGCGCAACGGACGTTGGCGACCACAGCATCGTCGATTTTCGGGGGCAGGTCGACTCCGGGGCGCATGCTCTTCATGATCTGCTCATAAAAATCTGAGGCCGCCGACTTGGCGTTATTGCTGGCCGAGACCACGCCCACAACCGCATAAAGGTTGTCGGCGAGGGTGACAGAGCCCCCCGAATTTCCCGAATAGATCTTGCAATTGACCACGAGAAAAGCCGTGGGATTCATATCATAAGTCACCCGGTCCATCTTGTCGGATTCGTGATCGCACGGAACCACGTCGAGCTTGAGATCGGTCATGCTATCGGTTGTGACTCCATTTACGACGATGGCTTTCACTTTCGTCAGCGGATTCGGAACTGTCTTGGCGGGAGCCGAGTATTGATAACCTGTTGCGGCTTCTGACAATGTGAAAATGCCGTAGTCGGCGGAGTACGTATCTTTGGAGTTGTAAACATCAGCGCCGGTTGAAGCGTGAAACGTGCGGCTCGGACTTGTCGCGGTAGCCACGGTCTTGAACCAGAGTTGATCGGAACCCTTAAAGTGATCCACGCAGTGACCCGCCGTGAGAACCGTGTGCGGTCCGATGATCGTTCCGGTGCAGCGCTGAACTTCAAATCCTGCGTAGGTTCTCGAAAAGGCGACGAGGACACCTTGATTGGCCGGGCATTGATCGGGATCGGAACATTTGAGGGACACTTGATCAATGGACCAATTGGAACCGACGGTCTCTGTCGATTGCGGATAAGTCCAAGAATAGTCGGTGGAGTCTTGAGAGGCGTCGGGGCATCCCGTCAAACCAAAACACATGGCCACTAGCAAAATATTCAACCCTGCAAACTTCATCGACATGCCAATTCCTTCCAGTGACGTTCGGCCCTAAGTCAGAATTGGTTGAGCAGGTTTTATGCCACTACTTTTTGGAAAAGCGGACGCGCTCCATGGCTTCCCAGAAAACCCCGTTCTTCAGTCCTACATTCGGGACCGTGATTTCGGAAATTTCAAAGATGCGCATCATTTCCAGCGTGACGACGGCGGCCGGGAGAATCACGTCGGCGCGGTCTTTCTTAAGCTGGAAGCGCTTCATGCGCTGCTGAAGACTCATCTGAAAAAGCTTGAGCACGAGCACTTCGAGGTGGGCGCGCTGAAAGCGTTTGCTCGACCGGCTGAGGCCCAAGCGGGCGCAGAGTTTACCGAGCGCCCGCAAGTTGCCGCCCGTGCCAACAAGTAGATCCACAGGCTTTTGCTTGCTGCCCAAAAGTTCATGGCGCAGGCGATAGAGCGGCGTGCGCACCCAGTGGGCGATGTCCTCGTAGCGCGGCTTACTGTGGACTTTCGACAGCAAGCGCACGGTGCCCAGAGGCAAGGTATTCATCGCCGCAATGTTGCCGTTGCGGCTGAGCACAACCTCGAGACTTCCGCCGCCCATATCGAGCAGCAGGGCGGTCTTTTTCCTGATATCGAGGGTGTGACTGACCGCCTTGTGCAGCAAACCGGCTTCGCGGTGGCCATCGATCAGGCGGACGGCAATGCCGGTTTTATTTTTCAGATTTGCAATCACCTTGCGGTGATTGCGGGAATCGCGGAGCGCACTTGTGCCGACGGCGCGGATGCGGTGAACGCCGAATTCGTCGCACACGTCGCGAAAGTGTAGAAGTGCGCGCTCGAGCTCGGACAGCGTGACTGGGCGAATGTAGCCCGCGGAAAACGCGTCTTTACCCAATCTCACGCTCGCGCGCTGATCCTCTAGGACTCGTAGGCGCCCCGAACGCGATTTCTGTCCGATAAAGAGCCGGATTGCGTTTGAACCTATATCAATGGATGCCAGTTTGACCGGGCTCTCATTCACCATAATCAAATTCTGTCGTCGACGTTTCTTCCTCGTCAATTCTTAAATTCATCCATTTTGAATAAGAGTGACTTCAACCGGGCCTTCTCGGCCAACAAATCATGGCAACCCATCTCTTCGCCCGGATTCTGTGGTCTCCGGAGAGTGTAGTCGCCGTTCGCATCCATGTCCCAAGTGAGGCGCTTGTCGTTCAACATGATTTGTAGCGCCTCCCAGATCTTTTCCTTTGCCAGCTTGTCTTCCACGGGGGCGACGACTTCGACTCGGCCGAGGAGATTGCGGGTCATCCAGTCGGCGGATCCGATAAAAAATCGGCCTTCGATTTCCGTTGGCTTGCCCGAGCGGAAGTAAAAGACCCGCGAATGTTCGAGGAATTGGCCAACGATCGACTGCACTTTGATATTTTCGCTGAGCCCTGGCTCTCCCGGGCGGAGGCAGCTGAAGCCACGGATGATAAGCTGAATCGGTACTCCGGCCTGTGACGCTTCGTAGAGTGCCTGAATGATGTCTTTTTCTTCAAGGCTGTTGCACTTGGCGATGATCCCGCTCGGCTGGCCCTGGCGGGCGTTTTCGGTCTCTTGTTTGATCATCTCTAGAAAGCGGGCCTTCATGTTGATGGGCGCGACCAGCAGATTGGTGTAGTCCATTTTGAGCGAACGGCCGGTCAGGTAGTGGAAAATCTCGACGACCTCGCTGGTGATTTCGGGGCGGCTGGTGAGTAAGCCCATATCGGTATACAATTTGGCCGTCTGCGAGTGGTAGTTGCCCGTGCCAATGTGGACATAAGAGCGGAAGTCGTCGCGTTCACGTCTGACGACAAGGGCGATCTTGGCGTGAGTTTTTAGGCCGACAATCCCGTACACGACGTGCACGCCGGCTTTTTCCATGGCTTGCGCCCAGTAGATATTGCGTTCTTCGTCGAAGCGGGCTTTGAGCTCGACCAAGCAGACAACTTGTTTTCCCTTTTCGGCGGCGCGGATGAGCGCGTGAACGATCGGGCTCTCTTCGCTGGTTCGGTATAAAGTCATTTTGATGGCGATGACGCTCGGGTCATCGGCGGCGGTCACGATAAAACGCTCGACGCTCGTGTTGAAACTTTCGTAGGGCAGGTGCACGAGAACGTCGTTGGCTTTCGCGATTCCGAAAATATTGGCGCTCTCGTCGGCGAGTTGTGGAAGAGTGACCGGATTCCACGGCTTGTACTTCAGTTGGGGCATGTTGAGGTTCACCAGTGCCGAGAGATTTTTGTATTCGAGCGGCACCGGATATTCGTAGACGTCGTCGGCCGTGAGATCGAGTTCATCCATCAAAAAATCGAGCAGCCACGGATCGGGATTGGGACCGTGTTCGACGCGCACGACTTCGGCGAACTTACGCTGTTTGACCTCTTCTTCGATGAGCTCGAGCAGGTCCTCGACTCCCTCGGAGTCGCTCTCAATATCGGCATTCCGGGTTACGCGGAACGCCATCACGTTTTGGATCTGCATCCGCGGAAATAGCTGATAGAGGTGCTGGCGGATAATCTCAAGCACACTGACGAAGCGTTCAACGCCCGGATCCGTGTTGGGAATGCGGATCCACGCCGGAAACACATCCGGTATTTTGATCCGCGCGAAAAGCATGTCTTCTTCGTTCGGCACTTGCAACGAGACGGCGAGTGAGGTCGACAAGTTCGAGATCAAGGGGAATGGGTGGCCCGGATCGACGGCCATCGGTGTTAGGACAAGGAAAATGCGGTCGCGAAAGAAGACTTTGGCCCATTCCTTTTCATTCGGCGTGAGTTCGTTCCAAGTTGCCAGGTAAATTTGCTGTTGATTGAGTTTCGGCAAGAGGTCTTGGGTGAGCAACGTACGGAGGTCGTCATTAATCTCCAGCACCTTCGGCCGCAGCATTTTGAGTTGCTCCTCGGCAGTCAGGCCGTCGGGTGAGAGCGTGCTGACACGGGCGTAGTACTGCCGTTGCAGTCCGCCAATCCGCTTCATAAAGAACTCGTCCAAATTGCTTTGGAAGATGCCAAGGAAACGGATGCGTTCGAGCAAAGGGTTGCGTTCGTCCTTCGCTTGATAAAGGACGCGCTTATTAAATTTAAGCCAACCGACCTCGCGGTTGAGAAAGAGCTGCGTATTCGGGGTCATTGGACGTCAAACTACCTTTAAAGGGTCAGGAATTGTATTAGATTTTCTTTTTGTTTCATTATGTCGTAGTAGCCCAAATCCACAAGGGCATTGAGGTACAGGGGATCGAAGGTCAGGTAGGAAAGAATTTCCGAAGATTCGTGCGCGCTTCCCAAACCGGAGATGAGGAAGCGGAGGACATGCGGGAGTCCCTCCATGCGGGTCTCGGCCAGTTCACTGGGGGCCTGCGACGGCTGCATGTAAAGAATATCGATTTTGCGGAACTTTTCGGTCTTGCTTGAAATCTGCAGGTTCTCATTGATGATCCGCATGCGTTCAATATCGACTTCCACGGCGTCCATAAAAATGGCGTTGATCACCACTGAAAGCACGCGGCCGAGGGAAGGTTTGACGATGCTGGCGTCGTCGAGGAGTTCATCTTTCCACTTGCGGACTCCGATCACTAGCAGTTTGTGCGCTCCGATCCGGCGGGCAGGGCTGAGCGGTGCGGTGTTGCGAAGGCAGCCGTCGCCGTAGTGGCGGTTGCCGACCTTCCACGGCGGGAAAAAGATCGGGATCGAGGCGGAAGCCATGATGTGATCAATGTCGATTTCGGAACGCACGCCCACGCGGTGGACGCGTTTCCATTCGGAGAGCGTCGGGTTGCCGGTGAAAAACGTTACGCCGAGTGAGGTCGAGTAGTCTGTGGCCGTAATGCAAAGGGAGTTCAACGTGTTGTTGGTCACATGCTCCGGGATCTTCGAAAAGTCGATGTATTTGGAGAGCAGATCCCTTAGCGGCGTGACATTCAGCAGACCGGGTCTGCTGGTGGTCAACTTGCTGCTGAATCCTCCGAGCGCGATGCTGCGGATGAGGCGGGTGGCCGTGGCGCCGACAGTCGCGTAGTCGGTGCGAAACACGTCGGGGGTCGAAAGTTTTCGCCACATCGTGCACATGTTGGCCGTGGCACTGTCGATGTCGTGAGCTTCGGCAGCGAGATAGGCGGCGTTGATAGCGCCCGCACTGACGCCGACGAGATTTCGGAAGGGAAGAAGATTTCCGGCTTCCCTGCAAACTTCATAGAGCGCCCGCAAGGCTCCGGCTTGGTAGGCGCCGCGGGCGCCTCCGCCGGAAAGGATCAATGCATAATCATTTTCATCAGAAGACATTGGGATTATTGTGCACTTTTATCGGATCACTTGCACTCGTAACCAGCGCCTTTCAGCTTGTCGCGCAATTTTTCGAGAGCTTTTTCGCAGTACTCGGTACCGTGTGTGCTCGAGGCCACGCTGCCTTCGTTGCCATGTTTGGTGTACATCAACTCGCAGCCTTTATCTTTCGATTTCACTTCGAGAACGCGGTCGTCGCCCTTCACCGAGCACTCGACTTTAGTGCTGCTCGTATCAGATTTTGCCGCAGCTTTGTCGTCCGGTTTTGCGGCTTCGGGTTTGGCGACGGGTGCGGCCGCGTTGTCTGATTTTGTCGAATTGTGAGAACAGCCGGCCGCGGCGAGGCCTGTTACGAAAATAAAAAGAGTTAAGCGAGACATAGTTTCCTCCATGATGTCGAATCGTGTTGCAAATAAAAGTCTAGGACCTTGTCAAAAGTCTGTCAAAGCGGGCTTTTATCTTCGGTCCTGGAATTTGGTCGCGTGCACTAATCCGCCCGAAATTCCGAAAGTTAGAGCGAATGAGTGTTTCGCTTAAAGTAAAAATCTTTGAAAGCTCGGGAACCCGTGTTCTCAATGTCACTAAGTCGACATTGACGATCGGCAGCGCTTCCCATTGCGACATCGTGCTCGATGACCCGACTGTCGCGGCCGAGCACACGCGTGCGTGGCTGGAGAGCGGCCGTATTTGGATTCAAGATTTGGGAACCCCCGGCGGCACCGCACTGAACGACATTCGCTTGCCCGCCTTGAAACCTATGCTGGTGCGCGATCTCGATGTGTTGCGTTTGGGCGAAAGCCAGTCGACGTTGGGACTTGAAGCGATCGCCGTACGCGCTCCCGTCGTGAAACTGAAGGCCACTGAGCCGACGGCCTCACAACCGGTTGCGGATACCAAAGGTCTCACCAACATTGAACTCGAAAAGCGCCGCGAGGAGGCCGAGAAGCTGGCCCGCGAAATTGCCGAATTGCGCTTACACATACAAATGGCGTCGCTCGAGAAGTCCTCAAGCGACGATGTTTCGCAACAGATGGCCTCATTGCGCGAAGAAACGCAGCACATGCAGGCGCAACGCATGAAATGGGAAGAGTCGCAGCGCCAACTTGAGGTCGACAAGGCCGCTTTCCGCAAAAACCTTGAAAAGGAAATGGAAGAATTCAAGGTTGTAGCTATAGAAGAGGCCAGAAAAACTATAGGTGGGCAAGCTGGCCAACAAATAGACGTCTTGAGCCAGCAAATTAAGAAGATTGAAGCCGAGTTGGCGGCTGAAAAGCGCCATGTCGCCGAAGAAAAGCAGCGCGTGGCCGATGAAAAAATGCGGCTCGCTCAAGAGCAGGCGCGCGCGGCCGACGAAAAACAAAAAGCTGAAGCTGAGAAAAAGAAGCTCGCCGAACACGCCGAAGCTGAGAAACGAAAACTTCTTGAACAAGCCGAGGCTGAAAAGAAAAGGCTTGCGGACCAGGCCGATGCCGAGAAAAAACGTCTCGCCGAAGAAAAGCAAAGGCTGGCGAACGAGAAACAGGCAGCTCTAGAAAAGGCGGCCCAAATTGATGCGGAAAAGCAGACCCTTATCAAAGCCTCGCAGCGCGAAGTGGCTGACGCCAAGGCCAAGACTTTGCACGATGCGAACAAAGTCATCGGGGATGCCAACAAGTCATTAATGGAGGCCAAGCAAGCGGCCGCCGAAGCTCAGAGAGAAATCGCTGAATTGAAAAAAGAGTTGGCTGAATCCCACCATCACGCGATGAGCGCCGAGAAGAAGGCCATCGACTATCAAAAGCAGTATGTTGAAGCCACCAAGACCGCAGTCGACACGAAAAAGTTTGCCGCCATCGCCTCTGAGTCGGCGGAAAAATCGGATCACCAACTCGCTGAGTTGGCGGCCGAGAACAAGAGGTTGCGGCATGAACGCTCGCAGTTGGCGGAAAGCCTGAAGCAGGCCGAGTACGAGAAAGAGGCTGTCCGCAAAGAAATGAAAAAAGCGGCTTCCGCAGATGCGTCAGGCCGTCTCGATGCTGAGCGCAAGGCGCACGAAAAGGAAATCGCCGAGATCAAAGCCAAGGCTTTTAAAGAGATGAATGCGGTCATGCTGACCGAATCGCAAAAGGCGGAATCTTGGAAGGCCGAGGTCGTCACGAAATTCACCAAGTCCGTTCAGAAGATGTCGCTGGATAAGGTGCGCCAGTGGGCGACTCGTCCATTGTCTCAAGAAATGCTTGCCGAGTGGGAGGCGGATGTCGTTCATGTCGCCCGCCGCGTGGTCCTAAATATAGATGAGCCGATGCCCCCGCGAGCACGTTTGAAAGCTGAAGCTCCTCCTGCAATGTCAGGAATGGAAGTCATCACGGCCGCACATGCGCCAACGGTGGTTCGGCAAATGCCGCAACTTCCGAAGACCGAAGATCACGGCCTGACCGAGCTTCCGGACCGCGATGGCGAACGCAAAGAGACGCACGAAGAAAAGGTCGCCCGCCGCGCGCGCCGCAAGGCCCGCGAACAGCGGCAGATGTTGCGCTCGGTCGCGCTGGCGACAATTGTCGTGGCGATTTTATTTATAGGTCTGTGGGTCGGATCTGCCTATATGAGAGCGCGCGGCCAGCGCAGTCTTTCGAGCCAGGCTGCGGCTATTCCCGCGGCACCTGTCAAAGTGGCGGCTGTGCCGTCGCGGCCCACGCGCTTCATACCGCGGCAATCGCGCAAATATCGTAACACCTATACGGAAAACGTTCTTTATTTGGAAAACTACGTCGGAGCCGAACAGAATATCGATTTCCACAAACGCTGGGTCGCAGATTTAAATAAAATAGCCAGCTCGGAATGGAAGATCGATGCATGGTCGCTCGCGCCTATCGCGGTCGAAGAGCAAGCCCTGATTCAAGATTTGGACAACATCAAAAACAATATGATGACGGACAAAGTTCAGGAAGGCATGGACAAAATGCATGCCCGCGAAGACAAGTTCTTGCGCGACCTCGATGGCGTGTTCAAAACCCGCGCCGGCACGGAGCGGTTTTTGAAGTTCAAGCGCAGCTTCTATACGCGCAATCAGGCCTACCTCACCGCTAAGTAGTTGACTTATTCCCGCGAAATGACAAAAGAATACTATGAAGGTTCTCATCATTCGCTTTTCCAGCTTCGGCGACGTTTTGCAGACGCTCAGTGTGGCCGGCCGGATTGCCGAATCTTCTCCCCACGCTAAAATTCACTGGGTCACGCGCGACGAATTCGTGCAGTTAGTTTCGTCG
>Ga0265338_10002298_pt1 | contig 29060 bp, 30 predicted proteins | sample 42126metaG_FD_193579 | JGI IMG/M metagenome (GOLD analysis project Ga0265338, IMG submission 193579) | Rhizosphere microbial communities from Carex aquatilis grown in University of Washington, Seatle, WA, United States - 4-21-26 metaG | ecosystem: Host-associated > Plants > Roots > Rhizosphere...
TGACGGAAAAATGCTTGCCGATGTCGCGCAGAAAATCCAAGTACGAAATACTCGCCGTCCACGAGGCATTGTCCACGAGCCGCGCGGGATTGTTCGCCGGAGTCTTTGCGTCATCGAATTCGAGAAGCTTCGCCAGTTGCACCTTCACGCTGGCGATGTTGTGATCCAAAACCTCCTTCGTGAGCAGTTGCCGCTCGGCGGTTTTGCCGCTGGGATCGCCGATGGAACCGGTCGCGCCCCCGGCAACGGCAATCGGATGGTGGCCGAGCAATTGAAACCGGCGCAGCGCCAGCAGCGGCACGAGATTGCCGACGTGCAACGAATCCGCCGTCGGGTCAAAGCCGCAATAAAGCGTGGTAGGTGAAGCGAGGCGTTTGGCCAGGTCCGCCGCGTCGGTGCAATCGGCGATGAGGCCGCGCCATTTAAGTTCTTCCAGGATGCTCACGGGCGGAGATTAAATCGCCGCTGGTCAAATGCCAATTTCCAATTGACCCCAAACCTTTTCGCGCCAAGGTGCAAAGACGCCAAGCAATTTGACTTTGCGGCTTCGCGACTTTGCGTGAGAATCCCGCCCGATGTCGCAAATGCTCAAATCATCCGGTTCCATGGCCGCGGCCACATTGACCAGCCGGGTGCTCGGCATGGTGCGCGAAATCGTCTATGCCCAGTTCATGGGCGACACCTGGGTGGCCGGCGTTTTCAAGTTTGCGTTTCAAATCCCCAACCTTTTCCGAAGACTGCTCGGCGAAGGCGCGTTGACGGCGGCCTTCATTCCCATTTTCAAGGAAAAGGAAAAAACGCACGGAGAAATGGAGATGTGGCGCGCCTCCAATGCCGTCATCTCCGGCCTCGTGGTCGCAGCGTCGGTCATCATCGGCCTGGTGATGCTCGGCCTGTCGGTCGCGCTCGCGGCGCACCCGTTCGGAGCGAAAACGGAATTGATGCTGCAACTGCTGCGCGTGATGTTTCCCTACATGCTGCTCGTGTGCCTGGCGGCGGCATTCATGGGGATGTTGAACGCGCGCGGCCATTTTTTCGTCCCGGCGATGGGCGCGACGGCGCTCAACGTGGTAATGATCGCCTCCGTGCTCTGGCTCGCGCCGAAATTCGGGACAGACCTGCCCAAGGAATTGCGGCTGCCCAGACAAATTTTTGCGCTCGCCTACGGCGTGCTGGCGGCGGGCGTGGCGCAGGCGGCGTTTCAACTGCCGACGCTCTGGCGCGATGGCTTCCGTTACCGGTGGGTTTCCCCGTGGCGCGATGAAACCGTGCGGCTCGTCGTGACGCGGATGATTCCGGGCACCATCGGCGTCGCCGCGTTTCAAATCAACGTGACCCTGGTCCAGTTCCTCGCCGTCTCGGTCAATCCGCAGATCAACGCGTCGTTCGATTACGCCGTGCGCCTGATGGAACTGCCGCAGGGAATGTTCGGCATTTCGCTGGCGACGTATCTGTTGACGACGTTGAGCGGGCTCGCCGTGGAAAAGAACTACGCGGAGTTTCGCTCGACGTTGCGGCACGGGCTGGGCACGCTGCTATTTGCGAACTTCATTGCCGCCGTTTTGCTCGTCGTGCTGGCCGAGCCCATCATTCGCCTGCTGTTTGAGCACGGCGACAAGTTCACGGCGGCCTCAACCATGCGCGCGACGCTCGCGCTCCAATGTCTTGCGCCGGGGCTGGTCGCCTTCTCCACCGTGAACGTGCTGGCGCGGGCGTTTTTCGCGTTGGGCGACACCCGGACGCCGATGAAAATAAGCATCTTCTGCCTCGCGATGAATTTGATTCTGGCGGCCGCACTCATCATCCCGCTGCGTCAGGGCGGCCTCGGCATTGCCAACACGGCGACTTCAATCTGCAACGTTGGGCTGTTGTTTTTTGCGCTGCGGAAAAAACTCGGCAAGCTTGAGATGGGATCGCTGCGCGCGGTCTTTCCGCCCCTGGCCTTCGCCGGCATCCTGGCCGGAGTCGTTGCGTGGTTGGGCTGGCAGTTTTGGGAAGGCAAAATCGGCCATGCGACCCTCGCGCTGAAAATCGGCGCGGTGTTCGTTCCGGCGGGAGTTGCCGGCGGGATTTATCTGCTGATGGCTCTGGCGTTCAAAATTCCGGCGGCAAAGGAAATGACCGACCTCGCGCTGGCAAGGCTCAAAAGATAGGGCGCGTCACTCCGTGCGCGCCGCTGTTCATTCAGGAGTTTGCGGCGGGCAGAGGACTGCCCGACCGACCGTCACACCGGCACGACGGCGGTCCAGCAGTTTGCTCCAAACTGTGCCCTGAATTTTTCCGCAAGCGCTTCGCCGGCCTTCACGTTTTCCACGATGGCAAAGGTCGTTGAACCGCTGCCGGACATGAGCGCGGCCAGCGCGCCGTGGGCGCGGAGAAATTCCTGAAACAGCGCGAGCACCGGGTATTTTTCCAGGGCCGGAGCTTCGAGCGAGTTGTAAAAGCCGTCAGCGACGGCGGGCCAATCATTTGACTGGAGTTTGGCAACCAATTTTGCCGCGCGACCCGGCGGCCCGTTCAACGCCGCGGGAAAACGGGCGAGATTTTGATAGGCCCACGGCGTGGAAATGCCGAAACCGGGATGAATCAGCAGGAACGCCTTGCCCTGCAGCGCGGGGAAAAAATCAAGCGACTGGATTTGTTCACCACGCCCGGTGGCGAGCGCCGGTCTCGATTGCAGAAAAAAGGGCACGTCCGAACCGAGCGCCGACGCAAGTTCGGTGAGCTTCGCGGCGGGCAGCGGCTGGCCGAAAAGCTCATTCAACGCGAGCAGCGTGGTCGCCGCATTGCCGCTGCCGCCGCCCAGACCGGCGGCCAGCGGTATTATTTTTTCCAGATGGATGCGGACGCCACCGCCGATTTTCGCGGCCTGCAAGAACCCGGTGGCCGCGCGGTGGACCAGATTGCGCGCATCCACCGGCAAGTGCGAGTTGCTGCACGAAAGTTCGACTGCGCCGCCGCCTTTTTCAAACGCCAGCCGGTCGCAAAAGTTGACCGGTTGCATGACGGTTTCCAGCTCGTGAAAGCCGTCGGCGCGCCGGCCCAGGATGTTCAGCAGCAGGTTGACCTTGCAGGGCGAATTTCTTTCGAGGCGCATGAGAGTTTCAGGAAAACAAAACGCGCCAACAGGATGATGTTGGCGCGCTGATGAAATCGAATCCGGTCACGTTCAGTTGTCGAACACCTTGAACCGGCTGCCGGGAATGAACGGCGCAATGTCGCCGCCGCTGAAGCCGGTGTACGTGTCGGTGGCAAACATCGGGTCCGAAATCAGGCCCGGTTTGTAACTATCAGGATAGGGGGGGCCGGGTTTCAAATAGCTGGTCCAGATCGGACCATACCCCGCACTGGGCATCGGCACCGGGAAGGTGACAATTTCAAACAAACCCAAGCCGGTACGCGCCACCGTACGGGTGACGCCAGTAACCGCCCCGGCGGTGTAGCCGGCGCTGGGCGAAACAAAGACGGCGGTCTGCTCGACCGAACGGCGCATTTCACCAAAGCGGGTGATTTCCATGGTGTTGCTGATGCCGCGACCGAGTTTTTGCTCCGGCCCGGCGCAGCCGGACGTGAACAAAGCGGCGAGGGAACCCATGGCGAGAAGGAAAATGGCGTTTCGCATACGTTATTCGAGTTGACGGATTCAGCTTACGCCGAAATCGCCGGTTGTAAAGGGTGTTTTACGATTCGCGCGCGGCGCGTTTCCGGTCACGCCGGTCCCAATACCACGCGATCCAGACCGTGACTTCGTAAAGGAATTGCAACGGCAGAAACATGATGATTTGCGTGATCGGCTCCGGTGTCGTCAGGACCGCGCCGAGAATCAGGTTGATGACGATCATGTAACGGCGCGCCCCGGACAGGGTGCGGTAATTGATCAGGCCGATTTTCACCAGCGTGAGCACGACCACCGGCAGTTCAAAACCGAGACCCATGCCAAGCAGGAATTTACAGACGAAACTGATGTACTCCTCCGCCCGCCACTGGAATGCGCCCAGCCCGAGCCAGTGCGAATACATCTGTGCCGCGGCCAGCGCCACCGGCATCAGGGCAAAGTAGCAAAAGGCCACGCCGGTGAGAAACAACCCGACCCCGACCAGCAGCCCGCGATAGATGTATTTTCGTTCGCGAATTTTCAGCGCCGGAAACACGAATGCCGCGATGTAGTAAAAGATAAACGGCGAGGCCAGCACCAAGCCGGCGTATATGGCCACCTGAAACGCGACGACAAATCCGCCGGCCGGACTCAGATTGATCAGGTCAATCTGCATCCGCTGCATGTCGGCAATCGCGCCGGGGTCATGGCCGACCCGCCAGCCGAGCACCTGATTGGTGCCAATGACCAGCGGTTCCACCCGGACGGAAACGAACCGGTTGGTGCCGAGACCCAGCGATTTTTGTTCCTCCGGCGAGACCTGAAAATTGCCGAGGTGGTTGGTGCCAAAGCTGACCGTGACCACCTGGTTCGTCCCGGGATAACTGATCCGGGCCCGCGTCAACGGCCATTTGATCACCTGGATGACGTAGTTGCCGGCCAGGAGACAAAGCAACATCGCCACAAAAAGCGTGACGAGGCTCTTGATGAGCACCCAGCGGAAATCTTCGAGGTGTTCGAGAAAGGTTTTGACGGGGCCGCCTTCGGCCTCGTCGGGACGTTCCGCTTCGTAGTCGCCGGCCATGCCAGAAGCGTCTTGCCTTAGACTTTGGGCGGATTGGAGGATTGCGAAACCGGCAGGTCGGCCCGCGATGGCGCAGGCGGCGCGGGCTTGGCCGGCGCATCGGTCGTCGTGTTCTGGATTTCGTCGGTCACTTCACGGGTCGCCTTTTTGAATTCCTTGATGCCCTGGCCCAAACCCCGGGCAAACTCGGGTATCTTCTTGGATCCGAACAAAATCAATACAGCCACCGCGACAATGATCAGTTCCGTCCCGCCAATTCCCCATGCGAACATAATATTCATAATTTTGTCGAGCCTTGCCAAAGCTACGCCTGCCTGGGGTAATAGTAAAGCGTCAAAAAAACAGGGGCCGCAACCAATGCGGCCCCTGAATCAGTTCAAATGTTCCGGACCCTCAGGCGCCCGCCTTGGGATGGAGCAGGACGAAATCGTCACGGCGGTTCTTCGACCAGGCAGCTTCGTTGTTGGCCGGATCCACCGGCTTGTCCTTGCCGTAGCTGATGGTGCGAATACGCGACGGGTCAATCCCGAGCTTGGACAGGGCTTCGCGCGCCGCCAATGCCCGGCGTTCGCCCAGCGACCGGTTGTATTCCTCCGTGCCGCGCTCGTCGCAATTGCCCTCGATGAGCAGCTTGGTGGTGGAATCAGCGCTCAACTTGGAGGCAACCGCCTGCAGGTTGTCCTTCTCGCTCTTTTTGATGGCAGCGCTGTCATAGGCAAAATGAATCGTGTAGGCGGCCAACGCAGCGGGATCCTTGGTCATGCCCTCAAATTCATCCAGGCTTGTAGTCGCCATAGACCCAGGCTGCGATTGCACTCCCTCGCCTGGCGGCAAAGTGCTTCCCGGGCCTTGATCGCTCGTCATGCCAGGTGATCCTGGGATTGGCGTCACCTTGACGGGACGGTGGTTTTTGCAACCGGTGGCCGCCAGCGTGATGGCCAGCGCGAACACCATGACATAAGTCAGTTTCATCATTTTCATATTTTATTTCGGTTAAAAGTTAAAAGTTTGTTAAAAAAGCCGGATTATCTTGCCCAAGCCGGTTGAGAATCTTTGCCCGAAATCCGGGCAATATCCTTGACCTGTTTGGTGAACACGTCAAGCACAGATAACGTGTAACGACTGGCCACCCGACGCGTAAACATCAGCGTCCGCGAATTCGGCGACCAGGACGGGTCCTCGCCGGCCACCAGCACCGTGGGGGCGCCGCCGCCCGCCGGCACCACGCAAATGTCAAACTCGCCCGTCTGCGACGTGAACGCGATCCATTTGCCATCCGGCGACCAGTCGGGTTCGGTCGGGTTCGGCGCTTCGGGGGTGGGAATGCGCTGGACCGCCCCGCCGCTGGCGGAAACTTTTGCAAGCACGCGGCGTTCGGCCATTTTTGTCGCGAAACAAATCCATTGTCCGTCCGGCGACCAGCAGGGGGACGAATCCTCGCTGCTCGTGGTCAGCCGCGTCGAACCGGTGCCATCCGAATTGCAGACCCAGACATTCGGGCTGCCGCTCCGGCTCAAAATCATCGCCACCCTTGACCCGTCCGGCGAGACCGCCGCGCTGGTGTTCAAACCGGAATAGCCCGCGATGACCCGGCGCTGGCCGTTGGCGAGATTGTGGTAAAAAATATCCGGGTTGCCGCGCTTGTACGACGTGTAATAAACCGCCAGCCGGCCGGGCACCCAGGCCGGCGCGGCAACGATGGCATCATCGTGCGTGACGGACTGCGCATTGTGGCCGTCGAAATCGGCCACGTAAATTTCACCGTTGCCCGAGCTGGATTGCGCCTTGAAGGCGATCTTGGTCTGACCGATGCCGTTTTTGTGCGTGATGGCCAGCACAATGTCGTCGGCGAACGCGTGCGCCTGCCGTCGCAACGAGGCGCCGTTGTAACTGCGCGAAAGAATCGTGCTCCGGGCGACCCGGTCCATCACGCGTCCCTGCACTTCGCCCGCGCTGCTGCCGCTGATTTGATACTGCGCGGCGTCCGGCGCAACAAATGAAAAGCCCTGCACGTAAAGGTCGAACTTCAAAACCTCCGCCGTCTCGCCGCTGAAACCTTCGAGGGAAACGGGGATCGGCTTGGTCGTGCCCAGGACATTGAGTTCCGGCCGGATGGTGATTTCATCCTGGCCGGTCGCGCCGGTGGCGGCAAAAAGAAAGATGGCGAGGCAAAGGTTCAGCAGGTGAGAGCAATATTTTTTCATTCGAGCAATCGTTTGACTTGGGGGTTGAAGTTGATGACATAGGTCCGTTCCTTGTCCGTCGCACCTTCCGGAAACGGCGCAATGAATTTGACACGATCAAGTGTGCGTTGAACGGAGGCATCCAAACCGGCATCGCCGGATGGATCAATGATCCGTGCGGAAATGACCGTGCCGTCGCTGGCAATGGTAACGCTCACTTTCGTGTTCGCGTTGTCACTGACATCATTGGGCAAAATCCAGGCCTGTTCGTAAATGCTTTTTACGGCCGCAGCATAATTCGCGTAGGCCACGCTGCTGTTGCCCGGCATGTCCACGGTCGTCTTTGACGCCAGATTGTGCTTCAAATTCCGCAGGGCGGTGCGGATGGCCCGGGCTTGTTGCTGCGAATGGTCGGGCGTCGGGACATCTGTCGGCGCGGTGCGCGTGACGAGTTTGGTGCTGACCTGGATTTTGCGCGTCTCGGTCACGGGTTTTTCCGGTGCCGGCTTCACCGGTTCGGGTTTGAAATATTTCTCCAGCCGTTCCGTCAGCGTCGGTTCCGGCGGGGTGACCGGTTTGGGCACGGGCGGCGGTGGCGCGGGTTGAACCACCGGCGTCGGCGGAGCCGGCGGGGTGACCGGCGCGGGCGGTGGCGGCGTGGCGTTGGCCACCCCGCTGCTGAAGGCCGCGTCCACCAGGTTGGCCGGAATCACGTCCAACACCTGCAGGTCGTCCGCCTTCGGCTTCGAATAAAAAAACGCCGGACCGACAAACAAAATCAGGAGCAGCAGCAGGTGGATGCCGGCCGTGGCGATGACGCATTTTTTTTGCAGGCGGTTCATCTTGGTGCCGGGTCGGTGCGGAGGGAATAACGCGTGATGCCGTTTTTCTGGCAGCCGTCAATCACGGCGGCGACGTTTTCATACGGGCTGGTCTTTTCCGCGCGGATGTAAACGATCAAATTGGGATTGCCGCGGGAATCCGTCGCCAACCGGGCGATCAACTGGTCGAGGCCGATCCGCTTCCGGTCGAGGGCATAGACGCCGGTGCCGGTGACCTCGACCGTGCGGACGTTGCGGGGGTCAATTTTTTTGTCCGGCTGGCCCATGCCGGTGGGCAGCTTGAGGTTGATGCTTTGTTCGAGCAGCGGCGTGGTGATGACAAAGATGATGAGCAGCACGAACGCGAGGTCGAGCAGCGGCGTGATGTTGATTTCACTCAACGTCACGAGGTAACTGCGTTGTGAAAAACGTCTCACTTCGGTTGAAGGTTGCGGGTTGAAAGTTGAAGGTTGCCACGAATCCGCGCCGGTTTTTTGACACGCGTGTCACCGGCATAACCTTCGAGATAACGGATAAATGCGGAAAGTTTTTTGGACAATGTGACAGCTGTTTCGCGAAGGGCCACAAATTCCGATTCACTGACATATTTCTGATCCAACGCGATGTGAAGCTGCGAACGCACCTCGCCGTTTGATCCTTCGGCAATATTCAAAAACTGAATAAATTCCTTCCGGGTACCGCGCTCAAATCCTTCGGCAATGTTGGACATGGTGGACATGGCTGCGCGGCGAATCTGTTCTCGCAATCCAAAATCCTGGTTGAACGCCCGCTGCCGAGATGCGGAGTAAATCGTCCCGACAAGCTGGCGGGCGTCCTGCCAGACATTCAAGTCTTCAAATTGTCGTGCGGTGGCCATTGTTTAACCTGCAACATTTAACATTCAACTCCCAACCAGATCATTCCTCCGCCAGATATTCCGCTTCCATTTTGGAAACCAGCTCCTGCGCGAAATTGTCCAGGTTGACGGTAAAAACCCGCAGGTAGTGTACCAGCCCATTGTAGCCGAACATCGAGGGAATCGCCACCAACAAGCCGGCCACCGTCGTGACCAACGCCGCAGAAACCCCCGGCGCCATGGCCGCCATGGTGGCGGAACCCTGCTGCGCAATGCCCGCGAAGGTGCTCATCACCCCCCAAACCGTGCCCAGCAATCCAATGAACGGCGCGCCGCTCGCCGCCACCGAGAGCAAAATCAAGCCTGATTCCAGTTTCAGCGATTCCTGGGCAACGACGTTTTCAATGGCGCGTTTGACATGCTCCATGTTTTTGAGGGTGACGCTCTGTTTGCGCCGTTCGCCGCTGGGGCCGCGCAACCGCGCATCAAGCTGCACGCAGCCGGTTTGATAGACCGAGTAAAGGGGGCAGCCCTCGACGTGCAGCTTGCGGTCAAAAATGTCGAGGACGGCCTTTTGCGCCCGAAATTCCTCGTTGAAATAGTGGTTCAGCTTCCGGGCCCGGCGCATCTGCAACGCCTTGAAAACCATCGTTGACCACGCGATGATGGAAAAGATGAGGAGACAGACAATGATCGCCTTGGCTTCCGGCGTTGCCTGTGTCCAAACGTAAACGAGTTCCGCTTGATTAGAAGCGGCTCCCACGACAGCAAACGATAATCCGCTCATAAAAAACAAACTTGGTCGTGAGGAACCGATGTAGCGTCCAAGCGGCAGGTGGCCGAGCAACTTCCTGCCTCGCAATATTTCTACCCGCCGCGCCGGAAAATGCAACGCCTTTTTTGCGGAAAAATCATCTCCACGCTTGCCCCGCGGACAAAATCGCATACAAAAGAACCCGATGTCCCGTCCGCGTTTCATCGGTCTGCTGCTCGCGCTCATCACGTTGCTGGCCTACTGGCCGGTGACGCAGGATAACTTTGTCGTCTATGACGATGGGGAATACGTCACGGACAATTCCATGGTGCTAAATGGCCTGACGTGGGCCGGAATCAAATGGGCGTTCACCACCGGCCACGCCAGCAACTGGCATCCGCTCACCTGGCTCTCACACATGACGGATTGCGAGCTCTTCGGCCCAGACCCTGGCGCGCATCATTTCGTCAACGTGTTGTTCCACATCGCCAACACCATGTTGCTGTTCGCGCTGCTGATAAGGCTTACGGAAAAATTGTGGCCGAGTGCATTCGTGGCCGCGTTGTTCGCCTGGCATCCGTTGCACGTGGAATCCGTTGCGTGGATATCGGAACGCAAAGATGTCCTGAGCACTTTCTTCGCGCTGCTGACGCTGCTGGCTTACACGCGCCACGCGCAAGAGCAGTCGAGAGTCGAAAGCCGAGAGTCGAAAGCCAGAGCATCCGTTCCTGCACTCGACACTCGACGCTCGTCTTTCGACTATGCCCTGGCTTTGATTTTCTTTGCGCTGGGGCTTATGGCCAAACCGATGCTGGTCACGCTCCCGTTTGTGATGCTGTTGTTGGATTACTGGCCGTTGGGCAGAATGCCGGATTTCGGATTTCGGATTTCAGAATCAAAAACCGCGACCGGGCCGGCCTCCCAACTCTCAACCTTCAGCCGTCTGCTGTTCGAAAAATGGCCGTTCTTTTTTCTCGCCGCGGTTTCCTGCGTGGTTACTTACCTTGCGCAACGCCGTGGGGAGGCAGTCATGACCATCCAGCAATTGTCGCTGGGTCTGCGGATGGAAAACGCCCTGATTTCCTACGAGCGATATCTGGCCAAGGCGGTCTGGCCGGTGGATCTGGCTGTCTTCTATCCCCTGACCATTCACTTGTCCTGGTACAAGGCGATGGCCGCCACAGCTGTGGGCCTTTTGGGCGGCACTACCTGGCTGGTCTGGCGAATCCGCCGGCCATGTCCGTATCTGCTCGTCGGGTGGCTCTGGTTTTTGGGAACGCTCGTGCCGGTCATCGGGCTGGTGCAGGTCGGCAGCGCGGCGATGGCGGATCGCTACACTTACTTTCCGCTCATCGGCGTGTTCATCGCCGTGGCCTTCGGGTTTCGCGACCTGGCAGGCCGGTTTAAATTTCCAAAAGCTGCCGTGGCCGCCGCCGCCGTGTTGATTCTTGCGACGTGCCTGGTCCTGACCGAAAAACAGGTGCGTTACTGGTACGACAGCGAATCGCTTTTCGCCCACACGCTCGCGATCACCCAGGACAACTACAACGCCAGGATTGATTACGGGGTGGCGCTGGAACAGAAGGGCCGCCTGGAGGAAGCCATCGCCCAGTATGAGGAAGCGGAGCGCCTGTCACCCGAAAATTCCCAGGCGCACTATGACACCGGCAATGTGCTTCTGAAAATGGGCAGGTTGCCGGAGGCGCTGTCCGAACAACAGCAGGCCGTCCAAATCAGCCCTCAAAAACCGCTCATGCACAACTGTCTTGGCATCGTGTTCACCGAACTTGGCCGCTTTGACGAAGCCGAAAAGGAATTCAAGGAAACCGAACGGCTCGATCCCACCTACGCCTGGGTGCATTTTGAAATGGCCAAACTGCGCCTCAAACAAGGCCGCGACGCCGGGGCGGTTGATGAGTTTCGCGAGGCACTGCGGCTTGAACCGGACAATTATCAAATTCTCACCTATGTTGCCCACGTCCTGGCCGCCGATGAAAACCCGCAAGGTCGCGACGGAAGAGCCGCGCTCGCACTGGCCGCCAAGGCCAACGCCCTGACCGGCGGCTCGCAACCGCTCGTGCTCGATGCGCTGGGCATGGCCTGCGCCGAGACCGGTGATTTCACGAATGCTCTGGAGCTGACACAAAGGGCGTTTGACATTGCCAGTGCCGGCAAGATGAAAAAATTGGAGCCGCTGCAACAACGATTGGAGCTTTATAAAAATCATCAGCCGTGGCGCGAATCATTCCTGTTCACCAATCCGCCGCCGGAAAAACCTCCGAAAAGCTGAATCACGCTTTTGCCAGCGCACGAAGCACCCGCTTCACCCGCGGGTCCTGCAGGGCCTTTTGTATGTTCATTCGCCGGCCCAGCCACGGCAGCGATAGAATTCTTTCCGCCGCGAAAAATTCGCCGAGCAACGCCGCGTTGGTTTTGGCTGAAACGTCCGGCTTGGCGGGCGACCTCAACACGACGCGCGCCCGGCGGGACGCGGCCGGCGGCAACGCGGCGAGGGTCAGCCGGACCTGGTTCACCGCGCCCAGCCGGTTCGGGCAGACAATGATCGGCATGGCTCGCAAGGCCGCGATTAAACCGCACGCATCAAACCGTTCGCCCAGCGGACTGAGCAGTCCCCCGGCGCCTTCGACCAGCACCACATCAAAGCGTTTTTGCATCACGCGCACCCGCGCGAGCACGTCACCCGACATGATTCGCCGGCGCTCACGGCGGGCGGCGAGCAGGGGCGCCAGCGGCGCGCGGAAATGCCAGGGGTTGATTTCGTCCAGTGTGAGTGCGCCGTCCATGGCGGCGTGAAGAACGCGGACGTCGTCGCGTCCGCCGGAGCAAACCGGCTTGAGCGCCGCCGCCTGAACGCCGTGCCGGCGCAAATGCCGGACGAGCAGCGCGGTCAACACCGTTTTGCCGACACCGGTGTCCGTGCCGGTGATGAAAATCTTCTTTGGCTTCATTCCGGCCACATCAAAGCCAAAACACCGCCAATACGCCATCAAAACCATTGACGGATTCGGCCGGGTTCAGCTAACCTGCGCGGCTCGTTTAACGAGAATATTATTGTGAACATCACCGTCGAAAATTTGGCTCCGTGCAAAAAACTGCTGCGGGTGGAACTGGACGCGAAGGCCGTGGATGAAACCTTCGACGCCATCACGAAGGACTTCCAGAAGCAGGCGTCCCTGCCCGGCTTTCGGCCCGGCAAGGCACCCCGCAACCTCGTGCTCAAAAAACACGAGGCGGACATCAAGGACGAGGTCAAACGCAAGCTCATCGGCGATTCCTACCGCCAGGCGCTGGAGGAGAAGAAAATTTCCGTGGTCGGCTACCCGGACATCGAGGAAATCCAGTTTGGCCGCGGCCAGGCGCTGCAATTCGCGGCCACCATCGAAACGGCGCCGGAATTCCAACTGCCGGAGTACAAGGGCCTGCCCGTCAAACGCGAGGCGAAATCGGTCACCGCGGCGGACGTGGACCGCGCCATCGAATTGCTGGCCAAGCAACACACCCAGTTCGAGACGGTCGCCCGCGCGCTGCAGATGGGCGATATCGCGGTCGTGAATTACACCGGCACCTGCGACGGCAAGCCGGTCACCGACACCGCGCCGACAGCCAAGGGTTTGACCGAACAGAAAAACTTCTGGGTGGATATCGCGCCGGATGCGTTCATTCCCGGCTTTGCCGACCAGATCATCGGTGCGAAAGCGGGCGACCGGCGCACGGTAAACGTGGATTTCCCCGCCGATTTCGTGACGAAACAGCTGGCGGGCAAGAAGGGCGTTTACGACGTCGAGGTCGTCGAGGTGAAGGAAAAGAAACTGCCGGCGATTGACGATGCCCTTGCCAAAAAGTATGAGGCGGAAAACCTGTTGAAGCTTCGCGAAGGCGTACAGCGCGATCTGGAGAATGAATTGAAACATTCGCAGGCCAAGGCGGTTCGCGGCCAGCTCATCCAGGGGCTGCTGGCCGCCACAAATTTTGACCTGCCGGAGACCGCCGTCGCACACGAGACGCGCAACGTGGTTTACGACATCGTCCGCGAAAACACCCAGCGCGGCGTGGCCCGCGATTTGATCGAAAAACAGAAGGATGAAATTTATTCCGTGGCGGCGCAAAATGCCAAGGAGCGTGTGAAGCTGACGTTCCTGATCCAGCGCATCGCCGAAAAGGAAAACATCCAGGTTTCGCAGGACGAGGTATTGAAACGCGTGCAGTCGCTGGCCATGGCCTATCAGATTCCGCTGGAAAAATTTCTCAAGGACCTGCAGAAGCGCAACGGCGTGCGGGAGCTGTTCGACCAGATTGCGCACGAAAAAGTGCTCGCGTTCCTCGAGCAAAACGCCAAAATCGAGGAAGTTCCTGCCGCCGCCGCGAAAGCCGGCTGATCGTGAAGCGGAGTTTGGCGGCCGGGCGCGAACATGAAATAACCAAATGGTTACCTTCGGACGGGCTAGAGCGTCCTTAGTTTGATGAGTTTCAGCAACAGCCGCAGAATTGCAGCATCATGAAAAGTTTCAGCGCTCTTTTGGCATTCATTTTCATGGCTTCCGGAGCCGTGGCACAGACGGACACAAATGCCATCGTGGTGCCGGCAGACCCCAATGCGCCGGCGGCCCTGTCAGCCACAAATGGAGCTGCCGTTCAAGCGGACACGAACACGGTCGCCGCCCAAACCAACGCGATGGCTGCCACCGCCCCGACGCACGCAATGTCCCTGGAGGACTGCATCCAGGAAGCCTTGCAGCACAACCTCGACGTGCAGATTGAGCGCACCGTCCCGCAGGTTTCGCTGTTCAATTTGCGCTCGGCTTACGGCGGTTACGACCCGGCCATCACCATTTCCGGCCAGCACCAGTACAATGACACCGGACCGTATTCCCAAGGTCCCTCAACCTCTTACGAACAAAATTCGGCGGCTGCCGGGTTGTCGCAAACCCCGACGCCGTGGGGCATGACCTACGAGTTGAACGGCAATATTTCGCGCACTTACAACTCGTCAGGGGCCACCAATGACATTTCCAGCGGCCAGGCTGGACTCACCCTGACACAACCATTGCTGAAAAATTTCTGGATTGATAGCACACGATTGACGGTCAAGCTTGCCAAAAACCAGCTCAAATCCGACGAGCAGGGATTGCGCCTGCAGCTCATCACGTCCGTCACCGCCGTCGAAAACGCCTATTACGAACTGATCTATGCGCAGGAAAACGTGAAGGTGCAGCAGGAGGCGCTGGTGCTGGCCCAGACGCAGCTTGACCAGGACCGGCAGCGTGTGCAGATCGGCACCCTGGCGCAACTGGACGTGCAACAGGACGAGGCACAGGTGGCCACGAGCAAGGCCAATTTGATTGCCGCCCAAAGCACGCTCAACACGGATCAAAACACCTTGAAGAACCTGCTTACCGACGAGTACATGCGGTGGCATGATTCGGACATCCAGCCCACCGAGACGATCACCAACGCACCGCTGCAATTTTTCGATTTGCAGGATAGTTGGAACAAGGGCATGACCGAACGCCCGGATCTGTTGCAAAAACGGTTGCTGGTGGAGCGACAGGGCATTCAGTTGAAGTTTGACAACAACCAGCGTTTCCCGGAAGTGGATTTGACCGGCAGCTACGGATACAATGGCGCCGGCGTGCAATACGACGATGTGTTCACACAAGTTGGCAACCAGGACCGTCCCTTTTACTCCTATGGGGCGCAACTGACGATGCCGTTGAGCAATGTTGGCCCGCGCAATACCTACAAGGCCGACAAGGTGACGCTGCAACAACTTCTGCTGAAGCTGAAACAATTTGAGCAGAACATCCTCGTGGACATTGACAACGCGGTGAAGCAGGCCCAATCCGCTTATGAAAGCGTGGGGGCCACACGGCAGGCGCGCACCTATGCCGAGGCTGCGCTCGACGCCGAGCAGAAAAAATATGCCGTCGGCAAGAGCACCACCTTCACCGTGTTGCAACTCCAAAACACGCTCACCGCCGACCGCGCCCAGGAAATCCGCTCGCTCGCCAATTACTACGAAGCACTCACCAGCCTGGCCCAGGCGGAAGGCTCCACGTTGGAACGCAACCACATCAACCTCGAGGCAAAATAGGTTGCAGCGCGGTCTGTTGCCACTGCAAATCAGGCGGGGATTATCCCCAGTTCACCAGAATTGCCAGGCCCCGCGCCCCACCACCCACAGACCGAGCAGGAAATTGGTGATTGCGTGTGCGGTCATCGCATCGCCGAGCCGGTTCTTGCGGAGCACCAGCCACTGATACGCCGCGCCGCACAGGATGCCCGCCAGCCATTCGTTGTGCGAAAAACCAAACACCGCGGCGGTGGCAAAGAACGGCCATGCCGCAAACCGGTTGAGGGGCACGGACAGAAAATCCGGCCGGGCGATGTAGCGATATAAAAACGAGCGGTAAAAAACCTCCTCCAGCGGCGGCACCACGAAGGTCGAACCGGCAATGCGCACCACCACCATCAGCCACGCCATCGCCGAGCCGGCACCAAACTGGTCGTTCGGGTTCCAGTTTCTTAACGGAACTCCCGCAGGATGAGTCAGGCCCAACCTGGCCCAGAGCGAGGTTTGCGTCGTCCATTCCCCGCTGATGCCAACCCAGACGGCAAACACCGCCACCCCCACGACCACCGCCTCCCAGCTCATTGCCCAGCGCATTTCGGCAACGAACGGGCGCATCTCCCAAACCAGCCACACCCCGATGAGTGTCTTGGCCAGGTAAAACCAATAACGCGAGGCCTCCCCGAATTGTCCCTGGCAGGCTGTCAGCACGAGAAAAAGGACAAACGGCGCCACTCGAATGAGCAGCGGGGACGCGGCAAATTGTTTGCGCAGGAATATCAAATCACTGGCCTATGGACAGTTGTCGCTGGGAACCATCCGCCGCCTCCAGCGTCACGGTGTTTTTGGAAATTTCTTTCACAAGAAAATCACCCGCACGGCTGCCGGGGTAAACCGTCTTGCCATCCAGAATCGCCCACGGATGTACCGGATCGGAAACGACGGCTTGCAACCTGAGTGGAGGCTGGAGCTGAGGCGCGGGAACGGCATTGGTCGCAACGGCGACCGGGCTGGTCGCGACCACCGCCGGCGGCGGGTTGGAGACCGGTGCGGCAACGGCAGGTGCTGGCTTGCTGGCGACTTGTGGCTCTGTATGTTTGATCCTGGTCATTCCGATGAAACAACCGGCGGCGACCACCAGCAAAACCACGAGCAATGGCAATTGCCATCTGACGCCGGCACGGGGCTGGGATTCCACCGGGGACATCGGGGTCAATCCGGACAGCGGCTCGGGCTTCGCTTCCCCGGCGCGATTCAGCGCATCATTGATGAGGCTCATACGTGGATGTCTCCTTCGAGCTCGCGGATGGCGCGGCCCACGATGGGGAAGCTGATGCGGTGGCTGTGTTCAACAAAACCGGCAAGCAGGGACTTGTCGCAGACGGCATTGACCAGGCGCGGGATGCCGCCGCTGTAATTGAAAATGCGCCAGAGCGCCGGTCGCGTGAAATGTGGCGTGCCGTTTGCGCCGGCAAATTCCAGCCGGTGACGGATGTAGCGGGCAACCTCGGGACGCGTCAGCGGCGCGAGGTGATACCGTACGGTGATGCGCTGGCGAAGCTGGCGAAGCTTCGGGTTGTTGAGGCGGTCGCGCAATTCCGGCTGTCCCAACAAAACAATCTGCAACAGCTTGCGGTCGTAGGTCTCGATGTTTGAAAGGAGGCGGACCTGTTCGAGCAGGTCGTCAGTCAGGTCCTGAGCCTCGTCAATGATCAAGACGGTTTCCCGGCCCTGCTCGACCTGCTTGATCAGGAATTCGCCGAGCATGGCGACGGCCTCGAGCCGGTCGCAGCCCTTCACATTGAGGCCGAACTCCGCCGCAATGGCCTTCATCATTTCATCCGGACTGAGCACCGGATTCAGGATCAGCGCCGTGGAAAAACGGTCGTCGAGTTGTTCCAGCAGGGTGCGGCACAGCGTCGTCTTGCCCGCGCCGACCTCGCCGGTGAGCTGCACAAAGCCCTTGCGCTCGCGGATGCCGTACAGCAGATGGTTGAGCGCTTCGCGATGCTTCGTGCTGGGAAACAGAAAACGCGGGTTCGGCGTGAGGTCGAACGGCGCCTGTTTTAACCCGTAGAATTCATGATACACGCGGGTTTATTAGCAAAATGCGTGCCCCCGGGGAAGCAAAGGTTTCAGCAGAAGAAATCAACTCAACAGGATTTTCCGCGCCACCTTCACCAGGGCCTCCGCTTCCGCCGCCGTACCAATGGTGATGCGCAAATAATCCTTCACCTCCGGCTGGCCAAACCAGCGCACGAGGATTTTCCGGCTGCGCAACTTTTTCAGCCATACCGGCGCTGGAAAGCGTGGTGGCCGGGCGAGGATAAAATTCGTCCGGCTGGGAAGGACGCGAAAACCAAGTTTCGTGAGCTCACGGCTTAACTGTTCACGTGTCGCAATGATTTTCTTGAAATTGGCACGATAATGGGACAGGTCGTCCAGCGTCGCCTCGGCGGCGATCTGGCCGAGGCCGTTGACGTTGTAGCTGTCACGGATCTTGTGCAGCGCGGCGATCAGCTCCGGATGGCCGACGAAATAACCGACCCGCTGGAAGCACAGCGAATACGCCTTGGAAAACGTCCGCGCGACGAGAACATGCGGATGCTTCAACGCCAGCTCCAGGGCATTATCCTCCGCGAAATCCACATATGCCTCGTCCAGCACCACCACACCCTGCTGGGCGCGGCAAAGCGCTTCCAATCCCCGCGTCGAATAACCGCGCCCGCTGGGCGCATTGGGCGTCGTCACAAACGTCAGCGCTGCTTTGAAATCCCAATTTTTCCCTCGTTTCAGTTCTGCCACGTCCGGCACGCTGAAATCCGGTTTAAGCGGCACCGCATTCATCGCCGTGCCATGAATGTCCGCCAGCACCGGATACAGCGAATAACTCGGTGTAAAATATTGAATTGTTTCGGAGGGGCGAGCTCTGCGAGACCCTAAATTGGGGCGTCGTGGAACTCCGCCCTCCGAAACCGGCTCCACAAACGCCCTGGTTGCCAGCGCCAGCAATTCATCCGACCCGTTGCCCACGATGATGTTCTCCGGCTGGCACCGGTGAAGCCTCGCCAGTTTTTCCCGCAGCCGTTCCGCCGTCGGATTTGGGTACAGCCGCAGCCGCCCGTCCACCGCCGACCGCACCACCCGCAACACGCGCGGCGACGGCGGATACGGATTCTCGTTCGTGTTGAGCTTGATCAACCCCTTGATCTTCGGCTGCTCGCCATAGACGTAAGGATGCAGCTTGCGCACCAGCGGACGGACCAGGAGTTTCGGACTTTTCATTTTGCAGAACGAATTTCGGCAGAACGTCCGTGCGCGCTTAAACCTTCCAGTTCTGCAAATTTTTTCACCGCTGGCAGCGCCCGCTTGAGCGAGGCGCGATTGTATTCCACCACGCTGGTGCGGCGTTGGAACTGGTCCACGGTCAGACCCGGAAACGATGCGCCCGCGCCACCGGTGGGAAGCGTGTGGCTCGGCCCGGCGACATAATCGCCCAGCACTGTTGGCGACCAGGGCCCGAGAAAAATCGCGCCCGCCGTCAAAATGCCCTCGGAAACCTTGCGCGGGTTCCGCGTCATCACTTCGCAATGTTCCGGGGCCAGCCGGTTCGCCAGCGCCACACCGTCGTCGAGCGTCCTGACCTGAATCAGCCAGGTGTTGTCAGCCAGGACGCGCTGAATGAAATCGCGCCGTGCAAGCTTCGGCAACTGCCTCGCAATTTCCTTTTCCACGACCTTGAGAATCTTGTCCGAAGTGGTCACCAGCCAGACGCGCTCGTGGCCGGAGCCATGCTCGGCCTGCGCCAGCAGGTCGGCGGCCGCGAACTTGGGGTCCGCCGTATCGTCCGCGAGCACCAGCACCTCGCTTGGCCCGGGCAAAAGATCAATGGCCACATGGCCCACCAGCAGACGTTTGGCAGTGACCACGTAGGCGTTGCCGGGACCGAAAATCTTTTGCACCCGGCGGATTGTATTCGTGCCATAGGCCATCGCCGCAATCGCCTGCGCCCCGCCGACGCGGTAAATCTCCGTCGCGCCCGCCGCCCGGGCCGCAAACAGCAGCGCGGAATTGATGCCGCCATCCTTGCCGCACGGCGTGCAGACAACGATTTCCGGGCAGCCCGCCGCCTTTGCCAGCGTGACGGTCATCAGCGCCGTCGAAACCAGCGGCGCAGTGCCGCCGGGGATGTAAACGCCCACGCGTTGAAACGGATCAAACTTTTCGCCGACGTTCGCGCCGTGCGAATTCTTTGTCTGCCAGTTTTTGCGGAGCGATTTCCGGGCGAACGCGGCAATATTCTTCTCCGCTTCGGTCACGGCAGCGCGCAAAGATTCGTCAGCTTTAAGTGATGCCGCCATCAATTCCGCCTGCGTCACGGCGAGCTGGCCGGCTGTGAGTTTGGCCCCGTCGAAGCGTTCGGTGAATTCCAGCAGCGCGTCGTCGCCGCGCGCCAAGACCTCGTGAACGATGGCCCGCGTGCGATTTTCAATCTCAGGATCGAACAGGCTTGATGCCGCCGTGGCTTCACGCAGCCGGGCGGAAAAATCCTTGTCGGTGTGGCGGACGATTTTCATGCGGGCAGACTAGGGAAATCGGGCGGCAAAACAAGCCGCAGATTGGCGGGCACCCACCCCAGGTTGAAAAATTTTGAGTTTTCGGTGTTTAATCCGGGTTAAATCTGTGGCTGAATAACGATATGCGCAATCCAATCCTAGTCGCGCTGGACGTGCCGGCGGTCGAAGCCGCGCTCAAACTGGTGGAGCAACTGGCTCCCGCAGTCGGCGGTTTCAAGATCGGCAGCGAATTGTTCACGACCGCGGGACCGGACATCGTACGCCGGGTCCGCGAACGGGGCGCGCTGGTGTTTCTGGATTTGAAATTTCACGACATCCCCAACACGGTTGCCAAATCCGTCGCCGCCGCCGTGCAGCTCGACGTGCAAATGCTCACGGTCCATACCAGCGGCGGCATGGAAATGCTCAAAGCCGCGGAGCAATCCGCCCAGGAGACCTCCTGGCGCGCGGGCCGCACCCCGCCACTCGTGCTGGGCGTCACCGTGCTGACCAGCCTCGACGCCGGCGCGCTGAAGGAAATCGGCCTGGATGCGAACGTGGACTATCAGGTGCGCCGCCTGGCAGCCGTAGCCACCAAGGCCGGTCTGCGCGGGCTGGTCTGCTCGCCGTTGGAAATTGCCGCCTTGCGGAAAATTCTGCCGGCCCAGGTCCAGTTGGTGACGCCCGGCATCCGCACCGGGGCGGAAAAAGCCGACGACCAGAAACGCACCCTCTCGCCGCGCGACGCCATCAACGCCGGAGCAAACTGGCTGGTCATTGGCCGTCCGATTTATGCCGCCGAAAATCCGCGCGCGGCGGCGGAGAAAATTCTGGAATCACTCCAACAGCCATGAGCGCAACCCCTCTGACGGTGATCGCCACGTTTCAGGCCCGGTCGGGCAAGGAGGCTGAACTAAAAAAAGCGCTCACCGGCCTGGTCGCGCCCACCCGCAAAGAGACGGGCTGTTTGAACTACGATCTGCACCAGTCTGCCGATGATTCGGCGAAATTTCTGTTTCACGAAAACTGGACCAGTCAGGCCCACCTGGACGCACACCTGCAAACCCCGCACATCAAGGCCTTGTTGCCGCGCGTGGATGAACTGTGCGTGGCCTTTCCAGAAATCAAAATTTGGGAAAAGATTGGGTAACCCTTCAAGGTCTGCCTTCCCCGGTGATTTCGCTGAGGAGCCGGAAGAAGCCCCGTTTGCGGTCGCTGCTGACGCCCCAATTGACCGGCACGCTCTGGTAACCTTCGTCAAAACCCTCGCCTTTCATCCGGTAGTCGAAATAACCCCACGAGGCGTGTTCACCGATCGCGGCGATGAAATTGTTCGTTGGCTCGTCGAAATTGAAGTGATCGTCCTCGTTGAATAAAATTGGTTTCGGGGCATAGCCAGGGACGGCCCGGGTCTGCCGCACCATTCCGCGGATCTGTTCCGGGGACGAGACACCATTGCCGTGCAGCAGCAGGAAATCGGATGCCTGCACGACTTTTTCACCCGGGATTTGGCCGCCGGAATACGACGTGCCAACGGGCAGCCGCCGGCCGCCACGCCGCGTGTTCTTCACCTGCTCGATCAGTTCATGAACCCGGGCCGGCCGCAACACAGACTGATAGCGAAGGCTCGAACATTCGTTGTTGATCTCCACGAGCACGTTTTGCCAGCCGTGGTCGAGCAGCCATTTCGTCGCATCGTCCGTGGCATGCACCACCGCGGCTTCGTTGGTCAGCTGTCCGCTCTGGCCGAAGTAGAAATAGCCAACAATGACCACCATGCCGAGCTCGTCGGCCCGATCCAGAATGCGTTCCAGGCGCAGGAAATAATCCGGCCGCAGGGAGCCGTCGGCCGCGAACGCCGGGTTTTGCCAGGGTTGCGCCTTCGAATAGCCTTCGGGGGAACCTCCCTGCAGGTTGATGGTGAAGGCCAGCAGGCCATGCTGGCGCCATTCCGGCATCGCAGCGATGAACTCGCCCGTGTTGCGATCCGCATCCCACTTGCCGGTGTCCGGATACGCCCAGTGCGTGACCGTGTTGGTGTTCAGGTCGTCAAAGATGCCCTGCACCATCCGCGCATTCAGCAGCAAGCCCTCGATATTATGGCCGTGCCATTTGCGTCCAGCATAGGTGGGCCGGCCATTGATTTGAAAACTGTCGCCGGCGATGGAAACCACCGTGTGGTTGGTTCGGGCAGCGGTTTCGACCGCAAACACTGCGGGGACAAAAAGGAGCAACAGTAACAACGCGCATTTCATCGCATCATTCCTGCCACCAATGGGCATGCGGCCGGCGGTTTGGCGGAGATTTCGAACGCCGCCCGGAGCCGGGCGCGCGCGGCTTCGGCTTGCACGCGATTGGCGGCATGGATGCGGACGAGAACTGAACCTTTCTTCACCGCCTCGCCGGGTTTGGCCAGCCAATCCACTCCAGCCTCGTAGTTGATGGCCGATTCTTTCGTGAGCCGCCCGCCGCCAAGGTCGCGAATCACTTCGCCGATAATTCGCGCATCGCACTTCGAGACATAACCGGTTTGTTCCGACTTCAGTTCAATAAAAGTTTTCGCAGTTGAATCCTGTTTGAGCTTCCGGTGAAAGGCCTTCAAATCCGCACCCTGGGCGGTGAGCATTTCGTCCCACCGGCGGCGCGGTGCCCCGGAGTTCAAACATTCTTCGGCCTGCCGGTGCCCGGCCTTGAGCGACCCGGCCTTGCCGGTTTGGACCAGCAAATGGGCGGCACATTCGAGGACGAGTTGACGCACATCGGTAGGGCCGTGCTGCTGCGCGGCCTGGCTGACCAGCAGGTCGGCCCTGCCTGGTTCCAGGCACGCCACGCTTTCCTTCACCTCCAGCCAATTGCCGGCGGCGCGGCCCAGCGGCGTGTTCATGTCAGTTAAAATCGCCCGCGTGTTCACGCCGCATTCGTTGCCCAGCGCGACCATGGCCTTGGCCAGTTTGCGCGCGTCGGCTTTCGTCTCCATGAACGCGGCGCAGCCGAATTTCACATCCAGGACGAGTGCAACCAGCCCTTCGGCGAGTTTCTTGGAAAGGATGGACGCGGTGATGAGCGGAATGCTGGGCACCGTGCCGGAAGCGTCGCGCAATGCGTAAATTTTCTTATCCGCCGGCACCATGCGGTCGGTCTGCCCGCAGATGACGCAACCGACCTGCTGAACCTGTTTGACGATCTTTTCAACAGGTAACGAAGTCTGAAACCCGGGGATGGAATCGAGTTTGTCCAACGTGCCGCCGGTGATGCCGAGTCCGCGCCCGGAAATCATCGGCACGCGGAAGCCGAGACACGCCAGCAATGGCGCGAGCGGCAGCGACACCTTGTCACCGATGCCGCCGGTGGAATGCTTGTCCACGAGCGGACGGGTGTCCGCCGGAAATTCCAGCACGTCGCCGGAATCGCGCATGGCCAGCGTCAACGCCGTGGTCTCGGCGGTGTTCAGTCCGCGGAAATAAATGGCCATGAGCAGCGCGGCCATCTGGTAGTCTGGGATCTTCCCGGCGGTGAATTCGTGGACGAAATTTTCAATCGTGTCGGACGCGAGCACTTTTCCTTCGCGTTTACTTTCGATTATTGACAAAAAGTTCATGGTTTAGGGTTCAGCGTTCAGGGTTGTTCTGATTTGGACTGGCTTTGAACTTTCGTCCGCGAAGTTCCGATTGTTGCAAATATTTAATGAAGCCGCTGATGAGCAGAACGATGCTTTGGGCCAGTTGATAGAGTTCCTCGAATTCGTCCCGCGTGATATAACCAACGTCAAGCGCAGTGTAGAGCTGCGATTTTAATTCCGAAGTCGACCCTTTTGCGACCGCCAGAAACTGAATGAACTCACGATTGCCACCGCGTTCAAAGCCCTCGGCAATATTCGATGTGATGGAAATAGCCGCACGCTTTATCTGATCTTTCAGCGTGAAATCACGGGTGAAACCTCCCTTGGAGGTCAGTTGATAGATCCGCCGTGTCAATTGGCGGCCTTTTTGCCAAGCTTCAATCTCTTCAAATTTTTGGATGCTGGCCATAGGTGTTCAACTCTGAACGCTGAACCCTAAACCCTGAACTTGTCATCCCACAAACTTTTTCGCCGCGATGCTGGCGTTGTGGCCGCCGAAACCGAAGGAATTGTTGATGATGGCGTTCACCTTCATTTCGCGCGCGGTGTTCGGCACGTAATCCAGATCGCACTCGGGGTCGGGCACCTGCAGATTGATGGTCGGCGGCACAACGCCGTTTTTAATGGCGAGCGCGCAAACGGTCATTTCCACCGCTCCCGCCGCCCCGAGCATGTGACCGGTTGCACCCTTGGTGGAACTGACGGCTACCTTCTTGGCATGAGCACCGAAAACGGATTTGATGGCCTGCGTTTCGCAGACGTCGCCCTGCGGTGTGGAGGTGCCGTGGGCGTTGATGTAGGAAATGTCCTCGGGATTCAGGCTGCCCTGACGCAGGGTCATCTTCATGCAACGGGCCGCGCCTTCCCCGCCTGGTGCCGGCGCAGTCAGGTGGTGCGCGTCGGCGGTGTTGCCGTAGCCGATGATCTCGCAATAAATCTTTGCCCCGCGCTTTTTGGCGTGTTCCAGCTCCTCGAGCACGATCACGCCCGCGCCTTCGCCCATGACAAAGCCGTCGCGGTCCTTGTCGAAGGGGCGCGAGGCGCGCTTGGGATCGTCGTTCCGCGTGCTCATGGCCCGCATGGCACAGAAGCCGCCAATGCCGATGGGCACGACTGCCGCCTCCGCACCGCCGGCAAACATCACCTGCGCATCACCCATCTTGATGGAGCGCCAGGCCTCGCCGATGGCATGGTTGGCCGTCGCGCAGGCGGAGCAGGTGGCGAAATTCGGCCCGCGCAAATTCTTGTACATCGAGAACATGCCGGAGGCCATGTTGCTGATGAGCATCGGAATCATGAACGGCGAGAGCCGGCCGGGCCCACGCTCGAGCAGGATCTTAAGCTGCTCGGTGGTCGTCGCCAGACCGCCGATGCCGGAGCCGATGATGACGCCAATTTCATCCCGGTTTTCCTTGTCGAGATCGAGGCCGGAATCCAGCAGCGCCTGATGTCCGGCAAAAACGCCGAATTGGGAATACCGGTCCGTCCGCCGGACCTCCTTCGGCGATGGAAACGCCGGCGCCGGGTCAAAGGGCTTCACCTCGCCGGCCATCTGGGTGTCGAACGGTGTCGGATCGAACGCGGTGATGCGATCAATGCCGCACTGGCCGGAGATCAGGTTGTTCCAGAAAACCTCGAGCTGATGTCCGAGCGGCGTCACCACTCCGAGGCCGGTGACCGCCACACGGCGTTCTGTCCAGTTGCTTGGCATAAAATTAAAAGGGGCAGCCCGCTGTTTTCAGCCGAAACTGCCCCGAAGTGGTCAAGGCCGCAACTATTTTTGGTGCTCTTCGATGTACTTGATGACATCGCCGACGGTCAGAAGCTTTTCTGCCTGTTCGTCGGGCACTTCGATGCCGAATTCCTCTTCCAGCGCCATGATCAACTCGACCGTGTCGAGTGAATCCGCCCCGAGGTCTTCGATGAATTTTGCCTCCGGTGTCACCTGATCCGGTTTCACGCCGAGCTGTTCGACGATGATGTCTTTTACCCGTTGGTCAATTGGTTTGTCAGCCATAAGTTTATTTTGACCTTTCTCTATGCCATGTACGCCAAAATCGTCAAGCCTTGAATCAAAAAAAATCGCAACCGGTTGACCCGTTAATTGTTGCAGCGCGATTTCACATCACCATGCCGCCGTCCACCGTCAACACCTGTCCGGTGATATAACGTGCCGCCGGACCCGCCAGATACAGGGCCGCGCCCGCAATGTCGTCCGCCGATCCAAAACAGCCGAGGGGGATTTGATTCAGCAGCGCCGCACGCACCTCCGGTTTCAGGTCAGACGTCATGTCCGTCTCGATGAACCCGGGCGCAATGGCGTTGACGGTGATGCCGCGCGAGGCCAGTTCGCGCGCCGCCGACTGCGTAAACCCGATCAACCCTGCCTTGCTCGCCGAGTAATTGCACTGGCCGGCATTGCCAATGAGCCCGACGATGGACGAAATGTTAAGGATGCGGCCGGCACGTTGCTTGATCATGGAGCGGCTGAATGCCTTCGTCACCAAGAAGGCACCCTTCAGGTTCGTGTCCAGCACCGTGTCCCAGTCGGCGTCGCTCATGCGCATCAACAAGCCGTCCCGTGTCACCCCCGCATTGTTCACGAGGATGTCCACGCGCCCGGCCTCGGTCAGGATTTTTTCAGCGGCGGCAACCACGGCGGCGGCATCTGCCACATCCACGGCGTGGGCCCAAGCCTTGCGGCCCAGCGCGTGAACTTCATTGGCCACCTTCTCGGAATTTTCCTGCGTGCGCGAGACGCAGACGACGTCCGCCCCTTCGGCGGCAAATCTCAAGGCAATGGCGCGGCCGATGCCCCGGCCCGCGCCGGTGACCACGGCGGTTTGATTGGCAAGTTGGCTCATGATGCTGATTATTTAACCGCGAACGGACCTAAATGCACCCGAAAAATTTTGGCGCAATGCGAAAGCTGTCGGTAGCACCCGCCTCCGGCGGGTCGGTTCAGGCGTCTCGCCTGAATCCTCTGGCACGGCTGGAAATGATCGCGCGAAGTTCTGCGCTCTCTGCTTTGGGCGTGACGCCCAAAGCCGCCCGCGGGACGCAGGTGCTACACCATCGTCTTCACCGTTGCTTCCAGGCTGGGAACATCCGCCACGTTGAACAGTTGCGCGTTCTTGTCTATGCGCTTCATGAATCCGCTCAACGCCGTGCCGGGGCCCAGTTCGATGAACCGCGTGAAACCCTGCGCCAGCAAATGCCGCATGGATTTTTCCCACAACACCGACGCATTGACCTGCTCGACGAGCCGGGCGGAAATTTCCGCCGGGGCACCGTGGGCCTGGGCGGTGACGTTGGACATCACGGGCACGGATGGCGGGGAAATTTTTATTTTCGCCAGTTCGGCCTGCAACTTCGGCTGGGCACTGGCCATAAGCGGCGAATGATACGCCCCAGCCACCGGCAGCGCGATGGCACGCTTGGCGCCCCGGGCCTTGGCGAGTTCCACGGCTTTGGCAATTTTGTCCGTTTCGCCGGAAATCACCAGTTGGCCGGGACAGTTCAGGTTGGCCAGCACCACTCCGGCCTCGGCGCAGACTTCGCGCGTGGGCGCCTCCTCCAAACCAATGACCGCCGCCATGCCGCCGCGCGTGGCTTCGCAGGCCTCCTGCATGAACCGTCCGCGCTGGCGCACGACCCGCAGGCCGTCCTCGAAACTCATGGCGCCCGCCGCCGTCAGCGCCGTGAATTCGCCGAGCGACAGACCGGCGGTCGCGTCGAATTTAAGCGACGGCACCTGTTCCTTGAGCAGTTGGAACGCGACCCAGCTCACCAGGAAAATGCCCGGTTGCGCGTTTTCGGTCTTGGTAAGTTCGGCTTCCGGACCGTTGAAACAGATGCCGGCCAGGTCATAACCGAGCGCGGCATTGGCACGATCGAACCAGGCCCGGGCGCCCGGAAATTTTTCAGCGAGGTCCCGGCCCATGCCCACGACCTGGGCGCCCTGTCCGGCGAACAATAAGGCGGTTTTGCTCATGCCAAAAATTCTAACCACAAAGCCGCAAAGTCACGAAGCAGAATTTTTGGACTTTGTGCCTCCACGACTTTGTTGTTCAATAAGATCTAATGTTCTCACACATCGTTGTTTTCTGGACCCACCCGGCGAACCCGAATGCCGCCGACGAACTGCTGGCCGGCGCCAACCAGCTGCTCAAAAACATCCCGGGCGTGATCCAGTTTCACGCCGGCAAAATGACGCCCAGCCCCCGGCCGGTGGTGGAACAGAGTTACCAGATTGCACTGAACCTCATCTTCGCCAGCAAACAGGCCGAATCGGAGTATCAAGCCCATCCTCAGCACGTCGAGTTTGTGGAGAAATACGTGCGGCGGCTGGTCAAAAAGGTCGTGATTTACGATTTTGAATAAATTTCCATTTCGGAGGAGCGAGTTCTACAAGCCCCTAATTTGATCAGGGCGTCGCGAAGCTCCGCCCTCCGAATCATCCTCGCGGATGAAATTTCCGGTGGACCTCCCGCAGACGGTTGCCGCTGACGTGGGTGTAAATTTCCGTCGTGCTGATGTTCGCGTGGCCGAGCAATTCCTGGATCACGCGCAAATCCGCGCCGTGCTCCAGCAGATGCGTCGCAAAACTGTGCCGCAGCATGTGCGGGGTGATGTTGCGGGCAATCCCGGCGCGGCGGACCCGATGCTTGATCCGCAGCCACATCGTCACCGAGGCGAACGGCGTGCCGCGCCGCGTCAAAAAAACGTTCGCCGGCGATTTGGGCGTGACCAGCTTTGGCCGGCCGGCCTCAATGTAATGTTGCAATGCCGCGACCGCGGTTTTTCCCACCGGCACCACGCGTTCCTTGTTGCCCTTGCCGATGATGTTGATGAATCCTGACTCAAGATGAAGCTGCTCCAGCCGCAAATTTTTCAACTCGGCAAGGCGCAGACCGGAGGCGTAGGCCAGTTCCAGAATCGCCTGGTCGCACAGGTTTACCGGTGTCTCCGGTGATTCCGGCGCGAGCAGCTTCGTGATTTCGTCATTGTTCAGCGCCTTGGGCAAACGCTGCCACCGCCGCGGCAGGGAAAGATTTTCCGCGACATTGGCCGGCAGCAGCTTTTCATTTTCCGCAAAGCGATAAAACGCCCGCAGTGCCGCGATCTCCAGATAAACGCTCTCGCTGCTGAGGCGCTGGGTGGATTCGATGGGCTTGTCTCCCATGGGCCGTTCCCGCTCAAACTGAAGGAACGCCATCAAATGTCGCAGATCCACCACTTTCCAGTCGTTCAACCCGTGTTTTTGCGCCCAGGTCGTGAATTTGTTCAGCAACGCGGCGTAGGTTTTCTGCGTGTGCTCCGCCTGCCCGCGCTCATGCCGCAGGTATTGCAGAAAATCTTCGACGAGATGTTGCACGTCAGGAGAATAACGCAAGTTGCGCGCCGGGGGGACGACGAAATGCTTCCGTGGAAAGCTCGTTGCCGTCATTTTGAATCCCTGCCTTGCGCCGCGCCACGTCAAACATCTGCCTGATTTGTTCGGC
>Ga0265338_10002299_pt1 | contig 29050 bp, 17 predicted proteins | sample 42126metaG_FD_193579 | JGI IMG/M metagenome (GOLD analysis project Ga0265338, IMG submission 193579) | Rhizosphere microbial communities from Carex aquatilis grown in University of Washington, Seatle, WA, United States - 4-21-26 metaG | ecosystem: Host-associated > Plants > Roots > Rhizosphere...
CATGTTTTACGACATACGTTTGATACCCATATGTTGAATAATGGTGCAGATTTAAATTCGGTAAAAGAAATTTTGGGTCATTCCAACCTTTCAGCAACTCAAGTTTACACACATAACACTTTTGAGAAACTAAGAGATGTATATAAACAGGCACATCCAAGAGATTAATGAATAAAAATAAAAGATAAATGGAAGTAAAAGTACATGCAGTAGGCTTTAAAGCAGATAAAAAATTAGTGGATTTTGCAACTGCTAAAGTGTTAAAATTAGAACAATTTAGTGATCATATTGTAACAACTGAAGTTTTTTTCAAAGTCGATAACACACAATCGGAAGAAAATAAAGTAGCAGAAGTAAAACTTTTGATTCCGGGAAGCGAACTTTTTGCAAAAAAACAATCTAAAACTTTTGAAGAATCAATTGATTTAGCGGTAGATGCGTTAAAAAAACAAATCGAAAAAGCGAAAAACAAGGAACATTAAAATAAATAATGCAAAAAGATTTTGTAGTTTATTAAATAGTAATAAATTTGCAGTCCGATTTTATAGGGATAAAGTCGAAAAAGTGGCCTTTGCCTATGTAGCTCAGAGGTAGAGCACTTCCTTGGTAAGGAAGAGGTCATGGGTTCAATTCCCATCATCGGCTCTTGAAGAAAAATGTTAGTAAAAGTAAAATAAAAGTATAATAATTAAATTTTGAAATAATGGCTAAAGAAAAATTTGATAGGTCGAAACCACACGTAAACATCGGTACTATCGGTCACGTAGATCACGGTAAAACTACCTTAACAGCAGCTATTACAACCTACCTAGCTAAGAAAGGTTTTGCAGAAATTAGAGATTTCGCATCTATTGATAATGCACCAGAAGAAAAAGAAAGAGGTATTACAATCAATACTTCGCATGTTGAATATCAAACAGAAAAACGTCACTATGCTCACGTTGACTGTCCTGGTCACGCGGATTATGTGAAAAACATGGTTACTGGTGCTGCCCAAATGGATGGTGCGATCCTTGTAGTTGCTGCAACTGATGGTCCAATGCCACAAACTCGTGAACATATCCTTTTAGCTCGTCAAGTAAACGTGCCTAAAGTTGTTGTTTTCATGAATAAAGTTGACATGGTAGACGATGAAGAAATTCTCGAAATCGTTGAAATGGAAATCCGTGAATTATTAGATTTCTATGAATTTGACGGAACAAACACTCCAATCATTCGTGGATCTGCTCTTGGTGGTTTAAATAATGAACCGGTTTGGGAAGCAAAAATTCAAGAATTAATGGATGCCGTTGATAACTGGATTCCAATACCAACTCGCGAAGTTGACAAACCATTCCTTATGCCTGTTGAAGACGTATTCTCGATCACTGGTCGTGGTACTGTTGCAACCGGACGTATTGAAGCAGGTATTATCCATACAGGTGACGAAGTTCAAATTATCGGTTTCGGATCTGACAAAGCTTCAGTTGTTACCGGTGTTGAAATGTTCCGTAAATTATTAGATCAAGGAGAAGCTGGTGACAACGCCGGTCTATTACTTCGTGGTGTTGATAAAAAAGATATCCGTAGAGGTATGGTAATTTGTAAACCTAAATCTATAAAACCACACTTAAAATTCAAAGCTGAAATTTATGTGTTGAAAAAAGAAGAAGGTGGTCGCCATACTCCATTCCACAACAAATATCGTCCTCAGTTCTATATCAGAACTACCGACGTAACAGGTGAAATTATTCTACCTGATGGTGTTGAAATGGTTATGCCAGGTGATAACATCACTATTACCGTTGAATTACTTGCTCCTGTAGCTATCAACCAAGGTCTACGTTTCGCTATCCGTGAAGGTGGTAGAACAGTTGGAGCTGGTCAGGTTACTGAAATCATTGAATAGTAATAAACAATAATAAGACAAAAGGATTGGCAGCAATGCCAATCCTTTTTATACGGGTGTAGCTCAGTTGGTTAGAGCACTGGTCTCCAAAACCAGGTGTCGGGAGTTCGAGTCTCTCCTCCCGTGCTTCATAAATTGAAAAAGAATTATGGGACTTATAACGTACATACAAGAAGCGTACAATGAACTTGTTCACAAGGTATCATGGCCTACTTGGAAAGAACTACAAAGTAGTGCAATATTAGTGTTGGTAACAACTTTTATATTTGCAATTGTTTTGTTACTAATGGATACAACATTCTCTCATTTAATGACAGATGTTATTTATAAAATTTTAGAATAATTGCATTCGACTATGAGTGAAAACCAAAAGAAGTGGTATGTCGTTAGGGCAATAAGTGGTAAAGAAAAGAAGGTTAAAGAACTGATCGACCACGAAATCATAAGATATAAACTTGAAGAATATATCTCAAGGGTTTTGATTCCAACTGAAAAAGTTTATCAATTACGTAATGGTAAGAAGATAAGTAAAGAAAGGAATTACTTCCCCGGTTATATTATGATTGAAGCCATTTTAGTTGGAGAGGTTCCACATATTCTTAAGAATATAAATGGTGTAATAGGTTTCCTTGGAACAGAAAAAGGAGGCGAACCGGTTCCTCTTCGTTCGGCTGAAGTCTTTAGGATCTTAGGTAAAGTAGACGAACTTGCTGAAAAGGAAGAAGAACCAACCTTTACCTATATTATCGGCGAATTGGTTAAAGTAACCGACGGTCCGTTTAATAGTTTCTCGGGCGTTATTGAAGAAATAAACGAGGATAAGAAAAAATTAAAAGTGAGTGTAAAAATATTTGGAAGAAAGACACCAGTAGAGTTGAATTTCAGCCAAGTTGAAAAAGAACAATAATAATTAAAAGCGCGTTATGGCAAAAGAAATAACCGGATATGTTAAACTCCAAATTAAAGGTGGATCAGCAAACCCTTCACCTCCAGTAGGTCCGGCACTGGGTTCTAAAGGGGTAAATATTATGGAGTTCTGCAAACAATTCAATGCAAGAACTCAAGATCAAATGGGAAAAGTATTACCAGTTATCATTACGGTATTTGGCGATAAATCTTTCACATTTATCATTAAAACTCCTCCAGTGGCTGTACAGCTTATTGAAGTTGCTAAAATTAAACAAGGTTCTGCAGAACCAAACAGAAAAAAAGTAGGAAAAGTAACTTGGGCACAAGTTGAAGAGATTGCAAAGTCTAAAATGCCCGATTTAAACTGCTTTACTGTTGAGTCGGCAGTATCGATGGTTGCAGGATCTGCAAGAAGTTTGGGAATCATTATCGAAGGTGACGCACCGGCTTATATGAACAAGTAACACAGTTTTAAATAAATATAATGGCTAGACTTACAAAAAACAGAAAATCTATTCTTGGCAAAATTGAGCCGGGAAAAGTGTATACTTTAGAGGAAGCATCTAAAGTGTTGAAAGAAATCAGCACAACCAAATTTGATGCGTCAGTAGACCTCGATGTAAGACTTGGAGTAGATCCAAAGAAGCCAAATCAGATGGTTCGCGGTGTAGTAACACTACCACACGGAACCGGAAAGAAGGTACGAGTGCTTGCACTTTGTACCCCTGATAAAGAAGCTGAGGCAAAAGCTGCCGGAGCCGAATTTGTTGGGTTGGACGAATATATCGAGAAAATTAAAGGCGGTTGGACAGACATTGATGTTATTATCTGTACTCCTACAGTAATGGCAAAAGTTGGTGCTCTAGGAAAAGTATTAGGCCCACGTGGTTTAATGCCAAATCCTAAAAGTGGTACGGTGACTTTAGAAATTGGTAAAGCAGTTACTGAAGTAAAAGCAGGTAAAATCGATTTCAAGGTTGATAAATACGGAATTGTTCACAGTTCGGTTGGTAAACTATCATTTGATCCTGAAAAACTTGTTGAAAATGCAAAAGAATTCATGAGTACAATCATGAAGTTGAAACCATCTTCAGCAAAAGGAACATATGTTAGAAGTATCTACATCTCTTCAACAATGAGTCCCGGTATTCAACTTGATGCTAAATCGTTTATATAATAGTAATAAAAAGAAGTACAAGAAATGAAGACGATTGATGATAAAAAAGCGATAGTATCTGGTTTAGTTGAAGAACTAAATAGTGCTAACCACTTTTATGTAATTGACATTGCTACACTTAATGCTCAAGATACTAGTAATCTAAGAAGAAAATGTTTTGAAAAAGGCATCAAACTTATTGTTGTAAAGAATACTTTATTAAAGAAGGCTTTAGAACAAAAAGAAGGTGACTTCGAAGCAATTTACTCTACTTTAAAAGGAAATTCTGCAGTAATGATTTGCGATACAGCTAATGTACCTGCAAAACTTATTAAAGAAATCCGCAGCGTAAAAGGAAAAGAAAAACCAGTTCTAAAAGCTGCTTTTGTTGAACAAAGCGCTTATGTTGGAGATACTAATCTTGATGCTTTAGCTACGCTTAAATCTAAAAACGAACTTATTGGTGATATTATACTTATATTACAATCGCCAATGCAGACCGTTTTAAGCCAACTAAACTCAGGAAAGAATATTCTAGGTGGTGTTGTAAAAACATTACAAGAAAGAGCAAGCTAGTAGCCTAGCATAACATAAATATAAAATAGTATACAATTAATTAAAATCATACAAAAATGGCAGATATTAAAGCATTAGCAGAACAGTTAGTTAACTTAACTGTAAAGGAAGTAAATGAATTAGCCGAAGTTCTTAAAAGCGAATACGGAATTGAACCAGCAGCTGCAGCAGTAGCAGTAGCGGCTCCTGCAGCGGGTGGTGCGGCAGCAGTCGAAGAAAAATCAACTTTTGACGTAATACTTAAAAGTGCAGGTGCAGCTAAATTAAACGTAGTGAAACTTGTAAAAGAATTAACCGGATTAGGTTTGAAAGAAGCTAAAGACATCGTAGATGCTGCTCCTAAAGCTATTAAAGAAGGTGTATCTAAAGAAGATGCTGAGTCTTTAAAAGCAAAATTAGTTGAAGCAGGAGCTGAAGTTGAACTTAAATAAGACGCTTCTTTACTGAAGAATTCAGGTTTAAGCCTCCTTTTGAGGCTTAAACCTTTTATTGTTATTTTTAAGTTCAAACTTTTTCCTCTTACATTATGAATAAACCAAGAATTAGTTTCGCGTCTGCAAAGAATCAGCTCCAATACCCTGATTTCCTTGAGATTCAATTGAAATCGTTCTACGAATTTTTCAAGATAGATTCTAATCCCGATGAAAGGCGATTTGAGGGATTATATAAAGTTTTCCAAGAAAACTTCCCTATTACCGATACTCGAAATAATTTCCATCTTGAATTTGTAGATTTTCAGATTGACCCTCCTCGTTATACGATTGAGGAAGCAATCGACAGAGGTTTAACATATTGTGTTCCTCTTAAAGCAAAATTAAAATTATACTGTTCAGATCCTGAACACGAAGATTTTGACACGGTGATCCAAGATGTCTATCTTGGTACCATTCCTTATATGACACCACGCGGTACCTTTATTATTAACGGTGCTGAACGTGTTATTGTGTCTCAATTACACCGTTCTCCGGGTGTATTCTTCGGTCAAAGTGTACATGCTAATGGTTCTAAACTCTATTCAGCGAGAGTAATCCCTTTCAAAGGTTCCTGGATAGAATTTACAACAGACATTAACAATGTAATGTATGCTTATATCGATCGTAAGAAAAAATTGCCGGTAACAACCTTACTTAGAGCAATAGGATTTGAAGACGATAAAGCTATTCTCGAAATATTTGATCTTGCAGAAGAAGTTAAAGTTTCGAAAACGGCATTAAATAAAGTAGTGGGTCGCAAAATTGCTGCCAGAGTTCTTAACTCATGGGTTGAAGATTTTGTTGATGAAGCAACCGGTGAAGTTGTGTCTATTGAAAGACATGCTATCATTGTCGAACGCGAAGTATTACTTACCAAAGATCATGTGGATCTTATTTTAGAATCGGGTATTAAGACTATCTTTATTCATAAAGAAGGTCTTTCTAGTTCCGACTTTTCTATTATCTACAATACATTACAAAAAGACCCTTGCAACACCGAAAAAGATGCTGTAAGCCACATCTATCGTCAGCTTAGGAATTCTGATCCACCAGATGAAGCTACTGCTCGTGATGTTATCGATAAATTATTCTTCTCCGACAAACGTTACGATTTAGGTGAAGTAGGACGTTATAGAATTAACAAGAAGTTATTCGGAAATCTTTCGAATAGTGAAGTTAGAACTTTAACGAAAGAAGATATCATTGCGATCATTAAATATTTGATTCAATTAATCAACTCGAATGCCGACGTTGACGATATTGACCATTTAAGTAATCGTAGAGTAAGAACCGTTGGTGAGCAACTGTGCAATCAATTTGGTGTTGGTTTGGCTCGTATGGCTAGAACAATCAGAGAACGTATGAATGTACGCGACAATGAAGTGTTTACTCCAATCGATCTTATCAATTCAAAAACATTATCTTCGGTTATCAATTCATTCTTTGGAACCAACCAGTTATCGCAATTTATGGATCAAACCAATCCATTAGGCGAGATGACACACAAAAGAAGATTATCAGCACTTGGTCCTGGTGGTCTTTCGCGTGAACGTGCAGGTTTCGAGGTTCGTGACGTCCATTATACCCATTATGGACGCTTATGTCCGATTGAAACTCCTGAAGGACCGAATATCGGTTTGATCTCTTCACTTTGTGTGTTTGCTAAAATCAATAAACTTGGTTTTATAGAAACACCATATCGTAAAGTTGTTGAAGGAACCGTTCAATTAGATGACGAAGCGGTACGTTATTTTACTGCTGAAGAAGAAGAAGAATTTATTATAGCACAAGCAAGCGAACCTATTAAAGCTGATGGTCATTTTGCAAATGCTAAAGTAAAAGCCCGTTCAAAAGGCGATTTCCCATTATCCGATCCTTCAGAGGTGAAACTTATGGATGTTGCTCCTAATCAAATTGCTTCGATTGCTGCTTCGTTAATTCCATTCTTGGAACATGATGATGCCAACCGTGCTTTGATGGGATCGAACATGATGCGTCAAGCTGTTCCGTTAATGAGAGCAGAAGCTCCTATTGTAGGTACCGGTATCGAACGTAAGGTTGCTCATGATTCAAGAATTATGATCCAAGCTGAAAACGATGGCGTTATCGATTTTGTCGATGCTAACGAAATTAGAGTTAAATACGATCGTTCAGAAGAAGAACGTTTTGTGAGCTTTAATAGCGATATCAAATCATATATCGTTCCTAAATATCGTAAAACCAACCAAAATACTTGTGTTAACTTAAAACCGATCATCAGAAAAGGTCAACGAGTTATAAAAGGACAAGTGTTAACAGAAGGTTATGGTACAGAACAGGGCGAATTGGCAATTGGTAAAAACCTTAAAGTGGCATTCATGCCGTGGAAAGGGTATAACTTTGAAGATGCAATCGTTATAAATGAAAGAATTGTAAGAGAAGATATCTTTACATCAATTCACATCGACGAGCATATTCTTGAAGTTAGAGATACCAAACGTGGACCTGAAGAATTTACACCCGATATTCCAAACGTAAGCGAGGAAGCAACAAAGAATCTTGACGAAAACGGATTGATTCGTATCGGTGCAAATATCAAACCGGGTGATATATTAATAGGTAAGATTACTCCTAAGGGTGAATCTGATCCTTCGCCGGAAGAAAAGTTACTCCGTGCTATTTTTGGTGATAAAGCCGGCGATGTGAAAGATGCATCGTTAAAAGCTACTCCTTCTTTATATGGAACAGTTGTGAATAAGAAATTGTTTACAAAATCGATTAAAGATAGAAAATCAAAGATAGCTGAGAAACCTATTATTTCGAAATACGAAAAAGAATTTGATAAGGAAATTGCCGCTCTTAAAGAAGATCTGGTTAAGAAACTTTTTGAATTGACAAATGGTAAAACATCTCAAGGTGTTAAAGATTATTATGGTAACCTAATCATTGCAAAAGGAATTAAGTTTACCCTTAAAACACTTAACGAGATTGATAATTATCGTGAAGTAAATCCAACAAAATGGCTTAGTGATAAAGATAAAAGCGATATTATTTGCCGCATCTTGACAAACTATACCTTACGTCATAAAGAAATGGAAGGCGAATTGAAACGTAAAGTTTTCTCGTTGACCGTTGGTGATGAGTTGCCTAGTGGAATTTTACAATTAGCTAAAATCTACATCGCTCAAAAACGTAAACTTAAAGTTGGTGATAAGATGGCGGGACGTCACGGAAACAAAGGTATTGTATCGAGAGTTGTTCGCGACGAAGATATGCCATTCCTTGAAGACGGAACTCCTGTTGATATTGTTCTTAACCCACTTGGGGTACCTTCGCGGATGAACCTTGGACAAATTTACGAAACAGTACTTGGATGGGCCGGTAGAGAATTAGGCGAGAAATTCGCAACTCCAATTTTCGATGGTGCTACTCTTGACGAAATCGGCGAATATACTGATAAAGCAGGAATCCCTCGTTTTGGTAAAACCTATCTTTATGATGGTGGTACAGGCGAGCGTTTCGATCAAACTGCTACCGTTGGTATTATTTATATGTTAAAATTAGGACATCTTGTCGACGATAAAATGCATGCTCGTTCAATCGGACCATACTCTCTTATTACTCAACAACCACTTGGAGGTAAAGCTCAATTTGGAGGTCAGCGTTTTGGAGAAATGGAGGTTTGGGCTATCGAAGCTTTCGGTGCATCAAATATTCTACAAGAAATCCTTACTATTAAATCTGACGACGTTATTGGACGAGCTCGTGCATATGAGTCAATCGTTAAAGGTGAACCTATGCCGAAACCTAATCTTCCTGAATCGTTTAACGTGTTATTACACGAATTAAGCGGTCTTGGATTAAAGATTACTTTCGAATAAAAACATATTGTAAAATGTGTTTTATTGTATTTGTTAATATTTTGAACTTATAAATCTCTATATATGGCCTATAGAAAAGAGACCAAATTCAAAAGCGATTTTTCGAGCATGACAATTAGTTTGGCATCGCCCGAAGATATCCTTAATCAATCAAGTGGTGAGGTTTTAAAACCCGAAACCATTAACTATAGAACTTATAAACCTGAGCGTGACGGTTTGTTTTGTGAGAGAATTTTCGGACCTGTAAAAGATTACGAATGTCATTGCGGTAAGTACAAAAGAATCCGATATAAAGGAATTATTTGCGACCGTTGCGGTGTTGAAGTAACAGAGAAAAAAGTTCGTCGCGAAAGAATCGGACATATCAATTTAACTGTTCCAATCGCTCATATTTGGTATTTCCGTTCATTGCCTAATAAAATTGGTTATTTACTCGGATTATCATCTAAAAAACTCGATTCGGTGATTTATTACGAACGTTATATCGTAATAAATCCGGGATTGAAAAGAATGACTGGAATCGAAGAACACGATTTGTTAACCGAAGAAGAATATCTTGACATACTCGATAGTCTTCCTAAGGATAACGCTCTATTAGAAGACGAAGATCCTGATAAGTTTGTAGCAAAAATGGGAGCTGATGCTCTTTTAGATTTACTTGCTAAAATCAAACTTGACGAGTTATCATATTTCTTACGCGACAGAGCTAGCAAAGAAACATCGCAACAACGTAAAAATGAAGCGTTAAAACGACTTCATGTTGTTGAAGCTTTCCGTGCTGCAGGTACAAAAAACAAACCCGATTGGATGGTATTGAAATGTATACCGGTTATTCCACCGGAACTTCGTCCACTCGTTCCACTTGATGGCGGTCGTTTTGCAACATCCGATTTGAACGATTTGTATCGTCGTGTTATTATTCGTAACAACCGTTTAAAAAGACTTATCGAGATTAAAGCTCCTGAAGTAATCTTACGTAACGAAAAACGTATGTTACAAGAAGCTGTCGATTCATTATTCGATAACTCACGTAAAGCCAATGCAGTTAAAACTGATGCTAACCGTCCATTGAAATCGTTAAGCGATAGCTTAAAAGGTAAACAAGGTCGTTTCCGTCAAAACTTACTTGGAAAACGTGTTGACTATTCTGCTCGTTCGGTAATTGTTGTCGGACCTGAATTAAAGATCCACGAATGCGGTATTCCTAAGGGAATGGCTGCTGAGCTTTACAAACCTTTTGTGATCCGTAAATTGATCGAAAGAGGAATTGTGAAAACCGTGAAATCGGCTAAGAAAATTGTAGATCGTCAAGATCCGATTGTTTGGGATATTTTGGAAAACGTTATGAAAGGACATCCTGTTCTTCTTAACCGTGCTCCTACACTCCACAGACTAGGTATACAAGCTTTCCAACCAAAAATGATCGAAGGAAAAGCAATCCAACTCCATCCACTTGTTTGTACGGCTTTCAACGCCGACTTTGACGGTGATCAGATGGCTGTGCATCTTCCGTTAGGAAATGCTGCGGTGCTTGAAGCTCAATTGTTAATGCTTTCGTCGCATAATATCTTGAATCCTGCAAATGGAGCTCCTATCATGGTACCTTCACAAGACATGGTTCTCGGGTTATATTATATCACTAAGCAACGTAAAGGTGCTTTAGGAGAAGGTAGAACCTATTATTCGCCCGAAGAAGCTATTATTGCTTTTAACGAAAAACGTACCGATTTACACGCTATCGTTAAATTTAGAAGAACGTTTAAAGTTGATGGCGTTGAAAAAACTGAGATTTTAGATACAACCGTTGGTCGGATAATGTTCAACCTTTCGGTTCCCGAATCTGCAGGTTATATCAACGAATTATTGACTAAGAAATCGCTTCGCGAAATTATCACCCGAGTATTGAAAGATGCCGGAACTTCTAAAACAGCCAAATTCCTAGACGATATTAAAGATCTTGGATATCAAAGTGCGTTTAGAGGAGGATTATCTTTCAACCTTGCCGATGTAATTATTCCATCTGAAAAAGACGAATTAGTAACCAATGGTTACCAACAAGTAGAAGAAGTTTGGAATAACTATAACATGGGATTCATTACCAATAACGAACGTTACAATCAAATTATCGATATCTGGACGCATACCAATGCTAATTTGACAAACATCTTGATGAAACAATTGAGTTCCGATAATCAAGGATTCAACTCTGTTTATATGATGCTTGACTCTGGAGCTCGTGGATCGAAAGAACAGATTCGTCAGTTATGTGGTATGAGAGGATTGATGGCAAAACCACAAAAATCGGGTGCTTCTGCCTCTGAAATTATTGAAAACCCTATCTTATCGAACTTTAAAGAAGGACTATCGGTACTTGAGTACTTTATCTCAACCCATGGTGCTCGTAAAGGTTTGGCCGATACGGCTCTTAAAACAGCTGATGCAGGTTACTTAACCCGTCGACTTGTTGACGTATCGCAAGATGTGTTGATTACTGAAGACGATTGCGGTACACTACGTGGACTTCAAGCTGGTGCTATCAAAACGAACGATGAAGTTGTTGAATCTTTATATGACAGAATTTTAGGACGTACTTCCGTACACGATATTTATCATCCTTTAACAGGAGAATTGATTGTAAACGCCGGTTCTGAAATAAATGAAGAAATAGCAAAAGTTATTTCCGATTCACCAATCGAATTAGTAGAAATACGTTCGGTACTTACTTGCGAATCGCGCAAAGGGGTTTGTGCCCGTTGCTATGGACGTAGTCTTTCAACTGCACGTATGGTTCAACTTGGAGAAGCTGTTGGGGTTGTTGCCGCACAGTCTATCGGTGAGCCTGGTACACAGTTGACACTTCGTACATTCCACGTTGGGGGTACTGCATCGAACATTACATCCGATTCTTCAATCGTATCGAAATATGATGGTATTGCCGAAATCGAAGAACTTCGTGTTGTTTCGAGTGTCGATGAAACAGGTCAACAAGTAGACGTTGTAATTGGACGTTTGGCTGAGTTGAAGATCATCGACAAAAACACGCACATCGTTCTTACTACTCATAACATTCCTTATGGATCGAAATTATTCACACGCTCGGGCGACGCCGTTACAAAAGGTCAACTTGTGTGCGATTGGGATCCATATAACGCCTTGATTCTTTCTGAAACGGGTGGTACAGTATCTTACGAAAACATCCTTGAAGGTGTTACTTTCCGTGAAGAAACCGATGAACAAACCGGATTCAAGGAAAAAGTAATTACCGAAACCAAAGATAAAACGAAGAACCCTGCTATCATTGTATTGAACACTGCCGGTGAAGTACAAAACACGTACAACTTACCTGTAGGTGCACATATCTCGGTTGATGAAAAAGAAAAGGTAAAACCGGGACAAATTCTTGTTAAGATACCTCGTGCCGTTGGAAAAACTGGTGATATCACCGGTGGTCTTCCTCGTGTTACCGAGTTATTCGAAGCACGTAACCCATCGAATCCTGCTGTGGTATCTGAAATTGACGGTGAAGTTTCGTTTGGTAAGATTAAGAGAGGTAATCGTGAGATTATTATCCGTTCTAAAACAGGCGAAGAAAAGAAATATCTTGTATCATTATCAAAACAAATTCTTGTTCAAGAAAACGACTACGTGAAAGCTGGAACTCCATTATCGGATGGTGCTATTACTCCTTCTGATATATTAGCGATCAAAGGTCCAACAAAGGTTCAAGAATATATTGTAAACGAAGTACAAGAAGTATACCGTCTTCAAGGTGTGAAAATCAATGATAAGCATTTTGAAGTTATTGTTCGTCAAATGATGCGTAAGGTAGAAATCGAAGATCCGGGAGATACTCGATTCCTTGAAAAACAAATCTGCGATAAATGGGTATTCATGGAAGAAAACGATTGGATTTACGATATGAAAGTTGTTCTTGAACAAGGTGATTCTCAAAACTTCATTCCTGGTCAAATCATCTCTGCTCGTAAACTTCGTGACGAAAACTCAATGCTTAAACGCCGTGACTTACGTCAAGTTGAATGCCGTGATGCAATACCTGCAACATCTAGTCAGATATTACAAGGTATTACTCGTGCTTCTCTTCAAACAAAGAGTTACATGTCGGCAGCTTCGTTCCAAGAAACAACAAAAGTTCTTAATGAAGCAGCTATCAATGGTAAAGTTGACTTTCTTGAAGGTCTTAAAGAAAACGTTATTGTTGGTCATAAAATACCGGCAGGAACAGGTCTTAAAGAATACGACAGAATTATTGTTGGAAGTATGGACGACTACGAAAAGATTGCAAAATAAGAATAGCAATTGTATTATTATAATGAAAGAGTCTCAGGAATGGGGCTCTTTTTTTTGGATTACTAGTAAACGATTATTATAGAAGTGCAATAATCTTCGTTTACTTAGTTAATGATGATAAATCAAAAGGCGTAAATTGTAGTAAATGGGATTTTTAGTATCTTAGTATTACTTTATTTAATATTTTGTATCTTTGAATAGTGTTTTTTAAGAAATAACGTTATGACAACAACAATAAAAAAAGGCAACCAAATTGTTGCTAATAATAAAACGGAAGTACATACTAAACTATCAAAAGCAGGTAAAGCGATGAGAGCTGGAATAGGGAGAGGTTCAATTGTTGAATTAACCGACGATCCTTGGAATACCGGTAGGAAATGAAATATTTATTTGATACCCAGTCTTTAGTCTGGTTAATTGAGAATCCTCAGAAATTAACTCAAGATGTTAGAGACATCGTTGATACAACAACAGCTCTGTATGTTTCAGTTGAAAGTTTACGGGAAATTTCAATTAAACAAAAATCAAAAGATGTTTTAATGAATAAAACGCTTTTGCAATTTATTGCTATTATTAAAGAATATGGTATTAAAATAGTTAATACAGAAATAAACCATATAAAACTATTTGATTCATTAATGCTTTATCATAACGATCCTTTCGACCATTTAATTATTAGTATTGCTATCACAGGAAATTTTAATCTTATAAGTTCCGATAGTAATTTTTATCTGTATAAGAAACAAGGACTTCAATTAATTGAAGTATAGTTTTAAAATTATAATCATTAATCAACTCCATTAATTATTCTAATGTATGATTACAATAATTGTAACACCAAAGAATAATACCGAATTATAGTTAATTTCTGAAATGCTCAAAAAAATGCATGTATCTTCTAACATATTGACCGATGACGAGCAAGAAGAAATCGGTCTCGTTCGTTTAATGAAACAAACGGACAGATCAAAAACTGTTTCTCGAACTAAAATTATGGCAAAATTAGGAAGGTAATGGAAACGGTATTCCCTCAATAATTTGATAAAGATTTTTATATAACAACAATGTAAATTGGATCCTCCCTTAAAAAGAGACAGTTCACTTCTGAAACGTACTCTTTTGTATAATCCGCAATTAATCGTAACCGCAATAATTTATCGACTCCAACTTCGACTAAGCTATAAATAAGTTGGACTCTTTAATAACATAAAACTATGCAAGGAACAGAATCGAATCGTCGCGATTTTCTTAAGAAACTAGGTCTCATAGCAGGAGCTACAACATTAACTGCAATTGGATTGCCTGATGTGTTACAGGCAAACGAAGAGCACAATAATACCCTTACCCCAGAACAAAGACGTTTTATGGGAATGTACGAAAAGTGGCTTAACCAATTTCATGCCATGGCATTAATTCAACAGAAAGACCCCCTGCATTTTGAAAACAATACCAAGATGATGTCACTTTCAAAGGAAGCCGAACTCTGGCAAAATGAATTGATTGAACACATGAAGGATCCAAACTTTGCACAGCACTATTTGAAACGTATTGAGAGTGTTACGGAGAGTATTAAGAAATAATTATAAATGGTAGATTACTTGAAATTCTATTCGGACGAGGTTCTACCTCGTTCGAATATGTGTTAACAGGTTCAGCCTGAAAAATAAAAGCGGCGAAGGTAGAACCATGTATTAAATCATTGTCAACAGATTTAAATTCATCGAGAAGTAATAATTACAAAGATGTCAAAGTTAAATCGTTCCATTGTGAAGAACTAAAAAGAAATGTCAAAGGATTTTCATTCCTTATATTTTTTTTCATGATACAATGATTTTTATCATGGAAATTGGAAAACAATTGAACGATCAACGTTCTTTTAATCGGCATCTCTGAATACCTTTTTATTTTCGATTGTTTTTCATTTACCCCAACATTTTCACACAGTCTGTGAAAGAAGGGGGTAATTGAAACATACCTTATCTATGATTGCAAAATTACCGTTTTTTTTATTGAGGTTTTGTGCAGTCTCTTAATGGACTACTATTTCCCAAATCTTTTTGAACTCCATTTTCAGGATTAACTTTTAATGTCAATCTATATCAGGATTTAAATAATAATCTATAAACATTTATATGGAGAATTACGTCCGATAGAATACATACAGGTTGTCGTTCTAAGGTAGTTCAGATCATTATGTTTTAATATTTAGATGTAATTTATTATAAGTAAATAACAATAAATCAGATTTTAAGATTATATTTGTATAGCATACAATATGTGTTTAGAAAGGGTAGCTAAAAACAGAATAAAATGGAGAAAGGTAAACTACTTACAATAATGAAATCATAAGATCGAGTTACTATATTTATCCAAATGGAAAATCAGAATAATAGCGTTATGTCAGAGGGAAAAACAAATAGGAGTGAAGTTCCTTTTCAGATTTTGTTTGAACAAAATCCGGCTATAATGTTAATTTATGAATTAAGTAGCTTAACAATACTTTCGGTGAACGAAGCTTTCTTAAACCATTATCGTTATTCAGAAGATGAGATATTGTCAATGAATCTGACCGAACTCTATCCTGAAAATGAGAAGGAAGCCATAACCGAACTTATTAAAAAAATTTCAGGACTTACCCATGTAGGAGAATGGCATCATTTTAAAAAAGATGGTACACTTATTACAATAGAAGTTAGTTCTCATGGTTTTACATTCGAAAACCGTGCAGCTCGCATTGCTGTAATAAACGATATTACTGAACGTAAACAGAATGAAATAGCCTTACAAGAAAGTGAAGTTAAATACCGTCGGATAGTTGATACGGCAAACGAAGGGATTTGGACATTGGATACGGATGGCAGAACTACCGTTGTTAATGCAAGAATGTTAGAAATACTCGGTATTAACGATAAAGAAATGGTAAGTGGTCGGCTGGTGACTGACTTTATGTTTGAAGAAGACTTGCCGGATCATTATGCAAAAATGGAAACGTGTAGGAAAGGGATTTCTGAAATTTATGAACGGCGATACCGGCAATATGATGGTCAGACGGTATGGACTTTAGTTTCGAGTTCATGTATATTAGATAATCAAAACCGGTTCATTGGTACCATTGGAATGATAACCGATATTACCGAACGAAAACAGTTGGAAGAAACGTTAAAAAGTAACGAAAGTCAACTTTCGGCAATATTTAATACTATTTCTGATATATTATATTTCATCGCTGTAGAACCCAATGATATATATAGGTTTATTTCGATTAACGAAATGTTTCTAAAAACAACCGGACTTACAAAACGAGATATAATTAATAAAACGATTACCGAAGTTTTACCTCCCTCGGCTCATGAGTTGGTTTTAGGCAAATATCGTGAAGCTATTGATACTAAACAAACAGTATCGTGGGAAGAAATATCGGTATATCCAAACGGCAAAAAATATGGTTTGGTAAAAGTTACACCAATATATAATGAACAGGGCGATTGTATCAATCTAGTAGGTTCTGTTCATGATATTACAACAATAAAAGAGTCGGAAATTGAAATACGGCAATTGAATGCTGTACTCGAAAAACGAGTAATGGAACGAACCGTTCAGCTTGAATCGATAAATAAAGAACTAGAGGCTTTTTCTTATTCCGTATCGCACGATTTGCGAGCACCGTTAAGGCATGTGAATGGTTATATGGAATTACTTACCAAACACAATTACCATCAATTAAACGATAAGGGTAAACATTACATTACATCAATTGTTGAAGCTTCAACTCAAATGGGGGTGTTAATCGACGACTTACTAAATTTCTCGCGAACCGGAAGAATGGAGATGAAACTTGATACTATTAATATGAACAGGGCATTAGAAGATGCATTAGCCATTTTGGAACAAGAAATAGCGGGACGTTCAATTGAATGGCAAAAATCGATTCTACCCAATATTTATGCTGATTACGCCATGATGCGTCAGGTATGGGTAAACATTCTTGGTAATGCAATAAAATATACTCGAAAACGCACAATCGCCTCAATCGAAATAGGGGTACAATCTGATATCGACGAACATGTTTTCTCTGTTCGCGATAATGGAGCCGGTTTTGATATGAAATATTCTCAAAAGCTGTTTGGCGTTTTTCAACGACTGCATTCAAGCGACGAATTTGAAGGAACCGGTATAGGATTAGCCAACGTTCATCAAGTTATTAAAAGACATAATGGACGTGTTTGGGCGGAAGCTGAAATCAATAATGGAGCAACGTTTTATTTTTCAATACCTAAAATATAAGGAGGATCATATATGTTAGAATTAAAAAAAATATTATTAGCAGAAGACAATCTGAAAGATATAGAATTAACCCTCGAGGCTTTAGAAGATAGTCACCTTGCAAACAGGGTTGTTGTTGTTAAAGACGGTGTGGAAACATTAGAATATCTAAGGTGTGAAGGGCAATTTGCCAATAGAGAAAAAGGACTTCCTTCTGTTTTATTGCTTGATATTAAAATGCCCCGGAAAGATGGTATTGAGGTGTTGCGTGAAATTAGAAACGATCCTCAATTAAAATTTCTACCTGTGGTAATGCTTACATCTTCGCGCGAAGATAAAGATTTAATAAATAGCTATTATTTGGGGGTTAATGCATATGTTGTTAAACCGGTGAATTTTAATGGCTTTATTGATGCAATTAAGCAACTGGGCATTTTCTGGGGTCTTATAAATGAGCTTCCACCCGATTATAAATAGTATTACATACGTTTTATGAAAACAAAACTATATGCTTTGTTTCTTGAAGATGTAAAGAAAGATACTGAAATCTTACAAGAAATGCTTACCGACGAGGGATTCGATTTGCAAATGGATATTGTTGCAACGGAATCTGAATATGTATCGAAGTTAAAACAGAATAATTACGACATAATATTTGCCGATTTTACATTGCCTAATTTTAATGGTCAAGAGGCGTTGGAATTAGCAAAAATGATATGTCCAAACATTCCATTCATATGCATTTCCGGTACTATTGGTGAAGATCGAGCGGTTGAACTTCTTAAACAAGGAGCAACGGATTATGTGCTTAAAGACCGAATGGAAAGACTTGCATTTGCAACAAAACGTGCATTAGAAGCAGTTGTTCATCTTAGCAAATTCAGGCAAACAGAGATTGAATTGCAAACCAATCGCAGGTTATTGCAAACGATAATTAATAATGCTTTGGATTCGATATATATAAAAGATACCAAAGGTCGATACATCCTCTTTAATGAAGCGGCAGAGAAAGCTATTGGTAAAACCGCTTCTGAGGTCATTGGAAAAGATGATAGATATGTTTTTTCGGCTGCTGAAGCCACAATGACGATGGAAATTGATAAGAAAGTGATTGAAGGAGGTGTACCCATTACCTCTGAAGAATCTTTTACACTTATTGATGGCAATGTCCATTATTTTAATATCATTAAATGTCCTATGTTTGATGATTCAGGCAAACCTAGCGGGCTTTTTGGTATAGCACGCGATATTACCGAACGTAAGCAAATGGAACTTTCTTTACTTGAAGCAAAAGAAAAGGCTGAAGTTAGCGATCGATTAAAAACAGCATTCTTGCAAAATATATCGCACGAAATTAGAACTCCAATGAATGCAATCATAGGTTTTTCACAATTACTCGACAGTGCCGAATATCCTGATGAAAGGCGTTCTGAATTTACTACTATAATACAAAACAGTTCTCATCAGTTACTCTCAATTGTAAATAACATCATCACCATTTCATCATTAGAAATAAATCAGGAAAAAATAACTGTTACAGCCGTTAGTGTAGATTCTATTTTTATTGATTTACTTGCCTTATTTAAGCAGCAAGCTATAGACAAAAACATTTCGTTACATACCAAACAACAATCAAATGGAATAATAATCTATACCGACGGTACAAAGATTACGCAGATACTAACAAACTTAATCAACAATGCACTTAAATTTACAGAAAAAGGATCAATTGAATTCGGGTACATCATTAAAACAAATAATGAACCTGCCGAAATAGAATTTTATGTAAAAGATAGTGGAATCGGAATAAAAGACGAATCGCAGGCTATAATATTCGAACGCTTCTGTCAGGCCGATAAAGATATACAACAAACGTATGGCGGAACCGGTTTAGGTCTTTCAATTTCAAAAGGATTTATTGAATTATTGGGAGGTAAAATATGGGTTGAATCGGAACTTGATAAAGGCTCGACATTCTATTTTACAATCCCCTACAATCCTTTAAGCGAGAATAATAAGATAACATCAAAAACCGAACCTGGGTTAAATATAAAAACGATTTTAATTGCAGAAGACGATGATTATAATTTTCGCTATATAAATGAAATATTAATAGCTATGAATGTTCATTCGATTCATGCTAAAGACGGATATGAAACGGTTGAAATTTGCAAATCAAATCTAAATATTGATTTGATTTTGATGGATATTAAAATGCCTAAAATGGATGGACATACTGCTGCAAAACTGATAAAGGAATTTCGACCCGATCTTCCTATAATTGCACAAACTGCTTATGCTTTGGAACATGAAAAACAAAAATATAGTGGAACAGTATTTGCAGACTACATTACAAAACCTATTAATAGAGAAGAGTTAAAGTATAAAATAGAAAAGTATAGTAAAAAAAACAACGTTTCGTCTTGAACTCTGTTCGGACGATATTCTACCTCGTCCGAATATATGTTAACAGGCTCAGCCTGTAAAAATAAGAACGACGAAGGTAGAACCTTCGCCGATCCATGTTCTAAATCGTTATCACCATGTGGCTATTCACATTCAATTCTATTGGATTGTTAGCTCAGTCAACAACCACGAAGTGGTTTAATTTCCATAGCCCCGTATGAAATACGGGGTGTGAGAATACAAGATGATAGGAACCCGGAACCCTGAATAGGGTTCAATAGCATCTTGTAAGCTTTAATTCTCATTTTAGTTCTTCTAGTGTGGAATCTGGGTTGAATTGGGAAAACCTTATAATACAAAAAAGACCTGCATTTCTGCAGGTCTTTTTTGTTAAGAGAGAGTAGGGATCGAGTCCCCGGATCGTTTAATTGTAATTAATTTCCTTTAATAACCTTTTGATTATATACCTTGTTTCCTGCTAGTACATGCAAGAAATAAACCGATCTGGTATACGGAGCAAGCGATATTCTTGAAATATGCCAAGGCTTTATAATTCCCGATTCAACGTATAATTCTTGTCCTGTAATATCGCAAAGACATAGCTTATATGTTTGTCCGGTCATGGCGGTAATCTGAACATTTATAACATCCGATGTGGGATTTGGTGAAATACTTACGAGGTTTGTTGTAGCATCAATAACCGGAATGTCAGTTAACTGGCTTTCAGCCATATTCGACAACGATTGGCTGAACGGACCACTATCCGATTTCAACGTGCTTGGGTCGCATACATAAGGCAATTGCATACCTACTTGATAAAAGAAATGACCTGCAGGAGGAGTATCGCGGTAGGTAAAGTTTCCGGCTGGTATTGCATCTATCAGTTGTAATGAATCGATACTCGGTCCACGGTAAATATTGGTTGTACCAAAGTTTATACCTTGATATTCGTCCCAAATTAAGTTAACGGTAGGTCTGTCGCTGCCATAACCTACGTTTTGGGTCATATGCATGGTTTTGTGCGATGAACTTAATGCCGACTCATTATTACATTGGTCGACTACCGAAATCTCATATCGATACGAACGCATCAACGGGTCAGAGTTTAGGTCTTCGAATACACCGGTTTGAGTACCCGATTTTGAGCCGATCAACTGGTAAACATCTTTGCTGATTGTTTCTTTGTATATATTATACGAAACGACTGAATTGCCTGCCTGACGTTCCCACACAATAAGGTTTTTAAGATTTGAACCTACCGTCACAACACAAATTTGAGGAGTAACCGGTTTTGCTTGAGGTACGATTGCAGCTACATAGCTTTTGCAATTATTAATATCTGAAACTATTACCGAATAATTACCCGCTCCAACCATACTAAGATCGGAAAGTTGTGAGCCGTTGCTCCATTTGTACGATGTAATGCCAACGGCACTTATAGCTGAAATAAATACCGAACCGTCGTTTTGTCCGCAATGTTCGGGTTTGATAGAATCGATAACAACATAGGGAGCACCATTTTCACCAAGCGAGAATGTTATAGCAGCTACACAGGCATTAGCATCGGTCACGGTTGCTTGATAAATACCGGCAGCTAAAGCCAGCTTTGTTGTTTTGGTATCCAAATCGTTCCATTTGTACGAATAGTTCGCTTTCCCTCCGGTTGCCAACAAGGTTGCCTGACCATCGCTTCCATTACAGGTCGACGCACTTACTTGTGCGTTTAGACTTAATTGCGATGGTTGGGTTAACACTGCAATGCCATACGATTTACAACCTTGGGCATCGGCAACAGCTACATCGTAAGGTCCAACTTGCAGACCGGTGATTTGTGCCGATGTGCTTCCGTTTGACCATGAAATAGAGTAGGGGGTCTGACCTCCTGAAATGCTAAGGTTGATCGAGCCGTTTGCTTGTCCAAAGCAGAGAGGTTCTGTTTTAGCAAATACCAACGATGCACTTCCTTTATCGTTAACCGTTGCCAAATTACTAGCCTCGCAGCCACTACCATCTTTTATCCGTAACAAATACGAACCCGACGAAATGTTTTGTAATGCAGTATCGCTCGAACCGGTTGCCCAATAATAGGAGTAAGGTACGGTACCTCCTTTTACATTAGCTTTGACACTGCCGGTCGATTTTTTACAATCGGATGATGTTGTGTCGAATGCAATTAGAATGGGGGTGGGTTGACCGATTGTTACGGTTGTTTGTGCTTTACATGAATAAGCATCGGTTACAACTATTGTTTGTATACCGGCACATAAGTCTGAAGCAAATCCATTATTTGAACGGAACCCGTTGCTCCATTCATAGTTGTAAGGAGTTGCTCCCGAAGTAGCCGAAACTGTAGCACTACCATTACAAAGTCCGTTACAGGTTGCATCGTTTTTGCCAATTACCGTTGCCGTTATATTTGACACGTAAACCCACACATCGGCAGTATTGGTACAAGTACCGTTTGAAACGGTTACGGTATATTTTGTACTTACGGCAGGCGATACTTTGATGGAACTAACAGTACTTCCGGTATTCCATTTAAAGGTAAGACCTCCTGACGCAACTAAAACGACCGAATCGCCGGCACATATTTTCTTATCACTACCGGCATCGGCTTTAGGAACGGAACCATGAATAACGGCACCATTCACTCCACGGCAGTTATTATCGTCGGTTGCCATAATGCTGTAAAATCCACTTTGGGTAACACCGGTCAAATCTTTATTGCCAGTACCATTCGACCAAGCTATCGTTAAGTTACCTGTACCTCCGCTGATTGTGGTATATATTGCACCGCCCAATCCCGAACACGAAATGTTTGAAACATTGAGAACATCAACCTTCGGTGCATTGATATCGTTTACATTTACCTGAACTGTTTTTGAACAGGTATTGACATCGGTCACGGTTGCATTGTAAACCCCTGCCGGGATATTTTGTAGAAACAAATCGCTTGCACCATTGTCCCACTTTATGGTATAAGGTTTGGTTCCTCCATTACTATTGAGCAATATATTCCCATTAGATAAACTACATCCGGGATTTGTAATCGAAGGAACAACCGTTAACGGTTGCGGTGTATTGACTACAATACTGCTAATCGATTTACATAGTTTAGTATCGGAAATGGTAACAGTATATGAACCGGCAGCAAGATCGGTGATAATTTGAGTTGAACTGCCATTCGACCACATGTACTTATATGCTCCTGTTCCTCCTGTTCCCGAAATAAGAATCTGACCATCGGTAAGACCGAAACAACTGGGCATTTTAACCGTCTCAACAACAACTTTAGGGGCATTTATCGAATTAACTGAAATCGAATTGTCAACAGTACATCCGTTTTTATCTTGAACTGCAACCGAATAAACACCGGCATTGAGTGAACCGATACTGTCGCTTACACTTCCGGTGTTCCATAAATATGAATATGGATTTGTACCTCCACTCACCATAACCTTAACATAGCCATTAGCACTATCGCAACCGGTATTTTGAACAACCAGAGCGGCATCAATGGCAGCAGGTTCATTAACCTGCGATGTTGATTGTAGCGAGCAATTATATGCATCGGTCACGGTTACCGTATAACTACCGGGAATCAAACCCGAAAGCATGGTTATTGACGAATCTTTTGCCGGAATATTCCATGTATAACTGTAAGGACTTTTACCTCCCGTTACTTGTGCCGAAACAGATCCGTCAACCCGTCCGAAACAAGTGGCATCTTGTTTCGATGTTGAAACGGCTAACGTATTAATCGTTACCTTGATTGAATCGCTAACGAAACAAACACCATCGGAAACAGTTACTTTATAGGTGGTTGCCGTTTTAGGCGAAACGGTGATTTGTGGATTCGTACTATTGATACTCCATTTATATAACGATCCTCCCGTTGCATACAACGTAACGGAAGCATTTTTGCAAATCATGGTATCGAGCGATTTGGAATAGCTTATTTGTTTCGGTTCTGTTAAGCTTTGGGTAACAACTACCGAACAGCCTGCCGTATCGGTAACGGTAGCCGTGTATGAACCCGATTTCAAGCCCGAAAGCTGTAATCCTTTATCTGTTGTACTCCATATAACGGTTGGAGTGCCCGACGATGATTGAACGTTAAGTGTAATCGAACCGTCGTTGCCATTAAAGCATGTTACATTTTTGCTTTGAACTTGTATCGTTGGCAATGGCAATAGTGAAACGGTTGAGCTGAATGTCGCCCTGCATTGTTTACTATCGACAACAGTGACCGAATAATTGCCTGATGCAAGAGCTTTATAGGTATCGGTCGTATCCGATTTCCATTCATACCGGTAACCGCCATTTCCACCTGTCATCATTACTTTTATAGAACCATCGTTCACCTTGCATTGTGTAGGTTTACTATCGAATGTTGCTGTTAACGGTTCAGGTGTTGAAAGGGTTGTTTTGCTACTGTCAATACAACCGGTTGCATCTTTCACTGTTACAGAATAGCTACCTGCACAGAGGTTACTTATACTATTGCTTGTTTGATTAGAACTCCAGATATAATTGTAGGGAGCAAATCCATTGCTGATACCTGCTTTTAAATATCCCGTGCAAAGACCGTAACAGCTAATTGGAATAATTGAATCGATCGACGCTTTTAACGATACAACGGTAACCGTTGCCGAATCGGGAATAACACAGTTTCCATCGGAAATATTAACGGTATACTTCGTTGTTTGTGTGGGCGATACAACCAGATTAGCGGTATCTTTTCCGGTATTCCATATATAGGTTTTAGCACCCGAAACCATAAGCGTAGCACTTTGACCGAAACAAATGGTATCGTTTATCGGACGGGTATATTTGAATGGTGCAACTACGGTGATCTTTACCGTGTCGACACTGGTACATCCCGTACTTGCAGTAACCGTGAGATAATAGTTAACAGCTCCAATGGTCAATGGTTTCACATTTATCTGTTGTGACGTATCGCCGGTACTCCAGCTATATTTCCCATTGCCGCTAGCCACCAATGTTTTTGTCAACCCTTGGCAGATTGCTTGATCGGCACCGGCATTTGCAACTGGCACATTGCCATCGACTGTAACGGCAAATGTTGTTGAATCGACACATCCGGCAACTTGTTCAGCCTTTAGTTTTAAGGTGTAATTTCCAGCTGACGGATATTTGTAGTTTATCTTCGATGTTATTCCTGTTGCTTCATATAAACCAAATTCTGTTATCCTTACATAATTGGCAATACCATTTTGAGCATCGGTGATATAAATTCTATAATAGATATATGAAGTAGTATTCACAATTGAAAATTGATATGACGTATCATTCTTGATAATCATGTTTGAAACCACATCGAGGTTTGTCCAAGTAGATCCGTCGTTCGAAGCTTGGAAATTCCATGTCTTGGGATTCCAGCTATTGTTCGACCACCCCCCCGATTGCAACGAACTGCAATACATTGTGTAGCGTGCAACAATTGCAGGGTTGACCCCCTTATATTGCAACCATACCGGATTGCCACTTGAATAAGCACCCCATCCCTGATTTATTGAGTCGCCGTCGAAAGCGTTAAACGGACTGTTGTCGCTATATTGTGAATAACTCGTGCCACCGGCAGTGAAGAAACCGTAATTTAATGGTTTAGAGCTTGGGTTATTTGCATTGTAGAGTGTTGAAGCATCGATAATGCCATCGTTTTGAAAATCCCAACTGTATTTGGTTCCGGGAGCAACATTCTTCGACGAATCGGCAAATACCAACGGACTTCCCAAGCATATTTTAGGAATTTTTAAATCCAAGGTGGCAGCAGTGCAATAAATCTCATCGGCACCAATATCAGGCGTTGTAGCATTACGTGGATTGCCGTCGATATCGGTTGTTATATTGGCAAGCGGCATAGCTTTGCCAACGATTGCTTTGCTTGAAGTATGCAAATCGGAAAACGAGAAGAATGAAGTCGAAGCACTGATACTGTTGACACTATAACTTGATGCTAATTTTAGAGCAGTAAGATTGGCATAGTCGGCTCCCCAATAAGCAAACTTGCTGCTTCCCTCGGTATATAGATTGTTGTAATCGCAAGCTTCAATAATTCCACCCGTACTAACATATAATGCATAACCAAATGCATGGTAATTAGATAAAATATTATTGCGGATTCTGATATTATTTCCTCCCGAAGCATATACAGCATAACTTGCTGTCGTTGTTGCCTGGGTATTGATAAAAATGCTATTGTAAAGAATATCTACAAACTGTGAGTTGGTTGTTTCAATACCGCTGAAATAATAGTTCTGTGCATAACTGTTACTTATCATATTATTTGCAACAAGAATCCTGCTGATAAAACTGCCGACACAATTATTCAAATAGATTCCGAAGTTATAATTCGATACATTATTATTGTTGTAAATGGTATTGCTCATTATTTGAATAGGCTTGTTGCAATAATTGAGCGAGACGGCTTGCTGATGGATGCCATTAAAACTATTGGCATTGATATACACTCCGTTTATCTTTTGTAACCATATAGCATCGTAACCACAGTTATTAAAGCTATTTCCAGTTATGGTAAAAAGGTTTCCCTGACCACTATTACAATCGAAATAGATAGGACGGCTTCCATTATTGAACTTACAATTTTGAATGGTTATATTCTGAAAATAAGGTGATGTGTTTGAACCATAGATTGCCCATGTACCATTGGTGTTTATAGGATTATCCAAATCGAAACTGCAACGGTTGAAATTGATATAATAACAAGCTCCCTGCATTTGCACCGCTTCCATGGCATTTGATGTTGTTTTTACTCTAAAGTGAATATCCTGAAACGTGATGTTGCTCGCACTTAACAACTCAATGCCGATTGTTTTAGTTGTTGCATCGGTTACCAAATACACACTATCGGCAGTTGCAGCCTCAAAAACAACGGTATCGGTTACCGAACTTCCGGCAATGGGAAACATCTCCATCGATTCAGAATAAGTACCACCGGCAATCTTAAAGGTTACAGGAGCATCTATTCCCAATGTATTGAGAGCATTGACCGCATCGGTAATGGTTTTATAATTACCTGAATCTTTTTGAATAAAATAAGTACCGTGCAACGGTTTTCCGGTTGACGTAAACTCATAGGCTCCTATATCGGGCGTTGATGAACGGACATTACCAAGAATATCGTTCGGGTAATTTGCAATAACCAACCCTGCATTGTTAAGAATCGACGACGAAGGGATCAAGGTATCGGACGATTGAAATGACGGATTGGCAAATACTGAATGAATATCCGATTTCTCTATTGATTTTAAATCAGATAGTGTTGCAACCGAAGTTGAACCCCAGGTACCAAGCGTTGATGCCAAATTATAAAAGGCATTATAGTCTGATGCAACTATTCCTGCTGGTGTTGTATAGTTGAAAGCATTGGTATAGGCAGGTGTATATAAAATGTTATTTAGAATAGAAATATTCGTTCCATTGTTTACATAAAGCGGTACATAGGTGTTACCCGAATAACTGGGCGACTGTAATGAAATGGTGTTACCTACAACATCAATATTATTGTCGTAATAAATATACATTCCCATATTGTAAGTCTTAACATTTATTACGTTGTCGGCTATTTTGGCTTTGTTACCGAAAGTCCCCCCGCTGTTATCAATTTCAACACCGAAGTTACCCGAAATATCGTTACTCTTAAATATGTTTTGCGAAACATCTAAAAAATCCGAAATGTAATTCAAATACAGACCTTCGTAATTGAAACCGCTGAAAGCATTTTTAGAAATGCGAATCTGCTTTGAATATTCCAAATCAACAGTACGGTATTGATTTGTCATTGTATTGTTTATAACTTCAATATATCCATTATATCGTTGTACATCAAACGAAAAACTATTTAACTTTATGGCGTCATAGTTATTGTTGAACAATGAATTGGTAATGGAAACCGTATCGGCAATAAAAGAACCGGCATCCTGTATATGCACCTTATAGCTGCTGCTTGCCATGGAGTTCGATTGAAACTCGCAGCTATCGACTTTAATGTTTCTACAATACCCGTTAAACAGCATTCCATTCGAATAATTGTTGCTTCCGGCATAGAACAATATTTTCTTAAAACAAATATTATCGAGTCCGATTGAATAAAACACAAAATTATCGGCCGTACCTGCTGCAGCATAACCGATAGCAGCCTTTGTTGTACGTTTGGGCGAGCTCATCACGGTGATGGTATTTTGGGCATTTGAACCGGGAACACGTTCCAAAACAACTTGTTCTTCGTAGGCATCATCTTCGAGCATTACCGTTGTTTTACCGTTAATACCGCAACTCATTAACGAATCAAAAACTGCGTTTAAAGTTTTGTACGGACCTTTAACTGAATTTACAATCAAGTTGCCGCTTAATGCATTTCCTGTTGTTGCAGTAAATTCATAAGCTCCAATATCAGGTTTCGAACCGCGGATCACCCCCATGATATCTGTTGTGACTTCAGGTAACATTCTACCCGTACCGTCAAGCCATTTCGAGTTGAAATGGCCGTTAGAGAGACCTACCATAGCATTTATCTGTGTCGACAATTGATTGGTCTGTGCAACAGCCACTCTAAACTCTTCGATAGTGCGGTAAGACGTACCATTCCATCGAATCAGGTAGGGGAATGTTGTAAAGTAGTTGTTATTATCTAATAGTTTAAAGCCGGTGCTTTCTTGTTGAAGTGTTACACTATTGGAACTTTGTATAAAATTGTTCGCAAACGATACCCCACTACAAGAAGAGAAATGGACTGCGGAATAATTCGATCCGTTTCGAATAACGGTATTGTTATAAAATTTCACCGAATCGATATTGCTTATTGATACATTATCGTATCCGGAACCATTGTTTTGAAATACATTATTGGCTACAATTCTATTATTGACCGCAACGTTTTGATAATAGATATTCAATAATCGATTTGTTGAATTTGAAAATACCGTATTATTCCTGATTGAGAATGCTCCATTGGAATACAGATAGATAACATTGTCGTTTACCGCATTCGATATGGTATTGTTTTCTGTATAGCTTGTATCGACATAGTCGAGTTCAACAGCACTGTTACTATTTATAGTGTTATTTCGAACAATGATATTTGAACTTCTTATCGATGAGTTTGAATTGAGATACAACGCTTCGTAATTGGAGACAAATGTATTCCTCTCAATATCTATACTATCGA
>Ga0265338_10002300_pt1 | contig 29046 bp, 24 predicted proteins | sample 42126metaG_FD_193579 | JGI IMG/M metagenome (GOLD analysis project Ga0265338, IMG submission 193579) | Rhizosphere microbial communities from Carex aquatilis grown in University of Washington, Seatle, WA, United States - 4-21-26 metaG | ecosystem: Host-associated > Plants > Roots > Rhizosphere...
AAGAGAGTACATTAAAAGTACTCTCTTTTTTGATTTATAGCTTTCCTTTCTTAAATCTTTATACATTTATGGCATTTAATTTGCTACTTTTATATTTTTAAAGAATCACTATGAAATTCTTAAGATTTAAAATAGTTCTATTACTTTTTATAATGCAATATACTGTTGCAAAATGTCAAACATCAGCTCCAAATCAAATTGGTACGGTAATTATTAATGGTGATACTATGCAAAGTTACCAAGCAAAACCTATTTTGATACTTCCAGCTCCTGTATTTGCAAATAATGATGATCTAAAGAAGTTCAGAAAACTAGTTACTAATCTTAAAGTTGTTTATCCCTATTCGAAACTTGGGAAAACAATATTCCAAGATATCCAAAGAACAATCGATACGATGCCGAATAAACACGATAGAACAGTTTACATAAAAACAAGAGAAAAAGAATTGATGTCGAAATATCAAGATGAACTTAAAGCATTATCGGTAACACAAGGGCAGTTATTAATGAAATTAATGGATAGAGAAGTCAATAAGACTACTTACGAAATTATAAAGGAAACAAGAGGCTCAATGCAAGCATTTATGTGGCAACAATTGGCTCGATTATTTGGCTCAGATCTTAAAATAGGCTATGATAGTACCGGTGAAGATAAAATGATAGAAAGAATTATTCTTTTAATTGATAATGGTCAATTATAGCTATTAAATTCCTTTACCCAATAGAACCGTTCTAACGGTGTAAATTAAAATCTTGACATCATTATAAAGCGACATATTTTCGATATATATAATATCGTAATTGAGTCGCTCAATCATTTCATCTACATCTTTTGCATAACCATATTTTACTTGTCCCCAAGATGTAATTCCAGGACGCACTTTTTGTAAATGGCTATAATGAGGTGCCCGTACAATAATTTGATCAATAAAAAATTGACGTTCGGGTCGAGGACCAACCAAAGACATATCTCCAATTAAAACATTCCAAAATTGCGGTATTTCATCTAATCGAGATTTGCGCATAAAATGTCCAAATTTTGTTATCCTAGAATCCAATTCACCTGCAGACAGAGCTGGTCCTGATCGTTCTGCATTTTGAATCATAGAACGAAATTTATAAATAAGAAATGGTTTACCATTCTTACCTATTCTTTCATGGTTATAGAATATTGGTCCTTTTGATGACAGTTTAACACCTATAGCTAAAGCTAAATAAACAGGAGAACAAAGAACTAAAACAATTAATGAAATTACTATATCGATCAATCGTTTAACAGTAACTTGCCATGCAGGCATTAAATCGTGCGAGATTTGAATAAGCGGCTCATCATAAAGAGAATTTAATTTAACCCTTCCCGAAACGATATCACAATTGTCGGCAATTGCCCGAATCGTTACCATATCAAACCCTTGAAGTTTATTTAAAATTTTTTCAATTTGATCATGTTCATGCGATTCAACGGCAATAATTACTTCTTGAATTCTTTTTTCAATAATAATTCTTTTTAATATACTTAAATCGCCTAACCATGGCAAATGTTTAGCCATTTGGAATTCATTTTTATCATAAATACTAACAAATCCAACAAATCGTGCTCCTGTAGAATATTTCGAATTGTCAAGTCTCTCAAAAAGTTTTAAAGCTTTTTCATTACTTCCAATAATTAATGTTTCAAACCAGATTTTGCGATTCTGAATTTTATGATTTGTTCGTGTAGTTAGGAATAAACGAGGTAAATAAGTAAGTACAAAATGTAGACTGAAAAGCGTAATTAACATTCTATAATAATTTTCATAGCCTTTTACAAAATCATCTAACAATAACGTAAAAAACAATATTACAACACCTAATGTTGTCATTAAAAATGTTTGAGCTAATTCATTTAATCGTGATTTTCTATAAATATGATTATAATATCCATTAAGGTAATACAATGTACACCAAAAAAGAGGTATTACTACAATAGAAAGAAAAAACTTACCTTCGAAAGACAACGGTGATTTAAATCCAAAAAATATCGGATCAATTTGCTCTTTTCTATAAACATAAAATAATGTCCAAGCAGTTGCAGAAGATACGATATCAATTGAAATATATTTAATTTTCTGTATTAATCTGTTCATTCCATTTCTGTTGTCGAAACATTGCAAAAGTACACCATTTATATCATAAAATTATTTTTCCGAACAATTATTACACATCTCAATTCCCTTTCGATTAAGTAATATTTTTGAACGGAAATCAGCGTATAGAGGATGTTTCCAAACAACAAAAAGTTGCGTTGAGAATATATTACCATGAACAAATTTCTTATCTTTATCGAAACAACATGGAACAACATCTCCATTCCAAGTTATTACCGCTCCATTCCACATTCGCCAACATCGGTTTGCGACTTCATGATTTATTACAACCTTATCGTTTTTAACCACATATCGACTATTCCCTTCAGAGGGAAGCATTTCTTTAGCATTTTCTTCATTATAAAATTGTGCTGTTTTAAAAACGATACTATCAACCTGTAATTCTTTAGCCAAAGACTTAAATTTATCTTTAATCAACTCAGTATAATTAAATAACAAACATTGTAGTTGAATTATAGGAAATGCTGTTTTATGTTCTTTTTTAGCAGCAACTAATACTTTTACGGCATCAATCACCTTATTAAAATCGCCACCCTTTCTATATTTCGAATACTGTTCCTGATTGATTCCATCAAGTGAAACAATTATTTTATAAAATCCTGCACCAATTATTTCTTTTGCATTTTTTCTCGTTATAAAATGTCCATTCGTTGAAACGGTAATAAAAGTGTAGGGGGATAATTGTTTGGTATATTCTATGACAGAATTATTAAGAAATGGTTCACCTTGAAAAAACATATTAATATGTAATATACTTTCTTTCACGCTAGGTAAAACCGATTTGATTAGTTCTGGAGTTGCATATCCTTTTTTTACACTCGAAAAACCACCACCTGTTGGACATTCCGGACATTTAAGATTACAAATATTCGTTGGTTCAATTGACAAAAAAGCAGGTTTACCCCACATTAAAGGTTTTTTGAATAAAATTGAGAGATGAAAGCTCAATTTTAAAACTATAAGATTTAGTACTTTCCTTATCGAAAGCCTTTTCAAATAAAATGAAATCTTCGAGAATAAATATATAAACATTTGTACCTTTACTTTTTACAAAAATACGATTTCTAACATTAAGAATGACTGATTTTAATAGCAATAAAATATTCGATATAACGAGTGAAAATGATTTCATAAAATGTGCTTTAGAACTTTTTAATTATCAATACACTAACTGTAATATTTATCAAAAATATTGTTTAACAAGAAACATCAATCCTTACGAGGTTTTGACGCTTGAGTCTATTCCTTTCTTACCAATTCAGTTTTTTAAACGATTTCCAATAATAGATAATACTTCTATTCCGAATATTATCTTTACAAGTTCCGGCACAACATCAAGGAATACCAGTTCTCATTATGTTTCGGATATCGAAATATATCGTAAAAGTTTTCTAAAAGGTTTCACTACATTCTATGGTGATCCGGAAGATTATTCAATCCTCGCTCTTTTGCCTTCTTACCTTGAACGTAAAGGCTCTTCATTAGTCTTTATGTTTAATGAATTAATTGAGATGACAAAACAGAATGGTAGTGCTTTTTATCTTCATAATCACGATGAACTCTTTGAAAAATTAAAATTTAACGAACAGAGAAATCAAAAGACTATACTTATTGGCGTTAGTTTTGCTTTACTCGATTTTGCTGAGAAATATTCTTTACCATTACATAACACCATTCTTATGGAAACAGGAGGAATGAAAGGACATGGAAAAGAATTACCGAGAGAAGATTTACATACTATTTTACAAAAACGTTTTTCTCTTCGACATATCCATTCCGAATTTGGAATGACAGAATTACTTTCACAAGCATATTCAAAAGGTGATGGATTATTTTCTACCCCACCGTGGATGAAAATTTTAGTTCGTGATCTTTACGATCCTTTTACATTTCTACCATTAAATACCAAAGGAGGTTTAAATATTATTGATTTGGCAAATGTTCATTCTTGCTCATTTATTGAAACTCAAGATTTAGGAATCGTAAAAAACAACTCAGAATTTGAAATAAATGGAAGAATTGATAATAGCGACATAAGAGGCTGCAATCTAATAATTTAAATCACATTTATCATTTCTTCAAAGGAATCGCTTTTTATAAAAAATGTCATTCGTCAATAAATAGCGTCGCTCGTCAATAAAAGCTTTCTATTAGAACATTGTGATATTATATTTGTTGAATAAAAGATATGGTCAATTATTCTATACTCCTCTTAGATTAAAACCATATTCTTCCTTTCAATCCCCTATATAAAAAAAGGCAACCTTTATCCCACCAGGTTGCCTTTTCGTATTTAGTGTTTTAGGTGTAATTTTATTTGATTTTCTCTTGTATCTTTTTTGTTTGTTCTTCATATCCCGGTTTGCCAAGTAACGCAAACATATTGTTTTTATATGCTTCAACACCAGGTTGATCGTAAGGATTTACTTGCAATAAACTTCCGCTAATACCACAAGCTTTTTCGAAGAAATAAATTAACTGACCAACATAAAATTCATTCATTTGGGGAACCTCTATCAATATGTTTGGAACTCCTCCATCCACGTGTGCCAAAAGTGTACCTAGTTCAGCCATCTTGTTTACTTCATCAACATGCTTTCCGGCTATAAAATTAAGGCTATCAAGATTATCAGCATCAACAGGAACTTTCACACTACCTTTGGGATGTTTTACAGAAAGAACCGTTTCAAAAATATGACGACTACCCTCTTGTATATATTGTCCCATAGAGTGTAAGTCACTGGTAAAATCAACACTTGCCGGGAATATCCCTTTGTGTTCTTTTCCTTCGCTTTCACCATATAATTGTTTCCACCATTCAGCAAAATAATGAAGTCTGGGAGAATAGTTTACTAAAATTTCAGTGATTTTACCCGTTTGCAATAACGCATTTCGAGCAGCAGCATATTGTGCAGAAATATTTTGTTCAAATGGAATATCAACGCCTGTTAATTTCTCCATTGAAATAGCTCCTTCAACAAGTTTTTTGATATCGAATCCGGCAGCAGCAATCGGTAATAATCCAACCGGAGTTAAAACAGAAAAACGACCTCCTACATCATCAGGAATAATAAAGGTTTTGTAACCTTCTTGAGTTGCAAGCTTACGTAATGCACCTTTGCTCGCATCGGTAATTGCAACGATACGTTCTTTTGCATTACTTTTACCATATTTTGTTTCAATATGTTGTTTCAACAAACGAAATGCAACAGCCGGTTCTGTTGTCGTTCCTGATTTTGAAATAACAATAATACTATATTCTTTTTTATCTAAAAGAGCTAAAAGGTCGGCTATATAATCTTCACAGAGATTTTGACCTGCAAATAAAACTACAGTTCTGCCTTTTTCCTGCATTAAATGGGGGAAATTACTAGATAGACCATCAATGACACATTTTGCACCTAGATATGAACCTCCAATACCAACAACAACTACAATTTCCGATTTCGATGCTAATTTTTTAGCAGAATCTTCAAGGTCATTCAAATCAAATTGAGATATTGAAGATGGTAAATTTAACCATCCAAGAAAATCGTTACCTTTGCATGATTTATTGTGAAGATTCACAACACTTTCTTGTGCTTTATTTTTGAAAGCTGCAACAGCATCTTTCGAAACAAAATCATAAATTTTGTCAATTTTTAAAGTGATATTTTCCATCTGTATATTTAAAAATAGTTTACAATATTAACGAGCCAAAAATAACACTTTTTATACTAAATAAATAAGTAGCTACCATTTTATTATGCGAAAATTAAGAAATGAAGAACTGGGCAGAAAATCAATTGAAGAATTTAAAAATGCTCAAAAATTATCTATCATTGTTGTGCTTGACAATGTTAGAAGTGCTTTAAATGTTGGATCTGTTTTTCGTACATCAGATGCTTTTCTAATTGAATCTGTTTTTTTATGTGGAATTACAGCTTATCCTCCTAATCCTGATATTCATAAAACAGCTCTCGGCGGTGAAAATACCGTTTCATGGAAATATTTTAAAGACACATTAGAAGCACTTGAAGAGTTAAAAGAATTAGGCTTCAAAATATTTGCAGTTGAACAAACGGAAGGAAGTATTTCTTTACCCGATTTTTCAATAGATAAATCTCAAAAATATGCACTTATTTTCGGACATGAAGTTGATGGGGTTGATCAAGAAGTTATATTAAAATGTGATGGTAGCATTGAAATCCCACAATGGGGAAGCAAACATTCCTTAAATATTTCAGTTTCGACTGGAATTGTATTGTGGGAAATAGCCAATAAGTGGAGACAATAATCTGTTTAAAAAAAATTAACAAATAAGGGTAGTAAACAAATTCTGTTTCTTCAAAAAAATATACCTTTATTTTTATTTAATAATAATAATTCGATTTAAAAATGAATATTCAGTTTGTTCCAAAGTTATTTTCGATACTTAAAGACGGTTACTCAAAAAAACAATTTTCAGGCGATTTACAAGCCGGAATTATAGTTGGAATTATTGCTTTGCCTTTAGCAATAGCATTTGCAATTGCTTCAGGAGTTCCTCCCGAAAAAGGATTAATTACAGCAATAATTGCCGGTTTTGTTATTGCCGTACTTGGTGGGAGTAGAGTAAATGTAAGTGGTCCGACGGGAGCTTTTATTGTCATTGTATATGGTATAGTTCAAAAATATGGTGTTGATGGACTTATTATATCGACATTTATAGCTGGAATCATGTTAATGATTATGGGATTTGCTCGATTAGGATCTGTTATAAAATTCATACCTCACCCTTTGGTTGTTGGATTTACCAGTGGAATAGCTATTCTAATATTCTCATCTCAAGTAAAAGATTTATTCGGTTTAAAAATGGGAGCAGTTCCTGCTGATTTTGTTGAGAAATGGGAGATCTATATTCAAAATTTCTCGGCTATAAATCCTTGGGCAATAACAATTGCAATTGCAACAATATTTTTATCTATTTATTTCAAAAAAATCACAACAAAAATACCTGGTTCGCTCATTGCTGTTATAATCTCCACAATGCTTGTTCATTTTCTGCATTTACCGGTTGAAACAATTGAAAGCAAATTTGGAAGTATTCCTTCAACTCTGCCACATCCAATGATTCCTCACATTACCTTTTCAGTGATACAACAATTAATTGTTCCAGCATTTACTATTGCAATGTTGGGTGCAATAGAATCTCTCCTTTCTGCGGTAGTTTCGGATGGAATGATAAATGCTAACCACCGATCTAATATGGAATTGATTGCTCAAGGTGCAGGAAATGTTTTTTCTTCCTTTTTTGGAGGTATTCCTGCAACAGGAGCTATTGCTCGTACAGCTGCAAATATTAAAAACGGAGGAAGAACACCGGTTGCAGCAGTAATTCATGCAATTGTATTACTGATTATAATGCTCTTTATCGGCAAATGGGCAAAACTCATACCTCTCTCGTGCCTAGCTGGTATTTTAGCCGTTGTTGCTTACAATATGAGTGAATGGAAATCTTTTATCTCAGTAACGAGAGGTCCAAAAACCGATGTTGCTATTCTTTTAACGACCTTTTTCTTAACTGTAATCATTGATCTTACAGTTGCTCTAGAAATAGGAATGATTTTAGCTTCTTTCTTATTTATGCATAAGATGTCGGTAATCACAAACATTCAGATTATTGATCCTCATGAAGAAGATGAAGATAACTCTTATATTTTACCTTCTGAAATTGATATGAGTCTTCCTAAAGGTATTTTAATTTATGAAATTAATGGACCCCTATTTTTTGGAGTAGCACATAAATTCAAAGATGCATTGATTGAAACTCGTTCAATGCCCAAAGTCTTGATTATAAGAATGCGGAATGTATCGACCATTGATGCCACTGGAACACATTACTTCAAAGAAATGATAAAAGAAGTTCAAAACAAAAATACTAAGGTAATACTTTCGGGTGTTTCACCTCTTATTTCAAACAATCTAAAAGATGAAAGAATATTATTTTTAGTAGGTAAGAATAATGTATTTGAAACGTTTTCTGATGCCCTTGCTCATGGTAAAAACATTTTAAATCAAGAGAAATAAAATATATGAAACCTACATTATAGAGTTACAAAAATCAAAGGTTCATAGAAATCAAAGTAAAAAACTAATACATTTATCAAGATGAATTATATTTTTGAATTACCTTTTAAAGTACGTGACTACGAATGCGATATACAAGGAGTTGTGAATAACGCCGTTTATCAAAATTATTTAGAACATACTCGTCATGAATTTATTAGTTCTATTGGAATTGATTTCGCTCAATTGCATAATGATGGTATTGACGCTATGGTTATTAAAATAGAATTAGAATACAAATTACCTTTAAGAAGTGGCGATGAATTTGAAGTTAAACTTATGACAGAACGAGAAGGTAGCTTAAAATTCATTTTTTTACAAGATATATATCGGAAAAGTGATAGAAAACTAATGCTTAAAGGCAAGGTAACAGCTGTCTGTGTTAATGCTAAATCAGGTAGACCCATGATTTGCACACAACTATCCGATGCATTTGACGCTTGTTCTACAAATCAAAACAGCTAATCGAACAACTATGGAATTGATAGATTCGCATTGTCACATTTTTCTCGAAGAGTTTGATACGGACAGAGCCGAAACTATCTTAAAAGCTAGGAATTTAGGTATTAAAACTCTCATTCTACCAAACATCAACAGTGCGACACTGCCTAGCTTAAAAGATACTTGTGAGGCATTTCCTGATACTTGTAAAGCATTGATTGGTTTACATCCAACGTCAGTTAATGATGATTATAAAAGAGAATTAGCCACAATTGAAAATGAATTGGAATTACATTCCAATTTATATATAGGAATTGGTGAAATAGGAATAGATCTTTATTGGGATAAGTCGTTCTATAAAGAACAAGTTGAAACCTTTATACATCAACTTAACCTTGCAAAATCATATAATCTACCTGTTGCAATTCATATTAGAAACTCTTTTGACGAAACCTTTGAAGCATTATCAAAATCAGGATATAAGTCATTTGAGGGTGTTTTTCATTGTTTTTCCGGATCAATCGACCAAGCAAAACAAGCAATTGATTTAGGATTCAAACTTGGAATTGGTGGAACAGTAACGTTTAAAAATTCAGGTATTGATTCAGTTGTATCAGCAATTGATATACAGAATATCATATTAGAAACCGACTCTCCATATTTAGCACCTACGCCATTTAGAGGTAAGAGAAATGAACCTTCATATCTTATAAATATAGCTCAAAAAATTGCTGATATAAAAGGAATAAATATTGAAGAGGTTGTTGAGTTTACTACTAGAAACAGTAGGAATATATTTCGGATACTTTAAAGATTTCCTAGTATCTGTTCTTTCGATTTTTATATTTAATCCTTTTCGTTACGAATTAAGATTCAAAATCTAAAAAGTAAATAAAGAATACCTTTATTAGCAGAACTTCAAAACGAATAGTTATATAAATAAAAAAAGAGGCTGTCGATAAAGTAAAGACAGCCTCTTTTAAATATTTTTTAATAAATTATTTCACAATAACTTCTTTTGCACGTCCATCAACAATGATGAAATATACGCCTGGAGTTAGTGAAGAAGCATCAATTACATCAACACCAGTAGCAACTACTTGACCTAAGATATTAATTAATTTCGCTTTTCCTTCAAATCTGAAGATATCGCCAGATTGAGATACTTTAAGTTTTTTACCTTCAACAATTTTAGAAGCAACAATATGTTGACCATATTCAAATTGTTCGTCAGCAGTAAGATTTTGACTATCAATATCTCCAAAATCAACTTCTCTAATTAGCAAAGTAAAATCACCATCAAGTTTACCTGAACCCATATTAGCTACCCAAGCATCTGTTTTAGCACCAGGATTAAATTGAACTAAAAATTTAGGTAAAATATATTTAGGCTCTAAAGGTACTGCGAATTCACTAGAATTTAAAACAATACTAGGAAATCCCGGTTCTGGAGTAGAATAATGTCCATTACTTATTCCCCACCAATTACCTTGATATCCATCATAAAACATAAGAGCTTGTTCATTCCATCCTGCAAGATTACCTGGGTCGTTACCACTATCATAACTCCAAATATAGGTAAGTATTTGCCATTCTGATGATGGTTTTATAGCTCTTTTAACACCCGATTTATTACTATTTGTTTCTCTACCGTTAACATCATAAATATCAACTCTAACACTTACAGAATCGGTAGATGCTAAGTCTTTAATTTTACAAATAAGTTTTAAATTACGCATAAGACTATCACTCATATCAATAAATGTTCCTTTTATAACGTCCCCATTTGCCAAAAAAGGATTAAACTTTTTGGCAACTTTATTAGCAGCAGAAGTATCTTGAGAATAACCATATCCAAAATAAACAGCTTCACTATATTGATCTTTAGTTCCATCACCAGTATAGGTGTAATGTATACTCAAAGCTTTTTCAACAGAATCATACGATGTTACATAAGTCGCTTGTTGTGGATTACCAACATTAGCACCACCATTTATTGCTCTTTTATTATACAAAATTGTATCATTAAAATTCAAAATTGCTTTTTTAACCGATTTCTCAATGATACGATTTGCTGTCCAAGCTTTTATAAAAGCAGAATCAGCACCATCAGCCAACATCGACAACGCCGCTAAAATAGAACCAACAGTAAGTAAAATTTTTTTCATAACCATTTTTTTAGTTTAACATTTAATTTAAAAACTTAGAACAAAAGTAAGACTCTTTTTTAAAAATAAAAGAATTTAATCAAATATTTTTAAAAATAATTTGATTAATAAAGACCTATTATTCTAAATCAAATATCTTAAAATGCAAGTAAATCACATTAAAGCTATTAAATGCAAAAAATTATTTATACTTTAAAATAAAAAAACAATTATAACACAGCTCTAACGAATAATATATTATTCTATCTTTGCTAAGTGATCGTTTTTATACTATTTTAGAAAAAAATAAACGATTTAAATAGTGATCAATAAACACAACGCTGAAATACATATTGACTAAATAAATTTCAATAATTACATACTAGATTAAAAAATTACAAAATGATGAAAAAGATATCGTTATTAACACTATTTCTCTGTATTAATTACATTCTTACTGCACAAAATAGCAGTATAACAATTTATCCTGATTCAAATGTACATACTATAAGCCCTTACATTTATGGTGTTGATGGATCATTAAATGACAAAGCCGTTAAATCAATACGTTTAGGAGGGAATAGATGGACTGGATACAATTGGGAAACGGGTTTATCGAACGCTGGAATCGATTTAAACAATATATCTGATGGTTATTTATTAAATAATATTCAAGTTGATTCAAGTCATCAACCTGGAGCAGCAACAACGTACTTTTTCGATAAAGCACGCGATTACAGTCAATTTTTCTTAGCAACGATACCAATGGCTGGTTATGTTGCAAATCAAAATGGCACAGCCACAAAAGCTCCTAGTCCTTTTTGGAATACAATTGTTCCTTTTAAAAATGCTCCTTTTACCCTTACACCAGATCTAACCGACAATTTTGTATATACCGATGAATATATCAATTTTTTAATAACAAAACTAGGATCAGCAGCAAACGGGGGCATTAATGCTTATGGTTTAGATAATGAGCCGGATCTATGGCATAGTACCCATCCTTATCTCCATCCAGCAGGTGTTACAATTAGTGAATTAATATCAAAAACGACAACAACAGCTTTGGCTATTAAGAGTATTGATTCTACCGCACTCGTTTTCGGTCCATCAATGTCTGGTTGGTACGGATGTCAAGACTTCGGAAGTAATGATTATAATCTATGGTATCTAAATTCCAGTAAATATAAAAGTTGGTTTTTAAATATGTATCTTGATTCAATGCGAATACATTCAAATAAAGCAGGGAAACGACTCATCGATGTTGTTAATTTTCATTGGTATCCTGAAGCATCAGGAACTGATGATATTCGAATTGTTAATACAAGCGGAGGTGCTGAACCTTTAACTCAAGCAGCAATTAAGGCACGACTTCAAGCTCCTCGATCATTATGGGATTCAACATATATAGAAAATAGTGGAATAGCTCAAAATAATCCTGTTGAAATAATTAAACGAGTAAAATCATCTGTAAACAACTATTATCCAGGCACAAAAATAGGGATTACCGAGTATCGATATGGTACCGAAAACCATTATTCCGGGGGATTAGCATTAGTAGATGCCCTCGGTGTTTTTGGTCAAGAAGGAATATTCTTTGCAACAAAATGGTATGCAACAGGTTCAACAGCATTTTTGCCCTATAGTCAATCGGCTTTTAATTTATATACCAATTACGACGGTAACTATGATATGTTTGGTGACAAATCTGTGAAGACACAAAACAGCTCAAACGATACCTTATCTACGTTTGCATCATTTGATTCAAAAAACAAACTTCATATTATAACTATTAATAAAGTTGCAAAAAGTACAACTATTGTTTTGAATCTAACTAAAGGTTATTATACAAATGCTTACGTTGTAGGTTTTGATAGTACTAATGCAACGATAACGCAACGTGATTCGATTAAATCAACACAAGCATTTAACAAATGTACATACATATTACCTCCATATTCAGCTTTACACTTTGTGTTTACTCCAGTTCAATTACCTCAAATTACAAAAGCATTAACAGACAGCTCTAATACTAAAATTGTAAAAGTATTTTTCTCTCTCCCCTTAAACAATACCGTTATCAACAATAGTGACATAAAGATTGTCGGGATAAATGGTCCGATGAGCTGTTCATCGGCAACAATCACCGATTCAGTAATTACGATAAATCTTAATAACGCAATTGCAGATAACGACACATCATTATATATTTCAATTGCAAACGTTTTAACCTATTCAAATGCAAATTTAAAATTGAATGCAATTGATAGTATTAAAATTTACAATATTCTTAAAACAGCAATTCCTCAATTTTTATCTGCCACATTATTACAAAATGGCAACCAAATCATATTTTCTTTCTCAAAAGATATTGCTTCGATAAGCACGTTAGGATTAAATTGTATAAACAATAAAATTGATACTTTAAAATACAAATCTTACAGTATTAATTCTAATACGATCACATTCAATTTGCAAAACAGACTTGATAATACATCAAATGTAACGGGTATATATAATGATTTAACGGGTATTCTTTTTAAAGATAATTCCATTATTAATAATCTAAATATATTTCCTATAACAAATCAAATAACAACATCAAATTTAATAATCGATACCGCTTTTATAGTATATCCTGGTTTTAAGATACAATTACAATGCAATAAAAGAATTAATGATAATAGCGTTATAAAAGATTTCAAGGTATATATTAATAATGTAGAAACAGCATATAGTGCGTCTATTTCTACATCTCGAATTTATTTACAATTTGATAATAAAATAAATGATACGGATAAAATAAGTTTAGAATATATTGACAGTGGACGTATATTCTCCTTTGATAATGGATATTTACATTCGTTTACTACCATTTTAAATAATACTCTACCAAAACCTGCCGAACGAGTAACAATTCCAGGAATAATCAATGGCGATTCTACATATTATCAGATGGGCAATACTGCTTTTAATGTAAATAGTTCTTCTAAATCCGGAACAACAATTTCTATTTACCCTGATGGAATTGCTACCTATAGAATTTATGTTCCAAAAGATTCAATATATACATTGATAATTAATCGACATTGCCAGAATAATACAACATTATTATTTACTATAGCTAATGAATCTGACACGTTTAAATTCCCTAGCACAAATAATTTCTTTAGAGAATATGGAACAACTATAAATCTAAAAAAAGGAAATTATACTTTTACAACAAGACCACTATTACCCCTTGGTAATAGTATTGAATTAGACTATTTTTCCTTCGTTTATGGAGAACATTTGCCAAAAGCAAATTTCTTATATGGTCAAGTATCATTGACTGGAAGATCTGTTAGCTTATTTGTTGATGAAGATATTATTACAAATCCAGTACCACAAGATTTTCAACTTATGGTAAATAATAGCCTTAGTGCTATAAATACTATCACTTATTCTGAAAACAATATCCTTTTACAATTAAATGATACTATATTTTCAAAACAAACGGTAACTGTTTCACTTACTAACCCATTAATTGAAACGCTTAATAATAGTTCGGTTTTCCCCTTTACTAATGCTGTCGTTACGAATCAATCGCGAGTTGTTAAAACCTTTGATGCTATAATACCTAATTACTTTGTATCCGTTGAAGGAAATAAGATAACACATAACCTACCTCAATCATCAACGATATCATTATATAATCTTCTCGGTATAAAAATAGTTGATTACTCAGGTGAGAATAAAATTATTTCGTTAGACAATTTCACCTCAGGTTGCTATATCATTGTTGCAACAAACCAACATGAAGCGATCTATCAAAGCAAAATAATAATTACAAAATAGTCTCTAGTCAAGAATAATAAAAAAGGTTGTCAATTTTCATTGACAACCTTTTTTATTATTCTATAATCTAACCAATAGTTTATTTCACTATTCCTTCTTTCATAAGATATTCCATAATTTGAACGGCATTTAAAGCAGCTCCTTTACGTATCTGATCGCCAACACACCAAAAAGCTAAACCTTTGGGATTTGTTAGATCTTTCTTAATTCGACCAACGTAAACAGGATCTTGATCGGCAACAAACAATGGCATAGGATATTTTTTATTTGCCGGATCATCAACTAAAACAAGTCCTTCGGCTTTTGAAAATGCTTCACGAACTTCATCAAGCGACAATTCTCGTTCCGTTTCAATCCAAAGAGCTTCAGAATGAGCACGCATTACAGGAACACGAACGCAAGTAGCACTTACTTCGATATCGGAATGCATTATTTTGCGGGTTTCGTGATACATTTTCATTTCCTCTTTGGTATATGCATTATCTAAAAATATATCTACTTGAGGAATAACATTGAATGCTAACTGATATGCAAATTTATTAACCGTTACATCTTCGCCTGCAACAACTTGTTTCGTTTGTTCAAAAAACTCATCCATGGCTGCAGCTCCTGCACCCGATGCTGCTTGATAGGTAGCTACATGAATACGTTTGATATGCGATAATTTTTCAAGTGGTTTTAAAGCAACAACCATTTGTATAGTTGTACAATTAGGATTTGCAATTATTTTGCGTGGCATATTTTTGGCATCCTCAGGATTTACTTCAGGAACTACCAACGGAATATCCGATTCCATACGGAAAGCACTAGAGTTATCAATCATTACGGCACCATATTTTGTAATGGTATCGGCAAAATCTTTTGAAATACTTGCACCAGCAGAAGTTAAAGCAACATCAATATCTTTAAAATCGTCATTATGTTTAAGTTCCTTTATCGTCAGTGTTTTTCCTTTGAATGTATACTTTGAACCGGCACTACGACTCGATCCGAATAATACTAATTCATCAATAGGCAGATTTTTCTGCTCTAGTATTTTCAAAAACTCTTGGCCAACAGCTCCGCTGGCACCAACGATAGCAACTCTCATATGTAAATTTATAAAACAATTAATAAACCTCACAAAGATACGAAAAAACATTTTATTATTAAACCTTCATGTCAAGCAGTCAAAAAAACTCTTTCGAATGTATATTTTTATATGGGTTCAAAATATTCTATATAATACAATACACTATAATTTAATTAAAAAACAAGATTAAAAGTTCATTTAACCTTGAAAGATTTCAGTAATATAAAAAACTTTAGTTCCTTTGTATTAATATAAGAAAAGGCATATATGCCAATTTGTAAAAAAAAGATTTCACAAAAAATGATATGTCAGAATTATATCCATTAACGTTTACACCAATATATAAGACTAAAATCTGGGGAAGCAATAAATGCAATTCAATCTTAAACAAATCGGATGCTCCAACAGAACTATGCGGCGAAAGTTGGGAGATATCAGGTTTTGAAAACGATTGTTCTGTGGTTAATAATGGCGAATTAGCTGGAAATACGCTCAATGAATTGATCGATATTTACATGGACGATATACTGGGAACTAAGGTACTTGAACGATACGACCATGAATTTCCATTACTTATAAAATTCCTTGATGTTAACGATTTACTTTCTTTACAGGTGCATCCGAATGATAAACTTGCCGAAAGACGCCACAATTCATCGGGTAAAACAGAAATGTGGTATATTGTTCAGGCAGATGCAAATGCCGACTTATCAATAGGATTTAAAGAAACAATTGATAGAGATATCTTTATTGAACATGCAATTTCAAATCGATTACCCGAATTGATAAATACCTCAAAAGCAAAGGCCGGTGAAGCATATTTAATTCCTTCAGGACTTGTTCATGGAGGAGGCAAAGGACTTTTGATAGCAGAAATACAACAAACCAGCGATATTACCTATCGCATTTACGATTGGGATAGAAAAGATGCATCCGGTCAATCGCGCGAATTGCACGTTGATATGGCACTCGATGCATTAGATTATTCGGCAAAGAATAATTATCAATCAATATTCAATAAAAAACTTAACGAACCGGTACAAATAGCAACATGTGAATATTTTACCGTTAATCGACTTGAGTTTGACTCGAGCTTTGATAAAGACTATACCCTACTCGATTCATTTGTAATTTATATGTGTTTAGAAGGTAGTTTCACCATAGAGTATGAAGGCAAATCACAATTAATATCGAAAGGTCTAACTGTTTTAATACCTGCAAAGCTTGAAAAGCTGACATTACTACCTCAACCTAAAGCAGAAATACTGGAAATTTACGTTCCTTAAGAAATAGAGTCATGACAAAAGAATTTGATTTTTTAGTTATTGGTACTGGTCTTGCCGGTTTAAGTTATGCACTTAGAGTTGCCAAAGAAGGCAAAGTTTGTGTGGTAAGTAAATCGCGCATTGATGAAACAAATACTGCAATGGCTCAAGGTGGCATAGCAGGGGTTATGTACGAAGAATCGGATATTGAAAACCACATAGCCGACACGCTTGATTGCGGTGCCGGATTATGTAATAAAGAAACAGTTACAATTGTTGTTTCAGAAGCAAAATCGCAACTCGAACAATTAATTGCCTGGGGTGCAGAATTCGATAAAACACCTGAAGGGTCGTACGATTTAGCCCGAGAAGGTGGACATTCGTCCCATCGAATTTTACATCATAAAGATTCATCCGGATGGGAAATAGAACGAGCGTTGATTGCTCAGGCTAAAAATCATCCTAATATTGAAATTCATGAGAATTTCTTTGCATTGGAAATTATCACCCAACATCACCTCGGCGAATACATTAACCGCCAACACAACGATATTGAATGTTATGGAGCTTTTATATTCAATGAGCAAACCGGCGAAATACATAAATATCTTTCAAAGATAACGTATATGGCTACTGGTGGTGCCTGTAATATATATCAAACAACAACTAATCCGGCAATTGCAACAGGCGATGGTGTAGCTATGGTATATAGAGCAAAAGGAACAGTGGCTGATATGGAATTTGTACAGTTTCATCCTACATCACTTTACAATCCCGGAGTATCGCCTTCATTTCTGATATCGGAAGCCGTAAGAGGCTTTGGAGCAATATTAAGAGATAAGAAAGGAAAATCGTTTATGGAGAAATACGATAAACGCGGTTCTCTTGCTCCCCGTGATATTACTGCCCGGGCAATTGATAAAGAAATGAAAAATCAAGGTATCGATCATGTATATTTAGATTGTACCCACCTCAATCAAGAAGCATTTATACAACATTTTCCCAATATTACGCAAAAATGCAAAGCTTTGGGAATAGACTTAACGAAACAATACATTCCGGTAGTTCCTGCAGCACATTTCTTATGTGGAGGAATAAAAGTTGATAAATTCGGACGTTCATCTATACATAATCTCTATGCTGGAGGAGAAGCAGCCTGTACTGGATTACACGGAGCAAATAGATTGGCATCAAATTCATTACTCGAAGCGGTAGTCTTTTCAGCACGATCGGCCGACGATTCAATTAAAAGAGTTAATCGAATAGAAATTAAACAAGGTATTCCTGATTGGAATGACGAAGGTACAAGTTATCCTGAGGAAATGGTTTTGATCACTCAAAACTGGAAAGAAATGCAACAAATAATGAGCTGTTATGTTGGCATAGTTCGTTCCGATCTCCGTTTAAAAAGAGCTCTTTACCGCTTAGACATTATTTATAGGGAGACCGAAGAATTGTACAAAAAGACAACCGTTTCACGTCAAATATGTGAATTACGAAACGCGATAAACGTTGCATATTTAATAATTAAATGGGCCGAAGCCCGAAGAAAAAACGTGGGATTACATTACAATATCGACCAGATATAATTTAATTATAACGAGGCAATGATATATTTGATATATCGTCAACTATCATAATGATATATTTCTCCTTATGATCGCGAAAAACACGGGTTGAAAATTGTAATTGCTTCATTACCTTTTCGCCCGAACGTTTATAAAAGGGACGTTCTACAAAATCTTTATACACATCGCAATCTTCCAAATACGATTTAATAGCTGCAATTCGTAATTCACAGCTGCAACAACGCGATGTTTCGCCACAGTTTTTGGCTTCTTCAATATGATATGCACAGCCTATTGCTTCACCACAACGTTTATACAACAAATGTTCATCCTGTTTATTCGAGAATATCGTTTTTGTTGCATCGTTAAATGCTTGTAACTCCATTTTTTGATTCAACAAAAGCACACAACTGGTGATATTATTGAGAACGAGGTTTAAAAAGCTTGATGAGCCTTTTAACATATCGAAACTTTCGTTTGTTAAGCTAATATTCCTCATATCATTCAAGTTTTAGTGTTTACGATTTTGATCTAAAAATAAAGATACGATCAAAAAGCCGTTTTGATTCAAAAAAGCCGTTTTATTGTTAATAAATAGTGTAAAGCTTTCCCATAGGCTCGAATCAGATTTAATTACCTTTGCAATGATTATATCAAAATAACATTGTAAGCTCGAATGATCGACGACGAAGAAATAGAAGAAATAAATAATTCCGACGAACTATCGGACGATGGAATTAATTCAGAAGAAGCCGTTCACAACATCTTACATGTTAACGATTTCTATAAAGATTGGTTTCTTGAATATGCTTCGTACGTTATTCTCGACCGAGCTGTTCCATACCTTAGCGATGGCTTGAAACCGGTGCAACGCCGTATTTTGCATTCGATGCGAAGAATGGAAGATGGACGTTACAATAAGGTGGCAAACATCATAGGACACACCATGCAATTCCATCCTCATGGCGATATGTCAATTGGAGGGGCACTTGTTGGATTGGGGCAAAAAGAATTGCTTATCGACTCGCAAGGAAACTGGGGTAATATTCTTACCGGCGATGGTGCAGCTGCTCCTCGGTATATTGAAGCCCGACTTTCGAAGTTTGCTCTTGAAGTAGCTTTTAATCCGAAAACAACCGAATGGAAAGCATCATACGACGGTCGCAATAAAGAGCCGATAGCTTTGCCTATGAAATTCCCTTTACTTTTGGCTCAAGGGGTTGAAGGTATAGCGGTTGGACTTGCTACCATTATCATGCCTCATAATTTCAATGAATTGCTCGATGCTAGTATAGCACATCTTAGAAATGAAGATTTTGAAATATACCCCGATTTTCCTACCGGAGGATTTATTGATTGCTCAAAATATAAAGAAGGATTACGCGGCGGACAATTAAAGATTCGTGCAAGAATCAACAAACTCGACAATAAAACGCTGGTCATCACTGAAATTCCTTATGGAAAAACCACCGATAAAGTTATTGAGTCAATTATTAAAGCAAACGATAAGGGCAAAATAAAGATTAAAAAAATCGACGATAACACATCATCGAATGTTGAAATTGTAATACATCTTGCACCGGGAATTTCGCCCGACGAAACCATCGATGCATTATATGTCTTTACCGATTGTGAAACTCCCGTTTCGCCTAACTCCTGTGTTATAATCGACAAAAAGCCTCATTTCCTAAGCGTTAAAGAAATATTACGCCGATGTACCGATTACACGGTTTATCTTCTTAAACTTGAATTGGAAATCCGTCTTAACGAATTGGCTGAAGACTGGCATAAAACTTCGCTCGAAAAGATTTTCATTCTCAATAAAGTATATTTGGTTATTGAAGAGAGTAAGAATGAGGAGGAAATGTTTACCCGCATCGACGAAGGGCTTAAACCATTTATCAAAAAACTTAAACGAGCAGTTACGCTCGATGATATTGTTCGATTAACAACCATCCAGATAAAACGTATTTCGCGATACAGTTCGTTCGAAGCCGATAATCATATAAAAAATATCGAAGCTGAAATGCTTACCGTTCAAGCAAACATCGATACTATCGTTCAGTTTACCATTGATTATTTTAATCATATTAAAACAAAATATGGCAAAGGTCGTGAACGTAAAACCGAAATTCGCAATTTCGAAACAATCGACGCCTCGGAAGTTGCCATTGCTAACACAAAATTCTATGGTAATCTGACTGATGGCTTTATTGGAACATCGCTCAAAAAAGATCAATTCCTATTCGAATGTTCCGATATTGACGATGTGATTGTCTTTTTAGATAATGGCAAATACGTTGTTACCAAGGTTAGCGACAAGGCCTTCATTGGAAAGAATATCCTGCATATAGCCATATTCCGTAAAAACGACGAACGCACCGTTTACAATACCGTATATAGCGATGGTGCAACCGGAATAACGTTTATGAAGCGTTTCTTCGTTACAAATACCATCCGCGATAAAGAATACGATATAACACAGGGAACCAACCGTTCGAAACTCTTATATTTTTCAGCAAATCCAAATGGCGAAGCAGAAAAGATACGAATATGGTTGAAACCACGTCCGAAATTAAAGAAAACCATTTTCGACGTCGACTTTAAAACCCTTGCAATCAAAGGACGTCAGTCAATGGGAAATGTTGTATCGAAAAACCCAATTCATAAGGTTAAAAAGATAGAAGAAGGATTCTCTACATTAGGAGGTATAAAAATTTGGTTCGATACCGTTACTCGTCGCCTCAATCAAAGCGAACGAGGACAATTCATCGGCGAGTTTAAAGGTGCAGAACGAATACTCGTTGTTTCTAAAACAGGCAAATACACCCTAATGAGTTTCGACTTGAGTAACCATTTCGACGAAGATCCTTATGTATGGGAAAATGAAGAACAATATATTGAGAAATTCAAAAAAGGAAAGATATTATCGCTCATCTATTTCGATGCCGAACAAAACTATTATTACTTAAAACGTTTTGAATTGGAAGAAACAGATAAGTGGCGCGACCTGATAGGCGAACATCCTAATTCAAAACTGATAGCTGTAAGCAAAGATAGTTACCCTAGAGTGGAATTAAAATACGTCGACAGCAATAAACGTCCTGATGAAATAATAGATGGCGAAGAATTTATTGGAATAAAAGGATATTCGGCTAAAGGTAAGCGATTGACAACATACGAACTCGCTCAAGTTGGTTTTATTGAACCCATAAAACCAAACGTTGAACCTGAAGAAGAAGAAGAAATAGACGACATTGAACCAACTATTTCGGTTGATGAAGAAGCACTCTTCAAAACAAATGAAGATGCTCCTGAACAAAAGAGTTTATTTTAGAAAAATAGAGGGTTGTTCGATTTTATAATCTAACAACCCTCTGTTTTTCTATTGAACGTAATACCGTTAAACGGTAAATGATTTCAAACCGTCAAAATCCAAAGTAGCAAAATAATCGTGAATCGTTTCAGCACGTCGAATCTCAACAACACTGTTGTCGTCGCGTATTAATAATTCTGCAGAACGGAATTTTGCATTATAGTTGAATCCCATTGCATGACCATGAGCACCCGAATCGTGTATTACAATAATATCGCCCGACACTGTTTTAGGCAGCAATCTGTCTATTGCAAACTTATCGTTATTTTCACACAATGAACCGGTTACATCGTACATTTCTGTATAGTCGTCAGCTTCTTTTCCTAAAACAGTAACATGATGATAGGCTCCATACAATGCCGGACGCATCAAGTTGGCCATACAAGCATCTAAACCCACATATTTCTTATAGGTTTCTTTCATGTGTAGCACCGAGGTAACCAAGTAACCGTAAGGTCCCATAATAAATCGACCCGATTCAAGATAGAGTTTTACATCAGGATGATTATTACCGATAATAATGTTTTGATATAATGTTTTGATACCATTGCTTACAATCTGCAAATCAACTTCTTTTTGATCGGGACGGTATGGTATTCCAATTCCTCCGCCAAGATTTACAAATTCGAATGTAATACCTACCTCGCGACTTATTGCAATTACAAGTTCAAAAAGCAATTCGGCGGTTTCGATAAAGTATTGCGGATCTAATTCGTTAGAAGCAACCATGGTATGAATGCCAAAACGTTTAACACCTTTAGCCTTTAACATGCGGTAACCATCGAACAATTGTTCGCGGGTAAATCCATATTTCGCTTCTTCGGGATGACCTATTATATGGTTACCTTCTTTTAATGAACCAGGATTGTAACGGCAGCAAACCAACTCGGGTAATCCTGCACATTTTTCAAGGAATTCGATGTGCGAAATATCGTCGAGATTAATTATAGCACCTAGTTTCTTAGCTTGAATAAATTCTTCGGCAGGAGTATCGTTCGAGGTGAACATTATGTTTTCACCAATACAATCGACACTGGCAGCAAGTTCCATTTCGGGACCCGAACTGCAATCGGCACCAAAACCTTCTGCTTTCAAAATCTTCATTAAGTAAGGATTGGGAGTTGCTTTTACTGCAAAATATTCGGTAAAACCTTTATTCCACGAGAAAGCATCGAGCAATTTGCGTGCATTGGCTCTCATGGCTTTTTCGTCGTAAATATGAAAAGGTGTAGGATGATTTTGCATCACTTTCTCAATGAATGCTTTGTTGAAGGGTAAACTTTTGGTGCTCATTATATTCAATTTTTATTAGTGCAAAGGTAGCGATTTTTCTATGTTTTTCACATCAATACTATCAATTTGCCCCGGTTTGCATTTAGCTTCAAGATATAGTAATATCAAATCTTTTTCGTTGTTATTAATTTTTGCTTTTTTCTGCATCACCAACATCGCTTTCTCCCAAATCTCTTTTTTATATCTTGCGGGTTCAATAAGATTATGACAATTTGAACAAGAATTACAATAAAGCTCCCTTCCCTTTTGTAATTTCTCCAACGGAACATTACTCATAACAGCATCATTCTCCGTTGGGAAATAGAGATTGGCTGCACAAGCTGAGATTCCGCAAAGAAGGAGTATCGCAAAAATATTAGTTTTAGAGTGCATACGAAAAGACAAGTCGGGTTTGTAAACGTTCATGATCTTTTAATTCCAATCCCTTACCTTTTAAATCGGCAACTTGAGGCATACAGCTTAGATTTACCCAAAAGTTATTAATAGAATACGAAACACAAGGTCCTAACTGCAAAACCGAATTTGACCATTTCGAATCGACTATTTGGTTTTGATTAAAGACTTCCACTCCTACATTCAGGTGTTCTTGTATTTTATACGAAAAGCCATAATTCCATTCCAGATTCAACTCACCCACATATTGACTATGTAATAAAGAACCGTCAACAACAAATTCCTTTCCATTTACATATTCACCTACAAGATTTAAAGCAGAAACACATTTTCCCATTTGTTTATCCAAAATCAGCTTCCCTTCTAACGACGATTCTGTTGGCGAAAGTTCTCCTTCCAAATACAACGCCGATCCTATTTTATTTGCCATTGGATCGCTTAATTTCAATTTCCATTCGTTCGACACACTATATTCAGTATTACTTACAAGATTCTGCACGCCATTTTCTTCTTCAATAGCAGTACTATATCCATAATTTAAATAAAGTGACGATTGTAGTTTGCTTCCAAAACCAACTTCAAATTCCATCCGGTGATCTATACCCCTATAAAAATTCGTTCTACCGTTCGATACTGTTGTCCATACTTCAATTTCTTTTTGACCTTGATTTAAAACGCCACTTTGATACGTGTAAGTAAATAAACGGTCTTGTGCTTGAACTACTATTGAACCGGTTAACAGTCCTAAAAAAATATACTTTTTCATCATTTCAATTGTTTAGATTTATATTGATACAAAAGTATGTCTTCAGAACAGCCAATATAATCCCTTATAGTTGGGGTTTATTTCAAATTATCGGTATTAATATCTTTTATTTCAATAATTTGCTTTATAACAGCATACATTGTCAAACCCGAAATTGTTTTTATCCCTAGTTTTTCGGAAATGTTTTTTCGATGCGAAATAGCAGTATGTGCACTGATAAATAAATCGTTGGCAATTTCTTTATTGGTATAACCAAGAGCAACAAGTTTTAAAACATCAATCTCGCGGGGAGTGAGTTCGGGTGTGTGATTCGTAACAGCATCTTTCGATAAAGCAGCAATAGAATGTTGAATTTTTTGTTGGATCGATGCTATACTATCGTCGATATTAATAATCTCATCACCATGATTTGAATTGCTGAATATCAAATATTTGATACTATCGGCAGAACGGTATTGTGATTCAATAAAGGGTTGGGTTTCTTCGTATAAATCTTCGGGTAGAACTATGATGATGTATCCCAACAATTGGGGATAATTGAAAAACTCATCGACAGAACTAATACTGATCGGCTCTATTCCCAATTCATTAACTACAGCATAGAGACCCTTCAATAAGGTTTCGGAACGATTAAAAAGAATGATGTGAATGGATTTATTTTTCATTACTTGCCGACGATTTACTGATTAATTCATTAACCCTGGGATACAAAATACGCTCTTCAATGCGTGCATGATCTTTTATGTCTTTTTCGAAACGGAAAATGGCAATGGCAAATGCATTACAATTATTAGCATCGTCGAGTGGAGGCAAATATTTAATCAATAGATTTTTGATATCAATTATTTTATCGTCGAGTTGCGAATGAATATTAACAAAATTAAAATCGGCAACACCCTTTGATATTGGAATACCTGCATGCACATTTGCATTCAATTCGAGAATCAATGGAAAAATCTTCTTCTCTTCGTTGCTGATATGTTTATTATATTCATTTTTGAAATTAACGAACATCTTTTCGAGTAAAACCAGTATTTCGTTTTGTTTTGTATTTTTCAAAATAAGGATATTGCAAAGACGTTCTAATTCGGGTAAGAGATATTGTTTATAGTATCGATGTGTTTCAATGAGATAAGGAATAATATCGGTAATCTTGAAATGGGTAAATGTATGCTCGGGAAAATAGTTCTCGCTATGATATACATTTATGATAGCTAGAAAGAAAACCTGATCAATCTTATTTTGCACACAAGCTTGCTCAATGGTAATATCGCCAAAGCCGAGTTTTATGCCGAATCGATTTAAAACGGGAAGTAAATCACAATCATGCTCGATGATTTCAATGATTTTATGTTGGGAATTGAAAATACTCATAATCGTAAAATTATATTTATCAAAGCTACACAAAAATTGAGATTATTCGTTTGCTATTTTTTGTAACTTGCATTTGAAATAAAATGCGATGATAGAATCAGATACAATAGATGCTATTGTATCGAGGATTGTAAGTAACTTCAATCCCGATAAAATTATTTTGTTTGGTTCCTATGCAAATGGTACTGCCACTACCGATAGTGATTTAGATTTATTGATCATTAAAGATACAGAGCTTCCCGTTCATAAAAGAAGTAATGCTATTCAATTATTGCTTATCGGTTCAATGATTCCAATGGATATATTAGTTTATACTAATAAAGACTTTGAATCGAAGCAAAAACAAAAATATTCCTTCTTATATTCTGCGATTAAAACCTCAAAAGTTTTATATGAACGTTCATGATGAAGTCGTAAAGCAATGGATTGAAAAAGCTATTTTATTAAATGGGTTTAGTACTCAAATACGATATCCTGATGAATTAATTGAATTGACAAAAGAAGAATTAGAAAGAGCAATACAAATCTCAGATGAATTTCGGATATTTGCATTAGAACAAATAGGCTTTGACTCGAATTATCTTTCACAATAAATAATACCGTAAGCAATACCACCTTTCATGCGCAATAAACTAAGTATCCTTTTGGTGGTTCTACTATCAACCTCCCTATTTGCCCAAAGCCCCTCAAAAGGATTGGAACTGCTCAATGCAAAGAAATACGATGAAGCGGAAACAAGTTTCCGTAAATCGACAAAAAAGATAAAAGATCTGGTACCTGCATTTTATGGTTTGGGACTCGTTCTATCAAATCAAAACAATACCAATCGTAATCTTGATACGGCATACTTCTATACAACCCGTGCAGAGTTGATCTATAATGGACTTGAGAAATCGGATCGCGATAAACTGTTCAAAAACTACCAGCTCGGCATTGCTAAAATACAGGCATTACGCTATTCGATAGCCGTCGATGCATATAAACTTATTGATGCAACAAATATAGAACAACTTAAAAAGTATGCTGTAAAGTATAAAAACGAAAAGCCAGCTCAACGGGCACGCGAAGTAATAAACGAATACGAGGCTTTTAAAGATTACAACGATTCAAAACCTATCGACTATTACGATAATCTGGTACAGAAATATCCCAAGAATCCACTTGCGTCGAAAGCATGGAAAAAGCTTTACGATTATTACACCGCCGATGGTGAATTTCTATCGGTAGAACAATTCGAAATGTACTACCCTACCTTCCCTTTCGATAGTATAGCCGTTGCTGATAAAGAATTGTACCGTTTTGCAAAAACCAGTCGTTGTTTTGATTTTGTGATTGATGCAAACCGGAAAAAATGCAGCGATTACATAGCTAAAGCTGCACCAAAGCGATCAGCATTTCTCGTGCTACAAAATATGGTAAAGACATCGATTGACAATAAACAATGGAATAAAGTGCTTGAAGAAATAAAGCGTCAGACGCCCTATTTTGGCAACGACAAAGATTTTAAAAGCTTAGCAACAACCATAATGCGAAACGATCTGCCATCAACAGCAACCAATATCGGATCGCCAATAAATACCCCCAAAGGATTGGAGTATAGCCCGGTAATATCGGCAAATGGTAAACATCTTTATTTTTGCGGCATGAACCGTCCCGATAATATGGGCAACGAAGACATCTTTGTATCAGAAAAGACATCGCAAGGCTGGTCGCAACCCGAGCTGATAAAACAACTTTGTTCCAAAGCCGGAAACGAAGCACCCGAAACCGTATCGGCCGACGAAACCAAAATAGGAATATATTGTAACGGTGATATTTTATCAAGCGAAAAGACTTATAACGGTTGGATGCCTGCCAAACCAATCGCAAACATCAACACACCAGGCTGGGAAGGCGATGCTGTATATACATCAGATGGGAAAGCAATAATATTCTCGTCGGAAGGATGGCAAAAGCAAGGAGTGCAATTCCCAACGAAGAATCGTAAAGACGGATTCGATTTATATATATCATTCAGAACCAAAACCGGATGGTCAACACCATTGAATCTTGGTACAACGATCAATACGCCCTGGTGCGATCGCTATCCATATCTCCATCCTGATGGCAAAACACTTTATTTCAGTTCCGAAGGTCACGGAAGTCTTGGAGCGAGCGATGTGTATAAAAGCACCCGCCTTAACGACAGTTCATGGACAGAATGGAGCGAGCCCGAAAATCTTGGCAAATATATTAATGGCACCGGCGACGACAATGGTTATAAAATCACCACCGACGGAACAAAAGCATACTTTTCGGTTAATATAAACAACAACATCGACATTTACGAAACCGATTTGCCCAGTGCCATGCGACCCGGTAATGTAGCAATGATATCGGGAACTATAAAAGATGAAACCGGCAAAACACTTACCGCCGATATTCATGTTGAAGATTTGGAAACAGGTCTTGAGGTTGCCGATTTTGCGAGCGATCCAATTACCGGTGCTTATGTAGTGATATTGCCAATGGGACGCAATTACGGCTTTTATACCTCACGCCAATTCTATTATCCAACAAGCGAGAACATCGATTTACATGCCAAAAACGAAGCATTAACAATTCATAAAGACATAACATTGATCTCAATTAAAAGCATGATAGAAAAAGCGGTTACGGTAACAGTAAATAATGTCTTTTTCGATATAGATAAATTCGATTTGCGAACAGAATCGAATTTGGAACTCAAGCGTTTGGCATTACTCTTGAAAGATAATGCAAACATTAAAATAAGCATCGAAGGACATACCGATGACGATGGTACTGAAGACCATAATACCATTCTCTCGCAAAATCGTGCTAATGCCGTCAAACAATATCTCATATCGCAAGGAATACAAGACATTCGTATTGAAACAATTGGATTTGGCAGTTCTAAACCTATTGCCGACAATACTTCGTTAGAAAATAAACAAAAGAACCGACGGGTAGAGATCAGATTTCGAAAACTGGAGAAATAACGTAATGGTTTTTCCTTTTCATTTCAAATAATCGATGAAATCATTTTCAACTTCAAATCACCGTTTTTACAGACGGTGCATGCAACGTCTAACTCATGTAACATTTATTCTATTAACCCCAGCTTTTACAGACTGTGTGAAAACTAATAATATCATAACTGTTTCTTCATCAATAATTAATAACCCTGACAGGTAGGGTGTCCAATATGTTGTTCTGAAAAACGAATAATTATTGTTCATTTTCGAGACGATACAATTATGTTTTTAATCCATTTTTAGTT